>Ga0210044_10005913_pt1 | contig 16335 bp, 20 predicted proteins | sample CryGey13umfilter_2_FD_183959 | JGI IMG/M metagenome (GOLD analysis project Ga0210044, IMG submission 183959) | Groundwater microbial communities from aquifer in Utah, USA - Crystal Geyser 4/9/14 3 um filter (SPAdes) (version 2) | ecosystem: Environmental > Aquatic > Deep subsurface >...
CAGTAAATGAGGCGCTGAGATCACTTTTGGAACTTACTCGCTCGACCAAGCGACTTACAGAGCAGCCTTCATCGGAGGGTGATGGAGTTGAGGAACGATGAATCGGGAAGCCCAGCCATCAAAACTGCAAAAATGAAGGGCGTCCCCAACTATACTCATTATTATAAATAAACACTATTTTTTATCAGCAACAATGAGGAGGGCTCTATGCGGTACGCGAATAAGTTAGACAAGATAGAGAGCCAGATCATGAATCTGCCAGTTTCCGAGCAGATTCATTTGATCGAGCGGATAGCCCGGCGGGTCCGCTCGGTTCAGGGACAATCCGAGACAACCCTCAACTGGACCGATCTGTATGGATCAGGCAAAGGGATCTGGGTGGGGTGTGACGCCCAGGATTACGTGAATCGGGCGAGGGAAGAGCGGATATGACTCTTTCCGAAGCGCTAGGCCAGATCAAAACGATATTTCTGGATACCGCGCCCCTCATCTACTTCATTGAGGGCCATCAACAGTTCAGCCTGCCGGTTAAGCAGGTAATTATGTAAGTATGCCGCAGTGACGCGGGATGAGCAAAACTTAGCAGACAGGCGCTTATCAACGCCTTGCTACGCGAGAACTTGAACTTGCCTACATTCACTTCTTCACGTCCGCAAACCGGACCTGTGTTTCGGTAACAGTAACGAAGTAATTGGGTAATCTGGCAGAGTAACCTTTCAGCAATCTTTGAATAATCTTAAGTTTGTTGCTAGCCCGTTCATCATCCAGACGCAAAAGGATTAAACCCTTGTGCGGATATCGCTCGCGATAGACCTTATCACCAAAATCCTTGTCATTAGTAATCAGAATCCAATCCTCAGCAAACGCTTTCACAATGATCTCATCATCGAGCATGCCGCGGGCCTCTTCATACACGGAGAAAACTTCATGCCCATTTGTCCGCAGCCATCGCGCTACAGATGGGCCAGTGCACTCATCTACCATAAATCGCATCTACGCAAGCTCCATGGCCAGCGGCGCAAATACAGTGCTCTCCAAGGATTTAGTGGCGAACAGCAGACAAGCCTGAACGTCTTCCATTGTAACCCCTTCATATTCTTCCGATATATCAGCTATCGTAGCTCCATGGGCTAACAGATTTAGAATGAATTCCACGGTCAGCCGTGTCCCTCTGATCACGGGTTTGCCAACCATCACTTTAGGATTAAGAGTTATTCGCTTCAGCAGTTGCTCTTCCATAGTTTCACCTCCAGTTTATATTATACACTGGCCCACATATCATGGCAAACGTTTACCCCACAGTCTTTAGGTCTTCTTCCACCATCATCTTGACAAGCTCATCAAAGCTTACGCTGGGCTCCCAGCCCAATATCCGTCTTGCCTTTGAGTAATCCTGTCACACTCCCCCAAAAACTAGGCGGGGCAATAAGGTGGATTTTAGGCTGCCATAAACCTAAAGGGAGATGTTCAGTTAGCACGCGTGGGAAATCCTTTGTCATCTGGTGATTCAGTTTAGAGGGGCTGAGTGCCTTTGGCTGGGATGAATAGGATGGCTAGGTACGCTAGGCTGGCATTGGCAGGTAAGTTTAATGAGATAACTGTTTCATCGAGGGAACAGTGATAATTCGACACTCTATGCGATGCGTGTTACAGCGTAACACAAACGGAGGGTGTCATGAACCAGACTATCACCATACTCATCCCTGATGATCTCAAAGAGGGCCTGCATGAATTGAGCATAAATGAGAACAAAGCAGTCAGTGATATCGTGCGGGATTCTCTTAAGCGGTACCTGGCGATTCATCGTTTCCGCAGATTGCGGGGCAGCACACTTCCTTTTGCTGAGAGCCAACTGCTCAACTTCCGAGATAGATGATGCGGATCCTTCTGCCTGCGGAGACCCGAACGACCTGCATATTCTTGGGCTTGCCCTGCATGTTTCAGCAGATTTCGTTGTGACGGCAGATAAGGATATTCTGGGCCTGGTCCGGTACAGGGATACCCGCATCGTCACACCCCGCGAGTTTTGGGCAGCAGCCAAAGAACATGCTTCTTTATTTAGTGAAGCGGGCTGAGATAAGTTCTTCGATAAACTGTTTTGGCGAGAGTACTATACACCCCATTCTGGCCGTCTCAGGGTAATGTTTTAGATTGCCGGTGATCAAGGGAACCCCTTCACTTAAGGCTATTTCCAGAAAAGGTGCGTCGCCTTGATCAGGTATGTCACTAACCACAAATTTTGATAAGGTATAATAGGAATTTCCGGAGATATACTCAATGACGCGTTCCCGTTCTGATTCCCCGAAATATCGGAGAAAATATTTTCTACGAAGTACATCGGCATATTCGCTCAATATTCTATCATCCACTACAAGTTGCAATGCGCCTGATCTCAATAAATCTATGATTTTCCCGGGCGGGCCGGAAGGATTAAGCATGCCGGAAATCATTACGTTGGTATCAAGGACGATTTTCATTTAATGCCGCGATTTTTTCGGCTCTCCATTATTGCATCCTCAATATCGCCCGCATTGGGCGGGTTTGAAACAGATTTTTTCCGCGCCGCCATAACCGCCGCAGAGAACATGGCCCGCCTTATTTCCGCTAGTGACCCTTCTACGTTTTCCGGCTGGATTCCAACGAGCAAGGCAAAAGGCTGCCCATCCTTTGTCAGGATCAACTCTCCTTCCTTTGCGAGCCTCTCCCTTAAGGAGCGCGTCTTTTTAAGGTCTTTAACTGCCATGTAGTTCATTATTATCTCCTTATAATGAGCTTATAATATCTTTTTATAGACCATATTCTCCCGCATGTAAACACGAAGAAAGAAGCAATCCTTGACTGACCTCACAACTTCCAGTATTTTTGAAATGTTTTCAGGCCTCTGATGCTCGAAACAGTCCCAGGCGGCCATAAAGTCAAAATCGGTCCGCCTTTTAACGAATAACAACAATACCATGAAGAGCCTATGAGTGGTGTAAGGATCAAAGAACTCCCCCCTTCAAACGGGAAGACGGGATGGCCCTGGACTGAGGCAGAACAGATTCAAGAGCGAGACGGGTGGGCAGAACTCGTCACCGTAGTGACCCCATCCTACAACCAGGGGCAGTTTCTCGAAGAGACTATACGCTCTGTCATTCTTCAGGGATATCCAAGTGTCGAATATATGATCTTCGATGGTGGAAGCACCGATGGAAGCCTGGAAATCATCAAAGGTTACAATAAATGGCTCGCATATTGGGAGAGCGTTCCTGACGAAGGACAATCAGACGCCATATCAAAGGGATGGCGGCGCGCATCAGGCTCCATACTAGCATTTCTTAACTCCGATGATCTTTACATGCCTGGCGCCATCGCCCAGGCCGTCTCCGCCTTCAAAAAACATCCGGATGCTGTTGCGATATGCGGAGGGGAAATCCTTATAAATTCTGATGGTTTTTTACTGCTTGAACGAAGTGTGAAATCTGCCTCTTTGAGGGAGTTGCTCAATCTTCAATTCCTGCCTCAGCCATCCGTATTTATCTCTCGATCAGCCCTGGAGAGAGTAGGCTATCCTGATAGCGCCTTAAGGAACTCCTTTGATTTCGAATTGTGGATTCGCCTCACGCAGGTGGGAAAAATAGCCTGCATACCTGATGTATTAGCTGCAACCAGAATTCACTCAGGCGCTAAGACAATGGCCCGACGCAAGGAGATAAGAGAGGAGATAGAAAAGATAATTAAAAATTTTCTTCAAAGTCCAGCAGGCAGGGCTTTGCCTGGAAAAGATAGAAGGCAAATAAAGGCCAACCTGCATTTCTTAGCTTTAGGGATAGCATTGGACCATCCCATCAACACCATATTTGGAGTTCTCTCCAATTTAATCGCAGCGTCTGCCTTCAGGCCCTCTATAGTTGCAAAGATAATGAGACAGATTGTTTTCAGGATGAGAGAAAAGGGCAGGAACAATCCTTGGGGTCTGAGCGCATCCGACATACACGTAAGCAGATGGAAGCCTGGGAGCGTTCGTGACCACTGTTATGCAAAGGAGTAAATTAAAACCACTCAGATCTCCTCATTTCTCCTTTACGCCACTAGCAGCCCCACCGTCTTCAGGTCCTCTTCCACCATCATCTGAACAAGCTCCTCGAAGCTTACCCTGGGCTCCCAGCCCAAGACCCGTTTTGCCTTTGAGTAATCCCCCTGAAGCACCATCACCTCCGCGGGCCGGTAAAACATCTTATCCTCCACCACGTATTTCTTCCAATCAAGACCCACTGCATGGAATGCCCTTTCCGCAAACTCTTTAACCGAGTGACTCTTGCCGGTTGCAATCACAAAATCATCCGGCTCATTATGCTGGAGCATCCGCCACATTGCCTCCACATAGTCTCCTGAAAATCCCCAGTCCCTTTTTGCCTCAAGGTTCCCGAGCCGCACCTCCTTTTCCAGCCCTGCCTTTATCCTGGCCGCTCCGTTTGTGATCTTCCTCGTCACAAACTCAAAGCCCCTTCTCGGAGATTCATGATTGAAGAGTATCCCGCTGCATGCAAACATACCGTAGGCTTCCCGGTAGTTACGTGTCAGATCAAATCCGGCCACCTTGGATATTCCGTAGGGAGACCTTGGATGAAAGGGCGTATCCTCGTTCTGAGGGGATTCCTTTACCTTCCCGAACATCTCGCTGGAGGCCGCAAAATAGAACCTGCACGCAGGGGTCCTTTCGTGCAGGGCTGAAAGAAGGAAGAGAGTTCCGTTGACGTTAGAGTTTATGGTTGAAAAGGCGTCCTCAAAAGAGTAGCTCACAAAGCTCTGGGCTGCCAGGTGGTAGCACTCGTCGGGATGCACCTTTTCAACTACATTGAAGACGCTCGCATAGCTTTCCAAGGACCCTGAATGAAGGGTAATACGGTCAAGTATTCCTCTGAGCCGCTGCAACCGATGGACCGGGTCCTCCAGCGCAACCCTCCTCACCATCCCGTGGACCTCATAGCCCTTTGAAAGCAGAAGATCGGCCAGATACGACCCGTCTTGGCCGGTAATTCCTGTAATAAGAGCTTTTTTCATGAGCCATAACCTCCAATGCCATTCTCGAGAATTACAAACATCACTCCCGCAAACACGTGGTCGCGAAATCCCTCAACATCAAATGGAACCGCCCCGGAAACATGGGATCTAATCCCGCATTTCAAGGGCGGTACACCAAAGAACTCAGGAAAAACTATTTCGGGCTCTATTCGGAAGTCAGCTTTGCTTCAAGCGCCGAAATCTTATCAGAGAGAGCCGAAATGGTCTTTTGTTGCTCCTGCATCATCTTCTGCTGATCCTTTAGGACCTTGGTGAGAACCGCAACCACATCCATCGAACTCATTCCCTTGCGGTCCTTTGTGGCTACCATTTCCGGGACATCTTCAGCGATGAAACCCAAATGGGTCTCATCTCCTTCGGTCTTGTATCTAAAGCTAACCGGCTCAAGGCCTTCCAGAGTTTGAAACGCTAGGTCCGTCGTCAACGCCTTTATGTCTTGCTTATATTCCCTGCTGGAGGCGTTTGTCCAAACACCACCAACGGTGCAGTAAGCACCGTTTCCTAAGTGCACTGGATACGTGGGATTAACCTGTTTTATCCCTAGGTTACCACTCTTATCCACGATTAGGTTAGCATTGAGGACCCCCGCGTTTCCCGTTCTCAATATCCATTTACCCGAGGTATCAGCCCCATCTCTTACACCCTCCATAGCAACAATGGCGTATGTTGCAGTATATCCGGTGTCCGAAATCCAGAACTCGAAGGAAGGTCCAAAGGTATCCTGCATATTCCCAGTTGAGATCAGCTCAAAGGCTGCAACCCCTCTACCGCTGGTAGTTGCGCTCATAGTCCGTGAGACTTTTAGTACCGGGAAGAGAAGCCCGCTTGATCTAAGGTTGCCGTTATCCTCTACCTTAAAAACAGTATTCGATGAACCATCCTTCACTATAAGTCTATCAGCGCCATAGGCTTGCGGGCTTGTCAGTGCTAGTACCGCGACCAAAGATGAAAACGACACGACTGAACTTAAAAGCCATTTCCCTTTAAGTAATCTATTCATCAAAGAACTAAAGAACATAGCACACCTCCTATAGAATAAAAAATTTACTTACATATAAATTAGCTTGCAGATTAAATTGCTGCGATTTGCAAGTCAATGTTTTTTTGAGTCCCTCTTGCCTTTAGCGACGTCGACATATCTCCACATCTCATGACAACCAAAATGGTACCTATTTTGAGCTACTAATCGTAAGCCAGTCAAAAGCCATTGCAAGCTCACGCAGATCTGCACCAGACCCAGCTCTAGCAGTCTTAGCGAACGACATTCCTAATGTATTTGAACCTATTCTGCCAGGAACGGTAGGCAGCCGGATTTTGTAAGTTCTCCAAGTGGTAGTCACATCCACCCAAGCGAAAGGTTGACCATCTATCTTAAGCGTGATGCTTTGATTGTTCACAATTGACTTGGCACTAAAAGATAATATAGCACCGTCCAATTTATTATTATTATCGGGTAAGGCAATTTCAGCGTGCCTCCCTATAGCCCAAACAAAAGTTGGGAAACCTATCTCAGGGTATGGGCCTTCGTCTTTGCTCCAACCATCTCCCAGGAAGCGCCTTGCTGAGTTATCCCCAAAATCGAGATTGATTATTGTAGATGCAGAAGCAGGCCTAAACTCCTTAATGTGATAAACACCAATTCCATCTTTTTCATTCAATAATGCGTATTGCGACATTATAAACTCAGGCATTGTTTCTATTGGCCGACCTGATATTACATAGGTAGGATATTCCTTTGAAATGCTTCTGGCAATTTTATCCAGGTGCCTTTCTGCGATTGGCGATGCATTCGTAAGATTAGACCTGCCCTCCCAAGTGATCTGACTGCGATAGTCCTTCCCCCAAATTATGTAGTCAAGAAAGATATCCCTTGAAACGTAAACGAACATGATGTTGGCTGGCTTAGAAATATAGTTCTGAATCATTTTTACTATAGGCAATCTCCTATTTCTTTCTCTGTCTGCAACAATGGTCGTCAACCAGTAGCAACCAATGGAATAAACAGCCATAACGATCAAGAAAAAGACTGTGACATTTTGCCTGTTAAATACTTTCAAATTGGCAAAGCAATAAATGCAGCCGATAACAGCGAGTATACAGTAAATATTCCGGACCATTCTAACTGCCGAACTGTTGTCTGGAAATAGTAGTTCTATAAGTTTGAGGAGATCAAAGGCAGCAGAGTCAAAGCCCGGGCTTGCAACTATTGAAGGCAAATAGATAGCAGCGACTGAACAGGCGAAAAGTGATAATCCCGCTAGCGCTTCAAACAAACCTACTCTATTTCTGCTGACACTGATACCTTTGAATGCAAGCATCAGAACAATGGGAATGATGACGAAAAAATGCCTCTCAGTTATCCTCCCAAAGCGATATCCACTTTGAAAAGCTGCTATACCGATGACGACTATTATGGCAGTCAAGTAAATTGCGATACCAGAACTATTCGAGTCACCTTGTCCCCGCAGTCTTCCAATGAGCAGCAAAAATGCTGAAGGCAAAATAACAAAACCGGTGGCAATATTCAATTGTCCGATATAAACTGCTATCCACTTGAATAGTTTTGTTAGTTCCAATTGCTTAATGCTATTTATATATACTCCTAAATCATAAAAATATGGCACCCTTATTGTGGCTTTATTATAAATTTCTAAAATCAACCAAAATAATACTAGCATGCCTATACTTGCTAGTATAAGTACCTTGATGTTATTCCTTATAAAACCAACTGAAACAGATAATCCCACCTTGTTTCTTTGCAACAACTGGTCGCAAGCCAATACTAGCATAGCTATCGAATAAACTATAATTATTGAGATGCCGGTAATCTTTGTTGATATTGCCAAAAAAGCAACAAAGATAAAGAGGATCTTACTAATTGTTTTCTTTTCGTATATTGACCTATCCGCCAGATAAATTCCCCAGCAAAAAAGGGGATAATATAGTGATTCAGCCATAACTGTAAATGTATAGAAATAGTTGCTTATTGCCAAAGATGTCACTACAACATATTTTACATCTTCCTTAGCAAGGTATTTTTTTGATATCAGAAATATAGCTAATATTGCTGAACTCATTATCAATGAATTAAGTAATTTAATTGTTATAAATATATTATCTATATTATTAACTAAATAGCTTAATGATATAAAAATAGAATAACCCAATAAAGAGTGATCATTACGCATGCCACCTATAATAAATTGGCCTTCTTCGATAAAACTTTGTGCAGAGCTAGCATACCAGGCAGAGTCAGGTATAAGTATAAATGGGACAAGCATAGAGGCCGCAAATCTAGTTGCAGCACTTATAGCAAATGCTATGGCTATAAAAGCCATTTCTTTGTTGTTAATAGCAGAGTTATCCATTTCTTGCTAATCTAACAGATCCGCCTATCAAGGCGCACAATACCATCTGCCCGAAAAAGAGAACACCCACTGCCACTCCACTTTCGGGGCTTAGTCCATATAGGCCAAAGGCGTAGGCAAATGCGGACTCACGGACTCCTATCCCTGCAAGGGATATTGGCAACGCCTGGATGACAAAGACGAGAGAAGAAATCCATAAAGCTGTTATCATGGGAAGGGATACGCCTACGGAGTAGAAAAGCGTTATTATCCGTGCCAATATTGCTGCCTGAACTAGGAGAGTCAAGAATCCAGCCTTTCCAATAAGATCGAAACGGCATAAGTAAAGTCCTGACTTCGGCAAAATCTCACCTAAGAAATGCATCCTGTTTCCCATTTGCTCCTTAGCAGCCATAATCCATTTCCCTGCCAAAGAGTTTGCGCGGGGCCAGAGGGCAAAGGCGTAAAGCAGCGTAAGACAGATGGCGGAAACAACAAACACTGGAATAAGTAGTCCCCGAAGCGCCACTGTCTGAGCATCAGCAAGGATCATCAGCGGGATTACTATGCTCAAGAGGCAGACGCCGAAGAATAAGGATTTCTCTACAAGGGTTACAAGGGCAAATTCGAATCGCCCTTGCTTGTTACCAGTAATCAAGAACCATCTGGCAATTCCAAGCCCCAGCCCTGCAGGAAGGAAAAAGGCATAGAACCATGCTACGAATCCGATCTTTAGCAGTCTAAGCACAGGCAGGTAAAATATTGTGGGATCAAGCAGAACCTTGAGCCGAATGGCTATGATGCCCTCTCCGATTAGAACCATGATAGATGAAAGCAAAAGATACCCCGGCCGCACCTCCTGAATTGTAACAAGGAGTTCCCTCCAATGAATCTTATAGATTAGGAAAGCTAAAAGGCCAAAAGTTATAACCGTCTTGATAAAAATAGAAAAATGCTTTTTAACTTGCGGCATTTTCTACCGCCACCAGGACTTGAAGATTGACCGAGCAAAGTTCACGCCATAGGAAAGATTTTTCCCCTTCTTGCTTCGGCCGCTGAGCCTACGTTTCACGGTAATGGGGACTTCCATGATCCTTATTCCCTTGCGAGCGGCATCAATAATCAGCTCCGCAGTGTGAAATTGGTCCTGAACCAGCAACACCCGTTCAAGCTCAGAGACCTTGAAGGCCCTGAAGCCGTTTGAGCAGTCTGTGATCTTTGTTCCGGCAAGCACGTTGATTATCCCGTTAAAAAAGTGAATGCCCATCCATCTGACAAGGCTATCTTTCTCCCTTGTTCCCATAACCCTCGAGCCAATGACAAAGTCAGTCTTGTCTTCAAGTATTGGGGTTACCAGTGCAGGAATTTCCTCAGGAAGGTGCTGCCCGTCTCCGTCCATGGTTATAACCAGTTCGGCCCCTCCCGTTTTGGCCGTGTCGTAGCCAAGTCTGAGACTCGCACCACCCCCCCTGTTAAACAGGTTGGATATGACCCCGTGCCCGAGACCTCTTACCACCTCAATAGTGTTATCCTTACTCCCATCGTCAACTACAAGGACCCCAATCTTCTTCCCATTGACCTCTTTGGGCATCCGGGGCAACAACTCCTTAAGGTTTTCTGCCTCGTCAAGTGCTGGAATAACTACCGTTAATGCCGCTATGTGCCTGTCGCCACCTTTGTCCAGAAATCGCTCAAGGGTAAGTCTCCTCAGCAACAAATCCATTTCCCGCGCTCTTCTGTATTCCTTGCCTCGCAGGCTAAATAGAAGAACCCAAAGCAATAGGTTTGATCCCACTAGCAGGACAATGATCCTGCCAAACTGCCTGTTGTCCAGGGCGAGAATCTGCGCTGCAAGATTAACGCTCGCAGGGAATATGGATACAAGAACCAGGCATGTGGAAAAAAGAAACGCAAGGAGAGCCTCGGACCTTGCAATTAATGCCTTCCTGAATCGAAAGAATGCCCATAGCAGGAGAACAATGCCTGTCGCAAGGCCTGCCAGGCGAAGACCTATCAGTGATTCATTCATTCTTGGACACGCCTTTTAAGGACAACAAAATGCTAATGCAAGCTAGCCCTTCCACTTTATCCCCTTGAATATATTACCTGATATAATGCCCTCTTTTCTTTGAGATACCACCCTGAACATTTCCTCAAGCAACTCCTCGTTCAGGAAATGGGGCTTCAGTCCAAGCTCCAGGAGCCCTGTGTATTTTGGATTGTAATAGTGGGACTCCTTTTCAACCCTCGGATTCTCGACACTCTGAACAACTACATCGTAGCCCAAAGTCTCGCCCGCTGCTCTGACCCTGCGGGCGAGTTCATTTACTGAAAATGTCTCTGTTATCTGGTTAAAGACGCGGAGAGTGCCCGCATCGGCGGGCTTTGTAGCAGCAAGATAGACACAGGATATGGCATCAATAAGGTTAATATAGCCCCTCACCTGATTTCCCTTTCCATAGACGGTCAATGGGTGGCCGGCAACGGCCTGCACAACGAACCGGTTGACAACTGTGCCGAATACCTCGTCATAGTGGAAGGAGGTTGCAAGACCTTGATCCTTTTCTATTTCAGGTGTCGTTATTCCGTAAACAGGCCCTGCATCAGGTCAGTGACACGGATGCCCCAGGTGCGCACATAGAACCAGAGGAGATCTGTTTCCTGTATCTTAGCTGTGTGGTAGAGAGAGCTTGCCTGCCTTGGAAAAAGAAATGTGTCTCTCCGCCCCTTGTGATTGATTTCGATCCAGCCTTCCTCTATGTCTATTTCAGGCGTTCCATACTCTCCCATGGTGCCAAGCTTTATGAGATGGCAGTCGGGGCAGAATTCCCTCATCGCATAAACTATGTTGAGGGTTCCAAGCAGGTTATTTTGAATCGTGAAAAAGGCCTTCGCTTGATCCATCATCGAATAGGGGGCGGAGGGCTGTTCGGCAAAATGAACTACAGCTTCGGGACGAAACTCCTTAAATACCTCCGATATAAATGAGTAGTCCGCTATATCGCCTATCTTCACAACGATCCTCTTGCCGGTTAGGCTCTCCCACAATGCCGCCCTTGCGTGCAAATTAGGAATAGACAATAGGGATTCACAGTTAAGTTCAAGACATGTCTTCCTCTTGAAATAATTGTCTACAGCTTCAACCTCATGGCCTTTGGCCGAAAAATGCATGGCTGCCGGCCACCCGAGGTAGCCGTCAGCCCCCAGGATAAGAACTCGCATTTGGGTTGCCCCCTTTAGATTAAACTGTGTTCTTTAAGAAAAGATCTTATTTTTTCGGCTTGCATAGGCGCCTGCCTCCTTGAGTTATAAGGTTGCGCCACATTTGAAGACACGATACCAGGATAATCATACTCTATATTATCATAAACCGCTCTGAAGGCAGGCAGGATCACGAAGTATCTTTCAAGCTCTACGGCCCTTCTGGTTTCCTCCTCGCTTAAAAGCTCCTCATAAAGCTTTTCCCCGGCCTTTGACCCTATCTTTTCGATTGCCAACTCCTCGGAACTCCTGCCGGTAACCTCAGATAACTCATCTATCATAATCCTGGCAAGATCAATAATGCGGATGGAGGGCATCTTGGTTACAAAGACCTCTCCGCCTCGCGCCATGCTTACTGAATCGAGCACCAGTCTAACCGATTCCTCTATGGACATGATGAACCTGGTCATCCTGTCATCGGTGATTGTGACAGGGCCGCCTTTCCTTATCTGTGCTAGAAACACAGGGATTACCGACCCCCTGCTGCCAAGGACGTTACCAAACCTGGTTGAGGCAAAGACAGTCCCTCCGACTTGACCCAAGGCGCTTGCCGCCGTCATAAGACGCTCGCCCATAAGCTTGCTCGTCCCCATTACATTGGTCGGGTTCACAGCCTTATCTGAGCTTGTAAATACAACCCGGCCCACTCCGTTTGCTAGCGCTGCATCTATCACATTTTGAACACCAATGATGTTGGTCCTTATGGCATCGCGGGGAGACCTCTCGCATACGATGACGTGCTTGAGGGCTGCCGCATGGATAACTATCTGAACGCCCTTCATGTGCTGGGAAAGGCTGTCCAGGTCCCTGGCATCAGCAAAGAAAAGCTTCACCTTCGGCTCAGCCCTGTACTGCTCCGCGAGAAAGAATACTGACATTTCGTTGTTGTCGAGCCCGACCACTTCCTCGGCACCCAACTCAAGGCTCTGCCTTAGCAGTTCGCTGCCTATTGTGCCGCAGACGCCCGTAATAAGAATCCTGTTTCCCGAAAAGACGCCGCTCTCTCTTTCTGAATACTCGATCATTGTTCAGCCAAAAGATACATAGCGTAAAGATCCGAATACTCTATCTGCCCGTCAACATAGACCTCAACCTTGAATCCGCCTGTGACAGCTGAAAGGGCGACTGCAAGCATCTCTTTTGCCTTTTCGGCCGGCAGCTTGAAGTACCTGGCCGTAAAAGCAGCCGCGCCCTCGTTAGGAACATGCGTGAGCTGTACATAATCACGGCCACCGCTCTGGCCTACCTTGACTATACTGCATACGTACCACTGCTGGCCGGCGTGGGCAGCAGGCGCTATAAAACTTAAAATCAGAGAAAAAAGCATTACTGAGATTAAATAAGTCAATCGAGCCATCTAGTAGTCTCCTCAAAATAGCTTTTTAAGTTCTTCATGAGACTATCCCCTTAGCACCTATAGAAAGTGCTTTGAAAGACTGTCCTGCATCTCTCTGTGCCTGGCAATAGGCCGAACTTCTCTGGAAATCGGAATAGGAAATGCTGCCGCACAGATCAGATACGGAACCTTCCAATGCTGATTCAAGAAGCCTGCATTGCTTGCTCGAACGAACCCATGAGAATAGGGGCAGCTTCCTCTGTGACCTCTGTCATTACAAAGTAATCAGCAGGGTAAAGATAATCCTCTCCGCTCTCATCAATTATCCGCAGATCACCATCCGTTTCAGCATCTTTATCGGGCAGTACCCGATAAACCTTGTGCAGTTCAAGTGAAGCGGGATATTTTGAGTTTTTAATGCATATTGCAAAACTTGCCTTCATTTTTTAAAATCCATATACCGTTTTCGCTTGATTTCCTTTCTCCCAATTCCGTGAGCTTCATACCAGTGAAGTTCAGCCAGGCGAGTATGGCACGTCGAAACATGAATAGTAGCAGTTCCCTTAAGCTTGCGCCAGTGACCATGCCCATACTGCTTTTCCAATCGCGAGAGATCTCTTATAGAGCTACCTATTGCAATTACCTCAATATCTGAAATGTCGCTAAGCACCTCAAATGATGACATAGAGGATCCCTAATTATTGCCATCCTTCCATTGACCTTGTCACCAGCGACCACTGTCTTAGCGCTCAGGCGGCATAAGATAAAGCGCGTCAAAGTCAGGGCCAATGAGCGTTAAACCGAGCCTAAGATTTGCGCCACGTTCAGTAGGTTCAAGTTTCTTGAACTCATCGGACATCATAATATAACCATTCAAGCTTTCTTGGAAGCCAATGAAGTCAAATCGCAGGCCGAATTCCGCCTCAAAAAGATCCAGCTCCTCGTTAGTAGGAAAGCGATCCACCAGGCCAATATAGAGATTTATAAACTCCCTTCGATTTGTCTTAGCTATTTCAATGGCCCATCTTTCAGCCATGACTCCTTTGAATTCAGATCCCCTTGTCAATGCAAAGACAGCCTGTCTAAATGTCCAATCACCGTTAAGCCAAGTAGCCCTTTCATCCGCTGATGGTCTCCTGGAGAGCAGCCCTGCATATAGATCCTCAATGGTTTGATCAGGATTTCTCTTTCTCTGCCAGTACTCCTCGGATTCAAAGATAAAGGTTGTAATATACCAGATCACCTGGCTCTCATCGGCACCTATCTTAGCAGTAAGGTAGTCCGTATAGCAAAGCCACATTTTAATTGCCCAAGGATATGGAGAGCGCCACAGAGAGTGCTCATATAGATCAAGCAAAACGTCAACAGGAAAGCCTGAGCTTCGAGGCGAAGTGCATCCACTAAAGATCGCTTCCACATCCCTACCTAGGCTATTCAAAAGGGCTTTTTCCGGAGATCCCGGCCTTGCTGAGGCAAGCAGTTCCTCACTAAAGCTAGGGGTCACAACAGTGGAGGTACTTACCGCGCTTTCAGATAAGCTCTCACCATAAACCTGCCCGGGCGAAGCCGCCTGAGAAGCAATTGAGGGACTACCGATCTGGACTTTTTCAAGAATGAGGTTCCCGTTGGTTATTGATATATCGGAAACACTTGAGAAAGATACAACTTTTGAAAATGAAGCATTATAGCCGCCCTGGAAAATATGAGATTCGTTCTTGTCGGCGTGAATATGCTCTGCGTAGTCGCCTTCAGCAATCTTAATCATTTTTGCATTCCCCGGCTCAGCCATAGCCTGCGTAATTTCAGCGAAGCAGGGGGATTTGCCGCCGCAGTCTGGATCGTCCTTAGCAACATAAAATACGCTGTATTGCATTTGGCTGTAGGTTCCAGTTGCCTCTGCCTGCTGGTCCTTCACGACTTCAACACTTAGAGCCTGCGGCGGCACCCAGCCTGCCGGCTCATTGAACTCAACCAGATAAGTCCCCACAGGAAGACCGGCTTCGATATATCCGCTGTCGTGCCATTCGGAGCTTCCAAGCCTTCTCCACTGGCCGCCTGAATTACGAGCCGCTGTCGGTTCAATATTGACAGTTAATGAACCGGCATCGGGCACGGGAGCCTTACCTCCGCGCATAGCCCTCACATAGAGTGCCGAAGTCTTTTGCACCCAGTAAGAAGAGCCTCCTGAGCCGAAGTCCACATGCCAGGCACCGGCAGGATCGGCCGCCGCTGTCGTGCCGGTCCAGAAAAGAGAGCCTGGGGTTGCAGGGAAGGCGGATTCGTCAATCACCGGGCCTGTTTTCGAATAATCGGCTATGGAGAGAAGTTCCTTTATGGTCGGAAGCCTCCAGTCGGGAAATCCACCCAGCATCGAAGCCTCACAGTCGGACAGGGCCTCCTGCCAGGTCATTGTCTGAGAATTGCCGGAGCCGCCTTTAGCAGGGTACTGGGCCCACACAAGGCCGGTGGAGCTGTCGGTAACTGTTCCGTCACCATTTGTGACAAATGCATTTGCCGTCTTTCCTCCCCTCACGGCAAACGCATAATAGCTGTTTGCCTTTGGGAAATAATCGTCAATGCCGCTGCCAAGATCAATCCTCCATGCGTAGCTGGGATTGGAAGCATGTGTGACGCTAGACCAATATCCGGCCGGCATGATATTCGGAAAGAAGGCCGGATCAACAGCAGGTCCGTAGCGGCCGTAATCAATGATGGAGGCTATTTCGAGAACTGTGGGCAGGCGCCAATCATCAAATCCACCGAACCTTTCGTTGTTCAGGGAAGAGATGAAATCCTTTGTATCGTTGAGATCTCCGGCGGTACCCACGTCTCCGCCGTTTGTCTCAGAATCGTTATCAAACCAGGTGTAATAATTATCCGCGTCGTGTGGATCAGCGTAGTCGGTCTGGCCGTCCTTGCTTTTCTTAACCTCCCAGATAAGGCCTGTAACATTGTCGCGAACCATGGCCCATGATGAGGCATCCGAAGGAAGTTCCGCACCCGAACTGTCGAGCTTGGTGTATGAAGGGGGGTTGATGAAGTAGTTGCCGTCCTGGCCGTTAAAGGCAGAGCTCGAATCTGGGCAGGTAATCTCACCAGCGTTGTCATAGCAAAGGTCTTGCCCGGTTTCAGGGATGTGCCAGGCCAATGAAGATGTATGCGCAAAAATCAAGATCGCGCAAAAGGCTAATATATTAAAACATATTTTTGTCTTGGAATAATTCTTATTCATCTAAACGATATTTTGCCCAACTGCCACGAAAGAGGTCTAAAATCCTTATTTGCAAGGAACTTGTCCGGAACATACCATTTACCTGCCTCTATTTC
>Ga0210044_10005917_pt1 | contig 16330 bp, 13 predicted proteins | sample CryGey13umfilter_2_FD_183959 | JGI IMG/M metagenome (GOLD analysis project Ga0210044, IMG submission 183959) | Groundwater microbial communities from aquifer in Utah, USA - Crystal Geyser 4/9/14 3 um filter (SPAdes) (version 2) | ecosystem: Environmental > Aquatic > Deep subsurface >...
TGTCAGGCCGCGTGATCGCGTTTTTGGTCGATGAACGGGGAGATCGGCGCCCGGACCGCGTGCCGACGCCGACCGCCAATCTGGTTGGGCAGTGTCCCTGAGTACCTGGTTTTTACCGCAGAATCAAACATGGCAGCTGGCTCAATATCTCGGAAAACGAACTCAGTTCCTTGACGCGCCAATGTTTGAAAGGTCGCCGCATCGGGGACATTGCAGAACTTCGCAGGGAAACGACAGCCTGGGCCACCGCAAGCAATAACAAACAACGCGGCGTCGATTGGCAGTTCACCATCAACGACGCACGGCTCAAGCTCAAGTCACTCTACCCGAAAGGCAAATTCTGACAGAGCTCTAGAGTACATTGCATCCGACAGTGTGCAGGCTGCGATTGACGCACATACTCGGTTTCTTGAGGTCTTCCGGCTATTGGCGGAGAATCCTGAGGCGGGGCACTATCGCGATGACTTGGCGTCTCGGGCTCTCAGGTTTTTTCCGGTCTATTCCTACATGATCGTGTACGTTTCTGGCAGCCAGCCAGTTGAAATAGCGCGCATTTTGGGTGCCGCCCAGGACATGGAGAGAATTCTTGGGTAAGCGGTATTCTTGAATGACTCACTTGGCACCGACAACATAACACCTATGAGGCCCCCGGTCGTCAAGAGGGTATTCTGATCCCTCCGGTTCTTTGACAACCGCATAGTGGCGATATCGGGATCGAAGTTGCCCCGGCTTGGTTTCGCGGCTCAGGCGCAGGTCCGACGCCCTGCACCAAACACCTTCGAGGTTCCGGATCCGCCGCTGCGGACCTGCAGGGTTTTTGCCCTGCGACCGAGAAACAAATCAGTGCCCTTGTGCCGGTCCATCCAAAAGTCAGGCTGAGCTTGTGCTCTCCAGTTATGAAGCGGACTCGGGTAAGGAGCAGGGCGATCATCTTTCCGTGCTTCGTCAGGAGCGGAGCGGCCGTCCAATCAAACGCGGCCGGCTGCCTCGGCGTTGCTCCATGTGCCGGAACGTGGTCACGGCCACAGGCGTCTTGACGGCCTTGCCGGCACGGCAACGGCTCTGCCTTTACGGCTCCAGTTAGACGTTCAGCTCGACCGCCCACCGAGTCGGTCACACAAGACCGGGCATTTCCGTATTTCATGCAAAGGCAGGCCATGGGCCCCAAGTCGAAATCACCCTCTTCCGGTCAAGGCTCGTCTTCGGCGTCCGCAGGGACGCCCGACGGCGGACTTTCCCGGGAGACCCTGGAGGGTGTGGGGCGGCGGGACCCCGCGGCGCTGGCCGCGTTGTTCGACCGGCATTTCGAGCGGATCTACGGTCTGGCCTTCCGGATGATGGGCAACCGCCCGGATGCCGAAGACGTCACGCAGGAGGTGTTCCTGCGGGTCCACAAGGCGGCCCACCAGCTCGACGCCTCCCGCCGGCCCGGTCCCTGGCTCCTGGCCATCACGGCCAACGTGTGCCGGGAGCGGTTCCGCAAGCAGAAGCGGGTCATCGACCGCGGGTCGGTCTCGCTGGACGACGATTCGGGGCTGAGCGAGAGGTTGCCCGGTTCGCAGCAGGATCCGGCGGAAGAGTTGCAGCAGGCGGACACCGAAGGACGGGTCCAGCGGGCGATCCTGGCGTTGCCGCCCGACTTGCGCGAAGTGGTGGTATTGCATGATTTCGAGGGGATGACGCACGAGGATATCGCCCAGGTGGTGGGCGCCGGTGCCCCGGCGGTCAGAAAGCGGTATTCCCGCGCCCTGACGAAACTGAAGGAAACACTCCTGGACGTGGAGAAATGAACGAACGCGACGACATGGATCTCGACAGCGGACAGCGAAAGGTTCAGGAGACCTTGCGCCGGGTCGCACCGGTCCGTCCGGATCCGGCGTTCCGCAGCCGTCTGCGCGAGCAGTTCATGTCCGGCGCCATCGCCGAAGGCCAGGATTTGCCCGATGCCATCGAAGTGCCGACCATCCGCTCGGCGCCGGCCTCCCGTCCCCGGAGCTGGTGGTGGACCGCCCTGCCCATCGCCGCCGTGCTCATCGTCTCGTTCCTGGTCGCCGACCGGGGTCCGGCCTGGCGGCTACACGCGGTGGAGGGCTCCGGCGAAGTGACGATGGACGGCACGCAGATCGTCGCCGGTGGGGACATGCGTTTCGGCGACGAGGTCGCCATGAGCACCGGTGACGACACCGGGCTGCAGATCGCCAGCGAGGGCATCCTGCTGCTGGACATCGCGCCGCACTCCGAAGTGGTTCTGCCCCGGGCGCCGCGGCGCTTGCTGCGCCGGACCATGACCGCGCGGGTGAATTCCGGCGAACTGCGCGTCAAGTCGGGGCCGGGCTTTTCCGGCAGGCGGCTGGTCGTGGAGACCGATGAAGGACGCACCGTGATGATCGGCACGACGATCTCGGTCTACAAGGGCGCCGATTTCACCTGTGTTTGCGTTCTGGAGGGCATCGCCCGCATCGGCCGCGACCAAGATCACCTGGACGCGATCCCCGCCGGCATGCGCAAAGTGATGTTCGCCGATGGTCGCGCGCCCCTGGTGACGGAAATCGAACCGCACCACAAGGCCGATCTCGAACTGTTCGAGCAATCGGCCGGGCAGGCTCCCTGGTAGCCGATGATGCGGACGGAATCCCCGCATTACTCCAGCCACACCTCGTCCACCTGCAGCGTCGTCTTGCACGGGGGTCGCGTGAGGTAGATGTACACTTTTTCGATGTCCGACATGTCGATGACGTAATCGGAGTGGTCCGCGGTCCGCCCGGCGAGGGGCATGGTGAACACCTGCCATCTCGACGTCGCCCGGTAATCCTGTGTGAAATGCAAATCCTCCCTGCGGCCGATGAAATCGGCCACATGGAGACGAAACCCGACCTCCAGGGCGTCGGGTCCCGTGTGGCGCACGCGGACCATCAGGCGGTTGTATTTGCTCCAGTTGAAGGGGAAATGGGCCATGTCGGATCCGGGCCATGTCTCGGGAGGCTCGCCGGTGATCTGAAGCACCGATGTCGGCCCTTGCGGCCCATCATCGATGGCGGTGAAGGAAACGTTGGCCTCATCGGTCTCGCCCCACAGAATCCGGGTGTGGGGGTTCTCGAATCCGTCCAGCAGGGGAAAACTCCTGACGACGATTTCCCGCGCCCGGATGTCGGCAGGAAGATCCCTCAGGTTCCAGGGAACATAGAACAGCAGGAGCGTCATCAGCACCAGGCCCGGTTTCGATCCCGCCCCCCGCCACAGAAGGAACCCGAGGACGATGCCGATACCGACCAGGTCCAGATACCAATCGTGGAGCAGCGGGGCGCGCTCGGCGAAGATCTGGAAGAACTCGATGAGCGCGCCGACCACCGCGGCCGCGGCCGCCGACCCCCACAGCCACCCCCGCAGCGGGCCTTTCCAGTAGATCACCAGCATGACCGCGCCCAGCAGGGGGATATGCAACTGGTCGCCCAGCGGGCCGATCACCGGATGCTTGCGCAGCCCGGTGGGGATGGTGACGAAGAACGGCACCGGCAGCACGGCTGCGGCCAGCGCCCAGGTGTACCACCGTGCCAGGAAGCGCGGGGGATGGACCAGGGGTTCACAGGGGGAGGTCGACGGAGGTGTCATCATGCGGCCTTGTTTCCTGCTCTATGGGATCCCGGCCAGGGGCGGCTCGCCTGAAACCGTTCTCGCCCATAACCGTTGCGCTCGAATATCAAGAAGATCTCATCCAGGGTCCCCGGATCAAGGACGGGTTTTCGGGCCAGGATCCAGCCGTACTTCCGTTGGGGATCCCCGATTGCGGCCCACCGGTAGTCGGGATCCAGCCCCAGCACCCGGTAGTCGCCCCAGAAGGGCCGCCACCCCAGGAAAATCACGAAACTCACTTCCAGCTTGGCATTGCCGGCCGTGTCGACAATCCTGGCTTCCCCCACGGCTTCGTCGATCTGACCCTTATTGTTCACGCACCGGTTGACCACCCGGATGCGGCCATTGTCGAGCAGGGTGTACTCGGCGGTCGTGCCCCGGACGCAGCCTTTCTGGAAACGGTTGGGGGTCCGGGCGATTTCATGCCACAGGCCGGTGTAGCGGGAAAGGTCGACATGGCTCACGGCGGTGACCCCGGGTTGCTCAAGCCCTTTGGGGTTTGATCCACCGAGAGCGTGAGAGGCCGGGATCAACAAGGCCAAGCCGGGCAGAAAGAGCAGAATCCGGCGGTTCATCGGTCCTCCTTGGACGCGGTGCTCCAGGTCCCGATATAATCGATCTCCAGGCGGAACGCCCCAGGTTGCTTGTCGGCGACCAGCAGGCCCATCTGGTGGATGCGGGATGGGTCCAGGGGGGCCGCGCCGCGGGGTTTTCGGCCCCGGAAGGTGGGCTCGAATTCGCTGAATTTCCGGCGGATCGTCAGCCACTCTCCATCCCGGGTCTCGAAAAGGGTCCGGTAGGATACCCCGTCGAAGCGGTCGTCCGACCGCAGGCGTAACTGATAGGTCCGACCGTCGCCGCGCACGCGGATCTCCATCCCCGCGTATCCGGAAAGGTCGGTGAGCCCCAACTTCGTGCGCAAGGAGGCGAATCCGCCGCTGTTTTCCAGCGAGAGCACCCCGGAGAACATTCCGGTTCCCTCCTCGGTGAGCCGGATTTCGCTGCGGGACAGACCGCCCATCACGCCGTCGTTGACGACGAACCACTGGGGGGCGCCCTGATCGCGGAAATCGGCCAGATGGCGGGATGCGTCCATGGTTTCTCCGATGCGGGCAAGGGATGGGTCCGTGGCAAACGGAGCGAGGGCGAGGGAGCCCAGCAGGAATATTCGTTCCTGTTCCCCCCGGGTTCCAGGTTTCCCGACAGTGTAGATCATCCCCGCGCCCCTCACCACCCGCATGGCCCCTTGTTGCAGTCTCGAGACCGCAGTAGCTTAGACCTATGAAAAATTCATCCACCGAGAACCGGGACCCTCGGAGCAACCAGGTGCTGGTGACGGGCGCGACCGGCTATGTGGGCGGCCGGCTGTGGCGTCGCCTCGAGGCCGCAGACCGACAGGTGCGCTGCATGGCGCGGAGCCCGGAACGGTTGGCCGACCTGACGGGTCCGAACACGGAGGTCGTCGCGGGGGACGTTCAGGATCCCGTCTCCCTGCGGGGCGCCATGGAGGGGGTCCGCAGCGCCTACTATCTCGTTCATTCCATGGGGTCATCCCAGGGTTTCGAGGAGCAGGACAGGTCGGGCGCGCAGAATTTCGGCGCCGCGGCCCGCGAGGCCGGGGTCGAACGGATCGTGTACCTGGGCGGCCTGGCGGATGATTCCGAGGATCTATCCAGCCACCTGCGCAGCCGCCATGAGGTCGGGCGCATCCTGCGGGAAAGCGGGGTGCCCACCCTCGAACTGCGGGCGTCCATCGTCATGGGCTCCAGCAGCCTTTCCTTCGAGATGATCCGGGCGTTGGTCGAACGCTTGCCGGCCATGATCACGCCGCGGTGGGTGGCGGTCAAGGCGCAGCCCATCGCCATCGATGACCTTCTGCAATACCTGATCGAATCTTTGGCCCTGCCGGCGGTCTCCCGTGTGTATGAGATCGGGGGCGCGGATCAGGCCTCCTATGGCGACCTCATGCGGGAGTATGCGCGGCAGAGAGGCCTGCGGCGGGTGATGGTGCCGGTGCCCTTTCTCACCCCGCGCCTTTCCAGTCTGTGGCTGGGGTTGGTCACCCCGCTCTATGCGCGGATCGGCAAGAAACTCATCGAGAGCATCGAACACCCCAGCGTCGTGCAGGACGAGGCCGCCATGGCCGCCTTCGAGGTGCGACCTCTCGGCTTGCAGGACGCCGTCGCCGCGGCCCTGCGCGACGAGGAACGGGAGTTTGCGAAAACCAGCTGGTTCGACGCCTATTCATCCGCCGGACAGCAGCGCAACTACGCCGGGGTGCAGTTCCGCAACCGATTGCTGGATGCGCGAACCCTGAGAGTGGCGGCCTCCCCGGCCGAGGCCTTCGCGCCAATCCGCAGGATCGGCGGGTCAAACGGCTGGTACGCCCTCGGGACACTCTGGAAGATCCGGGCCTGGGTGGACATGCTCGCGGGCGGCGTGGGGATGCGCAGGGGGCGTCGGGATCCGGAGCACCTGCACGTGGGTGATGCGGTGGATTTCTGGCGGGTCGAGCGTTTCGAGGACGATCGGTTGTTGTTGCTGCGCGCGGAGATGAAGGTCCCGGGCCGGGCCTGGCTGGAGTTCCGGGTCGACCCCGACGGGGACGGAGCCGTGATCCGCCAGACCGCGATCTTCGACCCGGAGGGTCTTTTCGGACTCATCTACTGGTACACGCTCTATCCCGCTCATGGCCCGGTATTCAACGGAATGCTGCGCGGAATTGCGGAACGGGCGGAAGATGGGGCTCGCAACGCCTGAACCGCGATGGCGAGCCCGCCCGGGTACGGCTTGATGGTGGGCCGTTTGGTCGAATTTCGCCTGTTATCCGCCGAAGAACAGGTAACTGACCAGAATCGCCGTCACGATGCCCGCAGCGTCGGCGATCAACCCACAGGCAACCGCGTGCCGCGTGCGGCGGATGCCCACCGACCCGAAGTACACCGCCAGCACATAGAAGGTGGTCTCGGTGCTGCCCTGGATCACGCTGGTCAGGCGGCCGGCGAAGGAGTCGGCGCCGTGGGCGGTCATGGTCTCGATCATCATGCCGCGCGCGCCGCTGCCCGATAGCGGCTTCATCAGGGCCGTCGGCAGGCCGTCCACCCAGCGGCTGTCCAGTCCGACGGCGCCGGCCAGGCCGCGCACGCCGTCGAGGATCACATCCAGGGCTCCGCTGGCGCGGAACACCCCGATGGCCACCAGCATGGCCACCAGATAGGGGATGATGCCGATGGCCACCTGGAAGCCGTCCTTGGCTCCCTCCACGAAGGCCTCGTACAGGTTCACCCGCCGCAGCACCGCGCCCAGCATGAAGGCGATGATGATGCCGAAGATCACCACGTTGGCCAGCAGCGACGACTGCGCCTGCAGCGCCTCGGTGTCCAGCCGCGAGAAGTAGCCCACCATGCCGGCGATCAGCGCGGTGCCGGCGGCCAGGTAGCCCAGGATCACCGGCTGCAGCAGGTTCAGCTTCTGCCACGCACTCACGGCAATCAGCCCGGCCATGGTGCTGCACCAGGTGGCGATGAGGATGGGCAGGAAGATGTCCGTGGGGTCGGCCGCGCCGAGCTGGGCGCGGTAGGTGAAGATCGTCACCGGGATGACCGTCACCGCCGAGGTGTTGATCACCAGGAAGGTGATCATGTCGTTGGTGGCGGTGTCGCGCTCGGGATTCAGATCCTGCAATTCGCGCATGGCCTTCAGACCCAGGGGTGTGGCGGCGTTGTCCAGGCCGAGCATGTTGGCGGCCACGTTCATGACGATGCTCGACTGGGCGGGATTGCCGGCGGGCACGCCGGGGAACAGCCGCTGAAGCAACGGTCCGAAGGCCCGGCCCAGAACCTCGACCGCGCCGCCCTTTTCGCCGATGCGCATGATGCCCAGCCACAGGCACATCACCCCGGTCAGGCCCAGGGAGATCTCGAAGCCGGTCTTGGCCATGTCGAAGCTGGAGCCCACCATGTCGGCCCACACCTGGGTGTGGCCGGCGAGCGACCGACCGACGGCGGTCAGGAAGGCACCGAAGAAGAAAAAGGTCCAGATCCGGTTCAGCATCCGTGCATCCCTATTCCCGTTCCCGGTGGCCGACCGGGCGGCATGAGGCTAGAGTGTTTCCGGGGCAACCATATCCCCAGCCGCCCGTGGTGTCACCCATTCTCCAAGCGGGAGCGAAACGTGCAAACCCTGTGGACCGGAACCCTCAAGAAGATGCGATCCGAAGCCGACGACCCGGTGCGGTATTTCCTGGCCGACGGCTGGTGGGAACCGGAGAAACGCGTCGCTGACCTGCCGCTGAACCCGCTGCTGGGCCAAGATGTGGAAATCCGCTTCTCGGGGGAGATCAACTGCACCGCCTGTGGGCGCAAGACCAAGAAGACCTTCGGGCAGGGCTTCTGTTTTCCCTGCTCCCAGAGCCGCGCCGAGGCCGACATCTGCATCGTGCGGCCCGAGCTGTGCCACCACGGCGAGCCGGACAACCCCTGTCGGGACGAGAAATTCGCCCAGGGGCAGTGCTTCCAGCCGCACTACCTGTACTGTTCGCTGACCTCGGGGGTGAAGGTCGGCATCACGCGCCATCATCAGATTCCCGCCCGCTGGATCGACCAGGGCGCCACCGCGGCCATCCCGGTGGCGGTGCTGCCGGATCGTCGAGCCGTCGGTCTCGTCGAAAAGCGCCTCAGCGACGAGGGCTTCGCCGACAAGACCCACTGGACCCGCATGCTCAAGGGCGATGCGGATCCGCAGTTCGACCTGGAACGGGCCGCGGACAAGGTCCTGGCGCGTCTGGCGGAGTGGAAAGTCGAAGGGGTGCTGCCCGCCGCCGACCGCACGCGGTGGACCTTCAAATACCCTGTCCTGGAATATCCTGAGAAGGTGAAATCCTTCAACCTGGACAAGGATCCGGTGGCCGCCGGCAAGCTTCAGGGCATCAAGGGGCAGTACCTGATCTTCACGGGCGGGGTGATCAACCTGCGCAAGTACACGGGCTATCGGGTGGAGTTGGTGGCGCAATTATCAGACCGATGAACGGGCCGGCGAGGAAACCGGCCTTGTGATTGTCGCTTTGATTGGCTCTTGGCTTCGGCCCGGCAATGCCTCATGATCGGGCCAGGCTGTCGATCGATCCCCATTTCGGTCCGCCGGCCCGCTGGCACGGAAGGCGCGCGACATGATCAGACTCGCAGGCCCAGGTCGCCTCGGCGGCCGGGAATCCTGGCTCCCATTGCTGTTTCTACTCTTCGGCATCTCGGTCTTCCTGGCCCTGTGGTGGGCGCTGGAGCAGAATGACCGCCAGCGATTGCGCCTGACCACGGACGTGACAGCCGAGCAGGTGCAGATCCGCCTCGAGAGCTGGATCGACTCGCGGCTGGGGCTGGTCGAGTACGTCGGGCGGGCGATGCAGCGGGACCATTCCAACGGCCTGAGCGCGTTCCGGACCATGGCCCGCGACTATGTCGAGCTGACACCGGGATTCCAGGCCATGAACTGGATCGACTCCACGTGGGTGATCCGGGTCATCATCCCCGAGGCCAGCAACCGGCCGGCCCTCGACCAGGATCTGCACTCCCACCCCAGTCCCGGGGTGGTCGAGGCCATCCGCCGCGCCGAGCAGACGGGTGAGGTTACCCGCACACCCATCATCGACCTGCTCCAGGGCGGCAGGGGCTTCGCGACCTACCTGCCCGTCCACGGCGACTCCGGCGAGATCATCGGTTTCATCAACGGCGTCTTCCGCATCGACACCCTGGTCGACAGCTGCTTGACGGAGCGCAATCTTCGGGACGGCTTCCGCTTCATCATGCGGGAGGCCGACGGGCAGTACGCCTACCAACACCGGGACGAGACACCTCCGGACACCTGGCCGTTCGCTGCTCAACGAGCCGTCCGCGTGGCAGACCGTCCCTGGATCCTGGAGATGGCGCCGACACCCGAGCGACTGGCGACCATCGACACGCCGGCGGACGATATCCTGCTGGTCGCCGGTATCCTGCTGGCGATTCTGCTGGCGACGATCCTCCGCCTGCTGCTATTGCGCCAACGCGCCCTGCACGTGAGCGAGGGCAAGTACCGGCTGCTGGTCGAGAACCAGACCGACCTGGTGGTGAAGGTCGACAACGAGGGGCGCTTCCTCTTCGTCAGCCCCAGCTACTGCAAGACCTTCGGCAAAGCCGAGGAGGAATTGCTGGGTCACGAGTTCATGCCTCTCGTCCACGAGGAGGACCGTCCGGCCACGGCGAAGGCCATGGAGGCCGTCATGCACCCGCCCCATACGGCTTTCGTCGAGCAGCGGGCCTTGACGCATAACGGCTGGCGTTGGTTTGCCTGGGTCGACACCGGCGTCATCGGCGCTGACGGCGAGGTGGAAGCGGTCATCGGCGTCGGTCGGGACGTGACCGAGCGCAAGAAGCTCGAGGAACAGCTGCTGCAGTCGCAGAAAATGGAGGCGATCGGCCAGCTGGCCGGCGGCGTCGCCCATGACTTCAACAACATCCTGCAGGCGATTCGCGGGCATCTGGAGTTCGTCGAGGAAGACCTGGGCAGCAGCCACCCTTCTCACGACGACTTGACCCAGATCCGGCGCAGCGCCGATCGCGCCGCGGACCTGACGAGGCAGCTTTTGGCCTTCGGGCGAGGGCAGGTGATCAAGCCGCGCCATCTGGACCTGAACCTGGTCGTGGCCGATGTCCTCAAGCTCCTCCGGAGGGTGATCGGAGAGCACATCGAACTGTGTTTCAATCCGGGAAACGAGCCCTGCCCCGTGAACGCGGACCCACGCCAGCTGGAGCAGGTCCTGATGAACCTGTGCGTCAACGCCCGTGACGCGATGCCCGGCGGAGGCCGCATCACCATCACGGTATCCCCATACGAAATCGACGAGGCGCGCAGCGAGGAAATTCCCGACTCCAGACCGGGGCATTTCGCGACCCTGGTCGTCTCGGACACGGGTTCCGGCATCGATATCCCGATCCGGAATCAGATCTTCGAGCCGTTCTTCACCACCAAGCCCGTCGGCCAGGGAACGGGCCTCGGCCTGGCGACGGTCTACGGCATCGTCCGGCAGCACGACGGCTTCCTGGAAGTCCAGAGCGAGGTCGGAAAGGGCACGACCTTCAAGGTCTACCTGCCGCTCGTCGACGGTGTGTCCGAATCGCCGGTCGAAGAGTCCATTTCCGATCCTCCCCCGGGCTCCGAGACGATCCTGCTCGCCGAGGACGATTCCGGCGTCCGGTCCGTCACCACGCGTATTCTGGAAAAGGCCGGCTACCGCGTCATCGAGGCCGCGGACGGCCGGCAGGCCATCTCCCTCTATGAGGAGAACGCCGGGGTGATCGACCTGGCGCTGTTGGATCTGGTGATGCCATTGGTCGGCGGGCTCGAGGTCCGGTCGCACATCCAAAGATCGGGAAATAACACCCGGGTGCTGCTGACCAGTGGATACAGCCCGGATGTGGCCCCGGGGGGCCCCGGCGAGGAATTCGACGTCCTGCCCAAGCCGTTTACCCGGGAGGCCCTGCTCCGGCGCGTGCGCGAGACCCTGGACACGTGACCGTTCGCGCCTTGACATTCCCCTGCGCCGCCTATAATGTCGACTTTGTCGCCGGGAGGATCCCGCGCGGCGCTCATGCACGAATATGCGGCCGATGAACCAGCGGAAGTCCGGTGAAAATCCGGCGCGGCCCCGCCACTGTAAGCGGTGACGAAACCTGCAATGAAGCCACTGAGAAAGGGACCGGGACGGTCCGGCTCGGGAAGGCGCAGGGAGTAGGACGACCCGCAAGCCAGGAGACCGGTTCATGGCCTGCCACCACCTTCGCGGGCGAGGTATGGCTTTGGCGGTTCATCCCGGCAGGGATTTTATCCGTTGGCTTGTCATCGGTTTCGGCGCGGCGACTTTCTGGTCGGCCGTCGGTGCATGCGTGCCCCCGGCCCTGGCCGTGGAACGTGGAGCGCCCGCGGCGGCGACGGCCGCCAGGGTGACGGTCATCGACAGCCTCGTGGTCACGGCTTCGGTGACGCCCGACCCCTTCGGGCCCGCCCCGTCCGGCCTGGTCACCCGCCTGGAATTGCGCGACGGCGACGCCGGTCGGGACGCCGCCAACCTGCTCGGCCGCATGGCCGGCCTGCAGATGGCCCGCACCGGCGGCTGGGGCAACACCGCCGTGCCCTCCTTGCGCGGCTCGGCCCCCGCCCAGATCCGCTTCTTCCTCGACGGCATGCCCCTGCCCGACGCCCAGACCGGCCTGGCCGGGTTTCAGCTCGTGCCCCTTTCGCGAATCACCGCCATCGAGGTTCACCGCGGCGTGGTGCCGGTGGGGTTGGGCGGCATCGGCGGGGCGGGCGCGGTCGACTTCCTGACCCGCACCCGCGACGACGGGGTGGACGCCACCGCCCGCATGGGTGCCTGGGGGGAGCGCGGCCTGCAGGCCTCCGCCGGCGCAGCCGGCGCCGACGGCAACCGATCGGGCCTGCTGCTGGTCCACGGCCTGCGCGTGGACAACGACTTCACCTACCTCGACCACAACCAGACCTTCCACCGCGACGACGACGATACCGTTCGCGTGCGCGACAACGCCCAGGTGCGCGAGTGGGGGGTGTGGAGCCAGGGTCGGATCTCCGGAGATGTGGTGGAGTTGAAGGGTTCCGCGGGATTCGTGCGGCGCGAAGGCGGCCGGCCCGGCCCCATTGGCTATCCCAGCCCCCACGCGAGTGTACTTTACGACCGCCTGGATGCGCGCTTGCGGGCAGCCCTGCAAAGTGCGCCGCTGGTGCTGGAGGCGGCGGCCGGCCGGGGCCACGAGGTCCTGGACGATCCCCGCGGGGAGATCGGATTCGCGCCCCCGGGCGAGTCGCGCTCGGTGGGTGAGGATCTCACCCTGCGCCTGACCTGGAGCCCGCAGCTGCGTCCGGGGTGGCTGGGCCTGCAGGCCGGGGGGGCCTGGCGCGGCCAATGGCAGGACGACACCTTCCCCGGCAAGCTGGACCCGCAGCGCAGTCGGCGCGAAACGACTCTTTTTGCCGCCCTCGACGCCACGGCGGCCGGCGGCCGGCTGCATCTTTCCCCTGCGGTGCGCTGGCAGCACACGCGTGACGATTTCCCGACCACCCCCGGCGCAGACGAGACCCGGCGCAACGACGCTTCCCCCGCGGTGGGGGTGGTCTGGTCCGTGCGGCCGGACCGCGTATTCCTCTCGGCCCATGCCGCTTACACGGTGCGTCCGCCCTCGTGGGTCGAACTGTTCGGCCATCGCGGGGGCATTGACGGCAACCCCAAGCTGCTGCCCGAGGACATCGCCAGCGCCGATGTGGCCGTGAACCTGCGCCACCGCGGTCGGTATTCCCTGCGCCTGGCGCTCTACTTCGCCGAGACCGACGACAAGATCGTCTTCGTGCAGAACAGTCAGCGCACGAGCAAGGCCATCAACCTGGGGCGCGCGCGGGTGCGGGGCCTGGAATTCGAAGGGGCGTTGGGGCTGCCCGCGGATCTGGAAATCTCGGCCAACCTCACGCTGCAGGAGGCCGAAGATACCAGCCCAGTCCCGGTCTACCACGGCAAGAGCCTGCCGTTTTTGCCGGCGCGCGAGGGGCAGGTCCGGTTGGAACGCACGCGGGGCCCCTGGCGCCCGCGGGTAGACGTGGCCTTCATGAGCGCCAACTACCGCGACCGCGCCAACACCGAACTCGACAAGGCCCCCGCGCGCACGGTGGTGGATGCGGGCCTGGGCCGCACCTGGCGGGGACCGTCGACCGAACTTTCGATTCAGGCGGAAATCTTCAACATCACCGACAACACGGTTTACGACGTGGAGGGTTTTCCTCTCCCGGGACGTTCCTGGCGCCTGTCCGCCAGGATCAGGAGGTAACATGCGACGCTTTCTTCTGTCGATCCTGCTGCTGGCCGCGGCCACACCCTCCTTCGCCCAGTCCACCGGCTGGGTCGTGACCACCGATTATTCGACCTTCGGCCGCATCCGCGAATTCGACACGGACTCGCCGTGGAGCGTGAGCGCCGACCTCGCCACCATCCCCGGCGACGCGGTGGCGCGCTGGCACGACGGGCTGGTCTACGTGGTGGGGCGGGGCGCCGCCAGCCAGTTGCAGGTGTACGATCCCGGCGCGGGCTTCGCCCTGCTGCACGAGTTCAGCCTGGGCGCCGGCCGCAACCCCCAGGACATCGCCTTCGACGCCCAGGGCGAAGCCTACGTGAGCTGCTACGACCAGGCCGTGCTGCTGAAGGTGGACGTGGCCGGCGAAAGCGTAACCGCGACCTATTCCACCGCGGCCTACGCCGATGCCGACGGTCTGCCGGAGACGGCCTGGCTGGCCATGGCCGGGGACAAGCTGCTGGTCACGTGTCAGCTGCTGGACCGCGGCAACTGGTATGCGCCCACCGGACCGGGCAAGCTGCTGGTGTTCGACACGGCCGCGGACACCTTCGCCGCCCCCATCGCCCTGACCGGGGCCAACCCCTACACCCAGATCGACCGCGACCCGCACGCCGGCACCCTGTACGTGGGCTGCGCGGGGGACTATGGGGCGCTCGACGGCGGCATCGAGATCATCGATCCGGTTGCGGGCGCGAGCCTGGGGTTCGCCGTGACCGAAGCGGAGCTCGGCGGCGATGTGACGGGCCTGGCCTGGAGCGGCGGCGGCGTGCTGCACGTCCTGATCAGCGACGCCTTATATATCACCAGCCTTTGCCGTTACGATTCCGGGACGGGCCAGGTGACGGTGCTGGACACCGGAAGCGGCTACGTGCATGCCGACGTGGCCTGGAACGGGGGATCCCAGCTCTACCTGGCCGACCGCACGCCCGCCGCATCGGGCCTGCGGGTGTTCGATATCGCCAGTGGGTCCGAGTTGACCGCCGGCGCCATCGACACGGGCCTGCCGCCGTTCATGATCGCCCTGGCCTGGCCTGGCGGTGTCACCCCCGTACCGCCCGTTGCGGCGATCGGCGGGTTGACCATGTCGGCGCCGTGGCCCAATCCAGCCAATCCCTTGGTGAACGTGGCGCTGGAGGGCGTGCCCGACGCCCTGGCCGCCCTGCGGGTCATCGATCTGCGCGGCCGGCGCGTGTGGTCCGGAGCGGTCACCCTGGACCATGAAGGCCGGGCCGACTGGCGCTTCGACGGCCGCGATACGCAGGGCCGGCCCGTGTCCGCCGGCGTGTACCGACTGGTGGCGCAGACCCGGACCGGGTTCGTGACGCGGAGGTTCACGGTAGTCAAGTGATCTGGGGGGCGAGGAGGTCTCGGGTTTCCTCACCCACCTGGAAGTTGACCGGAAAGTCAGCGCCAGCACCCAGAACCAGGCCTTGAGCGCCATTTTGTTCCTCTATCGGCACGTGCTGGAGACCGAACTGCCGTGGCTTTGCCCGACGCCCTGCCAAGGAAGTATCCCACCGCAGCCCGGGATTGGCCCTGGCAGTGGGTATTCCCGGCCACAAGGACGTGAGCACCACCATGATCTAAACCCACGTCCTCAACCGCGGCGGACGCGGGGTGCGCAGCCCTCTTGACGATGAGGCACCCGACGGACCAAAGCAAGGTGGTAACCAATCCACGGATATCAGCAGGATCAACCGTCGTGATTTGCTGGCTCCGTCTCCTCCACCAAACTCAGTTGGAAAAAAAGAAGACAGGAAGGAAAGAACCATGAAGAAAAACTGACTTGAAACGGGAAGTCATATCAGCCGTTCCATATCACTTCACCATCACCATCCGCCCTATCTCACTGAACCGCCCGGCCTCCACCCGCCAGAAGTACGTCCCGCTGGACACCCGACGGCCGGCGTCATCACGGCCGTCCCAGGTGGCCTCGTTGCGGCCCTGAGGCAACACCTCGCCGCCAATGAGGGTCCGGACCAGCCTGCCCTGCAGGTCGTACACGCGCAGGCTCACAGCCTCTGTGGCCGGCAAATCGAAGGCCAGGGTCGTGGTTGGGTTGAAGGGATTGGGCGTGGCCGGGTGGAGGATCAGACCAGAAGCCCCCGGGGCATCCGGGATCTCCCCGCCTCCATTCCACCCCTTAAGCGTCCAGGCCCCCTCGAAGGATACCGCAGCTACCGCCCCCTCCTTCTCGAACGGGAACTCCTCCGAGTCCACAATCACCGTGTCTCCCAAACTGGCGGTCAGACGATAGCTGTAAGTGCCTGACGGGGCACACCTCCGGGGACGGACTGCAGGAGATTCAGCTTGGTAAAGGCCGAGGCCGCAGGGATCGTCTGGGCAGGATATGTCGCCACGGGGTAGACCGTCAGATCCGGGAGAACCGCCTCAAGAACGAGATCAGCGACGATCGCCTCCGCCGTGTTGTTCTCCAGGAAGGCGTCGTACTGAATTGTGCCACCTGCATCAGGGATCACGATCTGGCTGTCGACTGGGGCCATCGACACCACAAGGTCAGTGGAGCCCGTGGCGAAAGGGGTGTAAAGGACTTCGGCCCGAATTGCAGGGTCGTCATGGCCATCGAGGATCCATGCTTCGATCTGGCCGGGATCATCCGTTCCCCAGTAGTTGCCGCGGAAGTCGTGGCGGACGGCCCCTACAGCCGTCGACTGAACGCACATACCAACCGTCTCATAATTGTCTAGACATTCTCCGGGTAATGCATTATCTGTACCCCCATGAAAAACACCGACGGCAGACGATTGACGCACGACCAGCTTACCGAACTTCGGCGCAGAGGTGTTGCTGCTGTT
>Ga0210044_10005918_pt1 | contig 16326 bp, 13 predicted proteins | sample CryGey13umfilter_2_FD_183959 | JGI IMG/M metagenome (GOLD analysis project Ga0210044, IMG submission 183959) | Groundwater microbial communities from aquifer in Utah, USA - Crystal Geyser 4/9/14 3 um filter (SPAdes) (version 2) | ecosystem: Environmental > Aquatic > Deep subsurface >...
GCCGGGCGGCAGGCGCATCGGGAAGGGGCGCGCGCGGCGCGGTGTCGCGGCTGTTCCCGGTCGATCCGACCTGCGTCGGATCAACCCGCGATGAGACAGACGCCGCTGTCTGCGCGCCGACCCACTGGCCACATTGCGCCGGTCGCGGACGGTCGGCGCACGTTCTCGCGACGCCTCCGGCCGCCGGGCCATCGCCCGGCGGCAAGCGTGGCGGGTTGCGCCCAGGGCCCGCCCGGCGGCCCCAAAGGCCGCCGCGCGGCGACGTCCGCCCCCCGCGGGCGTCGCCTTCAGCGCCGCCCGGGCGGACGCCGCCGCCCTCTGTCGCGCGGGCCGCGCCGCCGGGATCGGCTGCGGCTTGCGCCTCCGCCGATGCGGCGCGCGCGACCTGCCACCGGCAGGTCGCCCTTGCGCGCCGCGCGCCGGGCGTCAGCGTCGTGCGCGAAGGACGCCAAAGTGCGCAAACAGGCGGCGCGACCACCCGGTCAAGACGGGCGACGACCCCGAGGCCGAACCCCGCGCCAACCGGGCGCCCAGGGCGCGCGCCGCGCCGAAGCCCTTGGCTCGATGCGCGCGCCCCGCGCCAGACCCTGCCTGCGGCTTGCGCCCAGGGCGCGCGCGGCGGCGGGATCAGAGGCCCCGCTTCACGCCCGCTTCGCCGTCTCCCGGTCGCTCAGCGGCCAGGCCAGCCGGCTGACCATCTCCTTCGGGCAGATCTGCACGAAGCGGTCGCGCGCCTCGTCCCAGGTGCGCAGCAGTTCGGCGCCGCGCGGGCTGTCGGTCTCGGCGACATGGGCGGCGATCATCGCCTTCAGCACCCCCTCCCAATGCGCCGAGTCGAGGCCCTGCCACACCACGCTTTCGGGGTTCACCCGCTCCTCGAACTCGGCGCGCTCGTCATAGACGAAGGCCATGCCGCCGGTCATGCCCGCCCCGAAGTTGTCGCCCACCGCGCCCAGGATCACCGCGACGCCGCCGGTCATGTATTCGCAGCCGTTCGAGCCGCAGCCCTCCACCACCACGTCGGCGCCGGAGTTGCGCACGCAGAACCGCTCGCCCGCCTGACCGGAGGCGTAGAGCGCGCCCGCCGTGGCGCCATACAGCACCGTGTTGCCGATGATGGTGTTCAGATGCGGCGTCAGCGGGCTGCCCAGCGGCGGGCGCACCGTGATGATCGCCCCCGACAGGCCCTTGCCGACATAGTCGTTGGCGTCGCCGTGCACCACGATCTTCAGCCCCGGCGCCCCGAACGCGCCCAGCGACTGCCCCGCCGAGCCGCTGAGGTTCAGCGTCAGGTGGTCGGGCTGAAGCCCGTGGTCGCGCATCCCGAAGCGGCGCACGATATGGCTTGAGACCCGCGTGCCGATGGTGCGGTCGGTGTTGCGCACCGTGTAGCTGAGCTGCATCTTCTCGCGGTCGGTGAGGAACGGCTGCGCGTCGGCCACGATCTGCGCGTCCAGCGTGTCGGGCACCGGGTTGCGCGGCTTGTCGAGCGGATAGGCCGCGTGCGTCCCCTCGTCCACCCGCACCAGCATCGGGTTGAGGTCGAGGTCGTCCAGATGCGCCGCGCCGCGGCTCACCTGCCGCAGCAGGTCTGACCGGCCGATGATCTCGTCCAGCGACCGCGCGCCCAGGGATGCGAGGATCTCGCGGACCTCCTGCGCGATGAAGGTGAACAGGTTCACCACCTTGTCCGCCGAGCCGGTGAACTTGTCGCGCAACGCCGGGTCCTGCGTGCACACGCCCACCGGGCAGGTGTTGCTCTGGCACTGGCGCACCATGATGCAGCCCATGGCGATCAGGCTGGCGGTGCCGATGCCGAATTCCTCCGCCCCCATCATCGCCGCGATCACGATGTCGCGGCCGGTGCGCAGGCCGCCGTCGGTGCGCAGCGTCACGCGGTCGCGCAGGTTGTTGAGCGCCAGCACCTGATGCGCCTCGGTCAGCCCCATCTCCCACGGCAGGCCGGCATACTTGATGCTGGTCTGCGGGCTGGCGCCGGTGCCGCCGTTGTGGCCCGCGATCAGGATCACGTCGGCCTTGGCCTTGGCCACGCCCGCCGCGATGGTGCCGACGCCGGACTGCGCCACCAGCTTCACGCAGACCTTGGCCTCGGGGTTGATCTGCTTGAGGTCGTAGATCAGCTGCGCCAGATCCTCGATGGAATAGATGTCGTGGTGCGGCGGCGGCGAGATCAGCGTCACGCCCGGCGTGGCGTGGCGCAGCTTGGCGATCATCTCGGTCACCTTGAAGCCGGGCAGCTGGCCGCCCTCGCCGGGTTTCGCTCCCTGAGCGATCTTGATCTCCAGCTCGCGGCAGTTGTTGAGGTATTCCGCCGTCACGCCGAACCGGCCCGACGCCACCTGCTTGATCTTGGCCGACGGGTTGTCGCCGTTGGCCTCGGGGTGGAAGTGCCTGGGGTCCTCGCCGCCCTCGCCCGAATCCGACTTGGCGCCGATGCGGTTCATGGCGATGTTGAGCGTCTTGTGCGCCTCGGGGCTGAGCGCGCCCAGGCTCATGCCCGGCGTCACGAACCGCTTGCGGATCGAGGTGATGCTCTCGACCTTGTCGATCGCCACCGTCTTGCCGCGCGGCTTGAAGTCGAGCAGGTCGCGCAGGTGGATCGGCGGCAGGGCGCGCATCCCCGCCGAATACTGCCGGAACGTCTCGAACGCCCCGGTGTCGCAGGCGCGCTGCAGCGTGTGGATCAGCGCCGCCTGCCAGGCGTGGGTCTCGCCGGAGCGGCGATACTTGTAGATGCCGCCGATCGGCAGCGTCTCGACGCCCGAGCGATAGGCGCGCGCGTGGATGTCGGCGGCCTTGCGGTGCAGGCCGGTCAGGCCGATGCCGCTGATGCGGCTGGTCATGCCGGGGAAATACTCCGCCACCACCGCGCGGCTGAGGCCCACCGCCTCGAAGTTCAGGCCGCCGCGATAGCTGCTGATCACCGAGATGCCCATCTTCGACATCACCTTGAGCAGCCCCTGGTTGATCGCCTCGCGGTAATTGGCCGTCGCCTGCTCGAAGCTCATCTCCAGCAGGCCCTTCTCCACCCGCAGCCGGATCGATTCCTGCGCCAGATACGGGTTCACCGTGGTCGCGCCGCAGCCGATCAGCACCGCGAAGTAATGCGGGTCGATGCACTCCGCCGCGCGCACGTTGATCGAGGTGAAGGTGCGCAGGCCCTGCCGCGTCAGCCAGGTGTGCACGGCGGAGGTGGCGAGGATCATCGGCATCGCCATCCGGTCGGGCCCCACGGCCTCGTCGGTCAGGATCAGGTGGCCCACGCCCGCGCGCACCGCCTCCTCCGCCTCGTGGCGCACCCGCGTCAGCGCCGCGCGCAGCGCCTCGCGCGGCGCGTCGGTCGCGATGGTGCAGTCGATCACCCGCACGCCGTCGGCCACCGCCGCGCGCAGCGCCTCGAACTGGCCGTTCGAGACCACCGGGCTGTCGATGGTGAAGATCTCGGTCTGGCTGCTGTCCTGGTCCAGCACGTTCTTGAGGTTGCCGAACCGGGTTTTCAGGCTCATCACCCGGTGTTCGCGCAAGCTGTCGATCGCCGGGTTGGTCACCTGGCTGAAGTTCTGCCGGAAGAAATGGCTCAGCGGGCGATACTGGTCCGACAGCACCGCGACCGGCGTGTCGTCGCCCATGCTGCCCAGCGTCTCCTTGGCGTCCTCGGCCATCGGATGCAGGATGCTCTCCAGCTCCTCGACGCTATAGCCCGCCGCGATCTGGCGGCGGCGCACCTCGCCCGCGTCGAACAGCGACGGCTCGCTCAGGCCCGCCAGCTGCGCCTCGACGTTGGCGACCTTCTCGGTCCACTCGTCGAAGGGCTGGGCGCTGGCGAGCTGGTTCTTGATCTCGGCGTCGCGCAGCAGCCGCTGCTCGGCCATGTCCACCGCCAGCATCTGCCCCGGCCCCAGGCGGCCCTTCTCGATCACCGTCGTCTCATCGACCGGCACCATGCCGATCTCGCTGCCCGCGATCACCAGCCCGTCGCCGGTCACGACATAGCGCATCGGGCGCAGGCCGTTGCGGTCCAGCCCCGCCATCACCCAGCGGCCGTCGGTGGCGCAGATCGCGGCGGGGCCGTCCCAAGGCTCCATCACCGCGTTGGAGTAGGCGTACATCGCCCGCCACGCCTCCGGCATCACGGTGGCGTTGTTCGACCAGGCCTCGGGGATCAGCATGGTCTTGGCCATCGGCGCGTTGCGCCCGGCGCGCACCATCACCTCGAACACAGCGTCCAGCGCCGCGCTGTCGGACGAGCCTTGCGGCACGATGGGCTTGATCTCCTCGGCCAGCTCGCCGAACGAAGCCGACGCCATGCGGATCTCATGGCTCTTCATCCAGTTGAGGTTGCCCTTCAGCGTGTTGATCTCGCCGTTGTGCGCCAGCATCCGGAACGGCTGCGCCAGCCACCACTGCGGGAACGTGTTGGTGCTGTAGCGCTGGTGATAGATCGCAAACGCGCTCTCGAAGCGCTCGTCCTTGAGGTCGGGATAGAACTCCGCCACCTGCTCGGCCAGCATCATGCCCTTGTAGATCACGCTGCGGCACGACAGCGAGCACACATAGAACGACGGCGCCGCGATGGCGGCGGCGGCCTTCTCGATGCGGCGGCGGATCACATAGAGCTCGCGCTCGAAGGTCTCGGCGTCCACGCCGCGGGTGTTGCCGAGGATGATCTGCTCGATCTCGGGCCGGGTGGCGTTGGCCTTCTCGCCCAGCACCGCGATGTTCATCGGCACCTGCCGCCAGCCGTAGATATAGTAGCCCTGCCGCAGCACCTCGGTCTCGACGATGGTGCGGCAGGTCTCCTGCGCGCCAAGGTCGGCGCGCGGCAGGAACACCATGCCGACCGCGATCATCTCGTCGCCCGCCTCGTGGCCGGTGCGCTGGATCTGGTCCTGGAAGAACCGGGTCGGGATCTGGATGTGGATGCCGGCGCCGTCGCCGGTCTTGCCGTCGGCGTCCACCGCGCCGCGATGCCAGATCGCCTTGAGCGCGGCGATGCCGTTCTCCACCACTGCGCGCCGGGGCTTGCCGTCCACCGCCACCACGAAGCCGACGCCGCAGGAGGAATGCTCGTCCTCCTCGCGGAACATGCCGGTCTCGGCGAGGCGCTTGCGCGCGGCGTCGTGGCGGGCGGCCCAGGCGGCGTCGAATGTGGTCATGGCGTGTCTCCTTCCGGGCGTGGACGCGCGCGGCGCGCGCCGACGGCGGATACCTTCTTCATCTTGCCTAATCGCCACAACCTTGAGGCGAGTAAGCGGCGCCAAACGGCGCGTTAAACCGGTTCAACCCGTCGCGCATCGGCGCGCCGACCGTCATTTTCGCCTCGCCAGCGCACAGCGTTCATCAAGATGACCGCGCGCTGGCGCATGGATACGTCAGCATCCATGCCCTTTTTTGCCGTCACTCCGCCGCCACGCTCGCCGCAGACCCTGCCGCCGCGTCGAACTGCGCGGCGATGGCGTCCGCCGCCTCGCGCCCGTCGCGGATCGCCCAGACCACCAGCGAGGCGCCGCGCACGATGTCGCCCGCCGCATAAACGCCTGGAATCGAGGTCTGTTTGGTGCGGAAGTCGGCCTTGACCGTGCCCCAGCGCGTCACCTCCAGCCCCTCCACGCCCCACAGCCGCACGATGTCCTCCGGCTCGAAGCCCAGCGCCTTGATCGCCAGATCGCAGGGCAGCGTCTCCTCCGAGCCCGCGATCTCCTCCGGCGCCTGCCGCCCGGTGGCGTCGGGCGCGCCCAGCCGCATCCGCACGGCGCGCACGCCCTTGACGCGGCCTTCGCCAGCGAACGCTTTTGGCGCGGAAAGCCAAATGAATTCAACGCCTTCTTCTTCGGCGTTGGCGACCTCGCGCTGGCTGCCGGGCATGTTGGCGCGGTCGCGGCGGTAGAGGCATTTCACCGATGTCGCGCCCTGGCGCACCGCCGTGCGCACGCAGTCCATCGCCGTGTCGCCGCCGCCGATCACCACCACGTTCTTGCCCTCGGCGTTCAGCGCGCCGCTGTCGAAGGCGGGCACGGCGTCGCCGAAACTCTTGCGGTTGGAGGCGATCAGGAAGTCGAGCGCCGGAACGATCCCGTCCAGCCCCGCGCCCGGCCCGCCGATGTCGCGCGGCTTGTAGACCCCGGTCGCGATCAGGATGGCGCCGTATTGCTCCTGCAAGGCCTTGAAGGAATGGGCGGTTCCGATCTCGCAATCCAGCCGGAAACTCACGCCGCCTGCGCGCAGATGGGCGATTCGCTTCATCACCACGTCCTTCTCCAGCTTGAAGCCGGGGATGCCGTAGGTCAGCAGGCCGCCCGCGCGGTCGTGGCGGTCATAGACCGTCACCTGAAAGCCGCGGCGGCGCAGCATGTCCGCCGCCGACAGGCCCGCGGGCCCGGCGCCGATGATCGCGACGCTCTCGGGCCGCTCCACGCGCGGCTGGATCGGCTTCACCCAGCCCTCGTCGAACGCCGTGTCGGTGATGTATTTCTCGATGGCGCCGATCGTCACCGTGCCGTGGCCCGACTGCTCGATCACGCAGGAGCCTTCGCAAAGCCGGTCCTGCGGGCAGATGCGCCCGCAAATCTCGGGGAAAGTATTGGTCGCCTGGCTGATCTCATAGGCTTCTTCGAGCCGGCCCTCGGCGGTCAGCTTCAGCCAGTCGGGGATGTTGTTGTGCAAGGGGCAATGCGACTGACAGAACGGGATGCCGCACTGGCTGCACCGCGAAGCCTGCTCGGTCGCCTTGGCGTCGGCGTATTCGCGATAGATCTCGTGAAAATCCTCGCGCCGCGCCTCGGCCGCGCGCTTGTCGGGCGTCTGGCGCGACACCGAGACGAACTTCAGCATTTTCTGCGCCATGGCGACGACCTCTCCGCATCGAGCATTCACCAAAGCTGCATAAATCAGCTTGGCGGCGCAATAAAGACAGCAATACTGACGTAAATACGATTCTCTCCGACCTGAAGGGCGTCGTGAGGCCGCAGGGGCGCCAAAACAACGTCATAAGAGCTGACATAAAATTCCCAAAACAACGAAATTTTTCCTGTATCATGCGGAATATCAATAAGTTAGAAACAGACTCGCCGGACAGGTCACCTGTATTTTCGGAGAGTGAGTCCATGCCCCTGCTCGACCTCGTGATCCTCGCGCTCATCCAGGGGGTGGCGGAGTTCCTGCCGATCAGTTCCTCGGCGCACCTGATTCTGTTCCCGGCGCTGACCGGCGAGGCCGATCAGGGGCTGGCCATCGACGCGGCCGTGCATGTCGGCACGCTGGCGGCGGTGATGCTGTTTTTCCGCCATGAAACCATGCGCCTGGTCCGGGGCGTGCTGGCGCTGGCGCGCGGCCGGGCGCGTGACGAAGACGCGCGGCTGGTGACGATGCTGGCGGTCGCCACCGTGCCGGTGGTGATCGTCGGCGCCGCCATCGCCGCCACCGGGGCGGACGAAGCGCTGCGCTCGGTCGCGCTGATCGCCTGGACGACGATTATCTTCGCCGTGGTCCTGTGGCTGGCGGACCGCTTTGGCGGCGGCGGCAAGGCTCTGGGATCATGGGGAATTTCCGGCGCGGTGGCGATAGGGCTGGCGCAGGCGATCTCGATCATCCCCGGCGTCTCGCGTTCTGGCGTCACCATGAGCGCGGCGCGCGCGATGGGCTATGACCGGGTCGAGGCGGCGCGGCTGTCGCTGGTGATGTCGATCCCGGCCACCATGGCGGTCGGCGGCTACCTGGCGCTCAAGCTGCTGCGCTCGGGCGACGCGGCGCTGGGCTTCGACGCGCTGGCCGCCGCGATCCTGTCGTTCATCGCGGCGCTGCTGGCGCTGGCGTTCCTGATGCGGATGCTGCGCACCTGGTCGATGACGCCGTTCGTGCTGTATCGGCTTGCGCTCGGCGCGTTCCTGCTGTGGTTCGCCTACGCCTGAGCGGCCCCCCTCGCCATCCGCGCCGGATCGGCGCAGGATGCGGCGACAGGATGCAGGAGCGCCCATGAACATCTCTCTCACCGGTCTGCTTGCGACCCTCGCCATCGGTCTGGTGGCGGGCTGGCTCGCCAGCCTTGTCGTCGGCGGCGGCGGTTTGCTGAAATATATCGTGTGGGGGCTGCTGGGATCGGTGGTCGGCGGGTTCCTGCTGCCCGCGCTCGGCGTGTCGATCAACCTCGGCGCGCCGCTGGTCAATCAGATCGTCGTCTCGGCCATCGGCGCCATCGTGCTGGTTGTGGTGGCGCGCGTCGTCAGCTGAGCGCGCTCACTCGGCCTCGCCGATGGGCGCATACTGGCCGTAGCGGCGATAGACGTAGAGATAGCTCTCGAGCACCGCCTCCATCGCCGTCGGCGCGACGCCAAGATCGGCGAAGCCCTTCGCGCCCTCGGCCACCACGTTGTCGCGCGCCAGCAGCAGCACCTGGTCGCGCGTCAGCGGCGGGTCGATCCCGATCGAGGCCAGCGGGGCCAGAAGCCGCCCCTGCAGCCGCGCGATCGGCATCGGCACCTCCACGATCAGCCGCTTGCGGCGGATCACCTTCAGCATCAGTTCCAGCAGGTCGCGAAAGCTCGCCGCGCGCGGCCCGCCCAGCTCATAGGTCGCGCCCGCCTCGGCCTCGCCGACGCAGGCTTTCGCCACCGCCTGCGCCACATCGTCCACATAGACCGGCTGGAACCGCGTCGCTGCGCCCACCACCGGGATCACCGGCGACAGCCGCGCCATGGCGGCGAAGCGGTTGAAGAACTGGTCCTCGGGCCCGAACACGATGGAGGGCCGCAGGATCACCGCGCCGGGAAACGCCGCGCGCACGCCCGCCTCGCCCGCCGCCTTGGTGCGCGCATAGACCGAAGGCGAGGCCGCGTCGGCGCCGATGGCCGACACCAGCGCAAAGCGCGCCGCGCCCGCCTGCGCCGCCAGCCGCGCCACCATGCCCGGCCCCTCGGCCTGGGTGGCGGAGAAGGTGTTGCGCCCGCTCTCGAACAGCACGCCGACGCAATAGACCACCGCCGTCGCGCCCTCCACCGCGCGGCGGCACGACGCCTCGTCGCGGATGTTGGCCTGGATGGGGACGACCTGGCCCACCACGCCGTAGGGCTTGACGAACAGCGCCTCGTTGGGCCGCCGCACCGCCACCCGCACCCGCCAGCCGCGCCGCGCCATGGCCTGCGCCACATAGCGCCCGACAAAGCCCGATCCGCCAAAGATCGTGACGATGGGGGCGGATTCGATGGGGGTGCTGGTCATGCTGCTCTCCGGGCTCTGCGCGGCGTCGCGAGACAGATAGTCCCTCGCGGCGCAAAACGCCAACAGCCAAGGCGCCGCGCCGCCCGCGCGAAAACGCCCGCCGGAGGCCGTTGACAACCCGCGCAGGCGGCAATAGGAACGCGCACCGCAGACGCTTCGGTTGAAGTTGATGCGCCCAGGTGGCGGAATTGGTAGACGCGCCAGCTTCAGGTGCTGGTTTCCGTAAGGAAGTGGAAGTTCGAGTCTTCTCCTGGGCACCACCCCACGCCGATGGCGGCGACAAGGCGGCGCGATGATCACTGTGCATGAGGGCGATCTGCCCGACGGGCTGGACCTGGGTCCGGTGGTGGCGATTGACACCGAGACCATGGGGCTTGTCGCGCATCGCGACCGGCTTTGTCTTGTGCAGCTGTCGGCGGGCGACGGCGACGCGCATCTGGTGCGCATCGCGCAGGGCCAGAAGTCGGCGCCGAATCTCGCGGCGATGCTGGCCAACCCCGCCGTGCTCAAGCTGTTTCACTTCGGGCGCTTCGACATCGCGGTGATGGCGCACCGGTTCGGCGTGCTGGCGCGGCCCGTGTGGTGCACCAAGATCGCCTCGAAGCTGACGCGCACCTTCACCGACCGGCACGGGCTGAAATATCTGTGCCACGACCTTCTGGGCGTGGACATCTCCAAGACGCAGCAGACCTCCGACTGGGGCGCGGCGAAGCTGAGCCAGGCGCAGGAATCCTATGCGGCCTCGGACGTGCTGTATCTGCACCGGCTGCGCGCCGAGCTGGCCGACATGCTGGCGCGCGAGGGCCGCACCGAGATCGCCGACGCCTGTTTCCGCTTTCTGCCCGACCGCGCGGCGCTGGACCTGGCCGGCTGGCCGGAGATCGACATTTTCGCCCACTGAAGGAGCCTCGCGATGCCCCATGTCGCCCGCATCGCCGAGCCGGACGCCGCCGCGATGCTGGCGGCGGGGCGTCGCGTGGTGCGGCTGGAGGCCGAGGCGCTGGGCCTGCTGGCCGATGCGCTCGACGAGCGTTTCGCGCAGGCGGTGGACATGATCCTCTCCGCCACCGGCCGCGTGATCGTCTCGGGGATGGGCAAGTCGGGGCATGTGGGGCGCAAGATCGCCGCCACCTTCGCCTCCACCGGCACCCCGGCGCAGTTCGTCCACCCCGCCGAGGCCAGCCACGGCGATCTGGGGATGCTGACGCGCGCCGACGTGGCGCTGGTGCTGTCCAACTCCGGCGAGACGGCGGAGCTGCACGACATCGTCGCCCATACCCGCCGCTTCCAGATCCCGCTGATCGGCGTGGCCAGCCGCCCCGGCAGCGCGCTGTTGCAGGCCGCCGACATCGCGCTGGTGCTGCCGCAGGCGGCGGAGGCCTGCCCGGTGGGGCTGGCGCCGACGACCTCGACCACGATGACGCTGGCGCTGGGCGACGCGCTGGCGGTGGCGCTGATGGAGCGGCGCAGCTTCAGCGTCGAGCAGTTCCGAACCTTTCACCCCGGCGGCAAGCTGGGCGCCATGCTGGTCAAGGTGCGCGACCTGATGCACGGCCCCGCCGAGATGCCGGTGGTCGCGCCCGAGGCGCCGATGCGCGACGTGCTGCTGGTGATGACCGCGCGCGGCTTTGGCGTGGCGGGCGTGGTGGACGCAGGCGGGCGGCTGGTGGGCGTGATCTCTGACGGCGATTTGCGGCGCAACATGGACGGGCTGCTCGACCGGGTGGCGGGCGACGTGGCGACGGCCGATCCGCTGACCATCGGCCCCGACGCGCTGGCGTCGGAGGCGCTGGCGGTGATGAACGGCGCGCGGCGGGCGACCTGCCTGTTCGTGGTCGAGCCGGGCGAGGGGCCGCGCCGCCCGCTCGGCCTGATCCACGTCCACGATTGTCTGCGCGCCGGCGTGGTCTAGGCATGGCGGGCGACGCCCGGAGCGGAATCGTCCGCTTTCTCAAGGTGGCGCTGCCGCTGGCCGCCCTGGGGCTGGTGGCGGCGCTGTTCCTGGTGTCGCGCGGCGACATCGGGCGCGGCGTGAGCGTCTCGGCCATCGACTTCGACGTGACCGATGGCTTGCGCCTGTCGCAGCCGCGCTTCACCGGCGTCACGCGCAACGGCCAGCCCTTCGTGATCACCGCCGACTGGGCGCTGCCCGACGGGCCGGACCCGGACCGCGTCGGCCTTGGCCCGGTGCGCGGCGAGATCGAGATGGACGCGGCGCGGCGCGTGACGCTGACCGCGCAGGGCGGCGAGATCCGCCCCAAACTCAACACCATGCGCCTTGAGGGCGGCGTCGCGGCCGAGACGACCGACGGCTATCGCCTCAGCGCCGCGCGCGCCGACATCGACATGAAGGCCGAGACGCTGGCGGCGGACGGCCCTGTTGCAGTTTCCGGTCCGGCGGGCGACATTGCGTCGGGGTCGATGCGCGCCGCGCGCCGCGACGAAAACTTCGTGGTGTGGTTCGAGAACCGCGTGCGGGTGCGCATTGACCCTGAGCGCGCGAAATAGGGGCGGGGCGATGAACTTCTTGCGCATGACCGGCGCGGCGCTTGCGCTGGCGCTCTCGGCGATGGGGGCGGCGGCGCAGCAGGCGGCCAATCCGTTCGGCGGCTTCAAGCACGACAGCACCCAGCCCATCGAGATCACCGCCGATGCGCTGGAGGTGCGTCAGGCCGAAAGCCGCGCGATCTTCAGCGGCGCGGTCGTGGCCGGACAGGGAACCCTGCGGCTGACCGCCGACACGCTCGACGTGTGGTATGCGCAGGCCGAAGGCGGCGGCGGCGGCGGCGACATCGACCGGCTGCGCGCCGAAGGCGACGTGTTCCTGACCTCCGGCGCGGAGTCGGCGCGCGGCGCCTGGGCGGAATACACGGTCTCCACCGGCATGATCACCATGGGCGGCGGCGTGGTGCTGGCGCAGGGCGAGAACGCGATTCGCGGCGAGCGGCTGGTGGTCGATCTCACCAGCGGCCAGGGGCGCGTGGAGGGCGGCCGCGTGCAGTCGGTGTTCAATCCGGCCTCGCGCAGCGGCCAGTGAGGCCGGAGACGCAAGTGAAGCCCCGAACACCCGTGAAACCCCGATCGCCCGTGACCCTTCTGACGCCCATGATATTTCGAACAAGACTGAAGTCTCGCGCGAAAGCGCGCGCATGACCGGCCCGGTCAGCACGACGGGCCTGTGCGCGCGGGGTCTCGGCAAGACCTATCGCCGCCGCCCGGTGGTGCGCGACGTGGACATCGACCTGCGCCGGGGCGAGGTGGTGGGGCTGCTGGGGCCGAACGGGGCGGGCAAGACCACCTGTTTCTACATGATCACCGGTCTGGCGCCCGCCGACAGCGGCGCCATCCTGATCGACGGGCGCGACGTGACCAGCCTGCCGATGTATCGCCGCGCCCGGCTGGGCGTGGGCTATCTGCCGCAGGAAGCGTCGATCTTTCGCGGCCTCAGCGTCGAGGACAACATCCTCGCCGCGCTGGAGATCGCCGAGCCCGACCGCCAGATCCGCGAGCACCGGCTGGAGGCGCTGCTGGCGGAGTTCTCGATCTCGCACCTGCACCGCACGCCCGCCGTGGCGCTGTCGGGCGGCGAGCGGCGGCGCGTCGAGATCGCGCGCTGTCTGGCGGGCGATCCGGCCTATGTGCTGCTCGACGAGCCGTTTGCGGGCGTCGATCCGATCGCGGTCGGCGACATCCGGGAACTTGTCGCGCATTTGAAGGATCGCGGCATCGGGGTCTTGATCACCGACCACAACGTGCGAGAAACTCTGCAGATCATCGACCGGGCCTATATCTTGCATGAGGGACGGGTTCTGATGAGCGGCGCGCCGGAAGCGGTGGTGGAGGACGCCAATGTGCGGCGGGTTTATCTGGGCGAGCGTTTTCGCATCTGACCGCAGGCGCCGGGCGCGGCGCGGAGGCGCGCGCGCATGAACATGCGCCAGAGCCTCCATCTGCGGCAGACGCAGTCGCTGGTGATGACGCCGCAACTGCGGCAGGCGATCCAGATGCTGCAGATGTCCACCATCGAGCTGGGCGCGTTCCTCGCGTCGGAGATGGAGCGCAACCCCCTTATCGAGATCGCCGACGGCGTGCAGGCGACGGCGCGCCCCGAGCCGTCGGCGGGCGAGCGGCTTGCGGTGGACGCCGACATGCGCCGGGCCGATCTTGCGGCGGGCGAGGCGCAGTTCGCGACCGGGCGCGACAATCTCTACGAATCCGCCGAGGCGCCGCCCTCGCTGCGCGGCGGCGCCGGGGGGCGCGCCGATTTCGAGACGCTCGACGACGACGCGCCGCTGGTCGCGCCGGTGACGCTTGCGGCGCATGTCACGGCGCAACTGGCGCTCGCCCGGCTGGCCGCGCCGGTGCGCGTCGTGGCCGAAGCGCTGGCGTGCGAGCTCGACGAGGCGGGCTATCTGCGCGTCGATCCCGCCGAGGCGGCGGCGCGGCTGGGCGCCGCGCCCGCGACGGTGGAGGCCGCCGCCGCCGCGATCCGCGCCTGTGAGCCGACCGGCGTGGGCGCGCGCGATCTGGCGGAATGTCTGGCGCTGCAACTGGCCGAGCGCGACCGGCTTGACCCCGCGATGCGCGCGCTGCTCGACAACCTCGCCGACCTGCCGGCCACCCCGGCGGCGAAGATGGCGGCGCGCTGCGGCGTGGATCTGGCCGATCTGGCCGACATGCTGGCCGAGGTGCGCGCGCTCGATCCGCGGCCCGGCCTCGCCTTCAGCGGCGGCGCAGCCGAGCCGGTGATCCCCGATGTGCTGGTCAGCGCCGACGGCGCGGGCGGCTGGCGCGTGATGATGAACCCCGACGCCACGCCGCGCCTGCTGATCGACCACAGCTACGCCGCGCGGGTGGACGGCGGCGGCGATCAGGCGACGCGGCTCTACCTCAGCCAATGCGCCCAGACCGCCACCTGGCTGAAGAAAAGCCTCGATCAGCGCGCGCGCACCATCGTCACCGTCGCCGCCGAGATCGTGCGGGCGCAGGCGCGGTTCTTCGCGCAGGGCGTGGCGGGGCTGAGGCCGATGACGCTGAAGGCGGTGGCCGAGGCGGTGGGCGTGCACGAATCCACCGTCAGCCGGGTGACGGCGAACAAATTCATGGCCACGCCGCGCGGTCTGCTGGAGATGAAGTTCTTCTTCACCACGGCGGTCGGCGGCGGCGAGGGCGACGCGACGCATTCGGCGCAGGCGGTCAAGGCGCGGATCCGGGCGCTGATCGCCGCCGAGCCGCCGCAAAAACCGCTCTCCGACGACGATCTGGTGCGCGCGCTCAAGGCGGAGGGCGTCGAGATCGCCCGGCGCACGGCGGCCAAGTATCGCGAGGCGCTGAAGATCCCCTCCTCCGTCGGCCGCCGCCGCCGCGCGCGCGGCGCGCTGTGACAAGGCGCGCGACGCGCCGTGGACAAGGCGCGCGACGCGCCGGGGACAACGCGCGCGGCGCGCGATTCCGGGTTTCCCGCCGCCGGGTGTTTTTGGGGTTTCGTTGACTTGGATTTGAGACGAAACTAGGGTCCGCCACCGTCACGGGGACGGCGAAACAGGCGGTGCGCGGCGCAGCGCGGCGCGCACCCCAGCAGGATGACACATGCAAATTCAGATCAACGGCAAGCAGATCGACATCGGCGACGCGCTGCGGCTCCATGTCGAGACCCGGATCAAGGACGCGATCGGCAAATACGCCGAGCGCGCGGTCAACGGACAGATCACCTTTTCGCGAGACGGCGCCGCCTTCAAGTGCGACGCCAAGATCAGCCTGCCGACCGGGATCATGACGCAGGCCGCAGGCGGCGCGCATGAGATCTACGCCGCGTTCGACGCCTGCCTTGAGAAGCTGGAAAAGCAGCTGCGCCGCTACAAGCGCCGCCTGAAGGACCACCACGCCGAGCGGCGCGAGCCGATCGAGGCGACCGCCGCCGCCGCTTATGTGATCGCGGGCGGCGCCGAGCACACGGACGAGGACGCCGAACCCGCCACGCTCGACCCGGTGATCGTCGCCGAGATGACCATGGACATCCAGAAAATCTCCGCAGGCGAGGCGGTGATGCAGATGGAGCTGGCGCAGGCGCCGTTCCTGATCTTCCGCAATCAACGCCACGGCGGGCTGAACGTGGTTTTCCGCCGCGACGACGGCAACATCGGCTGGGTTGATCCCGAAATTCTCTCGGCTAAGTCTCACTGAGAGGGTTTGGAGGGACCGATGGAAATCCGGGACATCCTTGCGACGGATGCAACTGTCTGCAACCTGCGCGCCACGTCGAAGAAGCAGCTTTTTCAGGAGATCGCCGCCCGCGCCGCCGAGGTTTACCGCCTCGACGGCCGCGCGGTGTTCGAGGCGCTGCTGGAGCGCGAGCGGCTTGGCGGCACCGGCATGGGGCGGGGCGTCGCCGCGCCCCACGCGCGGCTGGCGGGCGTCGAGGCGATTCGCGGCGTGTTCATGCGGCTTGAGAAGCCGATCGACTTCGACGCTCTCGACGATCAGCCGGTCGATCTGGTGTTCGCGCTGCTGGCGCCCGAGGACGCCGGCGCCGACCATCTGCGCGCGCTGGCGCGGGTGTCGCGCGCGCTGCGCGATCCGGGCGTGTGCGCCAAGCTGCGCTCCTGCGCCGACGCCACCGCGCTCTACGCCGTGCTGACCGAGAACATCGCCTCGCGCGCCGCCTGAGGGCGCGCGGCGCTGCGGCGTAAAGCGCCCTCACCTTCCCCGAAGGACGCCGGATGCACGGCTGCAGGATGGAGTTGACCCGCGTGGCGCCGGACGAGGCGGTGGGCGGAGATGTCGTCAGCTACCTCTCCGAGGGGGTGGTGGCGGTGATCGGCGCCGGAGCGGGGGCCGTCGCGGCCCGGCTGGCGCCGCAGCGCCGGGTGATCGTGATCGCGCCCGATGCGCGCCCAGCCGAGGGTGTGACGGCGCATGGCGTGCGGGCGTCGGCGGTCAGCGGCTGGCTGGGCGTGTTCCGTATCGCGGTCGAAGGCGGCGGAGAGCTGCGCGCCGACGTGGTGATCGATCTGTCGGCGCCGCCGCTGGTTGCGCGCTCGGTTCCGCCGCCGGGCTATTACGCGCCGCGCGACGCGGCGGAGATCACGGCGG
>Ga0210044_10005919_pt1 | contig 16322 bp, 14 predicted proteins | sample CryGey13umfilter_2_FD_183959 | JGI IMG/M metagenome (GOLD analysis project Ga0210044, IMG submission 183959) | Groundwater microbial communities from aquifer in Utah, USA - Crystal Geyser 4/9/14 3 um filter (SPAdes) (version 2) | ecosystem: Environmental > Aquatic > Deep subsurface >...
CAATGCCATGATCAACTGCATTTCTCAATAAATGAATCAGTGGCTCACCCAAAATATCCAAGATATTCCTATCCAATTCCAACTCGGAACCTTCCATAAAAAATTCTATTTCCTTTTTTTCTTGCGTAGCCAAATCCCGAATCATCCGAGGAAAACGATTGAAGACCTGATCCAAGGGAGTCAGCCGCAATTGTAGGACTTGGTATTGCAGCTCGCTTATAAGTTGATTATGGCTATCAAGAACTTCAGAAAAAAAAGTCTCGACCTCATCATCTCGCTTATTTTCAGCTTCAGTTATATTATTTTCTATATTTTGCTTTGTAAAAAGATAGGCAGAAACTTTTTCTTTGACCGTTTGCAAACGCAATTTATTAACCATCAATTCAGCCGCCAGTTCAACCAATGCGTCCAATTTTTCCGCGCGAACTTTTACATCCTTAATTTGTGAAAAATTTTCCGGCTGTTCTATAATATCCTTTTCATTTTTTTTATCCACATCCTCTAGCTCTCCAACCTTATCCACCAATGGATTGGCGGCATATTGTTCTTTCTCAATATTCATTGTTTCTCCCACTAATCTGCGCAATTCATCAACCGCTCCAAAAAGCATATCTATCCCGCCACTGGAAATTTTATTTTTAATATTTTCCACCATGCCCTCGAAACTATGCGCCAGATTGCTAAGTTCTCCATAACCCATAGTAGCTGCCATACCTTTGAGCGTGTGCGAATGCATCATCAATTCCTTGGCGATGCTCTGATTGCCCATGTCCTTTTCAAGCCTTACCAGTCCAGCATCAAGACTGTCCAGGTGATCCTGACTTTCAGATAAAAATAATTCTTTATATTTTTCCTGATCTACCATAATCCTAGTCGGGCTGTTTAGTTTAATGGGATATTATCTATGCTTATTTTTTCGTTAATTGACCTAATCTTTGCGCAATTTTGTCCAAAGGTAAAACCTCATCCGCAAAACCGGCCAGTTGAACCGCCTTGGGCATTCCAAAAACAACAGAACTAGCTTCGTCCTGAACTATTACTTTTCCGCCCACCTGCTTGATTGCTTTTGATCCCAGCGTTCCATCATGCCCCATGCCCGTCAAAACAACCCCAATCGTTTCTGGTCCAAAACACTCAGCAATTGAAGTAAATCCCATATCAATAGATGGCCGGGTCAATTCATAGGCCTCGACTAAGCGACTTTCATAATCCGGAGAGACTATGAAAAAATGCTTATCTCCCGGAACAATATAGATGTGATTTTTTTCCATCCGCTCTTCGTGTTTCAAAAGACTTAACGGCAATTTTGTCAATTTTTTTAATCTTTCTGACAAAGTAATCGTAAATGTCAGCGGCAAATGTTGAATCACAATAACTATGGCATTTAGGTCGGGTTTCAAATTTATCAAAACTTCTTCCAGCGTTTTTGGACCGCCAGAGGATGCGCCAATTACAATCGCTTTCATAAACAAAATTTAGATTAATTCTATCATCTAATAAAAATCTGCTCTTTTCTATAAATACTAGTAATTAACTTTTACGCGAGAGCTTTCTTAACTTCTTCAATTACCTGCTTTTCCTCAAAAGGTTTGATAATATAACCAAGCACGCCCAAATCCTTTGCTTGTTTGATAATTTCATCCTGTCCCACAGCTGAAATCATAATGACTTTAGCGCCTTGCGGTATAACTTCTTTAGCCACTTCAACACCATCTTTTTCCGGCATGATAACATCCAGAAGCATCAGATCCGGTTTTTCACTTTTAAATTTTTCCAAGGACTGCTCTCCATTCACTGCTTCAATAACATCAGTGAAACCATTTTTTGTCAAAATATCCGTAAGAATCTTACGCATGAATTGACTGTCATCCGAAATCAAGATTTTAGCCATATTTTTTATTTACCCCGCCAAAATCCGCGCTTAGCGAATATTTGACTGGATTAATTAATTATTTTATAAAATTTATTTATTAGCTTTTCCACTCTCTTCCTTGTTTTTTGCCAGAAAGAAAAAGTAGAGATTTATTTTGAAATCAGTATCTTCTACGGACAAGGCTGTTTCAAAAATAACTGCCCGCTCACCATCTTGCGCGTTAGCTTCTATTTTTTCTGCCATCGCCACTAGATGCATTCGCGTAATCATACTTGGGCTGCCCAACATAATCGGAGCAACATCATTGTTATTCACCAGTGCAGTGGCATATGAATTAGCTAAAATATTCAGTGTTTCCCGAATTGTTGAACGATCCAGTTCCTGCATCACCTTGGTCGTATTATTCGGCCGTCCATTAAATAAATCTACTAACCGCAAAGCCTCAGCACGCTCTAGAGACAAAACACTGATTCCATTGATTCCGGTCATAGCCTGCGTATAGGCAACTACTGACTGCTCCTTGACCTTTGAAAAAACTTCCATCGCCTGCGCATATGGAACTACTTTCACATTTCGCGTCTTTACGCCAACATTTCGTTTGGATAATATTGTTAACGCCCTAGCAGAGCCTTCTTCTCCCATTTTTGCCGCCAATTTCAACTGCTCATCACTAAATATAACCATTCTTTTTTTAATTAATTTATTAGTTTATTGCTTATCTGCAGGCTTTTTCGAATCGTTATCTGACTCATTGGATTTTTTTTCAGAAACCTTTTCCATTACTTGCCTTTCCTTTTCAGTAAAAATATCTTTCAAGCTCAATACTAGCATAATTCTTTGTTTCAAACCATCCTCTTTCTTTCTCTTTTTAGTCTTTTTAACAGCCTCGGCAACATCCTTGTCTGCTTCAGCGTCATCTATGCCAATAACAATCACTCCTTTTATATATTCTGCTCCGATTTTATTATTAACAACTTCCGGATTAGCCTGAACCACATTTTTTGAAATATGCAACACCTCAATGACTTCATCCACAATCACCCCGAATGAAGAGTTTGGAATATCAATAACCACGATATGTTTTAATTCAATATTGGAATTATTTCTTTGCAAACCAAATCTTTTTTCCAAATCAATAACAGGAATAACCTTGCCACGCAAATTTATCAAGCCCGCTACAAAACTCGGGCTGTTCGGAACGGGTGTGATTTCCGTCATATTAATCACCACCTGAACATCCTCCACGGGCATAGCATATTCTTCTTCATCCAAGCGAAACACAACCAGTTGAATAATTTTTTCACGATGAGCTATATTTTTATTTTCTTCACCCATGCTTGTTTCTAAAGATTAATTTTTAAGCCTTTTTTGAATCTAATGCATTTTTCAAATTTTCCGCCAACATCTGTAATTGCGTAGCGGCATCACTAACTCTTTTCGTCGCAGCATCTTGCTGCTGAATGGAAGCTGACATCTGCTGAGCACCAGAAGCATTTTGTTCAGAAACTGCCGAGATGGATTCAATTGATTTAGAAACCTGTTGCACGGCCGCTGACTGTTCCTGCGCACTGGCTGAAAGTTCTTGCATCTTGGAAGACACTTGTTGAATTGCCGCCACAGCCGATTCCATGCCCGCTAAAGTCTGAGTGATAATCTCTACACTATCATCCATTATAACTACGCCTTTTTCCGCCGCATCTGAGGTGTCCTTCATTTCTTCAACCATCCCTTTAATCTGTTGTTTGATTTGTGCGGAAGCACTAGCTGCTTCCTCGGCTAATTTGCGAACTTCATCCGCCACCACGGCAAATCCGCGCCCAGCCTCACCGGCACGCGCCGCTTCAATAGCCGCGTTCAGAGCTAAAAGATTTGTTTGTCCGGCAATCGATGAAATTGTATTTACAATTTCTCCAATCGCATTTGATTTTTCTACCATTGACAAAACCTTATTAGCCGTATCAGAAGCCATTCCTTTAATTACTATCAAACTTTTTTGTGATTTTTCTCCAGCCTCTCCAGCTAGTTGGGCTCTTTTTGAAGTATCAATAGAAATAGCTGAAACTTCCTGTGTGGAATTAGACATCTCTTGAATCGCTGCTGCCATCTGGCTCATTGATTGAGAAATTTCTCCCGTCTGCTTGGATTGTTCCGTTGAGGCCTCAGCCATATTTTTAACAATTGAAGCATTCTGTCCGGCAATCGAAGCTGATTCCACTGACGATTGCATAAGAGAAGTAGAAGTTTTTTGCAATTGCTCCAACGCCTCACGAATTGGCCGCCGCATAGATTCTCCAGTTGATCGCGCCGCATACCAAGCTAAAAACAAAAGTATCAAAGTCATAATCGAAACAAATAATGCCATTTTACCCTTCAATGAAATAACTGGTGCCAAAGCCTCAGTCTCATCAACCTCAGCTAAGATACACATCCCAAGTCCTGGCAAAGCAGCATTGGTTCCCAAAACAGAAACTCCTCGATAATTATCAAAAACACTAGCAGAGCTATTGATACTTTTCTTTATTTGACCATCACCTTCTCTATTTAGGCTACTCAAACAATCCGTAGCGTTTTTACTGTGAACCCCCTGAGACAAAACCGCCTTCTCGACAAATCGAGATGGACTAACCATCAAACCTTTAGTATTAATCAAATATATTTCCCCAGTTTTTTCCCAAGCAATGCCCTGTGTTGCAATGGAATACAATGTACTTGCGTCAAATTGCTCCACCAAAACACCAATCAATTGCCGAGCATCGTTCCTGATAGGTGCTGAAACAGCAAAGACAGGATTGCCTGTTTCTTCAGAAATATAAATATCTTTCAAATAAAAATCCTTTTCTCCATTAGCTAAATTAGTAAAATAGGCGTCTGACGACTGATCTGTGTCAACTGCCTTAGTGTCACTGGAAATCACCACCCTGCCACTTCTATCTAAAATAAAAATTTCTTTAGCATCCTGGTTTATGGCAAACAATGTCGGGATTTTTTGAAAAGCGTTATCATATTTTTGTTGATAATCTTCGGCAGACCTATCGGCTGTCAATAAATCTCTAAAAACAGCACTAGTCGCCGTAGTTTGCAAGGTTCGTTCTGTTCCCAAGAAAAAAGTGTTCAAATTTTCTCCTCTAGCCTGCGTAACCGCCTCTAGATGACCGCTAATTTCATTTTGCAAAAGAACTGTGGCCGTTGAAAGTCCCTTAAACACAATAAACAGCAACGGGGTCATAGACACAATCAGAAACCAAGTTACGAATTGCATAGTTACACTTAATCTGGCAAAAGGATTGAAACGCATTTTCATATTTTTATTTTTTTAATTAAAGTTTTTTATTTTATTTTTTAAATTATCCATTAACGATGGATTTTATCCTGTCTAAATTTTACCATAAAAACAACAATCTGCCAAAAAAATTATTCTTACCTGGTCAATGCGCCTCGGGTTTAGCCACACTAGACTATACAGTTATTTATAAAAACCTCGCCAATGGCTAACATTACTTTAATTCTATGCCATTCACGATTTGCGGTCAACGAAATTTTGTAATATACTAAAAATATGAATAAAGAAAAAGTCTCCTCCTCCGCTAAAGCTTCGGAGGACAAAGTCGAACTAATCCGCCACTCCGCTGCGCATATTTTGGCCGCTGCGGTTTTGGAAATGTTTCCGGAAGCCAAATTTGGTACAGGACCGGCCATTGAAAATGGCTTCTATTATGATTTTGATTTGCCAAGAACTCTCATTCTGGAAGACTTGGAAATTTTGGAAGGCAAGATGAAAACCATCATCAAAGCTAATCATCCATTTGAAAAAGCTGAAATTTCTGCCGCCGATGCCAAAGCTGATTTCGAAAAACTTGGCCAAGATTACAAGCTTGAACTGATTGCTGATTTGGAAAAAACCGGCGAGAAAATTTCCATTTACAAATCCGGCCATTTTGTTGATCTCTGCTCCGGACCGCATCTGGATTCCACCGGTGAAATCAAAACTGATGCTTTCAAGCTGACGAAAATTTCCGGCGCCTATTGGCGAGCGGACGAAAAAAACAAACAACTGCAAAGAATCTATGGCGTAGCCTTTGCCAGCAAAGATGAATTGAAAGAATATTTGCATATGATTGAAGAAGCGGAAAAAAGAGACCATAAAAAGATCGGGCGCGAAATGGATCTATTCTCATTTCATAGCGAAGCCCCTGGCTCAGCTTTTTGGCATCCAAAAGGAATGGTCATTTGGAATGAACTTGAAAAATTTGGCAAATCAATCCGTAAGAAATATGGTAATTTAGAAATTCAAACTCCTCAGCTAGCTAAAAGCATTCTCTGGAAAACTTCCGGGCATTGGGATCACTACAAAGATGATATGTTCTATTTTGATGTCGAAAAAGAAACCTATTGTTTGAAACCCATGGACTGTCCCTTTAATATTAAGATTTACCAAGCCAAACAAAGATCCTACAAAGAACTGCCAATCCGCTATACAGAAATTGGCCGTGTAATGCGCAATGAAAAATCCGGCCAACTCAATGGCCTTTTGCGCGTGAGATCAATCACTCAAGATGATGCTCACATCTTTGCTATGGAAAGCCAGGTTGAGGAAGAAATTGTGACTTTGTTAAAAATGGTCAAAGAATATTACAAAGTTTTTGAGATTGAGCCGGAATTTTATCTTTCCACCCGACCGGAAAATTTTATGGGAGAAATCCCAACTTGGGATAAAGCTGAAGATGATCTTAAACAAGCGCTTGCGAAAGAAGATATTAAATATGAATTAAAAGAAGGTGACGGCGCTTTTTATGGGCCTAAAATTGATATTGATATGAAAGACGCTCTGGGTAGAAAGTGGCAATTGGCGACAATTCAACTCGATTTTCAATTACCGCAAAGATTTGAGCTTGAATATGTTTCAGCTGACGGAAGTAAACAAATTCCGGTTATGATACACGCTGCTATCTTTGGTTCTCTTGAGAGATTTATTGGAATTTTTATCGAACACACTGGCGGAAATTTACCTATTTGGCTCTCTCCTGTCCAAACGATGGTTATCCCAGTTTCCGAAGAAAAATTTGGCGCCTATGCGAAAGAGGTGGAGACGCAGCTGCTCGCAGCTGGCGTGCGCACGGAAGTTGATGCTTCAGCGGAAGGCCTAGGCAAAAGAATTAGAAACGCTGAAAAACAAAAAATTCCTTACATGCTCGTGATTGGAGAAAAAGAAATGGAATCGCAAACTGTCGCCGTTCGCCCAAGAAGCACCAAAGATCAAGTTGTCACAAGCATAGATGAATTTGTGGAAAAGATCGTAACTGAAATTAAGGATAAAAAATAAACTTTTACCTGAATAATTTTTCAAACCAAAATTTAGAAGTTTTTAGCGAAAATATTATTCGGTGACAAGTCTAATCTCAGAAAATTTTAAAGACCAGACACGGGATTGCTACCCGTGCTGGCCTTTTTCTAACTTACGAAGACTCGCCCATTTCAATACCCAGAACCGCAGGCCAATCAATTTGACCCTTTGTCCTAATATCAAAAGATATGGGAACGCCATCTTTTCCTAGGACATCGATTGTTCCAGGAATCCTACCACCACCAGAAAGAAACTCCACAAAATACTTACTCCTACCTCTGCGAATTCCTCCATGATCATTAACAAACTTCATTAACATGTGGTGCCCAGGATGATTATCATCAACCCTTTTTATGGGAGCATATTTCTTGTGAAAAACACATAGAGCCTCCCAGAAGGATTTTTTAAACAACTCCCTAAAGGATTTGTTTTGAGACAACTCTGCGCTCCAGATATCATTGACGCAGAAAAATTCACTTATAGCGTCAAGCGGAATCGTAACTTCGCTAAATGCCGTTCGAGAGTCATGAATTGTCAGATATTGATTGACAAAGCAAGTTGCCTGACCAAATACGACTTGATCAAGGCCCCCCTCTCTAAAAGCACACTTATAGACCCGTCTGCTTTTTCTTGCCCGCACTATTATCCTACTCTCGATTTCTGACACATACCTCTTTGACATGTTCTGCCCCCCCTACTTGATGTTGGATTTTTCCCCCATTACTGATATACTTCCCTATAGTCAATTATTCATTTGTCAAAAAACTATGACACATCATTATTACATAAAAACTTGGCTGTCAGACCCCAGCCCCAATTCTAGGTTTAATTGCATATTAACTGTTAATTTTGCTTGCATAGTCGCCTCCGGCTCAAGTTATAACCAAATCTACATTTTGTGAGTGAATTGGGGCGGAGCAAGTGAATATCTATGAATAAAACATACTCTATCAAAACTTTTGGTTGCCAGATGAACCATTCAGACAGTGAGCGGATTGCCAGTTTTCTGGAATCACAAGGGCTAGAACCACTTACTAGGAACGAAAATGCTGACTTGCCTGCCGAAGCCTTAGCGAAGGCAGGTTTGGTCATTTTCAACACCTGTGGGGTGCGCCAAATGGCCGAAGATCGGGTCTATGGACAAGTTCATAATCTTAAAAAGGCTAATCCAAAAATCAAGATTGTTTTAACTGGTTGTCTCGCCAACCGCAAAGATGTGCAAAGAAGACTAAAAAATAAAGTTGATTTATTTTCCCCTATTAACAATTTTGAGCTGTTTGAAAATTTTATCATTGAAAATTCATTGAAAACCTGCCTGCCGGCAGGCAAGGTTGTAAATTGTAAATTGAAAATTTCGGCACAAAAAAATATCGAACTAAGCAAAGAAAATATCTCTTATCTATCCATTAAACCAAAACTTACAAATGCATATCAAGCTTTTGTGCCGATTATGACCGGCTGCAACAATTTCTGCGCCTACTGCGTCGTGCCCTATGCTCGTGGACGGGAAGTTTCCAGACCGGCGGAAGAAATAATTTATGAAGTAAAAAATCTAGTGAAAAAAGGCTACAAAGAAATAACTTTGCTTGGACAAAATGTTAATTCATACTCGGATGGCAAAATAAATTTTTCTAAGCTCGTAAAAAAAGTCAACGCCATCCCGGGAAAATTTTGGATTCGCTTTGTCAGCAATCACCCGAAAGATGTGTCGCCAGAAATGATTGAAACAGTAACGAAATGCAAAAAAGTTTGCGAAGCTTTTCATCTGCCCATCCAAGCTGGCAATGATGAAGTCCTCAGAAAAATGAATCGCAAATACACCGCGCAAGAATATTTGATTTTAGTTAAAAAAATTCAAGCCGCTTTCAAAAAAAATAAATCGGGCGTGCCAGCCGTCATCACTTCCGATATCATTGTCGGCTTCCCAAGTGAAACCAAAAAACAATTTTTAGACTCTGCGGAAATCATGGAAAAAGTCGGCTACGACATGGTTTTCTTTGGCCAATTTTCCCCCCGCCCCGGCACACCGGCTTGGAATATGAAAGACTCAGTTTCCAAAACCGAAAAAGCCCGTCGCGAACAATTTTTAAATGAAATCCTGAAAAAGACCGCACTGAAAAATAGCAAAAAATTCCTCAACACGACTGTCGAAATCCTGATCGAAAAGGAAAATTCTCCTAGAGCTAAGCTCTTGGATTCCAAGAGCTTAGCTCTAGGAAAGCACCATATTTATTTCGGCAAAACCCGCACCGGAAAAAATGTCAAAATGACAATCAGTAACGATTGTCATCCCGAACTTGTCGAAGGATCTCTGATTGGCAAGATTATAAAAGTTAAAATTACTAAAGTTAGCATTTGGAATTTGGAAGGAGAAATCGTTTAATATTTAAAAATTTAATCATTGAGATTTGTTTAAAAATTGAAAATTAAAAATTAAAAATTTGAGCATCTAACGAATACGCGTATAAAAAAATATATGACAAAATACAATAAATTACCACTGAATAAAATTATCGTGATATTAGGTCCTACATCGGCTGGAAAATCAGCGGTGGCGATTAAACTTGCCCAGAAATTCGATGGCGAAGTTGTTTCGGTTGATTCACGCCAGATTTATCGTGGCATGGATGTTGGTACGGGCAAAGTGACACAAGATAAAATTTCAAATTTCATCCGCCGCGGCGGACAAATTTCAAATCAAATTCAAAATACTAAATTTAAAAAAATAAAACCTTTTATTTCCGAAGGCGTCGTGCATCATATGCTGGACATTGTCAGTCCTAAAACCAATTTCAGCGCAGCACAATTTAAAAAGAAAGCAGACAAAATTATTAAAGACATTCTGAGACGCGGAAAGTTGCCCATCTTGTGTGGCGGTACCGGCTTTTGGATAAAAGCTGCTGTGGATAATATAACCTATCCAGAAGTCAAGCCGGATTGGAAATTACGCAAGAAACTTGAGCAAAAAGAAATTACTGAATTAATTCATGAATTAAAAAAACTAGATCCTAGACGCGCTGAAAACATCGATGCCAAAAACAAAGTGCGCCTCATTCGCGCCATTGAAATTTGCAAAACTTTAGGTAAAGTTCCCGACATGAGTTACGGATTACAAGTTACGAGTTACGAGTTTCTCCAAATCGGCATTTCCGTTCCCAAAGAAAAACTGCACGCTAAAATCAAAAAACGCCTCGATACGCGCTGGCAGGCCGGCATGATTTCTGAGGTACAAAAACTGAAAAAATCCGGCTTAAGTTTTCAAAAAATTCAAAGCTTCGGACTGGGCTATTTTTGGATACCGGAATATCTGCAAGAAAAAATAACTCTTGAAGAATTATACGAACGAGTCTATTTAGCCGAAAAAGACTATGCTAAACGGCAAATGACCTGGTTTCAAAAAGACCATCGCATAAAGTGGTTGAAAAAATACAAGGATATGGAGAAAGAAGTTTCAGTTTTTATAAAAAACTAACTACTCTCTAATTTACTTTTTAATAAATCGGTTACTACTTTAGGATTCGCCTTGCCTTTTGAAGCAGCCATAACTTGTCCTATCAAAAATTGCAAAGCATTATCCTTGCCGGCGTGAAAGTCCGCTACTGATTTTTGATTTTTGGACATAACTTCATCCACAATTTTTTCCAATTCTGATGAATCACTCATCTGCGCCAAATTTTTACTTTCGATAATTTGTGATGGATCGCCGCCCGTGGCATACATTTCTTCCAAGACCAATTGACCCGCGCTGGAATTTATTTTTCCATCAGCCAAAATGCCAATCAGTTCAGCATAATTTTCCGCGCTGATTTTCACATCCTTGATGGTCTGGAAATTTTTAACAAAATGTTTTTGCAATTCACTCGCCATATAATTCGCCGCTAGTTTGACCAATTTTTCTTCGGCCGCAACCACCTCGCCGCTTTGTTTTTTTTCTTTCAGTTCGGAAATAACTTGCTCAAAATATTCAGCCAAATCCCGCTCGCCAGTTATCACGCTGACATTTTCTGGAGACAAACCATATTCTTCCATAAACCGTGCAGATTTAGCATCTGGAAGCTCCGGCAAATGTCGGCGTAAATTTTCCACATGATCCTGCGTAAATTTCATCGGCGGAATGTCCGGTTCCGGAAAATAGCGATAGTCATGCGCGGATTCTTTTTTTCTTTGCGTCACCGTGATGCCATGCGCTTCATCCCAGCCCATGGTTTCTTGCACCACTTTTTCACCTTTCTCCAAAATTTCTGTCTGGCGCACAATCTCATAATCCACCGCTTTTTCCACCACACGAAAAGAATTCAGATTTTTAATTTCCGCTTTGGTGCCACTCAACTTTTCCTCACCTTCTTTGTGCAGAGAAATGTTGACTTCACAGCGCATATGCCCTTTTTCCATGTCCGCTTCGGAAATTTCCAAATAACGGAAAATCTGCTGCAATTTCTGACAAAACAACCGCGCCTCTTTGCCACTCTCAATGTCCGGCTCAGTCACCAATTCCATCAAAGGCACACCCGCACGATTAAAATCGATCAAGGAATGGTCAGCGCCTTTCGGATGCACTAATTTGCCCGTGTCTTCCTCCATGTGAATGCGCGTGATGCCCACATTCTTACCGTCAATTTTGATATTCCCGTGTTCGCAAAGTGGTTGATCATATTGTGAAATCTGGTAGCCTTTCGGGATATCCGGATAAAAATAGTTTTTACGATCAAACTTGGAATTTTCAGCAATTTGACAATTCAACGCCAAGCCCGCTCTTTGCACAAACTCAATTGCCTGTTTGTTAGCCACCGGCAAAGTCCCCGGTTGCGCCGTACAAACCGGACAAATGTTTACATTAGGTTCCTTCTCCATGCCCAAACCATTTTTGCAACTACAAAACATTTTTGATTTAGTCTTCAGTTCAACATGGATTTCCATGCCAATGACGGGAATGTATTTTGTCATAAAGATTTCTTAATTACTTATTCATTTTAGCTAAAAACAAAGCTTATTGCAAATTTAAAGTATTTTTTATAATGTTTCAAGATTATTTACTAGTGAATTTTATCGAATTAGCAAAACGATTAAAATCTGGTAAATAGGAATCGTATGAATTGTCTTTTTCATAAAAATTAGCTACTAATATCATTCCCTTATTATCAGAAATGGCGTAGTGAAATTTAACATGTGGACTAACCGTTTCTGAATGGACATAGTATGCCGGATAACCATTGATAGTTAGTTGCTTTGTATCAATTTTATATCCAGCCTTCCTGCCACATTCAACGCAACCAAAAAAATGATCGTATAATGTCTTCAAATCATCCGTTGATTTAAACAAAAGCACACCAAAACCAAGTTTATCATCAATATTTGAAGTGACAGCAACTGATGTTTTTTGTGGCATATTTATACCCTTAGTTTCTGTGACACTCCAATTTTTTGGATATTGAAATTCGAATCCATATTCTTCATTTCGATATGTTTGCCAATCAGCCGTTACATCATTTTTAACTTCCGGACACGCTGCAAATTCACAATTTGAGCCAGTGCGGGAAACATAGGTTCCGTCCGCGCAAAGTTTTGCATCCTGAGTACACATTTTTTGCTCCGGCTTTTTGCCAATTTCCACCACGGGACTGGCAAACTTAATTTCTTGGCTGCTTTTCCAAATATACAATCCGCTCATTAGCGCAAGCAACACTATTGTCCCCACTGCAATCTCGATTTTTATTTTTTTGTTCATAATTATTTCTGGTTTTTTTACCTGCCTTTATTATACCACCTTTTTACCAAAAAAGTTATCCTCAAGCAAAAGCTCATCCACTTGGGACGAGCTTTCAAAAAGTTTTTGGATTAATGCATTTAGAAACGGGCTCTTTTGTCGAGGACAATTTTCTTTTTGATGGACCGGGCGCCGCGATTGATCAAGGTTTTTTGCTTTTCCTTGCCGCGGGTTATTTGCGTCTTTAATTCATCAACCACAATATCGATTGAACCCTCGATGCTTTCTGTAATTTCCTCCGCTCGATACAAATCGTAGGGGGTTTTAATTAGAACCTCCACTCGAAACTTGCCTTTTTTGTCCATATCGATCTCAATTTCCTTGTGTAAAACTTTTTCCAATACTTTGTCTAGCCGCCCCAGTCTTTTAAAAATATATTCCTTTGTTCTGTCATCTATTTTGACACCTTTGTACATAAAACGCACATTGTTCGTACTTGCAACAACCATATATTTTTAAAATTATTAATTAACAAATTAAGAGCCTGCTCATAATCTCTCTTTCGTCGCGAGAGATTGAAATTTCGAGCGAAAATTGTGAAAAATGAGGAGGAATATCTGGATATTTCGACGAATTTTGAACAATTTGCAGCCGGAATTTCAATTTCGCAGCAGAATACGGAGATTATGAACAGGCTCTCAGAACCCTACAAATTGAATTTCTTCTTGCAACTCAATCCCTAGTTTATCACGCACTTGCTGTTTAACAAAGCTTGTCAGCATCACAACCTCCTCGGCTGTTCCGCCCCCAATATTTATTACAAAGTTCGCATGTTTTTCGCTCACTTGAATTCCGCCTATTTTTTTACCGCGCAGTCCAACTTCGTCTATTAGCCAGCCAGCAGGAATTTTGTTGTCTCGACAGGCTGTTCCGGAATCCTTTTCAAATCTCTCCCGCAATTTTTCATCAAACACCACTGGATTTAGAAAAAATGAACCTGCGCTGCTGCCTGTCGGATGTATAGCCATTCTTTTGACTATAATATTCCTGGCCTCTTGTTGACTTTTTTCCGCGTCACCTTTTTCCAGCTTAATCTTAGCGGACAAAATAATCAGGTTGGGATTTTTTTTAAACATACTACCCCAATAGGCAAATTCACACTCGGAATTATTATAAGTGGTTCTTTCTAGGGTCGTAATATCTAGTGCCTCAATAGTTTCGACTGACATACCGATATTGCGTCCAAAAGCTCTCGCATTGCCCCTCAATGCTCCGCCAACCGTCCCAGGGATGCCGGAAGCCCATTCTAGGCCCGTCAATCCCTCGGCAGTGGAATTTTTCACTATTTTCGCCAGAATCACCCCTGCCCCGATTTCGATTATGCCCCGAGACACATCCATCTTGAGATCATCTAATTTCATTTTTATAATCAACCCGTCAAAGCCTTTGTCATTCACCAAAATATTGCTACCGCCACCCAATATAAAAAATTGCAGGCCATTATCCTTGGCATATCTCAGCGCCTCAAAAATATCTTCCTCCGAATTAACCTCTGCAAAATATTTCGCTGGTCCGCCGATTTTGAAAGTTGTGTAGGGAGCTATATTTATATTTTTTTGAATATTTAACATAAATTTAAAATTTTAATTTTTTCACCACCTCAAAAACATTGCCGGCGCCAATCGCCAGAACAATATCCGTGTCGCTGATTTTATCTTGCAAGGATTCTACGGCTCCATCAATGGTTGCAATATATTCAGCTTTGCCGCGATTATATTTGTTAATCAATTTTACTAGATCCTCAGAAGAAACATTGCCTGTGTTTTCCCGGGCGCTACCATAGATGTCCAGCACAATCACACGGTCCGCGTCATCAAAACTTTGCGCAAAATCTTGTAACAAGGCTTCGGTTCGTGAATAGGAATGCGGATGAAAGACTGCAATAATATTTTTGTCCGGATAAATTTCTCTAGTCGCTTTCAGCGTAGCTTTGATTTCTTCCGGATGATGGCCATAATCATCAATTAAAATAGCGCCATTCCTCTGCCCAATCATTTCAAAGCGCCTTGAAGTTCCGGAAAAATCCTTCAATGCTTCACGCACCTTTTCCATATCCAAATTCAACTTGTGACACACTGCAATTACCGCTCCAGCATTCAAAACATTATGTTTTCCAATAAGTTTAATTTGAAAACTACCCAGATTCTCTTTTTTATACATAACATCAAAACTCTGATATTTTAATTCATCATTTTGATCATTTGACATTTGATTTTGATTTGTCCGCCGCGGCGGATGAAATTTGAAATTTGAAATTACAACATCATTATCCTCTCCAAATCCATATTTAATTACTTTAGCAGTACAATACTTAGCAATTTCATTTGTATCAATACTATCTCCCCAAACGACTAGAAAACCAGTTTTGGGAATTTTAGCCACAAAATCTGTAAAAGCTTTTTTATATTCATTAAGAGTTGGATATGTGTCTGGATGGTCCCAATCCACACTTGTAAGAATTACTCCTTTTGGCTCATATAGTCTTAATTTATTTTGATATTCATCCGCTTCAATAACAAAATATTCTCCTGTGCCAACTAGAGCATTGCCACCCCACTGTTTGACGCGGCTGCCAATGACCGCGGTCGGAGAAACGCCCACTGCCTGCAAAACAAAGGCCATCATGGCAGAAGTTGTAGTTTTGCCATGTGTTCCACAAACCGCAATGCCATATTTTTGATTAAAAAGTTCCCCTAAAATTTCCGGATAACTCATCATCAACACATCTCTTTCTTTAGCCGCATTAAATTCAATATTATTCTCCGCGTTATAGGCGGTTGAATATAAAATTAAATCAACATTTTCCGGAATATTTTTTTCTGAGAATTCCTCAAAATATTTTATATCTAATTTTTGCAAAATTTCATCAGTAAAAAACTTCTCCGGTACATCCGATCCGCTCACAAATATGCCCATTTTTGTGAGAATTTCCACAATACCCACAATACCCGAGCCCTTAATGCCAATCACATAGACATTTTTAATTTTTGATAAATCCATATTTTTCAATTATAGTTAGTTTGAAATTTGTTTTTTAAAGTTGATTTGAAATTTGAAATTTGGTTTTTGAAATTAAATTACTATTTTATCATATCCAAAATTCCCACAGCAATTTTTTCAGTCGCGTCAGCGTAATAAAATGTTTTTATATTTTCGGATAACTTCTTTTGTAACTCCGGGCTCTCCATAATTTCCGAAATTCTGCTCATGAACAAATTCTCTCCCAAATTACTTTCTTCCAGCACGACGCATCCGCCAATTTTCGCTAAAACATAGGCATTCATCCGCTGATGGTCATTGGCGGCTGTTTGCAAGGGAATCAGGATTGATGGCTTTCCATTGGC
>Ga0210044_10005923_pt1 | contig 16311 bp, 13 predicted proteins | sample CryGey13umfilter_2_FD_183959 | JGI IMG/M metagenome (GOLD analysis project Ga0210044, IMG submission 183959) | Groundwater microbial communities from aquifer in Utah, USA - Crystal Geyser 4/9/14 3 um filter (SPAdes) (version 2) | ecosystem: Environmental > Aquatic > Deep subsurface >...
CCGAAAGACCTAAAAAAGAAATTGATATTAAGCTGCCGGCTATCACCGTTAGAAAAATATCTGACTGGAAACCGCCGATTGACCACCCCTGGAGAACACAATTTCTATTTGGCAAAAGGGACGTTCAACGAGAAAAAATTTTAACGGCGACGTAATTTAATTTTATTAAAGTATGACATTTCTAAATTGCCCATACTATGACATTTCTAAATTGCTTTGACAGAATATAAACAAAAAATACCTGCTCTGCGAAGCAAATATTGCGTAGAAGAGGCCGATATTAGCTGATAAATGTGACTTAAAGATCAGAATTTATCGCTCTCGCAATCTTTAATCATTCTGTTTAGTACTAAAATCAGCGCTAATAATAGATTTTATTTTCTCCAAATTCTTTTCCACCACATCTCTCTGCTCTGGAAGATACATCTCTGGTAAATCTTCCAGTGGCCACCATCTCCATTCCATATACTCAGTTTCTGATGTAGCAGCATTTTCTTCAGTGGTTGGAGACATTAAAAAATAGTAAATTGTTTTGTCTTCATTTCCTTTCTCTACAAAACGCTGGTATGAACCAAGTAAAGAATAAATTTTAAGATGATGCAAACCAGCTTCTTCAGCAATCTCACGTAAGGCCGCCTGCTCCAATGTTTCTCCTAACTCAACATGACCCTTCGCAAAAAACCAGTCTGGATAACGAGTATCCCTTAAAAGCAATATATAAAATGAATCATTTTCTTTCTTAACAATAACTCCCCCAGCAGAAACAGTTTTTTTAGTATCTTTCATAAACTTATCAATTTAATGGTGCGCCATGTCATTCACCGTGGCTTTGAGACAAGACTTCCCTACTCTGCTCACTACGCTCGTAATAAAAGACGCAGTGAACCTAAATATCCAGCATCAAGTTTTATTCTTAAAATAAATCCTCAGATCTCACTATTTCAGCCGCTGCTTGCAAAGCAGTAATAATAGTAGTTACCTGCGAATCCATCTTTTGTCGCCGTACTTGTTCTTCCAGTTGAGTCTTGACTTCTTCCAAAGCAGGAATATTTGAACCTTGTTCTTTATATTGATCATAAAGATCCTGAACTTCCTCATCACTAACCGTGACATTTTGATCAATATGAGGTACTAAATATTGTTGAATAGTTAATTACGTTAAAATGTTATTTCTAAATTGTTCACTTGTTAAACTATTTTCCATTAAAGCTGCTTCAAATTCTGCAGCGGTTTCAAATTGACTATAAATACGATCATATTCACTTTGAACTTGTTCATCAGTGACCACTACATTCTCTTTAGCTGATGCCTGCATAAATAATACCTGATTAATCAAGTTGTCTAAAGCTTGTTGCTTAGCCTGACTCACTTGTTCAGGATTATTAATATCTAATCCTTGAGATTGAAAAATTGGTTGTTGTTGTAAATAAAATTCGTCAAAAATAGATTGAGTAATCTTTTGATCATTAACAGAAGCCACTGCCACTTCATTTACTTTGCCAAACATATTCCAAGCCATGACAGCGATAATAATTACTGCTACTATCAAAATCACTAAACTAAAAAGTTTAAATTTACTCTTTGCTTTTTTTGGTTTCAAAATCTCCTCTACTATTGTGTCATTTTTAGGTTCATCATTAACTGCGGACTCTATTTCTTTTTCATAATTCATATTTTTTTATTGTTACTTAGTTATTTCTAATATTTGAATATTAACACTTTCATTCAATGTTAATAATATTAATTTATAAATATAAACAGATTTTCACTTGGGCCGAGTTAAATACAATTTGACGAGGTTAAGTGTAAATCTGAAAGGAGTAGTCGGATCGACTCAAGTGGAATCATTTTGCTTAGGCAAAATGATGTAACGGGAAGATACGACTACGACGTAACACGTCAGACGTGTCGTGGTTCGACATTCTTCACTCTAACCTTCGCCAAGCCTTCGGTTAGCAGGAAAGTTTCGAATGTCTAGATCACCATCCTTCATAGCTCATCAAAGATGAGCGACGAAGGATGGTTCGGAGACGGGGACTTCCTCACGTCGCTCCGCTCCTCAGGACAGGCTTCTCATCCCTGCTCGTTATAACACAGCTCTCTAAAACTAACTAGCTAGTATATTAAATAGTATTAATTCGTTGGTTCGGAGGCAGGGACTCGAACCCCAATTGGCTGGACCAGAACCAGCTGTCCTACCATTAGACGACCTCCGATTAAAAAACCCAATGTTCAAATGATAAATAACAAACAAAGCTCAAATTATAAATTTCAATATCCAAACCGTTTAGTATTTGTATTTTGGTGCTTGATCATTGTTATTTACAAATATCAAATCTTTAGCCACCAGGTTTCTGCGAGCAACCTGATCGCTTTTGTTCTTAAAAGCCTATCAAAACTCATTAACCACGTCAACTGTGTCATCAACAACATCAACTGAAGAAACAGCGGCTGATGCCATCACTACTTCTGGTTGTTCTTCAATAACATTAACTTCCCACATCTCCCGCTTCTCATAATCCTCGTCTATGATCCCCCTCACTACGATCTTTGCTCCTAAATTGTCACCAATCACCTCTTCAATTATTTTCTTTTTATTCAAATCCTCCAAAACTTCTAGATGAAATTTATATTGAAAACCTAGTAAAAATTCATTATTCTCCAGCTTAATTGCCCGCGCTACTTTCATGAACCCAGCTAAAGAATGATTTTGTTCTTTTAAATCTTTTAAAATACTATCCCACTTGTCTTTAAGATCATCAAGCTTGATAACTTTGTCACTATTAAAAGCTTTTTTATCTCCGACCTCCGAAGCTTTAGCGGAGGACTGGTCTCCGATCTCCGAAGCTTTAGCGGAGGATTGGTCTCCGACCTCCGAAGCTTTAACGGAGGATTGGTCTTTAACCTCTGTTGCTGCATTAGAAACAGCAGATACTTCCTGTTCCGGTTCTAAAAACACCTTTGGTTCAACAATCTTCTCTTCACTTTCTGATAATGGTGCTGCTACTGTCTTGGATACTGCTGGTTGAATTTCAGCCATTGGTTTGACTGGAGTTAAGTTAACCTTGTCAGCAACACCCTCTACCTGACAAATAATAATAAAGGCCAGTTCGATCGGTAATTGTGGTAAGCTAGACAATTTTATTTGTTGCCACTTTGCAATCAAAGTATCGAGAATAAAAATAAGCTGCTCAGTTGATATTTTCTCACTTTGTTCGTGAATAGCTTTCAAAGAATCCTTGTCCATATCAATCATGATCTTCTCTTTATTGCCCATGATCTTCAGTAATAATAACTGGCGCAAATACTCAATCAAATCTTTGAGCAATTGATTGAGATCAACTCCTTCTGTCAAAGATTTATTGAGCAAAGTCACTGCTTGATCTGCTTGTTGGTTGATCAGATGTTCTACCAACTCAGTAATAATGACAAAGTCTGAACGTGGTAAAATCAATGAAGCCTGATCAAAAGTGATCTCCTCATCACCCAAAGACAAGACTTGTCCCAGTAAACTCAGAGCATCACGTGCACCTCCTTCTGCTTGTTTAGCAATCGCTGTCAAGACATCTTTCTTGACTTGACGTTTTTCAGTCTGACAAATCTGTTCCATCCACTTGACTAGATCATTAATACCAATACGATGAAAATCAAATCTCTGACAACGTGAAACTATCGTCTCTGGAACTTTGTGAATCTCGGTGGTCGCTAAAATAAAAACAACTTTAGCTGGTGGTTCTTCCAAAGTCTTTAATAGTGCGTTGAATGATGCGCTCGATAACATGTGTACTTCATCAATGATGAAGATTTTGATTCGTCCAGCAGAAGCAGTCACTCGTGAAGCAGCAATAATATTATCCCTGGTCTGCTCGACTTTAGTCTGAGAAGCAGCATCAATCTCTACCAAGTCTAGCGATTTATTATCATTGATATCTAAACAAACCGGACATTGATTACAAGGCTCAGCTCCCCTGTCTTCTTTATTCTCACAATTCAAAGTCTTGGCCAAAATCCGAGCGATCGTCGTTTTGCCCACCCCTCTGGGTCCAGTGAAAATATAAGCATGCGCCAACTTATCAATAGCGATTTCATTTTGCAGAGTAACTTTGATGTGATTCTGATCAACTATATCAGCAAAGCTCTGTGGTCGATATTTGTTGTATAAAGTGTCTTTGGCTTGCATTTTCTTTAGTTTAAGCAGACCTATTGTAACAAAGAATCAGATAAAATAAAAGTAGAGCTCAAAACACTCGAGAACTCTACTTTTTTGTCAGATAATATCTTAAATTGGGCTAGATTTTCGAATCACATTCTCAATCGCCGCCCACTCACTTTCTGTATCTTTTGGCACTAAAATGACTGCTTCATCACCTTCATCTCCGTGAAAATAAGTAACCGCTGCCAAGATCACTTTAAACATCCGATTATCAACCATCACGGCAAAGTTATCTTCTTCATCTTTGATTAGTCTACCAACTTTACGATCCCGATTAACAGGACCAATTTGTTTATAAACAAAACCGCCATCATCAGTGATGCGGAGTTTCAAAATATCTCCTTCCACTAATTTTGACTTGGAAACATAGTTTGCTGGAATAGAATATTTTTTGCCATCCGGTCCAATCATTTGCTGACCATCAAAAACCCCTTCAATCACTTTACCGCCTTCATCACTATCTTCTGAAAGCTCACTTAGTTGAGATCGAAAATCAGCACTCTTACCTTTGATCAAACCAGATTTTGCTAACTCAAACTTGATCTTTTGCAATTCATCTTCAATCTTACCCAGTGTCAACTGAATACCTTGCACAGCGTGCTCATCAAGATTCCCATTTAACGGGCTATCATTGTTATGATCATCCTCATTGGACATCTTTTTAGTTTTAATTTTTATTTTGACCCAACACTTACAGCAATTAATAAAAATTACTATATTTTTTATTTGATATACATATTATAGCGCATTTTGTCAATTAGCTAAACAGGTTAAACTCTATAATTATCCGAAAATATGAGACAAAAAATAAAAAAAGTGGAAAACCTACCACTTTAATCCAAAATTAACAAAAAAACTTATTCACAGCTATGATAATGCTTCCACTTTTTTCACTGTACTATTATTAACAAAATCTGCGCGTGCTTGAATTTCTTGTTCTATTTCTGATCGCAAACGACCATACTTCATTCGAGACAATTCAATCACTTTGGCCATCACTTGTGGATCACCAGCTGGCTCTTTACTGATCACAACATTGAAAGCTGGGGGTGCTTGATTGTCAATCATCAATCTGACATAGGCTGTAAAGCGCGGAATATTGACAACATCAAACTGATCAAAGACTGGTGCAAATTGTTTAGCCAAAGTTTCTGCATCATCAACACCAACACGGTAGGCAATAGTAGTGCCAACATTACCAAAGACAGCATCACGAATTGAACTATTTCCTCCTTTGGTTAACTGCCCCAAAAACTGATGAGCCATGATCAAATTCAATTTATACTTACGGGCTTCAGATAAAATAACAGCAATACTATCAGTCGTAAAATTTTGAAACTCATCCAAATATAGATAATAATCCTGCCTATTTTCTTCTTCAATATCAGCGCGAGACAAAGAAGCCAAAAGTATCTTACCAACAATGATCATCCCCAAAAGACTAGCATTTATATCACCGAGTTTACCCTTGCTCAAATTACAGATCAAAATCTTCTTCTGATCCATAATCTTTCTAAAATTCAAACTACTCTTTTGCTGAGCAATGATTGGTCGCATCACATCATTGGCAATAAAAGGTGTGAGTTTACTGGTGATATAAGGCACCATATTAGCCAAGGCTGCTTCTCCACCAGCCTTTTCTGCTTCTTTCTCCCAAAAATCTTTAATCGTCGGATTAAGACACTTGCTCAATTTATATTTTCTGAAATCGACATCGGCTAATACTTTCGGTACTTCCATCAGGGTCATCCCTGACTCTGGATCTTCCATGACCAATCCCAAAGCATTGCGCATATACTGCTCAAACATTGGTCCACCAGTCTGCTTCAAATCATAGAGCTTATCAAAAATACTCAACAGTTCATTAACGACAAAAGTTTTCTGCTCAGGATTTTCATATTCCAACATATTCAAAGCCATTGGCCTCTCTGTATCCACTGGATTAAAATATATCACATCGTCCAAACGATCAGCTGGAATATTTTTAAGCATATCATGAGCAAAATCACCATGCGGATCTAAAATACAACACCCTTCACCAGCTGCCATATCTTGAATCATCATATTTTTCATTATTGTGGACTTACCAGTACCAGTCTGGCCAATAATATAAACATGGCGGCTACGATCAGCTCTTTTCATTCTCACCACGCGACTAATACCACGATATTCACTAGTCCCAAGAATAACACCCGTATCTGGTAAATTGATTGGTGGTGCTGCCTTACGTGCCTGCAACCATCTAATATTTGGAGTTTCATTACTAGCTGATGGCAGATGCCACAAACTTACCAACTCTTCTGTATTTAATAACAAGCTACCATGACTACTAAAATTACGATGAATCGAATCAAAAACAATCCTGCTTTGTTTCTTTTCATTATCAGGATGATAAACTACAAAAGCATTGCCATATTCATACATATTAAACTGAGAAAAAGCATTGGTGATATTGGCCAAAGTATTATCAACACTGTGTTGATCATTGGCTGAAACAATAATCCGAAGATTGACGTCCAAGCCAGCCTTAGCTGTCTTCTCTTCTAGACTCTGCACCATGGTCTGCTCCAATGGTGACAATTGATAATGCGGCGTAGCGCTTGCTGCATCATTTTTGTCTGAGGTTTTCATTAATTGCCAAACAATATCAACCATCCTACTAAACTTTGAACCAAAACCAACTGCCTTGACAGCATCATCAAGTTTCTTGCCTTGTTGCATGATCGAAGCCACCTTCCTTCCTTTGGCATGCCAAGCTTTATTGGCTGACTGCATCGTCAATTGGATCACTGCTCCTTCATTATCTTGCAATTTGCTAAGAGTATTGGTAATCGTGTTTAATGGGTCACTATCTTGCTTTCGGTATGTTTTAATCGGGAAGATATATGCTCTTCTGAATTTCAAAAGTGCAGCCCCAACTTTACCTTGTGGTTGGAAAATATTGTAATCATCTACTTGCTCAATATTAATATGTGGATAAGTCGCCTGTATCTGATGTTCAACAAACTGCTTATTGACCTCTGGCGTTACTACATAAAAAATTATTTCACCATTCTTGGCGACTAATTCACAAGAAAAAATATCACTACGTCCATAAAGCCAAGCTTTCCATCCCTGTTGCGGTTTTAAACCACCGAGTGCAGCAAATAAATTCTCTGCCATGGCAATCGTATTTTGCACTTCTTGAGCAGTGATCTCGTCTTTACCTTTGTTTGGCTTGGGTAAGGTCAATAATAAAACAATGGGACGCCAATCTTCAGGTAGAACATTGTGATCATGAATATATTTTTTCAGGAAATAAATAAAAACAGCGACTAAAATAACCAAGATAATAGTCACTATCAAAAAAATCAAAATATTTAGACCGCTTGAAGTAATTTCAGATGCTAACATTTTTATTCCTCTACCCACTATAGATAAATCAACGAATTAACTGTGGGGTTTATTTTTATTATTCTCCAATAAAATCTTATCTGTCTTAATTTTTGCTGACTGCTCAATAAAAAACACATTGAGCCCAGGGACAATACGCAACCACTCCGTAATGACCCTAATAATCTCTTTTGCTCGAACTTTAGCCTGTTTTAAAAGATCATTAATCTTAGTAGCTGCCTCTTCACCCTTTTGTTTGAATTCTTCTTGTTTGACAGGATCTAAATCAAGATAAAATTCGCCCAAATCATTGGCTAATATCTCCTCTACCTTAGCTAATAATTGGTCTTGAGGGACATACTCTGGAGTCGAAATTGTTGCCTGATCAGACACTGGTTTTGCTGTTGGTAGATCATTATTAGTCTCAACAGTTTGCTCCGTTTTTGTTTCAATATTAAAAGACCCTTCACTTTCCGGCCTAGCTGGTGTGACTGGCGGCTTTTCTAAATTTGGTATTATTTTGTCCATATCTCTATTCTACCAAATTTTTACGAATAATTACAGTAGAGTATTATCGATTTGTCAATTTTGTGTTATAATTTAATTGTTTTTACAAAATAATTGAAAAATAAAATGTTGAGTTCTGTAAAAAAAATAAAGACTAACCGTTTAACCTGGATAAACTTTAACGACTTTAAAAATGAAGAGGCTGATTATTTACGCCAAGAATATGACTTTCATCCTCTTGACATAGAAGATTGCATCTCCCCTAGTCAAAGACCAAAGCTCGATGAATACAGTAATTATTTATTTATGATTTTGACTTTCCCAATTTATATTCCTGAAGAAAAAAAGATCATCTCTGCTGAAGTCAATTTTTTTATTGGACCTGAATATTTGATCACTGTCAATAAGGACAAATTGCCACCGATTGAAAAATTCTTTGAACAGTGCCAATTGACTGATATTGTCCGCGAGCGCTTCATGACTGGCAATCCAACAAAGCTAATGTATGAGATCTTGAATCGCTTACAAGAATATTGCTTCCCAATGCTCGATCACCTCAATGATGATATTGATCATTTGGAAAGTGCAATTTTCAAAGGTTATGAAAGAGAAATGGTCAAGAAAATATTGATCGTCAGACGCAATATTGTCAATTTCCGTAAAATCATGCAAGCCCACAAAAATGTGATTCATAAATTGATTGACAAAAATACTAAATATTTCATACCAACAACAATTAATAATTATTATTCTAATATTTTGGAACAAACCAAAGATATCTGGGATATTCTCAACAATCTCAAAGAAACGATTGAGGCACTGCACAGCACCAATGAATCACTAATTTCTTTTCGCCTAAATGATATTATGAAGTTTTTGACGGTGATCTCAGTCATGATCATCCCTGCCAACCTGATTGCTTCTATCTTTGGTATGAATGCGATCTTTATGCCTTTTGTTAAAGGAGTTTATGGCTTTTGGGTGATCCTGGGCATCATGGCTTTCATCTTGCTGACCCTGACTATTGTCTTTAAGAAAAAGAAGTGGCTATAAAATGAAACCAATTTATTTAACCAATACACTTACTAAACGTAAAGAAGAATTTAAGCCGATTAAAGCAAAACGGCTGACTTTTTATTCTTGTGGACCAACTGTCTATGATTATCCGCATATTGGTAATATGCGTTTCTTTATTGTCAATGACATCATCAAAAGAGCATTTCTTTATAATGGCTACAAAGTAAAACACATCATCAATTTGACAGATGTTGGACACCTCACTTCTAATGCTGACTTTGGTGAAGATAAAATGGAAAAAGCTAAGCAAAGAGAAGGAAAAACTGCTTGGGACATTGCTAAATTCTATACTGCTGCTTTTAAACATGATTGCCAGCAAGTCAATACCATCCCACCGACAAAGTATGTCAAAGCCACCTCTTGTATCAAAGAACAGATTAAATTGATTGAATTGCTAGAACAGAAAGGATTCACCTATCAAACATCTGATGGCATCTATTTTGATACCAGTAAATATCAAGACTATGGTAAATTGGGTAAAATCAATCTGACCAATATTCAAACAGGTGCCCGTGTGGAAATGAATCGTGAAAAAAAGAATAAAACTGACTTTGCTTTATGGAAATTCTCACCCAAGAATGTTAATCGGGATATGGAATGGCGCTCACCATGGGGCATTGGTTTTCCTGGTTGGCATTTAGAATGCTCGGTCATATCAACCAAAAACCTGGGTCAACCATTTGACTTACACACTGGTGGTATTGAACACATCCCCATCCACCATAATAATGAAATTGCTCAATCAGAAGCTGCTTATAATAAACCTTTAGCAAATTTTTGGCTTCACCTTGAACATCTTAACTTAGCTAGTGGTAAAATGTCTAAATCCTCTGGGGACTTCATCACTATCCACTCTTTATTAGAAAAAAATATCGATCCCCTAGCTTTCCGCTATTTTGTTTTACAAACACACTATGCCAAAAGAATTTTATTTTCATGGGAGGCTTTACAGGCTGCGGCTAATGGTTTTAAGAATCTACAATACCAAATCAGCCAAATAAAAGGTAAAGGTAAAATTAACCAAGATTATCAAAACAAATTCATCACTGCAATTAATGATAATTTTAACACCCCTCAAGCACTAGCTTTTGTTTGGGAAATTCTTAAAGATCAAAAACTGACTGAACCAGACAAAAAAGCAACTATTCTCAGCTTTGATAAAGTCTTGGGGCTAAAGCTCGATAAAATTAAAACTATTAAAATACCTACGGCGATTAAGACTTTGGCTGAGGAGCGCTGGCAAGCAAAAGTGGCTAAAGATTGGAATAAATCAGATCAATTGCGAAAGGATTTAGAAAAAAAAGGTTATTTGATTGAAGATAATATTGATAGTTATATAATTACCAAGAAATAACAAGAAGTCCCGTCGAGCTTAGCTCGACGGGGTTTTAGTTTCGCGCTTTCTTGTCATTCTGGAGCGGTTGAGAGGAGCGATAGAATCTAGATTCTATCAGTCACTACGTTCCTTCCCACCGGGCCAGAGGCCAGAATGACGGGGAGAATAGACACGGCTGCCTCAGTCACATTGACTGGGGCCCTTTCTTTTCTAGAAAAAGGTGGAAAGAAACATGTGTGCTATAATATCTACATCATGAAAAAGAACTGTTGGCAAAAACTAAATAGACCAATTTTAGCACTTGCACCGATGGCTGGAATCACTGATTCTAGCTTTCGTTTGCTGTGCAAGAAATTTGGAGCAGATATTGTCTATACTGAAATGGTCTCAGCTGCAGGTCTTTGTTATGGTGGTCAAAAAACACTGAGCTATTTAAAATTCAATAAAAAAGAACAACCAGTTATCTTACAATTGTTTGGTTCTAAACCAGAACAATTCGCCAAAGCTGCTCAGATTGTGGAGCAGGCAGGTTTTACTGGAATAGATATTAATTTTGGTTGTCCAGCTAAAAAGGTGGTCCAAAATGAAAGTGGGGCTACATTAATGAACAACCTAGACAAAGCCTATAAGATCATAGAAGCCACTTGCAATGCCACTTCTTTACCTGTTTCGATTAAAATGAGAAACAGTAAAGGCACAACTACAGCCTATGACTTTGTAAACAAAGTAAAAGATTTACCAATAGCTGCCATCATGATCCATGGCCGTAGTTTTGAACAAGGATTTTCTGGCGATGCTAGTTGGGATCAAATAAAAAAAGTTAGAAAAATATATAAGGGAATTTTACTAGCTAATGGTGGTATTTATTCACCTCAAGCTGCAAGGCAAGTGATATCTAAATTAGATATTGATGGCCTTGGTTTAGCTCAAGGTGTTCAGGGTAGACCGTGGTTATTTAAAGAGATTAAAGATTTGCTAAAGAAAGAGACCTGGTCTCTTTCTAGAGACCGGGTCTCTAGCTATGACTGGCCAAAAATAAAAAAGATTATCTTGGAGCATGCAAAACTTACCATGAAAGGTAAGAATAATCTGATTGAAATGCGCAAACACCTTCTTTGGTATGTTAAGAATCAACCGAATGCCAAAGAGCTCCGTCAAAAGTTAGTTAAAGTTGAAACGATCAGTGATCTTAAATTAATCCTCAAAAATAGTTAATTAGTTTTTAGTTGATAGTTGTTACCTAATAACTTAATAACATTAAACTATTCAACTTTCAAACTCTTCGTCATCCTCAGCTTCTAATTGCTTTTTAGAAGGTTTTTTTATTAATCCTAAGGTCAATATTGGCAAAACTATCCAGATAAACTGGGCCATTTCAGAAGCAAAAGCATTGCGAGTAAAAGATGATAAGTTAGCCACCAATTCTGCTGGCACAAAAGAAATAATGATTGAGATCAAAAGACCAGTTTGTAAAACCGATAATGCCACCACTTGCGTAAAGGGTGTATAGGGGGGAAGAGCCACGCACATAACTAAGCAAAGCAGACCTATTTAAAAATAAATATAAGATAGCAAAGACAGCTAAAAATAGAACTATTTTGATCACAAAAAGTTTATCCAAAAATGTACTAGCAAACAAAGACTCCACAAATGGTAAAGCATTAGCGATCACTAGTGAAATATAAGTGGTCAATAAAACTACTAATACTTTGCGACGACCGAGAGACATCGCGTAGATAATAGCAATCGCAATAAAAACCAAAATAACTATGATATCCCAACTCGGATAAGCAAAGGTTAGATTACTAACGGCCTCACTCGCCTGCTCTGTTGCTTTTGGAATTTGAAGATTCATAATTTCATTATAACAATTTTACAAAATAAAGACAGATAAGATTAATAAAAGAGACCGGGTCACTACAAGCGACCCGGTCTCTAGCTTTTTTAAAATTTTACTGGACAGAAATAATATCTTGTTCAATAAACTTACCACCCTCCATCACTGGAATAATAAAAATTTTCAGATTGATAGAGTTACCCAGTTCGTGAGCTAACTCAGTACTAATCTCGTCCATTTTATATTGCCTGATATTTTGATTGGCTCTAATTGTAGCCCGAATATAATAAATATCGTCCATGGAGTTGATTTTTGTTTCTACTACCTCAGAATTTGGGATATTGATATTAATAACTTTGTTAACCAGGTTAATTCGTTGAAAATCTAAAATTGTATTACTGGTAATAATCACCAAAGGTATACAAATAATAATCAAAGTTGAGATAGACCACAATAAATTCTTTCTCTTATTACCGGCGCTCGAACTATAACTAAGTGTTTTGAACTTTGCCAATAAGAAAAACAAAGCAGCCGAAACAGTCACCGCGATCAAATTAGCAATAAATAATAATAAACTACCACCAACAGCTTCTAAGTTTCTTTCAGCTAAAGACAAACCAACCACGCAAATTGGTGGCACTAAAGCAGCGGCAATAACTACGCCAGCAATAGCATGAGCTAGTTTAGGATAAGAAATGATAAAAGCTCCAGCAAAACCAGCTGCTAGAGCAATAAATAATTCAAACAATGTTGGTTGTGTTCGACTAAGAACTTCTGTACTAAATTCATTGATTGGTGAAATCAAGCCAATCAAATATGAAATAAATAGCAAAAGTATCAATATTTTGGCAACAGTAAAAAATGACTCTTGAATCAACCGTGCACTGCCCTTAATAATCCCCAAGGCCATGGCTAGGATGGGCCAAAACAATGGAGCAACCAACATACCACCGATGATTACTGCCCCACTATTAATGATCAAGCCAAGACTAACGATAATACCAGCTAAAACACTGAGTACAAAAAAATCAAAGTCAGCTTTAGCTTCTTCTCGGATATTTTTTTCTACCAATTCTTTTCGATCAGCAGGTAAATTGAAAATATCAAATTTTGTTTTAAGTTTACTGATCACTTCTGTCATGGCTATATTATACAATATTTTACTAATAAAAAAAACTGTACTGCCAGATTTTTCTAATACTGATCAATCAAGAGGCTCAACCTCTTCGAAAAGGTAAAACCTCTAGCTTTATTTTGCAAATAAAAAAACTCCCTAATTCACAATGAATCAGGGGGTGGGTAGTCTTTGGTTTAATGTTCAAAGCTTGCAAATTATCTCTATCTAGATCAAGCGTTTCTTACTAATTTCCAATTACAACTTTTTAATCACATCGACGACTAAATCGATTGACTCGATAATAGAATCTTTATAAATCCACTCATCTGGTCGATGCAAATTTGCACCCACACCACCAAGTCCATCCAAAACACCAGCGCCAAATTGTCCTGCCTGATTACCGTCTGATCCAACACCGCGCAGGCTATCCACCACTTCAATATTTTTCTTAAAATAATATTCTTTAGCCAATTGCATCAAATTATCAGCTTTTGCATTTGGTTCTAAAGGGGCAATGCCTAATAATAATTGCCACTGACTCTCCACATCAAGTTTATTCTGCAAAGCTATCTCTTTACACTTATTAATAAGTTCTTGATAATCACTCTTTGTTATAGCTCTAATATCAACCCCAGCCTCACAATTAGGGGCAATAATATTTGTTGCCTGTCCGCCTTTTATTAATCCAACATTTGTTGTGATTCCCCGCTCTAAGTTAGTTAACTTTTGCCACGCTAAAATCTTATAAGCCATCTCTTCAATAACATTTTGTCTATTCTTAAGTTCATTTGCGGCATGACCACCCGGTCCTTTAATGCTCACTGAAAATTCACCCAAGCCCTTACGTTTATTTATTAACCACCGACCACTGGGCCAACTAACTTGATTGTTTTCAAGACCCGGCTCAAAAACAAAAACATAATCTACGGTTTTGTAAATCTCATACATCCTCTTTTGATGTGCTAGCGATCCGTATTCTTCGTCAGGTGAAATAACACAGGTAATATTATAAAGGTTACTATTTAATTGTTGCATAATACCAAGAATGACAATCAGACCCGCCTTCATGTCGGCCACACCATTGCCATAGCATTTATCATCGACTGTTTTGAAGTCATTAAACTCTTCATTCGGAACAATATCCGCATGACCCAATAATAATATCTGTGGCTTATTCTTTTTATTAACATTGCGCGCTACTAATAAGTCACCAGCTAAAGAATCCTTAAATAGTTCACAAATAAAACCAGCATCGTTGAACTTTTCGAACAAATAACTCTGTACTTTATTGACAGCTTCTTGATCATTAGTAAATGATCTGATATTAACAATTGTTTCTAAATCTTTTAACAAAGACATACTTGTAAAATCAATATATAAAATCTAAAATTTCATGGTGCGGCGACTTGCTTTGCAAGTCGCCGCATTTTATTTAGACAAAAGGATCGTCATTATGAACAACTCTATTCTCACAAAATTGTGCATGACTACCCATAATCTCCAATCCCACTTGTGTCTGATCAAAACCATCAGGAAAATGAGCGCTTCGAATCGGCAATTCTGCCTCCAATCTACCAAATGATAGATAACCCGGATAACCGTTGAATGCGGGGTAAAAAGCATTGGGTATAAATCCAGCCCGTAATAATTCCTGCTGATATTCACTTGCCCCAACAATATTTACCGGGCACCACACTTCAACATACTCATTCTGATGACTAAGAATCTTTACCAAATCAAAACTATCATCACTGATGTAAGCTTTAGTAAAGTATCCAAAGTAATCACTAGGGTTACTAACCGTCTTGTTCGTGCCGCCCGTCCATTGTATCTCAACATTTTTGAATTGGCTACAGACTGCTTGTACCAAAGGTCTCAATCTTGCCGCACAATCCACATGCTGAACCATCTCAATCCGCTTAAAGTATCTAACAAAAATTACCAGAAACTCAGTAACATCTAGATGATAGTATGGGGCAATCCCAACAGGAAACAAATAGTGTGGTGAACGCATCCAAATCTCAAAAATACGTTTGTTAGCTGCTCGCACATGACTGAAAAACCAATTAATTTTTAATTCCTCAGCATAGAGACGAGCAAAAGTAAATCGAGCATTTAAAAGCAAATCACCAATACCTTGCCCCCAATAATCCCTATGAACAACGGTCCGACCAAATTCTGCACCGCCGATTTGATCAGGAATAATTGCTGTTGAACCGACTATTTTTCCATCCGTAATAAAAAAGAATGGGAAAATCTTATTGGCAGCTATCGCTTGTGCTACTGGCTCAACATCAAGGATATTTCTGACTGGAAAATATTTTCCATAAATCAACAAAATCAAGTCAGACATCGCCATGGACTTAACATAGCACTGCTTTTGATTACCAGTTAAACCAGCACCATAAGCTAACAAACGCTCCTGATAACCACTCATAATGTCCTCCGGCAAGCTCTGATGTGGAAATATTAAATCCGTGACAAAGCCCTCATGAAAAAACGAACTACTCATGTCAAACTCCTCCTTAGTTTTGATTTTAATGTACTATACTATATATTTAAAAAATCGCTTACTAGTAAGCAATAATTAACTTTTGTGAAAAACATCAAGCAACTATCGCCAAGGAATGGCCATAATCATAATAATGATGATGATTGCACCGTTTAAAGCTTGATACATAAGAGTAATCAATTATTAACAATAGGTTAGCATGCGACTATTATTGGCTCTATAGCATTTAGTGTGGTGGATAAATCAAAAATAGTGGTAAAATTAGCTATAAAATAAAGCTTCCCAACTTTAAGCTAAAAATAACCACTATTTCTATGAAAAAATATATCAATAAAATGCT
>Ga0210044_10005925_pt1 | contig 16305 bp, 3 predicted proteins | sample CryGey13umfilter_2_FD_183959 | JGI IMG/M metagenome (GOLD analysis project Ga0210044, IMG submission 183959) | Groundwater microbial communities from aquifer in Utah, USA - Crystal Geyser 4/9/14 3 um filter (SPAdes) (version 2) | ecosystem: Environmental > Aquatic > Deep subsurface > Groundwater...
ACTTTAAGCAAGCTATTGTGGGCTGTATCGCTAAAACCGATGGAGAATATAAGCAAGAACTTGCCAGCTTATTGACCCTCAAATTCCAGACATTCGAAAGTGTTACTTTATGACCGTTGTCAGTATATCACCAAGTCCGCTGTACTGATAACTGATGATTGAACTCAACTGCTCCGCTTTGGAAGATGAGTTGGCGGGCAGAATTCGCTCCACAACATCAATTTTTTATTTTACGGAGAAATCGGCAATCGGTACGCAAATAACTGGGCGCTATCTTCAAAATACACAAATATCAATTGATTATTAGTGTCAACAGCTACATAATATCCAAGTTTCCAGGCAGTTCCTCTTTCTGAATAATAGTTTTGAATTGGAGGAGGTGTAAACTGCATCAACTCACTACTAGAGCCATTTGCAGGGTCGAATCTTAATAACTTCCCCTCCAAGGTAAGTACATAAACCCCAAATGAGTTTGCTGCAATCCGAGTAGCAGCAGGCACACCTGAACTCCAAAGCTGATTGCCAGTAAGCTTATCAATAGCAATAATATCTACTTCACCACTGGGTAAACCTGTTTGTTTCTGAAAATACATAATATTTCCAGCGAACTCAAGATTCATTTTATGATCACTCCAAGTCGGTACATTTTCACTCTCACTATAGCTAATTGTTTGAAGGATTTTACCGGTTTCCGTTTCTAAGAGAAAGTGATTTTCGCTAACAGTATCAACGTAAAGTATGTTATCTTGGACAAGTAGTTTGGTTACACTGCGCGTAAAAGGTAAATTTGTTGACCACACTATCTTGCCGTTATCAAGGTCAAGTGCAGTGACTTCCCCAACTCCGCCAACAAATACTAGTGGTACTGAAGCGGCTAAACTGGTTTCATTGCCATTACCATATTGCCAAATGATACTTCCTGTATTTTTATCAATGGCAATTACATGGAATGGATCATTATCAGGCGCATTGCTTCCAATAAATATCAACTTATCCTCCACTGCCATTAGCAGTGACTGATAATCCGGTTCGATGTAAATGCCTTGGCGGACCCACAATTCAGGAATTGGTGATTGACGGTTTGGTAATACCGGCCCCCATGGGGACGTTTGTCTATTCAATAAGGAGAATACAAAAAACACTCCAATGATTATTACCAGAACAACCAAAGCTATAAAGTGCATTATTGAATTGTTTGACTTCATCAGCAATTTCCTATTTCGAATTAACATGTATCTCGTCATAGATCCATGAATAATAGGTTGCGAGCTCAATACCTAACATCTTTACAAGGTTTGACGGAACAGGCACCCTTGCAGGCGAATCAGGATCAAGTGTTATGTCTTGTATTAAAAGTGGTAAGTTTGCTCTTCCGTCATTTAGTATATAACTTTGCTTCTGATAGCCTGGATGCCAGTTGCTTATACCAACGCCCCCTGCAAGGCTAAGACCTGGGATGAGACTTACACCTCCACCAATGCTGTAATATTCTGAAACACCTCTAAGTTCTCCGTCAAACGATGCAAAACCGACTGCACCTACTCCAAGATTAAGGCCTGGAAATCCTGTATTGACTCCGCCGCCAAAGAACATATATGAGCCTTTATATTTACTGTCAATTGTATCTATGTTATTGAATCCGGCAATAACACCATGATATTCCATGACAGAAATACCCGCTTCTATTGTTATTCCTGCGGTTTCATAATTAAATAAGCCTTTTTCCATCGTGCCAAAATCGAAAACCAACTCTGTGCCGCGGCTATAGCTTGCCCCAAAGCTAAAAGCAATAGAATAACCCTCCAAATACCCTGGCGCTTTATATGCAACCGGGCCGTTCCAGCAACCTGAAGTGCCTCCTTGCTGATCTGGTGGCATTACTTGATGATAAATTGACGCTGAGAGGCCGTAATGCCTGCGAACACAATCTTCATACTGAATTCTATCTCCCATTGACTTGCACCATTCAGGAAATCTACCCGATGGGTCAGTAAGATTAACGGGATTTCCTCCTACATAGTTCCAGCGATTCAAAGATTGTGGTGAGTTGTAATTACCATCCCAAGTATCGCGGCTTATGAAACGTCCATCCAGCGGATTGTAATATCTGGCCCTTAAATATGTTAACCCGCTCGCATCCTGTTGCTCGCCTGTGTAGGCATACGCACTAGATCCGCTTCCGGTACTGGATACCACATTTCCATACGGATCATAAGATTTTGTCAGTGTGACTTCACCAGCATTGTTGACGAGTTGTCTTACGCTTCCCAAAGCATCTCCCAGGAAATATTCTGTATTGGTATTGGTTTGCGAGATTCTTCCAAGCCCATAAGTGTAGGTGTTTGTTCCATCACTCAACACTTGAGTTAATTCAGCATTGAGGTCAAGTGTGTAATTGACCCCATCTTGCGAGAGCCTATCGCCAAGTCCGCTATACTGATAACTGCTCACTGTTGACTGACCACTGCTCACTGAACTCAGCCGATTGGCGGAATCGTATGCGTAGGTGTTCTGTCCGTCATTCAAGAGATTGCCGTTTGCATCAAAAGTATAGGCTTGTCCGCCTGCGGTGGTGAGTCTATTCGCAGAATCATACTGATAACTGACATTCGACGTTAGACCTTTGACCATGCTCTCCTGAGTCAACCTGTTGCCAACGGAATCGTAGGCGTAATGATAGGTATCTCCTGTGGAGTAATCCGCAGAGGTCAGCCGGTAGAGCGGATCATATTCATAATTGATGGTGACCGTAGTGTTTTGCTGCTGCAGGAATGAAACAGGTGCATCTGCCTTGAACTGAGGCAGGGCGGGGAAGTTGAAATTGATCAGAGAGACATTGCCAGGAAGCGCGCCAAGCTCGGTCGGAGTGGGTGTTGGAGTTTCAGGGTTCAGAGTCTCGGTTGGTATTGAGGTCTCGGTGGGTGTCGAAGTTTCGGTGGGTGTTTCAGTTGGTGTCGAGGTGTCGGTCGCGGTAGCGGTCGAAGTGTCAGTAGGTGTCGAAGTTTCGGCGGGCGTCTCAGTCGCTGTAGGCGTCAAGGTGTCAATGGGTGTCGAGGTGTCAGTTGGTGTCGAAGTTTCGGTCGCGGTAGCGGTCGAAGTGTCAAGCGGCATGGTGGCAGTTGCTGAAGGCGTAGGTGTGGAGGTCTGTGTTGCGGTAGCGGTGGGGGTGGCGGTAGGCGCGAGGTCGCCGTTGATGCGGATATCGTCCAACTGCCATAGGTCTTTCGTCCACGAGGCGCCTTGCGCGGCGCGGAAGCGGATCAGGACGGTTTGCCCCGCGTAGGATGAGAGAGACACTTCGCGCTGAGTCCAGGTGGTTGTGTTGTTGGCTGCCTTGAATGTGGATACTGTCGTCCAGGTTAACGCATCATCTGTCGAGATTTCAACATAAGCAGTGGTGTCCGATGCCAGCGTGAAGCAGTCAGAGTAACTGAGTTTGAGATTTGTCGCGTCCGCAGGCAGGGCGACTCCGCCATTGAGCGTGAGCGCAAAATTTGTGCTGCGCTGGTAATCATTGGTTGGGTTCAACGACCATGAGAAGGTGTCGCCGTTGCCTGCGGTATCTATAATGACCCATTGGCCGTCGGGGAGCCAGTGATCAGTGATCAGTGGGTCAGTGATCAGGTCTTCGAAGGGGAAGGCGATGGGTTGCGTTTGTCGTTCGCCGATGCGGATGGCATCCAGCATCCAAACGTCTTTCGTCCACGAGGAACCCTGCACTGCGCGGAAGCGGATGTGGATGGATTGACCCTTGAAGGCATCCAATGATACGCGGCGCAATGCCCAATCCGCGCGGTTGTAGGATGAATTGAATGTGGCAATCGCCGCCCAAGTGATGCCATCATCGGTGGACGCTTCCACTTTGAGCGTGGTATCGGAGGCGATGTTCAGGCGGTCATCATAAGTGAGTTCGGGGCGTATTGCATCGGATGGGATCGCGATCTGCCCACTCAATTCAAGCGAGAAATCTGTGCTGCGCTGGTAATCGTTCGTGGGGTTGAGCGACCAGGCGAAGCCATCGCCGTGACCGCTGTTTGCGGCAATCGCCCATTGACCGTCGGGTTCAAAATTTCCGAAGCCTGAGTTGCCGGAAATCGCATCCTGATAGGGGAAACCCAGCGCGGGCATAACGAGGCGTTCGCCAACGCGGATGTCGTCTATCAGCCAGGTATCCTTTGTCCAGGCGGAACCCTGCGCGGCGCGGAAGCGCAGGCGGAGGGTCTGTCCTTTGTATGCATCCAATGAAGCGCGGCGCAAAATCCAATCGGAGCGGTTGTATGCGGAGGTGTACGATTTGATCGGCGTCCAGGTCAGCCCGTCATCGGTGGAGGTTTCAATCGTCAGCGTGGTATCCGAAGCGATGTTCAAGCGGTCAAAGTATGTGAGTTCGGGACGCACTGCGTCTGCCGGGATGGTAATTGCTGTGTTCAACGCGAGACTGAAATCTGTGTTGCGTTGGTAATCATTGGTTGGATTCAACGACCACGCGTGTGTGGCGGAATGGGATTCGGTTTCAACCAACGCCCACTGGCCGCTCAACTGCCAGTCTGCCGAACCAGTTTCAAGGTCCGCAGTGAACGGGAAGTTGCCCTGCGTCGGAGACTGGTGTTCGCCAATCGAAATATCATCCAGCCGCCAGGTGTCCTTCGTCCACGCGGAACCTTGCGCGGCGCGGAAGCGGATGCGGATGGTCTGTCCCTTGAAGGCTTCGAGTGAGGCGCTTCGTTGAATCCAATCACTCCTGTTATGTAAAGATGTGAAGGTTGCGATAGATGCCCAACTCAAGCCATCATCGGTGGACGCTTCCACCTTGAGCGTGGTGTCGGTGGCGATGTTGAGATGATCGTACCAACTGAGTTCGGGACGCGCCGCATCTGCCGGGACCTGTACCTGCCCGGTCAGTTCGGCGGAGAAATCCGTACTGCGCTGATAGTCGTTCGTTGGGTTGAGGTCGAGTGAAGCGCTTCCAGTATGTGTTTCAAGGCTGCCCAGCGACCACTGCCCGTCGAACTCCCAATTTGCAAAACCGTTCTCAAGCCCATCGCTAAATGGATAGGCGAGCGCGGGCGCGGCGGCATGTTCGCCGATATGAATATCATCCAAAACCCAAACATCCTTCGTCCATGAAGAACCCTGCGCGGCGCGGAAGCGCAGGCGGAGGGTCTGTCCTTTGTATGCGTCCAATGAAGCGCGGCGCAAAATCCAATCGGAGCGGTTGTATGCGGAGGTGTACGATTTGATCGGCGTCCAGGTCAACCCGTCATCGGTGGAGGCTTCAATCGTCAGCGTGGTATCCGAAGCGATGTTCAAGCGGTCATAGTAGCTGAGTTCGGGGCGCACTGCGTCTGACGGGATGGTAATTGCCGTGGTCAACGCGAGGCTGAAATCGGTACTGCGCTGATAATCGTTGGTCGGGTTCAACGACCAGGCGTGTGTGGCGGAATGTGATTCGGTTTCGGTCAATGCCCACTGTCCGCTCAACTGCCAGTCTGCCGAACCAGTTTCCAGGTCCGCAGTGAACGGGAAGTTGCCCTGCAGCGGAGACTGGTGTTCGCCAATCGAAATATCATCCAGCCGCCAGGTATCCTTCGTCCACGCCGAACCCTGCACCGCGCGGAAGCGAATGCGAATGGTCTGCCCCTTGAAAGACTCAAGTGAAGCGCTTCGTTGAATCCAATCGCTTCTGTTATGTGCGGATGTGAAGGTTGTGATGGATGCCCAACTCAAGCCATCATCGGTCGTCACTTCCACCTTGAGCGTGGTGTCGGCGGCGACGTTGAGATGATCGTACCAACTGAGTTCGGGACGCGCCGCATCTGCCGGGACGTTGACCTGCCCGGTCAATTCGACGGAGAAATCTGTGCCGCGCTGATAGTCGTTCGTTGGGTTGAGGTCGAGTGAAGCGCTTCCAGTATGCGCTTCAAGGCTGCCGGACGACCACTGCCCGCTGAACTCCCAATTTGCAAAACCGTTCTCAAGCCCATCGCTAAATGGATAGGTCAGCGCGGGCGCGGCAACACGCTCGCCGATACGAATATCATCCAAAACCCAAACGTCTTTTGTCCACGAAGATCCCTGCACGGCGCGGAAACGGATGTGGACGGCCTGTCCCTTGAAGGCTTCGAGGGATGCGCTTCTCTTGATCCAGTCGTTTCTGTTATATGCCGATGTAAATGTGGTGATGGGATTCCAGGTGATGCCGTCATCGGTTGTGGCTTCCACGGTTAATGTTGTATCCGAAGCGACGTTGAGATGGTCATACCAACTGAGTTCGGGACGCGCCGCATCCGCCGGGATGGTGACCTGCCCGGTCAATTCGACGGAGAAATCGGTATTCCGCTGATAGTCGTTCGCGGGATTCATGTTGAGCGCCGAGGCTCCGCTGTAAACCTCACCGCCGCTCAATGCCCATTGCCCGCTAACTTCCCAATTCGCCGCGCCGCTTTCCAGGTCATCACCAAACGGGAGAGTGATCTGCGCGGGCGTTTCGCGTTCGCCGAGGCGCACATCGTCCACGAGCCATTGGTCTTTCGTCCATGAAGCGCCCTGCGCAGCGCGGAAGCGAATGCGGATGTCTTGTCCTTTGTAGGCATCCAGGGAAATACGATATGAAATCCAATCGGCATGGTTATACAAGGAAGTATAAGTTTTCAAGGCTTCCCAAGTGACTCCGTTATCGGTTGTGACTTCCACGTTGAAGGCGGAATCCGAGGCGGCAGTAAGCGAGGCGAAGAAGGTCAGTTCGGGGCGATTGGCGTCAGCCGGAAGCGCGATCGTTTTGGTCAACTCCAGGCTGTAATCTGTGCTGCGCTGGTAATCATTGGTTGGGTTCAACGACCACGCATGAGATGGGCTGTGTGAGTTCGTATCCACTTGCGCCCAGCCGCCGCTCGCGCTCCAGTCGCCCGCGCCCGATTCCATATCGTCGCTCAGGTAAACCGGCCCGGTCTGGGGATTCATTTCCGGCATTGTTTCAACGGCCTGCGTGCGGTTGCCGACCTTATCGTAAGTGTACTGGAAGGAAGAAAGCGTCTCTGTTCCCTGCGCGTGGGAGATCGAGAGTAACCGGCTGGCGTCATCGTAGGCGTATGCGGTATTGATATCACCTGACCTTGAAACTTGAACAAGCCGGTTCGCATTATCGTATTGATATTGAACGGCAGGCGCCGATCCGCCCACACTTGCCAGGCGGTTGGCAGGATCGTAGGTATAGGAAACAGCCTGAGAGCCAGGGTAAATAACCGAGGTTTTGTTGCCCGCAGGGTCATACGTGTACGCTACGGTCTTGTTGAAGGGATCGGTAATGGCAGTGACCTGATTCAGCGGGTTATATGCCCAGGTGGTCGTCCCAAGTCCATCGGCCATGCTGAGGCGGCGCCCGGCGTTGTCATAAGTGAATGCCACATCGTTGGCGTCTGCATAATCTATGGTAGACAGACGATTGGTCTCATCGTAATCAAAATTCGTCTCTACACCGTTGGCATCCGTCATCGAAACGCGGTTGCCCAGCGCGTCTGTAGGCATAACTCCACGTATTACCGAGCGGGTCGGTTTCAGAGACAAGGCGGTTCAGCGCATCATAAGTGAATGATGTGGTATGTCCATTGCCGTCTGTAATACCAAGACGGTTGCCGTTCGCGTCATACGTGTATTCCGTGCGGACATTGATCTCCGCTGTGGCTTGGAATCCGGGCTTGTAGTTTTCAAGCACTGCGGTTAAACGCCCGAGCGCGTCGTATTCGTAGCCAGTGGTCAGACCCTCGGCATCGGTGGTGGCAACCAGTTCACCGCGCGCATTGTATGCTTGCGTCGTTTCATTCCCAAGCGCGTCGCGGTAAACGATCGGCTGGTTGAGCGCGTTGTACGTGGTTACGGTTGTATTGCCTAATCCGTCGGTGGATGTGACCAGGTTACCCGCCGCATCATAGCCGTTTGTGCCGCTAATTCCGTTCGCGTCGGTAAAAGATAGCGGACGATTGAGCGCATCATACACATTGGAAGTTGTGTGCCCATTCGCGTCGGTGGTTGTGAGGCGGTTACCCACTGCGTCATAAGTAAATGAGACGCTGTGATTAAGCGCATCCGTCTGCGAAATGAGACGGCCCAGGTTGTCATAACTGAAAGACACAGATTGATTGTTGGGATCTGTGCGTGTCAGCGTTTGCCCAAGCGCGTCATACGACATAGTGGAAGTATGCCCAAGCGCATCGGTCACGGCAACGGTTCGATTAAGCTCATCATAGGTAAACGTGCTTTCGTTGCCCAATGCATCCGTAACAGATGTGCGCCTTCCGAGCGCGTCATATTGATAGGATGTGATGTTCCCCAGCGCATCCGTCACGCTGAACTGTCTGCCGGCCGCGTCGTAAGCATAAGTAGTGGCGTTTCCGCGCGCGTCCCTCGTCTGCACGAGTTGGCCTGCCGCGTTATAGAAGTTTTCAGTAAAGTTGCCTAAAGCATCTGTTGTTTTGATCATGCGCCCCAGCGCATCGTATTCATAGTGCGTATTATTGCCCAATACATCTGTGGTCGTAACCAGGTTGCCCAAACCATTGTATGTATTATGAGTCGTCTCGCCATTCGGCTGGGTCACTGCAACCACACGTTTCAGTGAATCATACGTGTAACTGGTCTCGCGCCCCAGCGCGTCCGTTGTGCTGGCAACTGTGCCATCCGCGTTATAGACAGTGTTGGTGGCATTACCCAGCGCATCAATGGTCTTCACCAATCGCCCGGCGGCATCGTATTCGTATTGTGTCACACGCAAAAGTGCATCTGTCGTCGAGATCAGTTGTCCCGCCGCATTATACTGATTACTGCTCACTAATAACTGATCACTGATTACTGTGATCAACCTGCCCGCGTTGTCATAGGCGTACTGCGTGGTTCGGCTCAAAGTATCTGTCACTGCAATCTGGTTGCCGCGCGCGTCATATTGATAGGATGTGACGATGTTCCACTTATTATCCTGATTCTGTGACTTGCCCGCATCATAATTTAACGTCTGGCTGGTCAGGTGTCCTGCGGCATCATACACACTATGGGTCACGCGCCCCAGCGGATCAGTCGTATCCGTCAGGCGGCCCAGGTCATCATAGGTGTATGTCCAGGTCTGGCTTGATGGATCGGTCATGGAGATGCGCTGGCCATGCACATCGTATGTATAAGTTGTGATGCGGTTCAGCGGGTCGGTGACCGAGGCCAGGTTGCCCTCGGGGGTGTAGGTGTAGCTGGTTTCCTGATTCAACGCATCCGTCGAGCTGGTCAGCAATTTGCCGTCATACTCAAAAGTGGTCAGAAATCCGCCCGCATCAACTATGGAAGTCGGGTTGTTGAGCGCATCGTAGGTGATGTTTGTCTCGTTGCCATCCGCATCCACTACGCGGTTTAAGTTCGCGCCGTTTGCGCTCCAGGCCAGGGTCGTCGTCCCGCCGCCTGAATCAGTGATGGTCGCCGGGCGGAAGTTGGAGTCATAGACCTTGCTGGTTGCGCCTCCCAAAGCATCCGCCTGCCCGGTGAGCGTGCCGCGTCCATCGTACGTGTGGGTCGCGGCGTTTCCCAAAGCGTCCACCACGCTGGTCGTGCCATCCTCGTTATAGGTCAACGCAACCAACAGTTCCCCGGCGCCATTGTACTGGCGTACTGCGCGTCCCTGGCTGTCGAACTCGGTGCGCTCCACGGTCACTCCGCCCGGGTCCACCACCTCGGTCAGAAAGTGGGGATGGGCCGGGTCGCTGTATTGGTATATCCAGGTCTGTTCCATGACGTCTGTGGCCGTGATCAGGTCGCCGGTCTGAATGTCGTAACCAAAACTGACCTGGCGTCCGCTGTGATCGGCTACAGACGCAATCCGCCCCTGGTCGTCATAACTCAGTTCCAGGTAGCGCAGCGGAGTCTGCCCTGCCGAAGGTGTCGAAGGGTCGCTCACCTGTTGTAAACGGCCTTCCACATCGTACTCATAATGCAGGGCCGCGCCTTGTGGGTCGCTCAAGCTGGCCAGGCGGCCGGCAGCATCGAAGGTATAGACCCACTGGCTGTTATCGGTAAAGGCATACCCTTCGCCCTGTCGCTGCAATTGGCCGCACATCCCTGGATAAGGCGAGTATGTGCCGTCTGTGTGAATAGTGAACTCGTAGCGGTTGGATGAATGCGCCTTGAATAAGATCACACCTGCGCGCCCGCCGGGGTCGCCGGGGAAAATCAGGCGCGTATCCAGATTATGCGTCCAGCCGTTGCCAAGCAGTTCACTATCGGCGTCTATCGCCCTGGAGCTATACCAGCGCTGGAAGGTCAGCGGCCCGGCTGGGGTGGGGATGGAGATGTCCGTCATCGAATAGTCGTAGCTGCCGGTACGGGTGCTGATTGGGCCGCCGGTTTGGCCCTGGGTGCCGGACAGAGCGCCGCCAATGCAGCGGTCTCCGCTGAAGCACCACGGCCAATCTGATGGCACCGGCCGACCCTGGCAGGCTGTATCCACCAACTCGGTAGTGACTTCGCTGATCAGCGGGGTCATCGGTACACCCAGGTAATTGCTTTGGTGATACTCGGCGCTGAAGGCGATGAACCGTCCGGGGGTGTCGCTGCGTAAGCGCCATAAAATTTCCAGCTGCTCGCCGGGCGGAATGTCTCCCAATTCCAGGTTGAGCACGTTCGCCTGGGGTACCCCGCCCACAATGGCGCTGACGATCTCGAAGCTAACCGGGTGGCCGGTGGCGCTCGTGACCACCGGCTGGGCGGTGTTGAAGCGCACATCTCTCGCCCAGCCCAGGCCCTTGTTCTCGATCAGCACTCGCAAGTCGAACTCGGTGCAGTATTCCTCGGGCGAGGGCAGCTCATAATGCAGCGCCAGGTCGGGCGCGGGGTAGACGGTGACCCATTGCGGAACGGTCTGGAACGAGTAATCAGCGCCAGCCCAGCGGTAGGCAACAAGCGCCGATACCAGGAATTTAACCCCGTTGGGGTCGCTCACATTCAGCCCGCTGGGCAGGATCAGCCAGTCACCGCCTGCCGCGTCCCCCACTGCCAACGATCCCGGCAACGCAGGAGTTTCTGGAAGGATGATGAAGCCGCCCGTCTGGTCTTGCAGGTCGGCATTCTGGATCTTAATCTCAACCGATAGGTTTTGGAGGGCGTCGGCGCTGGTGTTCTCCAGCCACAGGCTGGCATTGAAGCCCTCGCCCTCCAGCATCACGGCTTGCGAAAGCTCCAGTTGAGCCGTCTCGTGGTGGTTGCCTTCGTAGGTGGGGGGCGGCACGTGCAATGGAACGTTTACCCCGTTGCCGCTTTCGTGCCACGTGCCGCCGTTGTCGCCCCAACTGCACTCCGGCGGGTGGCACCAATCGGGTGCGGGTGCGGGGGGGCCGCCTTCGTACTCATAAGTCATATACAGGGTGATTTCGTACCCCACGTCCATGGGAACGACTTCCCAGGTGTAGATGAAGTGATCGGCATCTAGGTACAGATTCTGCCCTTGGGCGCCGTTCCCGGGCTGCATGGTCAACTGACCCTCAGCGGCAGCATAGCCATCGGCAAACACATGGTAGGCGTAATCGCCGGCTTCCAGGCTGCTAAATTGCGCTGCTCCGCCGGGGTCCAAGCGTTGGCTGTATTGTGGCTGGTAGCTGACCTGCTCGCCGCTGGGGAGTTGCAAAGTCGCCGGCTGCAAACGGGTGAGCAGGACCCTGCCGCTGGTGGTGATCGGCTGGCTCTCCTGCAGGTCGAAGGCGGTCACCTGCAAGTCGCGCGTCTCTTCTGAAGCAACCTCTAGCGTCAGGGCGATGTAGCCCAGTTGTCCGCTATCGGCGCTCACGGTGATGTAATCCTGGTAGATGCCCGCCTCCTGGGTCAGCGGCGGGCTGGCGAAAACGGTGAAATCCTGGCTTGCGCCGGGGGCCAATTGCGCCAGGCTCGCTGGATCAACCGCAGCCCAGGAGATATGGGGCGGGGGGAGAATCGTGACATTGATCATCTCAGCCAGGCCGCGGTTCGTTACGGTGATCGCCAGGCTGGCGCTCTCACCTCGGATTACATTCAGTGTCGGGCTGGTGGGTGACAACTCCAACACTGGCACCGGCGTTTCCACCGTAGTGGCCTGTGCCGCGGTGTTATTCGCGTAACTCTCCTCCGCGGCAGGCGTGCTGGCCGTCGCGGTGTTGGTGATCTGCCCGGAAACTCCCTCAGCGATCAGGGCGATTAGCTCCAGGGAGACAGTTTCTCCAGCGGCTAATGAACCCAAATTCCAGGTGACCGTGCTGCCATCCAAATTGTACACCCCATTCGCGGAAATGAAGGTTAACCCCACAGGCAGGGTATCCGTAACCGACACACCCGCGGCCTCCATCAGCCCCAGGTTCTTCACTTGGAGGGTATAGGTGATCGGATAACCGGCCGTGGCGTGGCTGGAGGATGTTCCCAGGTTGGTGGGGGCTGTGGCGGAGAGGCTTACAGCCAAGTCGGCCCCGTAGAAGGTTGGCGTGGCCGTTTCTGACAGCGTCACACCATCCACGCTGGCGGTGATGACTACGGTTTCCCGTACAAGGTCGGTTATGCCGCCGCTTGCCCTGCCCAGGTTATCGGTTGGGGCAGTTGGCTGTGTAATGACTGCGTTTCCTGTAGATTGCAAGACAACATTTGCGCCTTGAATCAAATTGCTGTAACTATCCCTGGCTGTCACCGTAACCGTGATAGGCGTTTGCCCGTCTGCGGGCGCGCTGGCCGGGCTGGCTGTAACCAATGAAGTCGTTGCGCTAACCGGACCTGGAACAAATTCCACAGTTCCCTGCTGGATAATAAGTTCCTGCCCACTGCGCGCTTTGATCGTGCGCGTGCCTGTGGTGGTTGTAGTGAGCGTTGCAGTCACCACTCCATTCGCATCAGTATTCCCAATCAGGATGTATTGATTGGGATTCACCATTTGGTTGTTGACATACAAACCGTCTCCCAATGAAACGGCAATCTCAACCGGTTTGTTTGGCATCAGGTAGCCGTTCACATTCTTTAGAGTGACGGTAACCGTGACCGTCGTTGTGCCATCAGCCGTAACTTGGGATGGAGAGATTTGAACGATGGAATTCGCCAGATCCAGCGAATCAAGATAAACACTGCCTTCGCCAGCAATCTCGTAACCGGTTCCTCCCAATACCGAGTAAATTCCTGTATAGGTTGAGTTGGTTGTATAAATTGCAATGCGACCACCCGCACCGCTTCCCCCACCAGCGCTGTCTGAGCCACCATTGGCATGGATCGTACCGGCGCCGGTCAGAGTAACCGCTTGAATCAAAATGCTGCCGCCAGATCCGCCGCCAGCTCTCTTTCCACCAGAGCCTCCATCTGCAGTAATGGTTCCTTCCACAGTTAAAGTATTGCTGACGATCAGATGGATTGCTCCACCACCCGCCCATCCAGGGCAGGTGGAAATGAGGCCGCATCTACCTGATCCGCCCGCACTGCCCAAATCTGTGGGATTGGTCACCGATCCATACGCGGGGCCTCCGCTTCCATCGCCATCCTGGCCTTGGGCGCCATAGCCCGCTCCCCCCCCGGTCCAGATCGCTCCCGTGCCTCCTCCTGGTCCCCCTCCCTTACCCATAGTTCCTTGATAGCCTGCGCTGTCCGCACTGATCATCCCGCTTGCTTCAACAGTTAGATAATTTGTATTTATTGTTACGCCTTGGTTCAAACTTGGATTGCCCTGAAAAATTAAGACCCCTCCTGCTTGAACTGTTATGCTGTTGTATGTGTAGATGCCAGCCGCTAAATTGCAGGCATCGCCAGTAGGGATCACCAAATCCCCATTTGTCCGGCAGTGAAAATGCACATCAACAGTTTGCAAGATTTGAGTGTCGTTAATTACTGCTGAAACTGTAATGAGTTCAAGCATCTCGTCTGTTATGGATGCTGTTATCTTTCCCTGCGCATCGGTTATCGCGCTGGATTGGGATACCACCGCGCTCCCATTCGCATTTACATCAACAGTTGCGTCAGGTACGGGGTTGTCGTATGCATCCAGGGCAGTAACAATGATCGTTGCTGGAGTAACCCCATCGTTCTTTACTTCTGTCAGGTCTGTCGTGATTGTTGATTTTTGCAGGCTGACTGGGCCAGGAACAAAAGTGACAGTCGGTTTGCTATATAAAATAGTGCCCTGGGTCTGATCGAAAATAGTTATTGTTTTTACTTCCGCCCGAGTGGATTTGAGAAAAAATATTGCAGAACCATTGATGTCTGTTTGCACTGTAGCTGGAGAAATAGTATTTCCAGTGCCGCTTGCGGTAAGTGAGACGGTATGGTTTGGAAGCAGGTTGCCATAGCTGTCTTTTAGCGTAATATCAATCGTTACTGTATTGAGATCATTTGCAATGATTGAATCACTAGAGAGGGATACAACGGATTGATCGTGGCACTTCCCCTCGCCTCCCGCATTGAACAGACTGACTACTTCCGTTTCTGATAAAGCGCGATTATATACATCAACTTCGTCCAGCAGACCCTTCCAATTACGCCCCTCCCCGCCTCCCCATCTTCCAAATATAAGGGAATTGTATGAGGAGTAATTAATAGCTCCCCAATTGCCAGACCCTGATAAATTACCATTCAGATATTCACGATAGTTACCGCTGCTATCATGAATGACGGTTAAATGTTGCCATTGATCTGCCGTTAAATTAAAAACCTGTCCCCAAGAGTATTGATTAGTTACGCCGCCATTTTGTTGAATTACCCAATTTACCCCTGACCTGTGGTTGTTATCCATAATATCTGCATAGGTGCGCTGTGTGTTCCCCGGTTTGACCCACATTGTGATAGTAAAGTCTTGATATGTAAACCAGCTTCCCAAACCAAGATAGTCATCAACTCCATCAAAACTAAACGCCTGTCCCACCTTTCCTGGCGCAAAGGCTACTCCAAGAAATGGTGTACCATGATGTCCGCCTACGATATCATTCCAATCTCCATCTGCTGTCCACCAATCTACCAGCCCCGCTGGGGGTTGAACACAGCTATTGCTTTGATATAAGTGAGTTGGATTTGAAAACTGATTCCCTGATTCCGCAACATCCAATCCCACATTAAGTGAATCTTTTCCAATAGAGCTTGTCGTGCGCTCATCGAAATTCGAATTGAGCGAAGAATCCGAATATCTCTCAACTTTCCTGGGTTCGGAGTGAACGAACGATGGGGGAGTGTAAACCTCATCAGCAGCGACTGGGCTTCCCTGCGCAGCTGATCCAGAAATCTCTCTGCTTTCAGCGCGCGCTTGAACTATGCCCGTAAAGTTTGACAACAAGACGCACAACAACATAAGCGCATTGACAAGTTTTATTCCCATCTTGCGCAAGATACCCAAGAAAGTTTTCGAAAAATGAGACACAAACATGATATCCTCCAAATTCGTTGTTATTTTTCGGGGGTGATCTTGATTACCCCAACCGAGTTGCGGCTTGCAATATTTCTATAGCAACAGAATACAAGAAACGAGAACCTTTGTCAATAGGCAAATGTTTGGTGATTACCCACAAGTTCAGGCGGCAGTTGGACTGCCGCCGTTCGCCCGCAGTGCAACTGCGGGCGAACGGCGGCTTGTGGGTAATCACCAGGAAAATAGGTAACGGTTGGATATAAATTGTCTCGGGCAAATACGATGAAACCTACAACTGCAATAACCAGCGCGATTGCTCCCTTAATCCAATCCGGTACGTTAGTTAGCCGCCTCATTTTTGCCTCCTGTTATCAAATGAGCTATAAGCGTGTTGTCACAGTGGAGCGGACTTGGGCTTCCTGCCAAAACGAGATACTGTTTGAGCGAAGTATAAACCCAATTTTGTGAAATAACACAACACTGCGCGCTGCGCAAATTCAAGCCGCTTCTACATGCCAACGTCCTTCGACGTCGGTATGTAGAAGCGGCTTTGCCGCTTCACATTTCACCCTTGGAGGTATGTATCATGTTTGCTTCAATCGTCATCGTCATTTTGGCTGTCCTGCTTGGAGGCCTATCCATCTTTGCCCAGTTCACAAACCGCGAACGCCGCGAGCAACTCCGCGTGCTCGAAACACCAGCCGGGGCCATCGTTTTCGCCGCGATCTTCTGGCTGGTCCAGGCTCACCTGGATGTTGATGCGCTCGCCCTCAAGATTGCTCTTGTGGCCGCCCTGCTGATTCCAGCTGCAACTTACGCTTTCAGCCCGGCCCGCAAAGATGCAAAGACACATCGTTCCCAGCATGCCAATCGGCATCAAGCATCGGTCCGGTCGCATCGCTCCGATGATGACTGCCATCACGTTCTCGGTGTGGAAGATGATGGCT
>Ga0210044_10005926_pt1 | contig 16303 bp, 15 predicted proteins | sample CryGey13umfilter_2_FD_183959 | JGI IMG/M metagenome (GOLD analysis project Ga0210044, IMG submission 183959) | Groundwater microbial communities from aquifer in Utah, USA - Crystal Geyser 4/9/14 3 um filter (SPAdes) (version 2) | ecosystem: Environmental > Aquatic > Deep subsurface >...
TCGCCATGGAGTTGGGCGTTTCCGTGCGCGACGTGACGGCCTTCGTCCTCGGCGGACACGGCGACACGATGGTCCCTTCCACCAAGTACACCACCGTGGCCGGCATCCCGGTGGAGGATCTCATCCCCAGGGACCGGCTGGCGCAGATCCTCGAGCGGACGGCGAAGGGCGGCGCGGAGATCGTCTCCCTGCTGAAGACGGGGTCGGCGTTCTACGCCCCCTCGGCCGCGATCGTGCAGATGTGCGAATCGATCGTGCTCGACAAGAAGATGATCCTTCCCTGCGCGGTACTCTCTAACGGAAAGTACGACGGGTGCGACGGGCTCTTCGTCGGTCTGCCCGCCAAGCTCGGCGCCGGCGGGGTCGAGGAGGTCGTCAAGTTCAAGCTGGGCGCGAACGAGGCCGAGGCGTTGAAGCGGTCGGCGGTGGCGGTCAGCGAGCTTTGCGAGGCGGTCGACCGGCTCGGGTTCTAAGAGAGCCGAGGCCCGCCGCGGATCGGATCGATCACAGACCAACCGGGAGGAGCCGGAGGATATGAATATTCACGAGTACCAAGCCAAGGGCATTCTGTCCAAGTACGGCGTGGCCGTCCCGAATGGGAAGGTCGCGGACACCCCGGCGGAAGCCGAGGCGATCGCCGAGGAGTTCGGCACGCCCGTCGTCGTGAAGGCCCAGATCCACGCCGGAGGGCGTGGAAAGGGCGGCGGCGTGAAACTGGCGAAAACCCCCGCCGAGGCGCGGGAGCATGCGAAGAAGATCCTCGGGATGACCCTGGTGACCCACCAGACGGGACCCCAGGGGAAGAAGGTGAAGCGGGTCCTGGTCGAGCAGGCCGGCAGGATCCAGCGGGAGCTCTACCTCGGAATGGTCATCGACCGGGGGCTTTCCCGGGTCGTGATGATGGCCTCCACCGAAGGCGGGATGGAGATCGAGACGGTCGCGGCGAAAACGCCCGGGAAGATCCTGAAGGAGTGGGTCGACCCGGCCGTGGGCCTCATGCCGTTCCAGGCGCGCAAGCTCGCCTTCGGCCTCGGGATCCCCGCGGCGCTTACGGGGAAGGCGGTCAAGCTCATGACCGGCCTCTACAAGGCGTTCGTCGCCACCGACTGCTCCCTCGCCGAGATCAACCCTCTCGTTCTGACCGAGGAAGGCGACATCGTCGCCCTCGACGCCAAGATGAACTTCGACGGCAACGGCCTGTTCCGCCACAAGGACATCGACGCGCTGCGGGACCTCGACGAGGAGGACCCGACCGAGACCGAGGCGGCCCGCTTCGGCCTCTCCTACATCAGCCTCGACGGCAACATCGGCTGCATGGTCAACGGCGCGGGGCTCGCGATGGCGACGATGGACATGATCAAGATTTGCGGCGGCTCCCCGGCGAACTTCCTCGACGTGGGCGGCGGCGCGACCGCCGAGGCGGTGACCAACGCCTTCCGGCTGATCCTGTCCGATTCGAAGGTGAAGGCGATCCTCGTGAACATCTTCGGCGGCATCATGAAGTGCGACGTGATCGCCGAGGGGGTCGTCACGGCCGCGAAGACCCTCGGGCTCACCGTCCCCCTCGTCGTCCGGCTCGAAGGGACGAACGTGAAAAGGGGGAAGGAGATCCTCGCGGCGTCGAAGCTGAACATCATTCCCGCGGCCGACATGGGCGACGCCGCGAAGAAAGTCGTACTGGCCGCCGCCGGCCAGGCGAACTAAAGGGGGCGCGTCCATGAGCATCTTCATCAACAAGGACACCAAGGTTCTCGTCCAGGGGATCACCGGCTCCGTGGGGGCGTTCCACACGAAGCAGATGCTGGAGTACGGCACGAAGATCGTCGGCGGCGTGACCCCCGGCAAGGCGGGCGCCAAGGTCGAGGGCGTGCCCGTGTTCAACACCGTCCGCGACGCGGTCAAGGCGACCGGGGCCAACGCGTCGGTCGTCTACGTCCCGCCCGGGTTCGCGGCCGACGCGATCTGCGAGGCGTTCGACGCGGGGCTCGACATCGTCATCTGCATCACCGAGGGGATTCCCATCCTCGACATGGTGAAGGCGAAGCGGTTCATGGAAGGGAAGAAGACCCGGCTCGTCGGCCCGAACTGCCCCGGCGTCATCACGCCCGGGGAGTGCAAGATCGGGATCATGCCCGGCTACATCCACAAGCCGGGAACGATCGGCATCGTCTCCAAGTCGGGAACATTGACCTACGAGGCGGTCCACCAGGTGACCTCCGTCGGCCTCGGGCAGTCCACCTGCATCGGCATCGGGGGCGACCCGATCAACGGGACGAACTTCATCGACGTCCTTTCCGCGTTCCAGGCCGATCCGAAGACCGAGGCGGTCATCATGATCGGCGAGATCGGCGGCACGGCGGAGGAAGAGGCGGCCGCCTTCGTGAAGGCGAAGATGACCAAGCCGGTGGTCGGCTTCGTGGCGGGCCAGACCGCTCCCAAGGGGAAGCGGATGGGCCACGCGGGCGCGATCATCTCCGGCGGCAAGGGAACGGCGGCGGAGAAGATCGAGGCGTTCCGGGCGGCGGGGATCTCCGTGTCCGAGACACCCTCCGACATGGGAAAGACCCTCGCCCGGCGTCTCGGGATGAAGGTCAACTAAAGGAAGGGACGGGGACCGATGGCGACGGAACAGGCTGCGGAGAAGATCGAGGCGACCGAGAGTTCGAAGGTCAAGATCAGCATCATCCCGAGGTACTGCAAGGGGTGCGAGATCTGCGTCAAGCTGTGCCCGACGCAGGTGCTGGGGATGGACATGTTCAAGGTGAAGGTGGTGGACATCGACAAGTGCACGATCTGCATGGCGTGCGAGCTGCGGTGCCCCGACTTCGCCATCTTCGTCGAGAAGAAATAGCGTTCCGCGCGAGCGGAAACCGAAAAGGAGAGACACGGTGGGCAAGATCAAGCTGCTCCAGGGGAACGAGGCGTGCGCCGAGGGCGCCATCTACGCGGGGTGCACCTTCTTCGCCGGCTACCCGATCACCCCTTCGACCGAGTTGGCCGAGTTCATGTCGAAGACCCTTCCTCAGATCGGCGGGGCGTTCCTGCAGATGGAGGACGAAATCGGCGCGATGGCCGCGGTGATCGGCGGGTCGCTGGCGGGATCGAAGTCCCTCACGGCGACCTCCGGCCCCGGCTTTTCGTTGAAACAGGAGAACATCGGGTTCGCGGCGCTGACCGAGATTCCGTGCGTGATCCTCAACGTCATGCGCGGCGGCCCGTCGACCGGCGTGCCGACCGGCCCGGGCCAGAGCGACATCATGCAGTGCAAGTGGGGGACGCACGGAGACCACCCGGTCATCTGCCTCACCCCCGCCTACGTGCAGGAGGTCTTCACCGAGACGGTCCGTGCGTTCAACCTCGCCGAGAAATATCGCACCCCGGTGATCATCGCCTACGACGAGATCGTCGGGCACATGCGGGAGCGGATCGAGATCCCCGACCCCGGCGTCCTGCCGGTCGTCAACCGCACCAAGCCGACCTGTCCCCCGTCCGAGTATCTTCCCTACGACGACACCAAGGGTGACGTCCCTCCGATGGCGAACTTCTTCGAGGGGTACCGGTACCACGTGACCGGCCTGAACCACGGTCCCGACGGGTTCCCCGTCAACGCCTCCCCGCGGGTCCACACCGACGAGCTGCGGCTGATCCGGAAGGTCGAGGGGAACAAGGCGGACATCGTCAAGTTCGAGGAGACCCTTCTCGACGACGCCGAGGTGGCGATCTTCGCCTACGGCGTCTCCGGCCGGTCCGCGAAAACGGCGGTCGAGGCGGCCCGGAAGGAAGGAATCAAGGCGGGGCTCTTCCGTCCGTTGACCATGTGGCCGTTTCCCGACGAGCAGGTCGCGGCGATCGCGTCCCGCGTCAAGGCGATCATCGTTCCGGAACTCTCTCTCGGCCAGATCATCCTCGAGGTGGAACGGTGCGCGAAGGGGCGCTGCAAGGTCGAGGGGATCTTCCGCGTCGACGGCGATCCGATCAACCCGGCACAGATTCTCGCCAAGGTAAAGGAGGTCATGTAGATGGCGTTCAATTACGATCAGTACATCCGCGGCGGGAAGCTGCCCCACATCTGGTGCCCGGGGTGCACCTACGGGATCGTCTTCAAGTCGCTTCTTCGTGCCGTGGACTCCCTGAAGATCCCCAAGGACGACGTGGCCCTCGTGTCCGGCATCGGCTGCGCGTCCCGTCTTCCCGGCTACGTCGACTTCAACACGCTGCACACCACGCACGGCCGTGCGCTCGGGTTCGCCACGGGGATCAAGATGGCGAAGCCCGACAAGCGCGTCATCGTGGTCAGCGGCGACGGCGACGCCACCGCGATCGGCGGGAACCACTTCATCCACGCATGCCGCCGCAACATCGACATCACGCTGCTCGTGTTCAACAACTACATCTACGGGATGACGGGAGGCCAATACTCGCCGACCACGCCCTCCGGCAAGATCGCGGCCACGATGCCGTACGGCAACATCGACCCGTCGTTCAACATCCCCGAGCTGGCGAAGGGGGCGGGCGCGAGCTTCGTGGCCCGCGGAACCGCCTACCACGCGGCGGGGCTGGACAGGCTGATCGTCGAGGCGATGCAGCACAAGGGATTCTCCGTGGTCGAGATCATGAACGCATGCCCCACCACGTATGGCCGGCGGAACAAGTTCAAGAGCCCGACGGACATGCTCCTGTGGATGAAGGACACCTTCCTCCCGGCCGTCGCGTTCGACAAGCTGCCGCCGGAGAAGACGGCCGGGAAGCTTCCCATGGGCGTTCTCTACAAGAAGGAGGGGCGCCCCGAGTACTGCGAAACCTACTACGGCATGGTCGCGCGGCTGAAGCAGCAGAAAGAGGGGAGGGCGTAAGGGGATGAGCGGAAGATACGAGGTACGGTTTTCCGGCTCCGGCGGGCAGGGGTTGATCCTGGCCGGGGTCATTTTCGCGGAGGCGGCGACGATCTTCGACAAGAAGACGGCCGTCCAGAGCCAGTCGTACGGCCCCGAGGCCCGCGGCGGGGCCTCCAAGTCGGAGGTCATCATCTCCGACACCGCGATCGACTTCCCCAAGGCGACCGAGATCGACCTGATGCTCGCCCTCACGCCCGAGGCGTGCCTGAAGTATTACAAGGACATCAAGCCGGACGGCATCCTGCTGGTCGACGAGGATTTCGTGAAAGAGACTCCCAAGGGGACGTTCAAGGTGATCCGGCTTCCCATCATCCGTACCGCGTCCGAGGAGATCGGGAAGTCGTTCGTCGCCAATATCGTCGCCCTGGGCGCCATCACCGCCATCACGGGGCAGGTGAGCATCGAGGCGGTGGAGAAGGCGGTTCTCTCCCGGGTTCCGAAGGGGACGGAAGAGATGAACAAGAAGGCGTTGATGGCGGGGTACGGCCTCGCCAAGACGAAGAAGAACTGATGCCCCGCATGGAAAAGCGGCGCACCCTGTCGATCGTGAAGCCCGACGGGGTCCGCAAGGGGTGCGTCGGCGAGGTGATCCGACGGTTCGAGGCTGCCGGGATCCGCGTCGTCGCGATGCGGATGCTCCGCCTCACGAAAAAGGAGGCGGAGGGATTCTACGCCGTCCACCGGGAGCGCCCCTTCTTCGGGTCCCTCACCGACTTCATGTCGTCCGGCCCGATCGTCGCGATGGTGCTTGAGGGTGAAAACGTCATCGTGCGCAACCGCCAGTTGATGGGAGCCACCGACCCGAAGAAGGCCGACCGTGGGACGATCCGGGCCGACCTGGCCGACAACGTGGAGCGGAACATCGTTCACGGCTCCGACGCTCCCGAGACGGCGACAACGGAAATCGAATATTTTTTCAGCGCGTTGGACATCGTAAGTTGATCGGAGGGAACATGGCAACGAAAACGGCAACGATCATCTGGACGAAAACGGACGAGGCTCCCGCGCTGGCGTCCTACTCCCTTCTTCCGATCGTCCAGGCGTTCACGAAAGGAACCGGCGTCTCCGTCGAATCCCGGGACATCTCCCTTGTAGGCAGGATCCTCTCGAATTTCCCCGAAAACCTGAAAGAGAACCAGAAGATTCCTGATTTTCTGGGGCAATTGGGCGCGCTTACCCAGAAGCCGGAGGCCAACATCATCAAGCTGCCCAACATCAGCGCCTCCATCCCGCAGCTGCAGGAAGCGATCAAGGAGCTGCGGGAGCACGGCTTCGCCCTGCCGGACTATCCCGAGGAACCAAAAACCGACGAGGAGAGGAAGCTGCAGGCGAGATACGCGAAGGCATTGGGAAGCGCCGTGAACCCGGTACTGCGCGAAGGGAACTCGGACCGCAGGGCGCCGTTGGCGGTGAAACAGTATGCGAAAAAGAATCCGCACAAGATGGGCGCGTGGACACCGGACTCGAAATCGCACGTGGCGCATATGACCGGAGGGGACTTTTACGGCAGCGAGAAATCCGTCACCGTGAAAAAAGCGACGAGCATGCGAATCGAATTCGTCGGCGCGGGCGGGAAAACGACCGTGCTGAAACAGAAGCTGGATCTGCTGGACGGGGAAGTGATCGACGCGACGGGGATGAACGTCCGTGCCTTGCGGAAATTCTACGAAGAGCAGATCGAGGACGCGAAAAAGAGCGGCGTTCTTCTGTCTCTTCATCTCAAGGCCACCATGATGAAGATCTCCGATCCGGTGATGTTCGGACACGCCGTTTTCGTATTTTTCAAGGACGTATTCGAGAAGCACGCGGCGGTGTTCAGGGATCTGGGCGTCAACCCGAACATGGGCCTGGGGGATCTGTACGCGAAAATCCGGAAATTGCCCGAGGCGAAACGGGCCGTGATCGAGGCGGACATCCAGGCCGTGTACAAGGCTCGGCCGGCGCTCGCGATGGTCGACTCCGACAAGGGGATCACGAACCTGCACGCGCCGAACCTGGTCATCGTCGACGCGTCGATGCCGGTGGTGGTTCGCGACTCGGGGAGAATGTATGGGCCGGACGGGAAGCTCCACGATACGAAGGCGATGATCCCCGACCGGTGCTACGCGACGACGTACCGGACGATCATCGAGGATTGCAAGAAGAATGGGGCGTTCGATCCCGCGACCATCGGTTCCGTTCCGAACGTGGGATTGATGGCGCAAAAAGCGGAGGAGTACGGTTCCCACGACAAGACGTTCATCGCTCCGGGAAACGGGACGATCCGCGCCGTGGACGCCTCCGGGGCGACCCTGCTGGAGCGGAAGGTGGAAGAAGGGGACATCTTCAGGATGTGCCAGGCGAAAGATATCCCTATCAGGGACTGGGTCAAGCTTGCCGTGAAAAGGGCGCGGGCGACCGGAGCCGTCGCGGTTTTCTGGCTGGACAAGAACCGGGCGCACGATGCCCAGATCATCCTGAAGGTGGAAAGGTATCTGAAGGAACACGACACGAAGGGCCTGGAATTCCATATCCTGGACCCGGTCGAGGCGATGAAATTCACGCTGGTACGGTTCCGGGCCGGGAAGGATACGATCTCCGTTACCGGGAACGCATTGAGGGATTACCTGACCGACCTGTTCCCGATCATCGAAGTGGGTACCAGCGCGAAGATGCTGTCGATCGTACCCCTCCTGGGTGGTGGCGGCATGTTCGAGACGGGAGCCGGCGGTTCGGCGCCCAAACATGTCCAGCAGTTCGTGAAGGAAGGGTACCTGCGGTGGGATTCCCTCGGTGAATTTTCCGCGCTTGCCGCCTCCCTCGAGCATCTGGGGAACGCGTTCAGGAACGAGAAGGCGCTCGTCCTGGCGGAGACGCTGGACCAGGCCATCGCGAAGTTCCTCGACAATAAAAAGTCGCCGGCCCGGAAACTGGGACAGATCGACAACCGGGGAAGTCATTTCTACCTCGCGCTGTATTGGGCGCAGGCGTTGGCCGGGCAGACGAAGGACAAGGATCTGCAGGCGCGCTTCGCCCCGGTGGCGCGGCAGCTCGGAGAGAACGAGGCGAAGATCGCCGGGGATCTGATCGCGGCCCAGGGGAAGCCGATGGATATCGGCGGCTACTACGACCCGGATCCGGCCAAGGCGTCGAAGGCGATGCGTCCCTGCGCGACCTTCAACGCGATCATCGACGCCATCCCGTAACAGATCGCTCTAACAGCTTGTGGGTTGTGGGCAGGGGACACACCTTCCCTTCAGTGGAAGGGGACCCCCTGCCTTTCTCCCGGGTCAGAACCAGGTATGTCCCCTGAAAGCGCCTGCACCTTCAAGTGATTCCCCCCTGCCGTACCTCCCGCCGAGAAAACCCCTCTGTGGCCTGTGTCGCGGTGAAGCTGGATGGACGCCCGCAGAGGCGAGCGCACGGAGCAGCGTACGCAACGGGAGGGTCCGGCGGAGTCGCCGCAGGAGGGGGGGCGCAGTGAGGTAAAGCGCAGCCGTGCAGGTTCATCGCACAGCGAGCCACGAACGGAGCCCCGCCCTCCGAGGCGACGCAGCCTAAGGGGGAGTCCCGGATGCGACCGGGGACGCCCCCTGCGGAGAAGCATGCTCACGGCGGGCGTGTATCTTGTGGGGGTGGTAAAGTGAACCGATGACGCGGACGGATTTGAAGGGGATGACGCTCCCCGAACTGGAGGAGTTTCTCTCCCGGTGGGGGAAGGAGCGGTACCGCGCCCGGCAGCTCTTCCGCTGGATCTATCAGAAGCACGTCGACGACTTCGCGGCGATGACGGACCTGTCGAAGGAGCTCCGGGGGATTCTCGCGGTGTCGTGCCGCGTTTCGGGGTTCCCGGCGGAACGCGTCGAGGTTTCCGCCGACGGGACGGAGAAGTACCTCTTCCGCCTCGACGACGGGGAGGCGGTCGAAAGCGTCCTGATCCCGGACGAGGGACGGCGGACCCTGTGCATCTCCTCCCAGGCGGGGTGTTCGCTCCTGTGCGACTTCTGCGCCACCGGCGCGGCCGGCTTCCGAAGGAACATGACCTCCGCCGAGATCGTCCAGCAGGCCTGTTTCACCTCGAAGCGTCTTGCGGAGCGCGGGGAGCGCCTGTCGAACGTCGTCTTCATGGGGATGGGGGAGCCGCTGCTGAACGTCCCGGAAGTTTCGCGGACGATCGTGATCCTCCTGTCGCAGTTCGCGTTCGGGTTATCCGGCAAGCGGGTCACCGTCTCCACGGCCGGGATCGTTCCGGAGATGCTCCCGCTCGCTCGGGAGCACCCCGTCAGCTTCGCCGTCTCGATCAACGCCACCCGGGAGGATCTTCGCTCGAGTCTGATGCCGGTCAACCGGAAATACCCGCTGGGAGAGGTCGTCGCGGCGATGCGCCGAATCCCGCTGCAAACCGGGCGGAAGGTGACGGCGGAATACGTCCTGCTGGCGGGCGTGAACGATTCTCCCGAGGACGCCCGTGCGCTCTCCCTGCTCTTCCGCGGCGCGAGGATCAAGGTCAACCTCATCCCCTTCAACCCGCACGAAGCGTCGCCGTACCGGGCGCCGGAAGCGGGGGTCGTGGACCGGTTCCGGAACATCCTCATCGCGGGAGGGGTGCAGACGATCACCCGGGAGCGGCGGGGTGCCGACATCCGCGCCGCCTGCGGCCAGCTGCGCACCGAGGCGGGAGGGTCCGGCGGAGTCGCCGCAGGAGGGGGGGCGCAGTGAGGCCGGCCTCCAGGGTTCCGTTCCCGCAGAGCCCGTGCACCGAGAGGATCGATGCGCCGCCTCCGGCGAGGCGCCCGACCGAGTCGTACCCACTGCGGTACGAAGAGGGAGGGGAACGATGCCGGGGCGGATGCAGCGGGCATCGAATGCCGGGATCTAAGGGAATGGAGCCCTGGTGGCCGGTGCGCAGCCGTGCAGGTTCATCGCACGGCGAGCCACGAACGGAGCCCCGCCCTCCGAGGCGACGCAGCCCAAGGGTGAGTCCCGGGGGGAAAAAGAGTTGAGCGCCGTTCTCAACCTGCTTATAGTCTTATAGATCATCCCGCGCGGGAAAAGGAAGGTTTCATGACGGCGATCCTCGGCGTCATCGGCGGTTCCGGCCTCTACGAGATGGAGGGGATGAGGAACGTCCGGCAGGTCGTCGTCCGGACGCCGTTCGGCGCACCGTCCGACGCGATCACGGTGGGCGAGATCGAGGGGCGGACGCTCGCCTTCCTGCCGCGCCACGGGCGGGGGCACCGGTTCTCCCCGTCGCAGATCAACTACCGCGCGAACGTCTACGCGATGAAGAAGATCGGCGCCGTCGCGATCCTCTCGATCTCCGCCGTCGGCAGCATGAAGGAACGGATCCGGCCGGGCGACATCGTCGTCGTCGACCAGTTCTTCGATCACACGCGGTTCCGGCCGAACACTTTTTTCGGCGACGGGGTGGCGGGACACATCGTCTTCGCCGACCCGGTCTGCCCGGACCTCTCCGCCGTGGCGTACACGGCGGCACGCAAGGTCGTCCGGCGCGTCCACCGGGGGGGGACGTATCTGTGCATGGAGGGGCCCGCCTTCTCCACGCGCGCCGAATCGGGGATCTACCGGAAATGGGGCGTCGACGTCATCGGGATGACGAACCTGCCCGAGGCGAAACTCGCCCGCGAGGCGGAGATCTGCTACGCGACACTGGCCCTGGCGACCGACTACGACTGCTGGCACAAGACGCGGGACGACGTCTCGGTCGACGCGATCCTCGACGTCCTGCATCGGAATGTCGAGAACTCGAAGCGGATCGTCCGGGAGATCGCCCTTCGTCTTCCCCTTCCGGGGCGGTGCCGGTGCGGGGAGGCGCTGAAATACGCGATCATCACGGACCGGAAGCGGATCCCGCCGGCGGCGCGCAGGCGTCTCGCCCTGCTGATCGGGAAGTACCTGTGATCCGTCCCACGAAAAACCTCTTCCTCCCCGCGGCGTGCCTCTTCGCGGCGATCCTCGCCGCGTGCGCAGGGCCGTCCGCGGATCGGAAGAAGGAGGCCGACGCCCGGATGCGGATGGGCGTCACCTACCTCGACCAGCGGAACCTTCCGATGGCGATGCGGGAGCTGACGAAGGCGTCGGAACTCGACCCGGGGAACGCGGAGGTCGACATGGCCCTCGGCCTCGTCTACCAGGCGCGCGGAGACATGTCGAAGGCCGAGGAGCATCTCCGCAGGGCGATCGCCAAGAATCCGGAGTACGCGGACGCCCGGAACAACCTCGGCATCGTCCTCGCCGGGCGCAAGGCGTGGGACGAGGCGATCCGCGAGTTCGAGGCGGCCGCCGCGAACGTGATGTACACGACCCCGGAACGGGCGTATTTCAACCTGGGAGAGGCGTATCGCGTCAAGGGGGATCCGGCGAACTCCGAGGGGGCGTACTGGCGCGCGCTCCGGGCGAACGAGCGGTACGCCCCGGCCTATACCGCCCTCTCCGGCGTCCTCGGCGGACAGGGGAAGTGGAACGACGCTGCGTCCGTCCTCTCCCGGTGCGGGGAGCTCCTTCCCGACTACGCCTCGTGCTGGATGGAACTCGGGCGCGCCTACCTCCGGCTCTCGCGGCCCGCGGAGGCGTTGAAGGCGTTCGACAACGTTCTCGCCGTTTCGAGCGACCCCGAAGTGAGGAAACAGGCGGCCGGTTACGTGGCGCTCCTCGGATCGGAGAAGCGATGACCTCGGAGCGCGCGGGTTCCTCCTGGAAGGAACGCCGGGAGTCGATGGGGAGGACGATCGGCCAGGTTTCCGACGAGCTCCGGATCAGTCCCCGGTATCTCGCCGGAATCGAGGAGGGGGACTTCGGGAAGTTGCCGGAGCGTGTATTCTCCACCGGCTTCATCCGTTCGTACGCAAAATACCTCTCGCAGGATCCGGGCCCCGTCCTCGCCGACTACGAGCGGTCGATCAGGAGGAGTGACCACAGCGAAACGGCGGCGCAGCTGCGGTTCGGGTGGGTGGAGCGGGAGCGGGAGCGGGGGAGCCGCCGGGCGACGTACGTCGTTGCCGCCGGCGCCGTTCTCCTCTTGGGGTTGCTCCTGGCCTGGGTGACTCTCCACACCGAGCGCCGGCCGTTGCCGCTCCCCGCCGTCAGGGTCCCTTCCCCGCAGGCGGTGGGAAACGCGGCAAGAACGGGCGACAACACCGCGGTCGCCGCCCCTTCCGGCGTCGGCAACCCGGCGCCGCCGGTCCCTTCCCCGGCGCGGGCCCCGGCGGCCCCGGCGGAACAACCGGCCGCTTCGGTGACGTCGGCGGGCGGAACGGGCCCCCTCGTCGGCCCCTTCCAGCTGTTCCTCGAGGCGAGCGAACTGGCGTGGGTGATGTACGGCATCGACGACGGCGAAGCGATCGACGTGATGCTGTACGCCGGCGACAAGATGAGCATCCAGGCGAAGAGACGGATCACCCTGAAACTCGGCAACGCGGGGGGCGTGGTGGGAACGCTGAACGGCCGGCGGCTGCCGCCGTTCGGGGAAAGGGGCCAGGTCAAGACGTTCTCCATAGGAGCCCAGTGATCCGCCCTTCCTTCCACTCCTCTCCCGCTTTTCTCGCGCGCGCCATCGACCTCGGGGAGGCCGACCGACGCCTCACGTTCTTCACCCGGGACGCCGGAGTGGTCGTGACCGTCGGAAAATCCGCGTGGCGCAGCCGGAAACGGTTCGGCGGCGCGCTGCAGCGGTACGTCCTCCTCGACATCGCGTGGACGCAGCGTACGGGGCGGATGTCCGTCCTTTCCTCCGCCGCCGTGAACCGGAGTTTCTGGGGGATCGTGGAAGATTGGGCGCGCGTGCGACATGCGGACCACCTGCTCGAGATCGCATCGGAGCTGTTTCCCCAAGCCGGGCCCAAGCCCAGGGCGTTCGAAGTCCTCCTGCGGGGGATCGGTTCCATCGCGGACGGGGAGCCGCCGGCGGAGGCCGCCCGAAGGGCCGAGGCGGAATTCCTCGCGATCGGCGGATGGGGGCCCGACCTGTCCGGGTGCCGGAAGTGCGGTGAGAAGGAAGGCCGTTCGTACCGGTTTGTCGCTTCGGAGGGGGGGGTCCTGTGCGAGACCTGTCCGCCGGGCGGGGGGTACCCCCTCTCCCTCGGCGCCGTGAGGACATGGAGCGCCCTGCAGAAGGGGAAGTCCGCTGCACGGGGTCGGCTCCGGATTCCCGTCGTGATTGCCGAGGAATTACGAACCGTTATCCCTGGATATGTCGAGTATTGCCTCGGCAAACAGCTCCGGAGCCTGGCAAGAAGTGACCGTTGAGCGATATAACCCCTCAATTTTTCAATGATTTGGCTTGACAACCCCTCCCCCGGGGTGATAACTATCCCTATCACTTCCACCGGGAGGGAACGGTGTTTTTCCAAGATCTCATTCTGTCCCTGCAGAAGTACTGGGCCGACAAGAGATGCGTGATCCATCAGCCATACGACATCGAAGTCGGCGCCGGTACGTTCCATCCCGCCACGTTCCTGCAAGCCCTCGGTCCCGAACCGTGGAACACGGCCTACGTACAGCCGTCCCGCCGCCCGACGGACGGCCGCTACGGTGAGAACCCCAACCGCCTGCAGCACTACTACCAGTTCCAGGTCATCATGAAACCGTGCCCCACGGATTATGTGGAGCTGTACCTCGACTCCCTGCGATCGGTGGGGATCGACCCGTTGAAGCACGACATCCGGTTCGTCGAGGACGACTGGGAATCCCCCACCCTCGGCGCGTGGGGACTCGGGTGGGAGGTGTGGTTGGACGGGATGGAGATCACCCAGTTCACCTACTTCCAGCAGTGCGGCGGGATCGACCTGAAGCCGATCTCCGGGGAGATCACCTACGGCGTCGAACGGATCGCGATGTACCTGCAGAACGTGAACAACGTCTTCGATCTCAAGTGGGTCGGCGACGTCACCTACGGCGACGTTCACCACCGGGGAGAGGTGGAATTCTCGAAGTACAACTTCGAGTCGGCCGACATCCCGATGCTCTTCTCCCTCTTCACGATGTACGAGAAGGAGTGCCGGAGCCTCATCGCGTCGAAGCTCGTCCTTCCCGCCTACGATTACTGCCTCAAGTGCTCCCATGCCTTCAACCTGCTCGACGCCCGGGGCGCGATCTCCGTCACGGAGCGCACCTCCTACATCGGGCGCGTCCGGAACCTGGCCCGCGTGTGCGCAGAAGGGTACCTGAAATCGCGCGAGGAGATGGGCTTCCCGCTCCTCGGGAAGTTCTCCGGCGGAGGTGAGGGACCCACCAAGAAATTACCCGCGATGAGGGATTCCGATGGAACGTGACTATCTGCTCGAGATCGGCTGCGAGGAAATCCCGGCGGGGTTCGTCGGCCCCGCGCTCTGGTTCGGCGGCCGGCAGTTCGAGGGAATGCTGGAAAAGGCCCGCCTCTCCTTCCGGAAGGTCGACATCTACGGTACCCCGCGGCGGCTGACGTACGTGATCCGGGGCCTCGAAGAGCGCCAGGCGGCGTCGAAAGAGACCGTGCTGGGACCGCCGAAAAGCGTGGGGGTGGACGCCGACGGAAAGCCGACGAAGGCGGCTCTCGGCTTTGCCCGGTCCCAGGGAATCGACGTCTCGGGCCTCTCCGTCTTCCCGACCGACCGCGGCGACTACCTCGGCTTCGTCCGCGAGGAGGCGGCGCGCCCCGTCCAGGAGATCCTGCCGAAGATCGTCTCCGACTTCCTCCCCGCGATACCGTTCAAGAAGTCGATGCGGTGGGCCGACCTCGACGTGAAGTTCGCGCGCCCGGTGCACTGGATCGTTTCGTTGTACGGCGACGAGGTCCTGCCGCTTTCGTTCGGCGACGTCGCGGCGGGCCGGAAGACCTTCGGACACCGCTTCCTCGCCCCCGGCGCCATCGAACTTTCCTCCACCACCGATTATTCCGGGCGGCTCGCGGAGGCCCGGGTGCTGGTCGACCTCGAGGACCGGAAGGGGAGGATCCGGGCCGGGATCCGGGCGGCGTCGACGCGGATCGGAATGAAATGGGTCGAGGACGAACCGCTGATCGAAACCGTGGCGAACCTCGTGGAGTATCCCGTCGTCCTGGTGGGGCGGTTCGAGGAGAAGTACCTCTCTCTGCCGAGGGAGGTCCTCGTCACCTCGATGCGGAACAACCAGAAATATTTCGTCTTCGAGGACGCGAGGGGGGGGCTGTTCCCCGGGTTCGCCTTCGTTTCGAACATGATCGTTCCCGACCCGTCGGTCGTCGTCGCCGGGAACGAGCGGGTCCTCCGGGCGCGGCTCTCCGACGCCGAGTTTTACTACGGGGACGACCTCAAGAAGCCGCTGTTCGAACGCACGGAGGCGCTGAAAAAGGTCCTCTTCCAGGCGGACATGGGGACGTACTGGGAAAAGATCGAGCGAATGGCCGACATCTCGGAATTCGTCGCCTCCTTCGGTTTCCCCGCCAAGGCGAAGGATTGCCGCCGCGCGGCGTTCCTCAGCAAGGCCGACCTGACCACGGGCGTGATCAAGGAGTTCCCTGAGCTGCAGGGGGTGATGGGGCGTCACTACGCTTCGAAGACCGGCGAATCGGACGAGATCGCGCAGTCGGTGTTCGAGCACTACCTGCCGAAGGGGCAGTCCGACGACCTGCCGGCCACCGACGTGGGGGCCGCGACGGCGATCGCCGACAAGATCGACATGGTGTGCGGCTGCTTCGGCGTGGGGCTCATCCCGACGGGAACCGCGGACCCTTACGGCCTGCGGCGCCACACGCTGGGGATCCTCTCCATCCTCGAATCGCGAGGCCTCCGGATCCCGATCGCGGAGCTGGTGGACCGGTCCCTTGCGACCCTCGCGACGAAACTCACGTCGCCGGCCGCCGAGGTGAGGAAGAAGATCCTTGAATTCGTCACCGCCCGCTACCTGAACCTCCAGGTTTCCCGGGGGGCGCCGGCCGACCTGGTCGAGGCGGTGTTGGCCCCGGGGCTCACGAACGTGCTGGACCTCCGGGCGAAACTCGATGCGCTGGTCGCCTTCCGGACGGACACGGCGTTCGAGCCCCTCGCGGAGGTCTTCAAGCGCGCGATCAACATCACGAAGACGTACGACGGTCCGCTCGTGGTGTCGGAAAAGCTCTTCGAGCACGACGAGGAGCGGGCGCTCCACGCCGCCGCGGCCGATGTGTCGGGGCGCGTCGTGGCGGCGGCCCGCGACGGGCGGTACGGCGAGGCGTTCCGCGAGATGGCGGGGCTCCAGCCGCTGGTGGCCGCCTTTTTCGACAAAGTGCTCGTGATGGCGAAGGACGGAACGGTCCGGAACAACCGGCTTGCGCTCCTGAAGGGGCTGTCGGCGGTGTTCGCGTCGGTGGCGGACTTTTCGAAGGTGGCGTCTTCGGGGCAGCCGAACCAAGGATGATCGGAGGGAGGACGAATGGCGGGAAAACGGATCTTCTTTTTCGGGGGGGGTAAGGCCGA
>Ga0210044_10005930_pt1 | contig 16293 bp, 15 predicted proteins | sample CryGey13umfilter_2_FD_183959 | JGI IMG/M metagenome (GOLD analysis project Ga0210044, IMG submission 183959) | Groundwater microbial communities from aquifer in Utah, USA - Crystal Geyser 4/9/14 3 um filter (SPAdes) (version 2) | ecosystem: Environmental > Aquatic > Deep subsurface >...
CACGGGCAATACACCTTGTGGATAATTTTCCTTTTTCATAGACGAGTGTTACAAATTAGTGGTTAAGTTTACATAGACTTTTTGCACTAATTTTAGCACTTTTGTGTGAAAAACACTAAATGAGTTAAATAGTAATTAGTAAACGGTAATTTGGAATTGGTATTTTTTGCTTGTATGTTTTTGTTAGCTTTTCAACGAATCCTCTTTCAACTCATATTAGATATTCTTTATTTTCCACTGTGGTGGTATGGCGTCGGTCTTCGTCGTGTCATGTTTGGATTGTTTCATATGTTGCAGGATGCCAATGCATCGCTCGCTCCTGGGTTGTGGCTTCGCAATATATTTACGCCGATGTACGGACAAACAGATTTTCAGGGGAGATTGATGAGTTTTTTTATGCGTCTTGTCAATATTATTGGCAGGCTATTTGCATTGATTGTGTATCTCTTTGCGCTTGTTGTGATGCTTTGTCTCTGGCTGACCGTTCCTGTTGCGATAATCTATATGATGATGCACGTTGTATTGGTTCAATAAAACTTTATGGAATTTCAATCACAAACACCATTGCCACTCCTGCCATATCGTCATGATGAGAGACATCGTCGTATGAGTATGGGCGTCGTGCTCCGAAAGAAACTTCTCTTTTGGGGGACGTCATTGTCGCGCAGAGATATTGCGTTTCGGCGTATGCGTACATGGCTGGAGCGTTTTGAATTGTTGGGAAGTGCGCTGTTTGGTGTTGGGCTCATGGGATTTTTTGTCTATGCACTCTTTGTACAAGAACGTTTGGTAGAAGTATTGACGTTTGATTTTTGGTGGGGACGTCCAGAATTGAATACATTGCTTGTCTGGTTTTCATTGACTGCCTGGTGTTTTCTCTTGTATAGAAATATTGCAAGAAAAAAGGAAATACAAGTAGTAGAACAGTATGATGAAAATGTACTCCCGAATAAAGAAGGGATGGTTGGTGTGGTAGATTCTTGGCAACAAGCCCTTTCTTTATATAAAGGAAAAAATAGAAGAGACATTTCTCGCGTTGCAACCCCAGAAGCTTTGCAGGTTCTTGAAAATGCGTCACTGTTTGCGCATCGACTGGGAGCTGATGTTGTCTCTCCGTGGCATGTATTTCATGCTTTGCTCGGATCTTCAAGTATTGCAAGCGTGTTTGTACGATTGGGATTGCCACAAAAAAAATTGCAAGCAGTCGTTGCCAAGGCATGTGGAAAAGGATCTACGAGGAAAGAATCTGTTGCTCTTTCAGATGATGTACAGCAGATACTGTTTCATGCATACGAATATGCTTATGATGCCCGTCAAGAATATCTTCATGTGACAGAGCTCTTATTGGCGCTGGTACGACAATCTGTTCCTGTCCAAGAATTATTTTATGATCTCAACGTAGATGGGCACAAGCTTCTCAATGTGATTGAGTGGCTTCGTATTCGTGAACGTTTGCAAAAACAACATCGTGCTTTTCAAAAAGCAGCATCTCGACGGAGTAAATACGGACTTGACAAAGCCATGACTGCTGTCGCAACACCATTTCTCAATAGTTTTAGCCATGATCTGACGCTTGCAGCAAAGTTTGGAAGGCTTGAACCATGTGTTGCACGAGAAAACGAAATTGATGAAATTTTTCGTATTATTGAAGGAGGCAGACAAAGTGTTGTGCTCGTCGGTGATAGAGGCGTGGGAAAGATGAGTATTGTTGCGGGTATTGCCGCGCGCATGGTAGAAGAAAAAGTACCTGCTAGAATCAAAGATAAACGCCTTGTACAGCTCTCTACGTCATCGCTCCTCGCCGGCACGACGATCACTGGAGCACAAGAGAGACTTATCAATATCATGAATGAAGTAGCCCGTGCTGGAAATATTATTTTCTTTATCGATGGTATCGATGATTTGGTTGGGTCGGGTGGTCAGGGTGCTGTGCAGGGACTAGATGTCAGTGAAACACTCGCCGAATTTCTCGGTGCAGGACAATTTTTGACATTGTCAACCACCACGATTACTGGCTACAATCAATCAATCGTCAATTCTTCTGTTGGGCAAGTATTGGCCCGTGTTGATATCGATGAAATGACCGATGATCAAGCAATACAAGTATTGGAGTCAAAAGTTGGCTTTGTTGAATACAAACAACAAGTTTTTTTTAGTTATGATGCACTCGAACAATCCGTGGTGCTTGCAAAGAAATTTTTGCATGATCAACATTTGCCAGAAAGCGCACTTGCTATCATGACAGAGAGTGCAAGTTTTGTACATAATACGAAAGGTGTGAATACGCTGGTAGAAGGCGAAGACGTTGCCTCTATCGTGGCCCAAAAAACAGGTATTCCTACGACCAGTATTACGGACGATGAATCTACAAAACTCATGAAGCTCGAAGAAGATATGCACAAACAAGTTATCGGGCAAGACGAAGCTGTCTCGCTCGTTGCCAATGCGCTTCGTCGTGCGCGTGCAGAGGTACGCTCCCAAAAACGTCCAATTGCAAACTTCCTCTTTCTCGGGCCTACCGGTGTCGGAAAGACCGAACTTGCAAAAACAATTGCGCGGACATATTTTGGTGGGGAAGATCGTATGATCCGTATCGATATGAGTGAGTATCAGGACAAAAGCGGTATCTATCGACTCATCGGTCAGCCAGGACAGCAGGGGACGGGTATTCTCACCGAAGCCGTCAGGCAAAATCCATTTTCCCTCCTCTTGCTGGATGAAATGGAAAAAGCAGATCCGGATGTGCTCAATTTGTTTTTGCAAGTCTTTGATGATGGACGCCTCACCGATAGTGTTGGGCGTGTGATTGACTTTACCAATACCATCATCATTGCAACGTCAAATGCAGGTACTGCATTTGTGCAACAACAGATTGCTTCTGGTATTCCTCTGGAAGATATCCGCCAGACATTGATTCATGGTGAGCTCAAACAATATTATCGACCAGAGTTTTTGAACCGTTTTGATGGTATCGTCCTCTTCCGTTCTCTCTCGCGAGATGAAATAAAAAAAATAGCCAGTCTCATGCTGGGAAGAGTCAAAAAAGATATCGAAGCAAAAGGGATGTCGTTTGTGGTAGAAGAATCCGCACTCGAGGCGCTGGCAGAGGTGGGATATGATCCCGAGTTTGGTGCTCGTCCGATGCGTCGCGCGATCCAGGACAAGGTAGAAAATCAGCTTGCGGAGCTTATTCTTTCAAAAAAATTGAACAGACGTGATCGTCTTATCCTAGGAGAAGGTGCCAGAATTCGTGTAGAAAGGTAATGTGGTATATTTTTTCTATCGATGCTAGTATTGAGAACATATGAATATTCTTTTGTTTGCAAGTACCCTTATTCTTTCCTTTGTGGCGACGGCGATTGTTCGCAGTATCATGAAGCGATATCGTATCGTCGATAGCCCAAAAGGAGAGAAGCGAAAAATTCATAAGAAAAATATTCCATTCGGTGGAGGACTTGCTATATTTGTGGCATTTTTTCTTATGGCTGGGCTCGCATATATGTTTGAACTTGTGGGAGAAAGAATTTCTTTGTCTATGCTCATCACTATTTTTGTTGCGGGTGGGGTACTCATGGTAGGTGGTATTCTGGACGACGCAAAAAATTTGAAAGCACGGCAGCAAATAATATTTCCTTTTCTTGCTGCTGCAATTATAGCCTTTGTCGGTATTGGACCACACATCATCACCAATCCGTTTGGTGGTACATTTGTTCTGACGAGTCTCTTTTCTGGCATACTGGTATTTTTTTGGATCTTTGGCATGATGTTTACCACAAAATTTCTCGACGGACTGGATGGATTGGTGAGCGGGATTGTGTCTATCGGGGCAATCATGATTTTCTTTTTATCTCGCCAAGAACAATGGTTTCAGTCAGAGGTTGCGACGTTGGCCATTATCTTTGCAGGTGCATGTGTTGGGTTTCTTGTGTGGAATTGGCATCCAGCGAAAATATTTCTTGGTGAAGGTGGCAGTTTGTTTACGGGATTTATATTAGGCGTGCTTGGAATTATTTCTGGGGGAAAAATCATGACGACATTGCTCGTCGTGGGTATTCCATTTCTTGATGTAATTCGTGTTGTCATCATGAGATGGATAAAGAAAAAACCAATTTATCTCGGTGATGATGAGCATCTTCACTTCAAGCTACTTCATTCTGGTATGACACAAAAGCAGGCCGTCTTGCTGTTATATGCAATTTCGTTTTCCTTTGGTGTAACAACCTTATTTTTACAAAGTAGCCAAAAACTTATTGCGTTTGCATTTCTATTTTTGCTCATGCTGCTGATGGCTGTGTGGCTCCAGGGCAGTGGAAAAAAGAAAAAGATATGGCAAAAAAACACATAATATTTGGGAAAAAATCCATGTTTTTGCTTGGCGTATTTTTTTTGTGCTTTGTTTTTTTGTTTTTTTGGAATATGCGTCCGCCGAGCACACGAGATATTGTGCTTGGTGAACAAACGTTGCATGTCTATGTGGCAGAAACGATCAAAGATATGTATGTAGGTCTTGGTGGACGAGAGGATCTCGATGGGAAAGATGGCATGCTTTTTTTGTATGACTATCCTGGGCGTCATGGTATTGTGATGCGAGATATGCTGTTTCCTATTGATATTCTGTGGTTCTCGGAGGGACAGCTTGTGGATATCGCTCCTGCTGTACCTGTTGAGCCTCAGGCCTCTGAATATGAGTTGACCTCATATCGTCCACGTACTGATGCTACCATGGTGTTAGAGCTCCCTGCAGGCTGGGCAGCAGCACATGATCTCAAGATAGGGGATATGCTGTTTATCCCATTATAGCGTCTTGACAGATTGTCCAAACTACGGTATAGTATTGGTCGTCTTAGTCCTGGTACGACAAGACTCTTATTTGAAACAATAATCGCTATGTTTGCAGTAGTATTTACAGGTGGAAAGCAATACCTCGTTGAGGAAGGGCAGACCATCAATATAGAAAAACTTGAGACCGATATCGGCAGTACTGTTACCTTTGATCAGATTCTTTTGACAGCAAAGGCAGACGGGCAGGATGTTGAAATCGGAACGCCATTTCTCGCTGGCAAGACCATCACCGCAACGGTGAAAGATCAAGGACGTGCGAAAAAAATTCGTGTTGTCAAATACAAACCAAAAACTCGTTACAAACGAGTCAATGGACACAGACAACCATTCACGACTGTCACGATTGACAAAATTGCTTAAACATCAACAAAAAAAGACTATCCACAGGGTAGTCTTTTTTGTATGAAATAGTGTGGTAGTATGTGATTGTGCTACGGTGACTTGTGCATAAACCAGAGCCCTAGGGCGTCCTTTATTCGGCGGATTTTCCTTGCGGGGTGCTCCTTAACCTGGTTCATCTCGTTCGTTGCACGACATCGCGACGAATACAGCACGCCGGTACTCCAGGCCACTGCTTAACTTCCGTTGACCGGGTAATACTGGACTATGGAATTGTGCTTGTGAGTTTAGGTGGGCGAAAAGGTAATCATCGACACGTCGTTGTTACAGACTAGTCAACTGTGGAGGGCATTGCTCTAGAGAAAGAGGTGGCGGGCGTTCCTCGTCATATTGTGGGGTCGCCGTAGCACACCCCACTACATTCAAAAAAACTGCCTCTCTGGCAGTTTTATGTTTGTGTTCGATGTTTGAGTGCACTTCCTAGTGTTATCTCATCTGCATACTGGAGATCACTTCCCATGGGGAGACCGCGTGCGAGGCGAGTTACTTTTACGTCAGGTTTTTCTTTTTTGATACTGTTTTGCAAATACAGCATGGTCGTCTCTCCTGGAAGGTCAGGATTCAGGGCGAGAATAATTTCTTTGATTGGTTCATTGTTCAATCGTTGCAACAATTCTGCTACTTTCAAAAATCTGACACTATCTGGATTGCCAGGTTTGATGACGCCACGGAGTACATGGTATCTCCCAGGAAATGCGCCCGTCTTTTCTATTTGTTGGAGTTCTTGTGATTCTGTCACAATACAAATTGTCGAGGCATCACGTTTTGGGTCACTACACATTGTGCATGGTGAGGTGTCAGAAAAATCCCAGCAGGTCTCACAGCTTTTTATATTTTCAATCAGGCCTTTCAGCGCATTGGTAATTTCGGCGACATCTTTTTTTCCTGATTTCAGCAGATGAAAAACGAACCGTTCAGCGGTTCGTGGGCCGACGGACGGCAATTTTGAAAATGCTCGAATGAGTTGTTCTATTGGTTTGCTGTACGGCATATATAGCAGAAATAGAATTCTCCCCCTGGTAAGGGGAGTTAGAGGGGGTTACTTAGAAGCATTGAAAGTGCTAGTCCGTAACCCCTCCCTAACCCTCCCCTACTAGGGGAGGGAACATTATATTTTTTATGAAAGGCCCGGTATATTTGGAAGTCCACCCATTTCTTTCATTTTCATTGCCATGATGCGTTGCATTTTTTTCATGGCTTCTTCGTAAGCTTTGATAATTTCTTTTTGGAGTTTTTCTTTTTTTGCTGGTGTGAGCATGTCTTCTGCTATATCAAGAGTTTTTACAGAAAGATTGCCATCCATGACGAGCGTGACACCACCTTCTTTTACAGTGACACTTTCTTGTGAGAGTGTATTTTGGAGTGTTTTGGCTTGTTCTCGGATGTCTTTGAACTGTTTCAGTTTGTTGAGCATAAAATAAGGCTTATCAGGCTCAGGAGGCCGGGGAGGCTTGGAAGGTTTATATATAAGCCTTCTTAGCCTTCTCGGCTTTCTAAGCCTTCTATTTAAAATGATGGTGGTTTTTGGTTGGGGGGCGGTGGCGGTGGTGCACCAGTCTCAAACTGTGTATCGAGATTTTTATAACTCGCTCGCGCTGCATCAAAGAACACTTTGATGACGCCGGTAGGACCGTTACGATGCTTTGCGACATGTATTTCACCAAGGCTACGCTCGTCTGGTGGAATTTCTTCTAGCTGATAGTTTCTATCAGCCGCCTTTCTATAAATAAACATCACAATGTCAGCATCTTGCTCAATACTACCAGAATCTCTGAGGTGTGACAACTTTGGAATAGCCGGTTTTGTCTGTTCTACGGCACGAGAGAGCTGTGAGAGGCAGAGCACTGGGACATTGAGTTCACGGGCGAGCAGTTTGAGTCCGCGACTCATTTCGGCTACTTCTTGGACTCGGTTGTCACTACTTCGGTTGCCTGTCGTGTTCATGAGTTGCAGGTAGTCAATAATAATCATATCAAGACCATGTTCGGCTTGGAGACGACGTGCTTTGGTTCGGATTTGAAGGACATTTTGCCCTGCATTGTCGTCGATAAAAATTTTTGCTTCAGAGAGCAATCCCATAGCATGACCAATTTTTGGAAAGTCGTTGCTATCTGGACGGTCCGAAAGATTACCTGTACGCATTTTCCACAAATCAACACCAGCCTCTGCACAGAGGAGACGATCGACGAGTTGTTCTTTACTCATTTCGAGAGAAAAAATGCCGACTTTTGCTTTTCCTCTGATTGCTGCATTTCTGGCAAAGTCGAGTGCAAGAGATGTCTTTCCAACGGCAGGACGTGCTGCTAGAATGACAAGATCAGATTTTTGGAATCCTGCCATGAGTTCATCAAGTTTTGTAAATCCAGATGGGACGCCGCGCAATTTGCCTCGTTCTTTGTGGAGTTCGTCCATGCGTTCAAAGGCATTGTGAAGGATCGTATTGATCGGAACAAAATTTTGCTTGAGATGTTTTTGGGTGATCCCATAGAGATGTTGCATGGCATCGTCAAGGACCGTTTCAACTTCATCGACATCTTCTTTGTATCCAAGCTTGTTGATATGTTCTGCTGCAGCGAGCAATTTTCGTAGCGTTGACTTTTTTTTTATAATTTTTGCATATTGCAGTATGTGTGAGGCTGTTGGGACCGCATTTGACAATCCTACCAGATAGCTTCGTCCGCCGACCCCTTCAATCAATTTCTTTTCTTCCAACTTATTTCCCAATGTCAATACATCCACGGGTTCATTTTTTGCATACAGTTCACGCATGCTTTCAAAAATGTGCTCATGTGATTTTTTGTAAAAATCATCAACATCTACCTGATCTGCAATTTTGATCATTGCTTCCTTATCAATCAAAATAGAGCCCAAAAGGGATCGTTCTGCTTCAATGTTGTGCGGAGGGATGCGGGCGAGCTCGTCTATCATAGGACCTCTATCCTAACGGAAAAGGAGTGTCCAGGCAAGCTGGGTTGGGGAAGGGGTGTGGGGAGGCTGTGTATGAAAAATAAACATTGCTTCATTGACACACCTGCCTGCCGGCAGGCAGGTTGTTACATTGTTGGCGTGCTGACAATGTTGACAAATATGCATATTCGGGCTAGGTTTAGATATCATGCTTTGGACGGACCTTAGCCTGAGACTGCGAGGGACTTCATGGACGTGACGATGTTTACAAATTTCTCGGAGGCCGCTGCCTATGTCGCCGTCACTTTGGCTGACACTGGTCGCGTCTGGACTGCTGAAGAGTTCGGTGAGATTCGCGAGGCTTTGAGAGTCTTGGTGGGCGTGCCTATGTTTCAGAGCACTGTCACAGAAGCCTGGGTGATGTGGTATACACGGGTCCTCCAGCACTACGAAGAGTACCTCGTGATGCCGACTGAAAGGCATGCTGAAGGCTGGAAGTACTGGCATCTCGGCCACTGGGATGGAGTGCACCCCAGTTTTCCTTCGGGACTGTTGGTCAGCTGGAGCGATATCAATACATACCTGCATCATCGGTACCTTGGCGATGCGTTTGTCGAGATCTACCCGCAGGTGCAAGCGTTGGTCCTCCGTCTCGTCGAGGCGACGAAGGAATTGAACTATGGGGACTGGCAGGCTCGCCTGGACATGCTTGAACGCACCTTGCTCAGCGGGCGGTTCCATCGTTGACGATCCGTTTCTGGCACACGGATGTCCGCGTCATCGATCTTCGATGGCGCGGGCGTTCCTTACACTACCTATGGTGTTTTTTTATACATTGCAGTTACTCTTTGTTTTCACTATACTGTGTAGCAAAGCATAGTAGAACATTCATGAACATTTGTGTTATCAACAATTTATATCCGCCACTGGCTCGTGGTGGGGCAGAGCAGGTAGTAGAGAAGACTGTGGCAGGTCTGCTTGATGCTGGGCATAGTGTTGTTTTGATAACACTTGGGAAAGGTGGTACTGATGTGGCAACCCCTCCTAACCTCCCCTTAAAAAGGGGAGGGACATGTGTTAATACATATGTATATCATCCCTGGAACTTATTTTTTTATACAGATGCGCACAAGCATGGATTTCTCGCTCGATTTGTGTGGCATCTCGTTGATATGTTTCACGTTGGTTCGGCTCGATTTGTCAGAGAAGTACTCGAAAAAGAACAGTCCGATGTTGTGCACACGCACAATCTGATGGGGCTTGGTTTTTTGATCCCTCGCGTGATCCGTTCACTTCGTATTCGTCACGTACATACGGTGCATGATGTGCAGCTCGTAGAGCCGAGTGGCATTATTTTGAAACAAAAAGAACATGCATTCAGATACAATGGATTGCCTACGCGCGTGTATGCTGGGCTCATGCGCCGTCTGATGGGCTCTCCTGATGTAGTGATTTCACCATCAAATTTTTTATTAGAATTTTATCGACGATGGAAATTTTTTCCGCAGTCGCAATTTGTGCAACTCAGAAATCCGATGACCTTTTCATTAATAAACAATAAGCAATTAACAATAAACAATGCTAACGCATTTCATTTTTATTACATTGGGCAAGTTGAGGAACACAAAGGGGTGTTGTTTCTACTGAAAACAATTTTGAATTTTTCTACCGAGAAAGATTGTGAACTTCATATTGTTGGAGATGGCTCAATATTGGAAGACGTGAAAAAAAAGGCAGAGAAAGATGAAAGAGTCATTATTCATGGAAGAGTCAGTAGAGAAAAATTGCCAGATATTTTTGCTGATGCAGATATGGTGATCGTTCCATCCTTATGTTATGAAAATTCACCGACAGTTATTTTTGAAAGTTTTGCGTTTGGAGTGCCAGTTTTGGCGAGTCATATCGAGGGAATTGCAGAACTTATTGAAGAAGGAAAGCAAGGAATAACATTTCGAGCAGGGGATGAAAAAGAATTATCAGAAAAATTGTCGTGGTGTCTTGATCATGCGGAAGATGTTGCAGACATGGGAATGCATACGGGTACATTTCTCAAAGCAATGTCTTCTCAGGAATATGTGCCGACACTATTGTCACTCTACGAAGAAAAAAAGAAATGATATAAACAGCGCACGCTTGCAAAAGCGTGTTTTTTTGATATTATCGTGCGATAAAATTCATGAGGCTTTTGTTGAAGAGAAATGATTTCTCTCTACCGTTGGCTTTATGAATCACAGGGGGAATTGTGAACGGTCCAGCATGGAGATCTCCGAAAGTTCCTTTTGTACCTGAGGTAGTCAGGAATGCCCTGTTAGAGAGTCGTGTCAAGACGACGTCTCTCTCAATTGTCTATCGGTCTTCTGAAGACATTTGCATTCTGGTTCCACCTTCGGGCAACTGTGTCCATAGAGATGGAACCTGCCATGTGCATTGGTATGTCACCGACGCACATGACATTTCGGTCTCTGGAATAAGCTTTATGCGAGTGGTGAATTTTACCAGATTGACAGGGTTTCTTGCCTTTGCAACGAGTTCCCGCCTCTCGTGATTCGTGGCGACACGAGCCGCAAGCAAGGCACGTACGTCGTGGTTGGTGAAGATACCCTCGATCATACTGGAAAAGTGGTCAAGCGTACTATTCGACGTGTTGTCGTTACGCTAAATGCATCACTTCAAAAAGTCGCCAACATCATCCGGAATGGATGTAGGTAAGCCGACAACGAGAAGCTGATTTTGTTCTTTTTTCCTCGACCCAACGTCTTCACTGACGACAGGGCGAGGAGCTGACAGGAGGGGAGAGATGCCGCCGAGAGCAGCGCGCATCTCCTTCCGACTATGGTTCGTAGCTATACGAATTATTGAGGAAGCAGTGGTGTTCGATCATATTCAAAAATCCATACAGCGCCATTATCAATGATCTGCCAACTATCGGCAGTTTTTTTTGCGCCTTCGATAATCTGGTCTGCATTTGCCCAGTACCTGTTTACGACAAAATAGCTGGTGTCAACATGCACGAGATCCATCGCAGCATTCATGAATTCGCGTTTTTGTCCTTCGTAGAGCATCTTGCCGTATTGTTGATAGAGCGGACCTCCTGTGGGAACTGAATAGTAAAATAGTTCACCGACAGATGTATGATAACTTTTTGCAAAACTAAATTTTGTGAGTGCGGCTGCTGACACCAGTTGATTTGCGAGAACGATGTAGTCTTCCTGATAGATCTCGCTGATGATGTCATCACGTTGCAACTCTCCGATAGTGCCGATTGTGAGTGTAGGATCTGGAATAAACGAGGGCGAAATGGCAAATCGTGTTTCATGTTTGTATATCCACTCGACAGCATCAAAGTCAGCTTGTGTAATATTGAATCCGGGAAATCGTGCTTTGATATTTCTCTGTGGATATGAAAAATAAAGTGACATGGTAAGTGCTCCTGCACAACAGAGGATGGCAAGTGTTTTGATTGAGGATTTTTTTAGTGTTGTGAAAAATAGGTATATGCCATACATCATCCATGGCAAGAGAAAAAGCATGCTGGCTTTGACTAAACGAAGGGGATAGTCACCTTGTTCATATACGACAACGTCTGGGAATGTGACCCAAGATCGCAGGAGCCATGCACTGAGAAATAGTGCGAGCGCCGTGACCGGATAGAGATATGTATCAATCGTTCTTTTTTTATATATAATAAATCCACCAGCTGCCAGGATAAGTGCAATAGGAATAATCAATCGTTCCCATGTATACACCAGTTCCCACTGTATTGGTGCGTGCTGGAGATACCAATATGGTCGAGCAAACAGTTCCAGAAAGTGTGGAATTGCTGTGAAAGGATTTCCAAATACTGGCAGTCCATTGCCAGTACGAAAATTATTGATACTAAAAAGAAGGGGGAGAAGAATGAGTTGGCCGAGACTGCTCAGTGACAGCCATACAAATTTCCAGACTCGTGATGCTGATTTTTTTAGGAGCACTGCTGTGAGAAAAAAGACAAAGATTGGCGCCCCAATCAGTGGATGCGTGATGAGTGCTGAGAGGGTGAGGAGAAGAGGAATGTACCAGGAAGTCCCATTTTTTTGATATGCAAACGTTGCAAAAATTGCGAGGAGCGAAAGAAGCACAACCAGATTGTGTGGCGTGGTGAGATGAAATGACAAAAATGGAATGAATACAATGCCAAGAGTGAGGAGTATCTGCCACGATGATTGGATATGTGGCCAGACTCGTTTCAGCGTTTGTGCTACCATCGCCGGAATCAGACTTGCAGCGAGTATCGGCACCAGCAAGACATCTATCCAAAAAAGTGGTACATAGGTGAGATGAGAAAGAAAGACCACAAGGCTATACTGACCAATATAATATGGTTGTTTTGGGAGTATAGATCCGTACGCAAAAATCCATTGCTCAGTGGCTCTATGAATAAAGGCGTCAAATCCGTACCCAAGTGGATACAGGAGTGGTGCAATGGCATAGAGTGTAAAGAGGTGAAGTGAGACGAGCGCAAGTGCCATCGATCTATAGGAGTGTTTTGAAACTGTATAGAATAAGAGTAGGGTAGACAAGGTGAATATAACAAAAAACCAGAGTGTCACAGCTTGCCAGGGAGAAGGCATGAGTTCCACGGTTCTCCGAGACCAGAGCAGACCGAGGAGCGTTGTATCAAGAAAACCAACAGTGATTGTCAGGAAGACGATCTTTGCATCGCGGAATGGATGACGAATATCTTCAAAAAATCGTTTCCATTTGTATGCAAACTGCATGGTCTTTTGTATTGGGCGCATTCTGAGAGGAATCCAAAAGAGTCCCCACGATATACAGAGTATCGCAAGACTTGTGATGAGTGTCGTGCCATATGCATAGTACACAATGGCATTTGACAGAATCAGATATGACAGCAGAACGAGTGCGCCGGATATGTGACTCCCCAAAGACCTCCGACTGTGGGCAAGAAAGAGATACACATATACTGCAAGACCACCCAGGCCAAGTACCCACGAGTGGAGAAAGAGGCTATTTAGGAGTACAATAGAGAGTGGCAGTAGGGGAAGAAATCGATGTCTCATGTGAATTGATTTTTTTTACTTTTCATATATATCTGCTAGTATACGTGGTATGAGGAAAGTCATCAACAAAGCAAAATCTACCGAGCCGGCACTCTTTGCTTATCAGGAAGCGCATCATGTACATCCTCATGATCGTTTTTTGGCGTGGACTGTGCTCCGCTGGCTTCCAACATCTATCACACCAAATATTTTGACAGTGACTCGTATTGTCTTGACGCCTGTTGTGTTTTGGCTTTTGGCAACGCATTCATATCGTTTTGGTGTGTTCTTGTTTTTGTTTGCTGCGTTTACTGATGCGCTCGATGGGTCACTCGCACGAACCCAAAACAAAATTACCAATTTTGGGATTCTTGCTGATCCGTTGGCAGACAAACTGCTCATTGGATCTGCAATTATTTTGTTGGTATTTCAAAACTTCAATATATGGCTCGGCGTTGCAATTCTTGGTTTTGAGATTTTGTTTATTCTTTCTGCCGTTATTTTGAAAGTAAAATTCAAAACAGTGCGCATGGCAAATCTGTGGGGGAAAATTAAAATGATTTCTCAAGTTGTCGCCGTGTCTCTCACGATGTTTGCGTTGTTATTCAACGATCCATTCCTCATGACACTCGCTGCAGGTATTTTTGGGCTTGCAATTGGATTTGCTATCCTCAGTCTTTTTACACATGGTGTGTAGTGTATGAATCGATGGAAGTCACAATTAATTATCACAGCCATTGGGGGGGGCCTTGGATGGATGCTCTATATGCAACTGTTGGTATGGCAGATACCGTTGTTAGGGATGTTTCTGAGTATTGCGTTGCTTTCGTACCTTACCTATCTTTGGAGGGATATATTTCATCATGTATTCAGATTTGAACGTGGATTTGTTTCTTGGTTTTTGTCAGCTTTTGCCGCAGTATTTTTTCTCATCAGTATTGAATCAATCGCACTGACATTCTACACCACCACACTCCTGGTGACCTTTGGATCTTTGGTCGTTGCACTTGTGAGTAGTATGGTGCTTCATTTTTTTCTCGAACGAACACAATACGGATATACTATTGTTGACAAAAATGTTCGTGAAGCGTTGGTGGTGTTTCCGCGTCTCACATGGCTTTCTTGGGTCTATATTGGTCTGTGGGTTATCACACTTGGATTGTTTTTCAAGGCAGAAGGCACTGGGGTGTTCTTTTCTCCATGGCAATCGTTGTCAACGGGTATCCTTCCACTGATATGTGTATTGAGCATTATCTTGGGGATATTGATTGCATCAAGGACGCTCACAAAGCAGGTACTGGTGTTTATCATGATGTTTAGTTTTTTGTTGCATGTCTATATGCCACTGTCTCATGTGCTCCCCTGGGGTGGGGATGTCTGGCGACATATCGGCGTAGAAGAACAATTGGCGGCAGGAGACATTATTCCACCAGTATTGTTTGGTTCAGAGGCGAGATGGCGTGAAGTTGCTGGTGTCGATATTCCAGAAGTGTTTGTCATACCACAAAAATATTCGTATGGACAATTTTGGTCTTTGGCAGTGATCACACAGCAGCTCACAGGGATTTCATTTGAGGCCATCAATATCTGGATGATACCTCTGTTGTGGTCATTGACATTTCCTCTTCTTCTTTTTCGTATTGGAAGATTGGTGCTTGGGTCTTGGCGCGGTGGTCTGTTTTTTGCATGGCTCTCTAGTATTGCGTTTCCACTTCAGGCACTCGGTGCATTGTCATTGCCGGTGAGTCTCGGTGTCCTCACGTTTCTCTTTGTGTTCATGTTGTTGTTACAATACCTGGCAAAGCCTCATCGATCGCAACGGATGCTACTGGTACTGTTTGGTTTTTTGATGTTGTTTGGGTACGCGTTGTCATTTTTGCTGTTTCTTTTTATCATTTGTGGTGCGTGGCTTTTTGGTCAGATTGGCAGACGTGTGGATCATCCTGCTCTACGCTGGGCATTGGCGGTACTTTTGGTGATTTTGGGCGGTTTGTTTTTTCCCGCTGTAGAATTGGTGGCACATACGAGTATTCTGCCAACAGAGGTGCATACAATTGAATCAGCGAAGACGATACTCGGACAACTGAGTGGGTGGTATTATGCGAGTGCGATTCGACCGCATGATATCCTGAGTAGCAATCTCATATTCAATCATACTCCGACATATGCATTTGTATCATCACTCTTTACTGTCTGGCGATGGTGGATTATTCCCTTCATGATAAGTATGTGGGGAGTATTGTTCTATGCATTGCTTGTCTTTGTTCGTGAGAAAAAAACGTTTGTGTCATTGCTTCCTGCATGGCTTTTTGTATCACTCATGGGAGCATACAAAATTGGATGGTTTTTCCTTGATGGCGATCGAACGTTGATTCGTCGATTGGACCCTTTTATTTCAGTATTGGCATTGTTGTTTGTTTCTCTTGGATTATTGCTCTTGTTTTCTCGGATACGATATCGATCTCTTGCATTGCGACGTATGTTTGTTGGACTTTGTATTTTTCTTATTGCGTGGTGCACCGCTAGTACGTATGCATCAGGGCCTGATATGAGGAGTACGAGTAGTGAGGAATATGCTGTTGCGTCATTTCTTGCTTCGGACGATGTTTGTGTTCTTGCTGATACATGGATATTGCTTCCACTCGAGGGACTTTCGCACGGTACTATTGTTGGTGGCAATTTTCCAATAGATTCTCAATTTGCTCAGGAAGAACGAGTTGCGCTGTATGATATATTTCTGCACGACGATGTCACCTCTGAAGCCGTACAGTCAGTATTTGATACTGCGAAAAAAATGCATTGTTATATTGTCCTGCCAGAGCAGATGTCAGAAGATCGTGTAGAAAAAATTTCTATTGAACTCGACACGTTGCCTGTCTCATATCCAGGATTCCGTATCTGGGATGCTCAAAAACCGCTCTTGAATTTGGGGGCATTGTAGGTTATGCTACAGAGGTATTGAGTCGTAATATTCTTTTTGGGTCTTGCCTAGCAGAATATGGTATAATGCTAGTATATGACCATTAAGTACGCTAAAATAAGCGAAAAGTTAATAAAGAAAATTCTAAAATATTTTTGTTTAGAATTGACAGCCGTTCAAACAGCA
>Ga0210044_10005931_pt1 | contig 16292 bp, 15 predicted proteins | sample CryGey13umfilter_2_FD_183959 | JGI IMG/M metagenome (GOLD analysis project Ga0210044, IMG submission 183959) | Groundwater microbial communities from aquifer in Utah, USA - Crystal Geyser 4/9/14 3 um filter (SPAdes) (version 2) | ecosystem: Environmental > Aquatic > Deep subsurface >...
TACGGTCGGACGTTGCTTGGTTCTCCAAGCCCGACCGATAGCGTTCTGAAGCTCCTCAAAGTTATGCCCATCGGCAACGTTGATGACGTTCCAGCCAAAGGCCGAAAACTTCTGACCGATGGGAGCGACGGGTTTGATCGCGGTAACAAAGTTGGTCTGCTGCAGCTTGTTGTTATCAATGAAGACCGTGACGTTATCGAGCTTGTACTGAGCCGCCGTCATGGCCGACTCCCAGATCTGTCCTTCCTGAAGCTCACCATCACCGCAGACTACATAAATACGGTTCGACTTTTTATCCATCTTCATCGCAAGCCCTATGCCGTTTGCAAATGAAATTCCCTGGCCGAGTGGGCCGGTATTGGCCTCAACTCCGGGGATCTTGCGAACCGGGTGACCTTCAAGAAGAGCACCCAGCTGACGGAGATGATTAAGCTCATCCTTGGGAAAGAATCCGAGCTCGGCGAGTACCACATACAGAGCCGGGCAGCCATGCCCCTTGCTCAAGATAAAGTAGTCGCGCCCATCCCACTGAGGCTTGTGTGGATCGTAGCGCATGATCGGCTGTCCATCGATATCACCAAAGTAAAGCATGGTGATAATGTCGATCGCGGAAAGAGAGGTGGTAACATGACCTGACCCAGCCTGAAAGACTGTGTTGAGAATGTCGATTCTAAACTGAGTCGCGAGTTTTTGAAGTCCCTGTATCGTCATAAAGCGGTTCCACTATAGAGGCATCCTCGCATTCATTCAACAACTGACGCAGTGTTTTTTTTAGAACCGGATGCTGGTACTCCGGCAAAAGCTCAGCCAACGGGAGCAGGACAAAGCGACGCTCGGCAATAAGTGGGTGCGGAATCGTGAGATGCGAAGATGAATAAATGAGGGTGTCGTAAAAGAGTATGTCGATGTCGATGGGCCGTGGGAGGTAGTGCCGGCCGGATTTTTTAGGCCCTGCGGGAAGACCCTGAAGAGGAACAGCGTCTGGACGAGTGCGACCAAGTTTCTGTTCAACAAGCTTGATCTCCTCCAAAAGATCCTCCGGAGAAAGTCTCGTTGAGACGGAGACGACTTGATTGAGAAACTCACCTTCCCCCTCAACCTCACCCCATGGCTCGGAGCGATAAAGCCGAGAAAGTTTGAGATTTTCAAGCGGAAGAAGCGCGAGCGCCTGAGCGAGTGAAGCCTCTCGATCACCTTGATTTGAGCCGAGTGAGAGAATAACCTCCGCCATAGCTAACGTACTTTTTTAAAAACCAAACCATCCAGCTTTTTCCGAGGATACTTACGGGCGAGAAGCTCGTTAATCGTCTCGGGCGTCTGCTCGTGCCCACTCAATTCAAGGAAGGCGACGACCGCATCTATCGCACTGGGCGAGGCGGCCTCAATCTCCACAAAAGGCGGAAGCTCCGGGTACTCATCAATCTCAAAAGCCAGCTCTCCCCAGCGGTAGTGGATACGCTTTTTCTCGTACTCAGCGGTCTTTTTCAGCCCCAAGTCGATGAGAATTTTCGAGAGTTTCTCGTACTGCTTATCATCCTCAAATCGCAGCTCATCTTCCTTGAAAAATTTCGCCCCCTTGCGAACGCCTTTGTACGTTTTATAGACGAACTCGGTGTAGGGGGCGGCCGTCTTATCATCAAAAACAAAGGTCCTTAACCGCAATAGATCGCGAGCATTTTTAATGCGCTCATCGGGGAAGTCGAAGTAGCGCACCCGAACAAGCCCGCTAAAAGTGCACTCGGGGGGTGGACTAAGCCGCTCGATTTTTTGTCGAAGATCAGCCACGTCGATCTCCAAAATCTTTCTCTCTATCTCCATAAATTAGGAAATTACCTTTCGGACAGAAGTAGTATCGCCCTCCCATAACTCAATCTCGGCGAGGCGAACCTGAGTTTTTGTGAGCTCGCCAATTGGGGAAAGCTGCTCGGCGATCCACTCCGTAATGAGCTCGGCAGAGGGATTTTCGAATCGGTCATTAAGATCCGTGTGGTCGAGTTTTTCAAGGACACGCTCGTTTACAACACGCTTCAACTCAACAAAATCCAGGATCAGTCCATCGGGCCGAATCTCACCTTCAACAGTTATCTTCAGACGATAAGTATGACCATGCGGACGCTCGCAGGCACCGTGGTAGTTGGTAAGATGATGAGCAGCCGAAAATGAAAAGATGCGAGAGAGAAACATAGGTAACGGTGTTGATACTTGAGAGTGCCCCCAAAGTATACCACTTACCCCACACCTTGACGAAAAGTGTTTTTACGGAGAAGATAGGGTAAAGCACCCTAACCTAATTATTATGTCAGGACCAAGCGAAAATGGCGCAGAGCGAGTAGAACCGGTACTAAAACTCGAGGTAGCAGATGGCCGCGGAATGGTAGAGGTTTTCGAGCGGTACCCAGGGCAGCTCGACGGCATGGGATATGATGCCTACGCAGCGATTGTGAGAACCCTAAATCCTACCTCTCCCACTGCGAAGAAGAACGCAGAGAAGTAAGCAGCTGCCTGTGCTCCTTAACATCATGGACGCGCACGATGCTCGCGCCGTTTTGGAGTGCGACCGTGTGAGCCACAAGCGTGGGGATGAGGCGCTCCTCGAGGGGCCCGCCCAGAAAAGACTTCCGTGAGGCACCCACCAAGATCGGGTAGCCGAGTTTAGCGAGCTCATCCAGCCGAGCCAAAATCTCGTAGCTGTACTGAGGCAGGCCGCTAACAAAAGCCCCCATGCCGGGGTCGAGGATAAGTTGCTCTTTGGCAACTCCTTGAGCTCGAGCATACCTCACCCGCTCTTCTAAAAATGCCTTCACCGTTTTCACCACGTCCACATAGCGGCGCTTAGTCCGAGTTGTTCGAGCCGACGTATCTTTTGAGTACATCATCACTAGGGGCACTCCCGACTCGGCAACGACGGAAACCATCGCCTCATCACCCCGAAGTGCCGTAACATCGTTAATCATCCGCGCACCTGCCGCGACCGCCTGGCGAGCGACCTCGGCCTTGTAAGTATCGACCGAGATCGTGAGCCGCGGATAGGTTGTGTGGAGTTTTTTTATCAGGGGGATAACCCGCTCAAGCTCTGATTTAAGCGAGACATCCGAACTCCCCGGGCCGGTCGACTCCCCTCCCACATCTATAATATCGACTCCCTCCCGAACCATGTCGGCAGCACGTTTAAGGGCTCGCGAGACCGTGGTGTACCGGCCCCCATCCGAGAACGAGTCGGGCGTAAGATTCAGAACACCCATAATGAGAGGGTTGCTCACCATATAGTTTGGGTTAGTCGGCGTTAGTCATCATCTCGCGGAGCGCCTTCATAAGTTTTTTCGTTACCGGGCCGGGCTTTCCGTTGGCGATCTTGGCCCCATCTACCCGCACGACCGGAACTATACCCTTTGTTGAGTTGGTAACGAAACATTCGTCGGCCTGCAAGAGACTGTCGAGCGGAATATTTTTCTCGGAGACCGTCGCGCTATGACGTGCACACTCAATTACACTATCACGCGTCTTCCCCAAAAGAACGCCCAGTTTGGGAGTGATAATCTCGTTATCTTTTACAATAAAGAGGTTAGTCCACGTTCCTTCGGTAACATTGCCCTTATGATTGACCAGAAGAGCCTCGAAGGCGCCGCGCTTCTCCATCTCAACACGAGCGATTAACAGGGGCTGCATACTGGTTGTTTTCATACGGGGGAAGGCACGCTCGAGGGGAAATGTTATCGCCGAAACGCCCTGAGAATAGGCCGTCCCCGCGAGCTTATCGAGAGGCTGCACCCAGACAAAAAGTGTCGGTTTTTCCACGCCGGGAGTGATGGTCACACGAATGCGAGAGTCGGGATAGCCGTTGCGAGCCACAGTCTTGGTGATAATTTTCGAGAGCTCGTCACGGCGCCAACTCAACTCCCAGCCGCGCGTCTTAGCCGACTCCAAAAGCCTGTCGAGATGCTCCCCCAGCTGAAAGATACGGCCATTATAGGTCCGCATCGTCTCGAAGATTCCATCTCCATAAAGAAAGCCGGGGTCGAAGACGGGAATAGTAGCCTGCCGAGCATCAAGATATCTGCCATTGAGATAGACGATCATGGCCTTAGCATACGGCGGTAGAGCCCGTCGGGCAAGACTCAGGCGCCTCCCCCCCGCGGCCTTGACTTTTTTGCACAAAATACATAAAATAGGCACTTATGCTCACCGAACTCTTCCCAGACGCCGAGGTATCAACCTTCCGCACCCCGGATCAACTCCCCGAGATCTCTCGACCTCACTGGCCCGAGGGTTTTGGGCGGATTGTAAAGATACCAAAGATTGCGAGCGGCAGTCAGCTAAAAAGTCTCCACGACGCAGTACGAAGTGATATTCTAAGAGTAGGGTTCAGCGAGATCACCATTGAGTCAATGCACCCATCAACCGGGACAGTTCTTGACCGAATTGGGCGGGATGCCATCTCGGACGGTAAAGCTGCGACTTATACCAATTGGCATGGGGAAAGCCACAGACTGCCAACGGAAGGGACAAGGGATGAACTGTGGTTCAAATCAGACCAAGCAGGTAGGGACGATAGAGAAGAACACGTACTTGAATACCTAGAAACTATCTGTTGCGCCAGCTACAAAGACGCGGGAATGAGCCTGAGGCGCCCAACCACCGGAAAGGGGCGGCCACAATCAACGCACCTAACATGCATCGTTGAACTAGCCGGTAAGCTCGATCAGGACCCTACGAATCAGTTTACTGCAGAACCTTCAGTTCAGGAAATCGCCGGCCACCTTCTACAAGCAGGACACATCACCGCACAAGATCTGGGGCTTGAGAGCCGGACAGATGAAGAGGTCGCTCAGATCTTACGAGAGCTCATTCACGCCCAAGCAACGGTGAACATCCAGGACGAACGGCACATGGAAGGTAAGAGCGTAGTAAAAATATCAGATACAGAGCTCCAAACCTGCTACTCCGCCAGCTGGCCAGATGGTAATCCCTGGAGCCTGAAAATGCTCGCCTGGGACAACCGGCGCATTGCACATAGGCGTGGCCCCGAACCCCGAGGCGTTAAAAGCAGCCTTCTTTACCGAAGTTTTTTCCCACTAGTTAGCACTACCTAACGCAGAGCGAACAACCTCCGCCTTGTCGCACAGTTCGGCATACTCGGCTTCCAACGTTGAGTCGACGACGAGACCACCACCTGAGCGGAAGACCAGTTCTTTTTTGTTTGGGAGGTAGGTTGCGGTGCGAATGAGGATGTTAAACTCTGCTGCTCCGGAGAGATCGATCAGACCGGCTGAGCCACAGTAGGCACTGCGCCTCCCCCTTTCTAACTCACGGATAAGCTCCATCGTCCGCTTTTTAGGGCAGCCCGTTACCGAGCCTCCCGGGAAGAGGGCGCGCAGTGCATCGTACCAGTCAAGCTCGGGGCGGAGCTGAGCGGTGATGGTCGAGACGGTATGGAAGACGTTTGAGTAGCTCTCAAGCTCACGGTGTTTTTCAACAACAACGCTTCCAGTCCGGGCAACCTTCCCCATGTCATTACGAACAAGATCGACGATCATCATGAGCTCCGCCGCATCTTTGTTACTTTTCACCAGAGCCTCGGCCGCCTGCCTGTCGAGCAGTGGATCACCGAAGCGAGGTGCCGTCCCCTTGATAGGGCGGCTCGTGAACTTACCATTAGCCTGGAGAGTAAAAAGAAGTTCGGGCGAGTTTGAGATAAGGGCAGAGCCGAGAGTAGGCGTGGACTCCGTCGAGGGCCCGTCATGCGGTAGAGAGAAGAGCGGGAAGTAGCATTGGTGAGAGGAAGGGTTGAGCTTAGCAAGATGGCAGTAAAGGTCAAAAGGGTCACCGGCATAGGGCTCGATAAACTCCTCGGAGTAATTTACCTGGTAGCTCTCGCCGGAATAAAGGGCCTCCTGAACGGCCGCAAAGGCTTTTTGGTAGGAGGGCGGTGGCGCTACAGGTGGTGACTCACCGGCGGAAGTAGTCACCGTTGCTGATGGAGAAGGTGACAACTCTGTTCTGAATGCGTGGACTTTTTTGGTCTTATAAAAAAGCGCACTTCCCCCCTCTGACTCAGCTGCCCCGGGTGAGACGTCAACCCACCGCTCCCCGAACTCATATTCTAAAAAGCCAACGTAGCCTTCAGAAAAAGGGGCCTCATCATTAAGTGAAGCGGACTGCATCTTTTCACGGTGAGTTACGACAGCTCTACGAATCTCCGCGAGCCCCTCTTCTCCCCGTAGCGGCTCGACTCCTGCATCGATCTCGACCACAAACGACCAGCATCCAAACCACCCACCCTCAAACAGCACGGCAGGAATGCCCTTTTGCTTCAAGGTTTGGTAACGGTGCTGAGCTTCAGTCACGGTAGGCGGTAATCGATCTAGCGCTCCTCGTCGAGGTAGACGTGGAGGTACTCGGTCTTGTCGTATGAGAAGAGCTCCTCATCTTTGAAAAAGCGAGCAACCTCGGCCTGAGCATTCTCCGGTGTGTCTGAGGCGTGAACAACATTGCAGGCGACACTCATGGCGAAGTCACCGCGGATCGTTCCTCCATCGGCCTCACGAGCCTTGGTGATACCACAGATAACACGGACGGCACCAACGGACTCAAGTCCCTCAAGGCAGAGAATGATAACTGGCGTGCTCTTCATAAAGTCCTCAACCCCCGGGTAGAAAGGCTTATCGGCAATGTGTGAGTAGTGCTCGCGAAGAAGCATCTCGTTAAGAGGCATCATCTTCATTCCAACAATCTTCAGACCTTTGCGCTCAAAGCGTTTAACAACTTCTCCAACAAGTCCACGCTGGACCCCATCCGGTTTGATAATGACAAGTGTGCGTTCCATAAAAAGTATGAGTATTAAAAGGATTCTATCGCCCACGATTCTAGCCGAAGGAGGCAGATATGCCAAGGCTAGAAGTGAAGGACCTTCTCGAACTCGGCCGTCTCTTCATAGGGACCGATAACGGCAAGACGCAGCTTATCCTCATCAAAGAGGTCTTCAGTAACGCGTTTGATATCCTCGGCAGTTACTGCATCGATCTCTTCCATAATCTTCTCGGGCCCGTGAATATCTTTGTAGAGCAGCTCCTGCTTGCCGATAAGGTGAGCGTACTCTTCTGAGTCCTCAAGCCTGAGCACCAGCTTTCCCTTAAGGTACTCCTTGGCTTTGTAGAGCTCGGCCTCGGGAATCAGCTCCCCCTTAATCTTGGCATACTCGGCACAGATGGCCTCAACGGCAAGGTGACTACGCTTAACATCAACACCGGCACGCGTGGAGATAATGCCCGTATCCATGTAGTCATCTGTCGACGTCGAGATGTAGTAGCAGAGCCCCTGAGCCTCACGAACACTCAAGAACATGCGTGAGCTCATATTGCCGCCCAAAACAACCGCGAGGACTTTTTCGACATAGTGGTCTTTGTGATCCTCGGGATAAGCGGGGAAGCCAACGACGACGTGCGTCTGCTCGGTTCGCTTGTGCTGCAAAAAGACCCGCTTCTGATCCTCATTGATCTCGAGGGGCGAGGCCTCGTAAGCCTTCTTGCGATCATCAAAGTGAAAGAGTTTTTCAATAATCCCCACAACCTCATCGTGGTCGATATTTCCGGCCACACTTACCACGATATTTTCGGGAGTGTAGAGGGCTCCTTGATAAGCGATGAAATCCTCACGAGTTACCGTCTTGATCAGTTCCTTGCTTCCAACCTGATCCCATCCCATAGGCTGATCTCCATAGATGAGGCGCTCAAAATCCCATCCCACCTGATACATCGGCGTGTCCTGGTACATGTTGTACTCTTCCATAATTACGCCCCTCTCCTTGTCGATCTCGGTCGTATCAAAACGAGAGTGCAGCAGCATGTCGGCGATAACATCCAGAGCGGTCTTGGTGTGCTGAGCCGCAACTTTCACGTAGTAGCCAACGTACTCCTTGCCGGTAAAGGCGTTGAAGTCGCCCCCAATCATATCGATCGCCTCCGAAACTTCCTTCGCACTTTTAAACTTCTCAGCGCCCTTAAAGAACATGTGCTCAAGAAAGTGAGAGATGCCATTCAGACGCTTGCTTTCATAGCGAGAGCCGGCACCAACAAGCACGAGCACGGTTGCCGACTGAGTACTGCTGAGTTTTTTCGTAATAATACGTAAGCCGTTAGGGAGGGTTGTTTTCTTCATGCACTCTTAGTACCACGGCGATGGCGCACCGGTCAAAGCTCGCCTCAGTGAAAGACACCCGCCCATTGCCCGACTACCCAACAGTTCGTATAATGAAACCCTCATGGTATCCCGCCGCCCGCGACTATTTAATCGGATTCACGTTCTCCTCTTCTTCTTTGGCTTCTTTTTCATAGCCATCGTCCTGCAGATGATCAATCTGCAGTTTTTCAAAAGCTCCTACTTTAGAGCAAAAGCTGAAGAAGGCCATTTGGGTTACAGCGAGGTACAGGCGCGGCGTGGAGACATTATGATTAAGGATCCACACTCGGGTGAGTACTTCCGCCTTGCAACGAACATCTCTCAGCCGACGCTTTTCGCCGACCCAACGTTGATCGAAGATCCGGGGTACGTCACCGACAAGCTGGCCGACCTGATTTTCGACCTCGACGAGGCACAAGAACGTGATGCCTACCGCATTCGGCAGCTCAAGCGAACGCTGGCCGCCGACGTCACAGAGGAGGAGCGGGGGATGCTGCAACCTCGTACCGAAGAAGAACTTAAGGTTGAGTTCAGACAGAACTTCTTTGAGAAGATAAGCCAGAAGACTCGGCAGTCGATCATTCTCTACCAAGATCCGCCGGTCGAGATGCGGGCCTTGTTGAAGGAGAAAAACCTTCCGGGCATCCAGGTTAGCGAGAGCTCCATCATCGCCTACCCCGCACAAATTGGCGACCGCGACTATGTGGCCCAAGTACTCGCTCCGGTGGTAGAAATCAGCAACGAACGGCTGGCCGAGCTCCTTGTGGGACGCAACCGCTATGTAGTCCTACGCGACCGTATCCCTTCAGCCCTTGAAGAAGAGATACGCGCCATGATGAAAGAAGATAAAGACGCGGGGAGAAAGCAGTACGCAGGAATAAATTTTCAGGATCGCACCTACCGCTACTATCCGGAAGGAGAGCTGGCCTCCCAGGTAATCGGCTTTACCGCACAGAGCGGCGGCGTTTATGGTATCGAACAGAGCTTCGACCTGACACTCCGAGGCAAGAAAGGAATCTTCAAAACTCAGCTTGATGCGATCGGCCAGCAAGTCATTGTTGGTGACGACCTCGTTATCGAACCCGCCATAGATGGAGACTCGGTGGTTTTGACGATCGACCGCTCCATCCAGATGAAGGTGGAGCAGCTGCTTGGCAAAGCGGTCCGCGACAGCCGCGCCGACTCAGGTCTCGTACTTATCATGGAGCCAAAAACAGGAAAGATCATCAGCATGGCCCACTATCCCACCTTCGATCCGAATGACTTTAGCGACGCCCTGGTGACAGAAGATATAAACCTGAGCGCTGAGGAGCTCGAGCGCATAACAACCGTAGGTGAGCCGGGGAACGAGACTCACTACCTCAACATCGACTACGACTCACACTACCGTATTCAGATATTCAAAACCCTTATTGATACGGGCCGCACCATCTACTCAAAGTTTCAAAATATTCTGGGCTCAGGCGTCTACAGAAATCGCGCCGTCTCGGATATCTGGGAGCCGGGCTCGATCTTCAAGACCGTCGCCATGTCTATCGCTCTCGATGATGGAGACGTCACTCCAAACACAACCTTCAACGACACGGGCCCCATTAAAGTTGATGAATTCGAGATCCACAATGCGGTCAACACTTACCATGGCATTACGACGATGCGCCAAGTCCTTGAGCAGTCGCTCAACACCGGTATGGCCTTCGTAGCGAGAAAGATGGGACGCGAACTTTTCGGCAGCTATCTGGGCAAGTTCGGCTTTGGCGAAAGAACAGACATCGAGTTTGAAAACGAACATGCCGGACAGTTCAAAGACCCCTCACGCTGGGCAGAAAGTGAGCTCATCACCCACGCCTTTGGGCAGGGAATTGCCGTCACGCCGATTCAGATGATCTCAGCTCTGGGAGCACTCGCAAACAAAGGCGTGCTCATGAAGCCTCACATTATCGAGGAGATTCGCAAGGCGGATGGAACCGTTATCCCAACCGAGCCGGAGAAAGTTCGCCAAGTTATTTCCGAGAAGTCAGCGGCGACAATCTCGGCGATGATGGTGAGCGTCATTGAGAATGGTGGAGCCAAGCGCGCCGAAGTTAAAGGCTACCACATCGGAGGCAAAACTGGCACGGCTCAGACCTATAAAAACGGAATCCCCCTTACCGGCCCGGGAACAACCATCGCCTCGTTTATAGGCTTTGCTCCAATCGACGATCCAAAGTTTGTAATGCTCGTAAAGATCGACCGGCCTCGCACAACCATCTGGGCCGATGCGACAGCAGCTCCTCTCTTCCACGACATAGCCGAGTTCCTCTTTAAATACTACAACATCCCACCGGACGCCTAGGCGCCGATGAGCTAACGGGGAAGTGGACGAGGGTTCGGCCCCGGAACGGCCCTAAGCTCACCGCGGGGCAGCTCCCCGGCCTCAGCCCGGTGCATCAGATCAAAGCCAATCCTGTAGAGGACCTCTCCGGCACGGTTAGTGTGATCACTTGAGTAGTGCGGTGTACCAACGAGAGCTCTGAGCTGTTCCAGACTCGGAGCATGCAAGAAAAGTGCCCTTTGAGCATTCGCACGCTCAGTATTAGGAGCAGCCTGAATCGTTGCAAGTGGAAGGAGCTGGCGGATCAAGTACCTTACCGGATCATCTGCCGGAGTTTTTTGCAGATAAGCACTATGAGTGAACGGCATATCACTCGTTGTTGTTGCCAGACTCATGCCCAGCTGAGCCAAGAGGTGTAGTGCTGCGGGAGGGAAAGCCAAGGTCAAAGAGCGCTCCCCCTCTTTAGTGCGAACCGGAATCGTCGCCTCGTATCCAACTCCTTCCGTGAACTCACGACCCACCTTAGGGAAGCGCGCCGCAAAGTAAGGGCTTACCAGCAGGCCGTTAATAGTTTCTTCAGTAGAATGATCAATCATCTCCTCAAGTGGCATCGGCCCTTTAAAGCGGGGATAGTCGGGACGGTTCGCAAGACGCTGTTGTGCGTCGGCGGCGATATGTGCGGGATAGATAAGAACAACCCCTGAGTGATGCTCGTACTCACCAACGCCTTGATCACTTTCGCTCGCCAGCTTCATGGTGCTTGCAACGTGAAGTACGGGAACTCTTATCCTGGGCTCCTCACCACCGGGACCGTCATTGTTATCGTAAAGGTTACGAAACTCGGTAGAACTCACCCTAAGGAGGTCAAGCCTATCTCCCACGCCAATATAGAGCATATGCCCTCCGGGGAGCAGGTACTCATTCAAGTGCGCAACAAGCTCGTATCCGGCATCCGGAGACTGCTGATTCCACGTGCTCCTGAAGGATGCGAGCTCAGCCGCTACACGCGGATCACTCTGCTCAAGTAGAAGTGCCGTAGCGGATACAGCCGGCCCAATAAGTTGACTGGGGGGAATACCTTGATTAAGTTGCGGCTCAACATCTGTGTGGAAGCGGGCTTCAAGCATTTCTCCGAGTGTTATACTGAAACGCTCCAACTCCTCGCCGGTAAACCCCTGAAGATTTTTAGGAGGCTCAAAGTGAACAGGCTCTCCGGTGATTGCAAAATAGGGCATGGGAATATCCGGATTTTCGGGAAGGGCCAAAATAGCGTCGGTATTGGAGACCTCAGCGCTCGCGTCACCCGGAAGCTCGCCGGCATCAGCCGGATTGGCAGCCCTACTTGGGGCAGACGAGTTGGGACGCCGACCACAGCTAATCAGGTCGTTTTTCCACCCCATGACTCCGAGGGCGGCGGCCCATGCTCCAGCAATAAGAGCTTTGGTTGCAATAGACATACCCGGACGGGTGCCAGGACCACTTCTGGGTGGCTTCTGGGACTCATGATCGCGTTGTTGTTCTGAAGGAGATGACATAAAAAATTGAGTGTTAAAGTGTTCACTGTGACGACACAGGAGAACTACTCTACCCTATTTCAACGGCCGCAGTCAAGTCACGCCCTCAGCCACACCTCCCCTTGCACAAAACCCCAAGGAGACGGTACCATAACCGCGCAGCAAAGAAGCCACCTCTCAACCCGCAAACACGAACGAGACGACATCTCTCACAACCCGCGAGCACACAGTGCGAGCGCGAACGAGAGGAGCAATCCGGCTCTGCCGGTTGCGAGTCGAAGCGAGCGAAACTAAGCTTACCGGTGACCCGCGAGCACACGGTGCGAGCGCGCAATGAGCGAAGATCCGGCTCTGCCGGTCTGAACGAATGAAGCTTACAAAATAGGGGCGTAGTTAAATGGTATAACGAAGGTCTCCAAAACCTTAGTCGAGGGTTCGATTCCTTCCGCCCCTGCCAGATAGGACAACCTGGAACTAAAGCAGTAGTGCCGACTTCGGTGTATTTGGCCGATTCGTTGCTGAGGTTGTGCTGAGGGCCTTTAAGCTCTTCCAGCTTTTTGTCATAGATACGCTTAGTAATTCTACGGTTTCAGCGAATGCGGAGTTGTCTTATATATCAATATATTGTATAATATATACAGTTAACCTAACAAAACAAAAATGTTTAAAGAACAACGTCTTATATTTCATAGTGGTCCTTCGGAAGGTCAAACTGAGATACGGAGCGGTGCGCCTGAAAATTCAAATGCACAACAAGCAGACAAAGATCTAGGGGAACAAGCATCTCAAAATGGAGCCGAATCGATTAAAAGTGGAATTGCACGTATGTCTCTTCTACCCGATCCAGTTCCAGCAGAAAAAGATAGAGACCCATCAACCCTTATGAGTGAAGTCAACGCGAGTGATGAGATAATGAGCCCACCAGGATTTGAAAAAGAACCCGTCTTTAACGAGACCGGCAACCAAGCTGCTCAAAGATTAACTGCATTAAGAGATCATCTTGCAGAGTTGATAGATGCCGAGCGTCTGGATGATGATTATTGGGCTCCAATGAATAGACCGCGTAGTGACACAAATCCTTTTTTCACTGTTGGTCCTATCGAATATGAAGAGAATGGAATAGATTATGATATTACATTCTCTGATACCCATTCCTCAGGAGGTCCCGGCTTAACAATTAGGCAGTATAAGAAGGGAGGGGGTGGACAGGATACAACCGGTCAAATAGACATCGGTATGATAGGTGAGAAATGGGACGGACCGTCACAAAATGCTTATCCGGTGGTCATTGGGTCTTTAGATTTATTTACCGATAATGGTGAGGACACCAAATCCTCATTAAATGCTGAGATAATGTACGATCCTCATACAGGAAAAAACATTGAGGCAACAAATGACGAGAAAATCATTGAGATGTTGGACAGATTTGTACCAAAATTTTTAAAACTCATCGAAGAAAAAACTAAACCTCCAGAAGAAGAAGCTAAGCTGAGTGACTTTTAAAGAGACACGATCTTTTTGGACGTTAAGGAGTGTTCCGGAGATAGCTGCAGAAGCACATGAAACAGTCCGCACCCGTTACGACGGCAGTACTGAGGTTTATAGTGCTATCGTACGAGGCATAGAGGCACGAATGAGTGCAGCGGCCGGTACATAGTTATGCAGGAGCCAACTGTTGCATTATTCAGCAATAATGCCATAATAACGCACCGCCGACTAACACCACCACTATGTCAGAATCCTCCCGGGAATCGCTTGGAACACTCACCATCACAGTACCTGAAGACCTCGAAGCTGAGGCAGGATTCGATACTGGTTGGACACAATGGGATGACCAAATAGAGCTAGCAACAGCCCCAGCCATTTTTTCAACGCCAAACGGCTCCGATAAAGGGGTTCTAACGCACCTTCCAACGGGATTTCTTTTGGATCTGAGCCTAATCCGCAGACTCGCACAAGGGACCGAAGCCCACCAGGGAGCGCCGGGGCTAGCGCTGTACAACAGAGCAACAACGCTTGAAGGAGCGCTCAGTAAACTCGATCAGTTCGCCTCAAATCAAGGAGCTTCGGCCGCTCATATGGTTGAAGCAGGAAGACGAATCATATCCGGTCCCTTTAACTGCGTACTGCTCGTTGATAGTTATGGCGGCAGTCGACAAGTCGCTGAGGGGATTGCGGCAATGTCCAGCTTGGCACGTGCATCGGGCGGGACCGCCGCCTCATTTGCTGGCGATGTTGCAATGAGTGGAGGAGCAAATCTCCTTTTGGCTGCCGACCCGGACAGGCGCTACGTTGGTGAAGGTACTGCGCTTATGTGGCATATAGCCCACGCAGGAGATAGGATGGAAGAGCTGGAGGCACTGCTCGATGATGAAGGGCGTGCCCATTTGAGAGCATCAACAAGAGCAGAATGGAGTGAGCTCAGCGCCAGACTCATCGATGCAGCAAGAAGGGAACAACGAGACTTGGTACAGGCCGTCATCACACAGACTGTAGGCGAAAACCCCGATGATCTCTTTGCACGCGAAATAGCACTGAGTGGGGGGGACGCTATAGCTTTTGGGATAGCCAAAAAAGTTGGCCCTACAACAGATATAACTACCTTTACCCATGGCCAGCTGAGAGTTCCCAAAGGAGCCGAGGAGGCTTTTCAGGAAACGAGGGCAGCGGCCTTCCTGGGAAATTTGAGAGAGAATGAGGATATGGCCGCACTCCTTGCGCTTCTGACCTAACCTAAGCCCTAAACTTCCCCTCCATAATGATATCTTCGAGGGGTTTTCTATCTGAGGGGAACTCACGTTCCTGGAGGTCTTTGGGCAGATCCTCTTTTTTGCCGGGCTTGCCAATGGCGATCATACACTCAACCGAGTAGTCTTCAGGAACGCCCAGCTCACTTTTAGCTTTTCCGTAGTCAAATCCCTGCATTCCGTGAGCCACAAGGCCCCGCGCCTCGGCCTCGAGTGCGAGGTTTTCCCAAGCCGCACCGCAGTCAAAACTATGGGTGACTGATAGCTCACCGTTGTGCTCAAAGGTGGTGCGCGAGACAACAACCACAAGGGCGGCAGCATTCTTAGCCCAGCTCTGATTGAACTCAACCATAAGACCAAAGAGCGTATCCCATGCAGCGGAATCACGCTTCGCATAGACAAAACGCCACGGCTGACCGTTGTAAGAAGACGGAGCCCAGCGCGCGGCCTCAAAAAGCGGCATCAGCTCGGCATCACTCAGGGTCTCTCCACTTAGTGCACGTGGTGACCAACGATTAAGAAGGGCCGAACTGATCGGATAGTTTGCTGTCCTTTTCATAAAAACGGGGGTTATGGGGTTATCATTCTACGCCTCTAAAAAAGGCCTGCCAAGACTGAGGCGGCCACCGCAGGCAGACGACCGAGACAAATGACAGAAAAACTGCCTGGGCTCCGAGATGCCACTAGTGGCACTAGCTCACGGGTTGACTCCTTCTTAGGGCAGGACGCTGGCGACTTTTAAACCGCTTAAAGTCGGTCTTCCCCGCCTTGCGACGAAGCTCCCGACGCTCCTCGATGGGAAGTGCCGCAACCTCTTTGCATAAATCGGTGCAGGTTTCGCTCATCTGCTCGGCACAGGCCTCACACTGAATAAAGAGCAGGTTGCAGATCTCATTTTTACAGTTGGTGACGCGATCACTTTTTCCACCACACTGATCGCACTCACTTAAAACGTCAGCAGTAACCGGCTCAGTAAGCCGCCCGTCAAAAACGAAGTTTTTGCCCTTAAAACGAGGCTCAAAGCCTTTTTCCTGGGCCTCCCGAGCGTAGTTAATAATTCCGCCGTAGAGCTGATTCACATTCCTAAACCCCTGGCTTTTCAGGTAACTCGAGGCCTTTTCGCAGCGAATACCACCGGTACAGTACAGAAGAATCTTCTTATCTTCCTTCCCCTTAAGCTCCTCACTCACGAGTGGCAACTCCTCACGGAAGGTATCGGCATCGGGGCAGAGTGCACCCTCAAAATGGCCGACACGACTCTCATAGTGATTACGCATATCGACGACGATCGCATCATCCTCATCCATCGCCCTGTTAAACTCCTCGGGTGTTAGGTGATTACCCACGTTTGAAATGTCGTAACTTCCTTCCTCCAAACCGTCGGCAACAATCTGTTTTCTGACTTTCAGGGTGAGCTTAACAAAGGAAGGGCCCCCGATCAGGCCGATCTTAAAAGGCATCTCCTTAAACTCCGCCCGGGACTCGAGGTTCGCACGGAAGGCCTCGATATTTTCAGTGGGAAGACTGAACTGAGCATTCACCCCC
>Ga0210044_10005932_pt1 | contig 16291 bp, 13 predicted proteins | sample CryGey13umfilter_2_FD_183959 | JGI IMG/M metagenome (GOLD analysis project Ga0210044, IMG submission 183959) | Groundwater microbial communities from aquifer in Utah, USA - Crystal Geyser 4/9/14 3 um filter (SPAdes) (version 2) | ecosystem: Environmental > Aquatic > Deep subsurface >...
TGAATATCAAGCCTCCACAACTGCTGCTCAACTTAAGTTGACCCGTCTCTCCGCCTAGATACACACCTGTTTTTGCCATCCCTCGGGATGCCTACTGCCATGCGGCTTCCCGCCGGGCTTGTTACTTGGAAGTGTCAAAGTCAGGTCAAACGAAAGGGGCGGAAACAGATAAGCAGCACCTAATGCCACCGCGCCACATCTCGACTTTACCAGTTGAACGCGCCCGAGTGTGCGGTTTCCGAGTCGTCTGGCAAGGCGCGCTCAGTTGCCAATGCGCGCAGCGGGCCGGGGCCCGCAAGGAGGAACAACGTAGCTAGATGGCTCGAAAACCGTGCAATCGGGCGCGTAGCGGCGTCACCCAAATGGTGAGTGCAACCGGAGGCGATAACGTCAGCATCCATGCGGCCTCACAAGGGCTGGGGAGCGGTCAACTGAGGAATCTAGGTTCAACGCTTTGAGCGGCACGCCGCTCTCCGGACTGCACAAGCGGGAGAAATGGCTGGGGCAGGCCGAAGCTCTGCGGGACGGCCGTCCACTCCGCGCGGCTGCAAAGGAGCTCGGCATCCATGTCGGGACGGCTCATCGCTGGCGCCACCGTTTCCTGGAAGGGCCGCAGGCGGCCAAGCTGGAGGTCTTGGCGGGTATCGCGGAGGTGGATGAAACGATGTTTCTGCTCTCGTTCAAGGGGCAAGGAACGCTGCCGCGTAAGGCCCGCAAACGTGGGGGCAAGGCTGCAAAACGCGGACTGTCTCACGAGCAGGTGTCGGTTCTCGTGGCGCGCGACCGGGCCGGTGTGACGGCAGATTGTGTGCTCAAGGCAACGGACGCCGCCACGCTGGCAGCGGCGCGCTCGCCGCCGCTGCCCGTCAACTCGGCATCGAACATCATGCGGTGAACCTGTCCGCCGGAATCCGTGTGGATGGCGCCTGGCATATCCAGAACGTGAATGCGTACCATAGCCGGCTCAAAACCTGGGTCCGGAAGTTCAACGGCGTGGCCACACGTTATCTCGAAAACTATCTGGCATGGTTCCGGATCCTCGATAAAAAATCGCCTACCGGCCGGAATCCGCCACAGTGGCTCTCTTTGGCTATGGGTTGTCATGCTTAACCACAGCATTCGCAAACAGAGCCTAGGGAAAACGAGCGGAGCGAAGTTTCGAGCTTGCGGCAAAAGCGCCCGAGTCGCCCCAAGAACAACTTGAGAGAGCGGCAACGACTCCGCTGTACGCTGATGCGGCGAAATCGGTGGGCAAGGGAAAACTTCCCTGCCCACTCTACTGTGATCGACCTTGCCAGACCTTCCAGGCGTCGAGCATCCGCAACCGCACGCCGCCGCCTTCCGGCCCGGTCAGCGTGAGGCTGGCGTGCCGAATACGCCCACTTTGCAAACCGCGCAGCAGCGGCATGAACCAGTCACCATCCAGCCGGGCGGCATCCTCAGCACGGGCGTCGGCGGGAAATTCCGGTAACACCAGCAGGGTGGAGCGGGTGAGCGGGATGTCGCGCAGGCATCCTGGGCAGGGTGCGCTGGCACTGCCGGACAATTGGGCCAGCGCCAGCGCTTCCGTTTGTCCTGCCAGCACCTGGCGAAAGCGGCGCTCCGCTTTCGGCATCTCACCGCCGCCCCAGAGCCAGAGGCTGTTGATCGGCATCTGGCCGCGCCGATCGCGCGCCTGGTTCACCGGGTGGTCGTGGAGAAGTATCTGCGCCTCATTCATCAGGTGCATGGCCCGCGCCGCGTCGGGGCCGACCGGCAAAGCGGAATTCACCTGGCGGGTGGTGACCTCGTCCAGCGGCGTGGTTTTCAGTTTGATGGCGTCGGCGGGGTGGCCATACCAGCGCCCCGGCACGGGTGCCAGCAGGTGCCAGCCGGCTTCCTTGAACAGCGGCTTGAGGCTGGCCGCCAGCGCTTCGGCTTCTGTCCCACTCAAGCCCACATTTTCGGCATCCAGCAGGGTCATGCCGCGCAAACCGACTTCCAGATGCACCGGATCGACGCGCAACCAGTAGCCCCGGCTAACGTTCAGGCCATCGTAGGCCGCGGTGATGGGAGCGAGCGGGCTGTCCTGTTGCCGGGCGACGGCGAACGCTTGGCACAACGCGTCCGCCAGGCTGGTCTCGCCACCCGCCACCCGCCCGCGCGCCAGTAGCCGTTCCAGCCCTGGCATGGGGGTCGGCTCGCTGTGGGGGAAATCCCGCCAGGCCGACAGGCCGGGGACAATGAGGTGAAGTTCACGCATGGCGAAAAATTATCAGACTGCACGGGCGCTATGTTGCTAATCCGCCTCGCCGTCGAACCCCGCCTGCGCGAGTTCCGCCGCCCGCACCACGGCGCGGGCTTTGTTGCAGGTTTCCCGCCATTCGCTCTCGGGCACGGAGTCGGCGACGATGCCGGCACCGGCCTGCACGTAGAGGATGTTGTCCTTGATTACCGAGGTGCGGATGGCGATAGCGACGTCCATGTCGCCGTTGAAGCCGAGATAGCCGACGGCACCAGCGTAGATGCCGCGCTTGGTGGGTTCCAGTTGGTCGATGATTTCCATCGCCCGGATCTTCGGCGCGCCGGAGACGGTGCCGGCCGGGAAGGTGGCGCGCAGCACGTCCATCGCGCTCAGTTCCGGGCGCAACTTGGCTTCGACGTTGGAGACAATGTGCATGACGTGCGAGTAGCGCTCGATGCCCATGCTCTCGGTGACCTTCACCGTGCCCACCTGGGCGACGCGTCCAACGTCGTTGCGGCCGAGGTCCATGAGTTGCACATGCTCGGCGCGTTCCTTGGGGTCGGCCAGCAGTTCAGCTTCCAGGCGCTGGTCTTCTTCCCGGGTGGCGCCGCGCGGCCGGGTGCCGGCGATGGGGCGCAGCGTGATCCGCTTTTCCTTCCCTTCGCCTTCCAGTCGCACCAGGATTTCCGGTGAGGAGCCGACCACATGGAAGCCGCCCATGTCGTAATAAAACAGGTAGGGCGAGGGGTTGAGGCCCCGCAGCGCCCGATACAACGATAACGGATGCGCATGGAACGGCCGGGAGAGCCGCTGGCTCAATACCACCTGCATGATGTCGCCGTCGCTGATGTAGCGCTTGGCGCGCACCACCGCATCCTTGAACGCCTCTTCGCCGAATTCCGATTCCGCCTCGGCGCTATTGCCCTTGACGCCGCCTGGTGGCACGGCGGGGCGGCTCAAACGCCGGGTCAATTCGCTCAGGCGCTGGTGCGCTTTCAGGTAGGCCTCGGGCTCCAGCGGGTCGGCGTAGACGATGAGGGTGAGGCGGCCGGAGAGGTTGTCCACCACGGCCAGTTCGTCGCTGAGCAGCAGCAGGATGTCCGGCGTGTTGACCGGGTCGTGCTTGCGCGTGTCGGCGAGTTTCTTCTCGATGTAGCGCACCGTGTCGTAGCCGAAATAGCCGCACAGGCCGCCGGGAAAACGTGGCAGGCCGGGTACCGGCGCCGCCCTGAAACGCTTCAGGTAAGCCTCGATGAAGGCCAGCGGATCGTCGCAATTGCACTGTTCCACCGGCAGGCCGTTGCTCTCGACGCTAAGGAAATGGCCATGCACGCGCAGCACGGTGCGGGCGGGCAGGCCGATGAAGGAATAGCGGCCGAAACGCTCGCCGCCCACCACCGATTCCAGCAGGTAGGAATAGGGTTCGTTGGCGAGTTTCAGGTAGAGCGAAAGCGGCGTATCGAGGTCGGCGGGGAGTTGCTTGATGACCGGGATGCGGTTGTAGCCCTGGCGGGCGAGGCTGTTGAATTTTTCTTCGTTGAACATGATGTCTCTCTGAAAGGAGTTAGGCGCGAGGTGTGAAACGTGGCTCAGACCCGCCATCGGACGGGTTTCGCCTTTCCGGATTCCAGAGTTTTCAGGTTCATTTACGGGCGATCAGTTTGGCTGCCTCGGCCAGGCTGGTAACGACAGCATCGAGGTCCAGTTCCGCCACCGGGCGCCCGCGGTTATAGCCGTAGGGCACGCAGAACACTGGACAGCCGGCGGCACGGGCGGCCTGGGCATCGTTGAGGGAGTCGCCGATCAGCAGCAGTTCCGCCGGCTCGCACTCGAATACCGAGCAGGCATACAGCAGCGGCAGCGGCGAGGGTTTTTTTTCCGGCAGGGTGTCGCCGGAAAGAATGAGTTCGAAGAAGTCGATGAGGCCGGTGTCTTTCAGCAGCGGGTGAGTGAAGCGCGCGGCCTTGTTGGTGATGCAGGCCAGATGCACCCCGCTGGCCTTGATCGCTTGCAGGCCTTCAACCACGCCGGGGAAGGGGCAGGTCTTGCGCGAGACCCATTCGGCGTAGTGCCGCTCGTAGATCGGCAGCGCGCGAGCGAACAGTTCCGGCGCCGGGTCGGCGTGCAGGTCGCGGGTGAGCACCCGCTTGACCAGGCGAGAGACGCCGTTGCCGATGTAGGTCTTCACCTCGGCCAGATCGACTGGTGGCAGGCCAAGATCAGCGGCCATCGCCATCGCGGCATCGGCCAGGTCCGGCGCGGTGTCGAGGAGGGTGCCATCGAGGTCGATGACGACGGCTTTCAGGGGGAGGGGGAAGTTCATGTTCGTTCTTGTAGCGCCGGCGCCTCGCCGGCGTTTATAAAAAGACGCCGGCGAAACGCCGGCGCTACATCAGGCCTTCGCCAGTTCCGCGCGCATGGCGGCGATCACCGTGTCGTACCGGTGCGGGTCGCTGTCGCGGGCGGCGCCAAAGATGGCGGAGCCGGCGACGAAGGTGTCGACACCGGCCTTGGCTACTTCACAGATGTTGGCCGGGCCGACGCCGCCGTCGATCTCCAGGCGGCAGGTGTGTCCGCCGGCGGTAATCATCGCGCGCACCTTGCGGGCCTTGTCGAGCACGTAGGGAATGAATTTCTGGCCACCGAAGCCAGGGTTCACCGACATCAACAGCACCATGTCGAGCTTGGGCAGCATGTATTCGAGCACATCCAGCGGCGTTGCCGGGTTGAACACCAGGCCGGCCTTGCAGCCGCTTTCCTTGATCAGGCCGATGCTGCGGTCGACGTGCTCGGAGGCTTCCGGGTGGAAAGTGATGTAGGTGGCGCCGGCACGGGCGAAGTCGGGAATGATGCGGTCCACCGGTTTCACCATCAGATGCACGTCGATGGGGGCGGTGACGCCGTGTTTGCGCAGGGCTTCGCACACCAGCGGGCCGATGGTCAGGTTGGGCACATAGTGGTTGTCCATCACGTCGAAGTGGACGATGTCGGCGCCGGCGGCGAGCACGTTGTCCACTTCTTCGCCCAGCCGGGCAAAGTTGGCGGAGAGGATGGAAGGAGCGATTTGATAGTCGGCCATGATGGTTTTCCCGGTCTGTTGAAAGAAACTGGTGAATTCTACCTGCCCGCCCCTTACGCTGGACAGCCAGGTGGGCGGAACGCGAAGCGGTTCCGCCAAATGGTTCCGCCAAGTAGATGGCGGATCGCCCTTCGGGCATCCGCCCTACCTGCTCCGCGCACTGGACAGGCCCGGGCGATTCGTGTGCAATCGCCGCCCGAGAAGCCTCATCCAGCCGCACAATAACCATGGCCGACAGCAGGAAATACCACATCACCGTCACCACGAGAACGCAGTTCATCCCGGAGCAATCCGACGAAGGCGCGGAGCGTTTCGTGTTCGCCTACACCATCACCATCGCCAATACCGGCCAGGCGGCGGCACAGCTCATTTCCCGCCACTGGCTCATCAGCGACGCGCGCCAGAAAGTGCAGGAAGTGCGCGGCCTGGGCGTGGTGGGCGAGCAGCCGTTGCTGAAACCGGGCGAGCAGTTCGAGTACACCAGTGGCACCGCCATTGCCACCCCGGTTGGCGCGATGAAAGGCAGCTACCAGATGGTGGCGGAAGATGGCAGCCAGTTCGAGGCCGCGGTTCCCGAGTTCATCTTGTCCGTGCCGCGCGTTTTGCATTGATGCGCCGGTTTTTTCTGATGGGCTCGCTGGCCACGCTGGCCGGCTGCGGCCTGTTTCAGGCCAGGCCGCCGGAACCCGAGCCGAGTGAGCCATCGCTGTCCGCGCAGCCCTCGCCACCCCCTCCACCGCCGCTGTCTCCGCCGTTGCCTGTCGCGTCCGCGCTTGGGCCGTCCGTGGCAGAGCCCACCTTCACCGCGCCGCCGGAAGAAGCCGCCAGGCTCATTCCCATCGCCATGCCCTGGCTCAAGCCGGCGTCCTGGTGGCAATTGCCAGGTTGGCGCGAGGACGACCTGACTCTGGCCTGGCCGGCCTGGTTGCAATCCTGTCGTGGCCTGCGCGGTAACCCGGCCTGGAGCGGCGTCTGCCAGGCCGCTTCGCGAATGCCCGCCCTGCCCGAGAGTGGCGAAATCCGCGCCTTCCTGGAACAGCGATTCCAGCCCTGGCAGATCAGCCAGGTTGAGGGCGGTGGCGATGGCCTGATCACCGGCTATTACGAGCCGCTGTTGCATGGCAGCCGATTCCCCACCTCGCGTTATCGCTACCCACTCTATGGGCCGCCGGACGACATGTTGGTGGTCGATCTGGCCGCCATTTATCCGGAGTTGAAGACCCTGCGCTTGCGCGGCCGCCTGCAGGGCAACAAGGTGGTGCCCTACTGGAGCCGCGCGGAAATCGAGGCGGGCGCGGCGCCGGTGCGCGGCAAGGAAATGCTTTGGGTGGAAGACGCGGTGGAACTCTTTTTCCTCCAGGTGCAGGGCTCCGGCCGCGTGCGCCTGGAGAATGGAGACATCGTCCGCGTCGGCTTCGCCGACCAGAACGGCCATCCCTACCGCTCGATCGGCAAGTGGCTGATTGAAAAGGGCGAAATGACCCTGGACAAGGCCTCCATGCAGGGTATCAAGGAGTGGGGACGGAAGCATCCGGAACGCTTGCCGGAATTGCTCAATGCCAACCCCAGCTATGTGTTTTTCCGTGAGCTACCCAGCCAGGGGTCCGGTCCTCTGGGCGCCCTGGGGGTGCCGCTTAGCAGCGAACGCAGCATCGCCGTGGACCCGCGCGGCATCCCGCTGGGCGCGCCGGTCTGGCTGGCCACGACCCGTCCCAACGCCAGGGAAGCCCTGAACCGATTGGTGCTGGCGCAGGACACCGGCAGCGCCATCCGCGGCAACGTGCGTGCCGACTTGTTCTGGGGCTTTGGCGAGGATGCCGGCAAATTGGCCGGCGCCATGAAGCAGAAAGGCCGCATGTGGCTGCTGCTGCCGCGCGATTACCCCCTCCTCACGAACAGCAAGTGACACGCTGAAAAAATCATCAAAAATGACAAATAAAAAATAATTTGCATGATTTTGTTGTTTTTGCTATAAAGCAGCCATTTCGGGTCGAGATCAAGGGCAAACCCGCCGAAAGGCGGAGGCGCAAAGCCACGGGCCTAAAGCCAACGCGAATGCCAAAGCAGGCGCGAAAGCAACGGTAGCCGAGCTGCATCTCGGAACGCGCGATGTCTTAAGACGTCTTTTCGGACGTCCTTCTCGCCGCTCCATAGCAACCTTATCCGACCGAGTCGGTTAACGGTTTGCGAAAGGAGCGGCAGCATGAAACATCTCTCGGCTCAACTCGGAACACGGTTCGGTTCCTTCCCCATGGCCTCCCCTCAGGCGGGTTTCAGCATGCTGGAAGTGCTGGTGACCCTGGTGGTGTTATCCACCGGCTTGCTGGGGGTGGCCAACCTTCAGGTCGATGCCCTGCGCGGCAACCAGGGCGCCTATCTCGCCTCGGTGGCGGCGCAGCAGGCGCAGGACATGGCTGAGCGCATGAACGCCAACCCGGCGGGCGTGATGGCCAATCAATACGACGTAATCGACGCCAGCATTCCCGACATCGAGGTGAACTGCCAGAGCGGCGACTGCACCCCGACACAGCTTGCCCAGTTCGACCACAACCGCTGGAACACCAGCAACCAGGCGCTGTTGCCCAATGGGGCCGGCCAGGTCGCGGAAATCAGCGCCGGCATCTTCCTGGTCGGCGTGCGCTGGCACGATCGGCAGTTGGCCGGCGCCAGTGGTTGGCAGACCGGCACGGACGCCGCAACCGCCTGTGGCGAGCCGGCGGCCGATACCCGCTGCTTCTTCCTGAGGCATCAATCATGAAAACCCCATTGAACCGTCGCGAAGCGGGCGTCTCCCTGGTGGAATTGATGGTGGCCTTGTCCATCGGCCTGTTGTTGACTGTCTCGGTGGGCTACATCCTCTCTGGCAGTTTGCAAATCTTCCGTGTGCAAGGCGAAAACGCCCGTATTCAGGAGTCCAGCCGTTTCCTCATGGACACCCTGGGCCGCCAGATCACTCAGGCCGGCTACGCTGCGATCTCTACTGACTACAGCGACCCCAAACTCGCCTTTGCCGGCACGCCTATCAGTGGCGAGCATGGCGTGGTCGCCACCCGCGCCGGTGAGCGCAAGGACGGCAGCGACTACCTGGCGGTGAGTTTTGATGCCAGCACCGATTGCCAGGGCAATGCCGCCGCCAGCGGCACGGTACAGAACGAGTTCTTCCTGAATGCCAATGAGGAACTGGTTTGTGCCAGTGGCGGCGGCGCCCCCGAAGTGCTGGCCGATGGCGTGGAAACCTTCCAGGTGCTCTACGGCGTCGATGCCGACGGCGATTACAGCGTCGAGCGCTATGCCGCCCAACCCGGCGACTGGAGCCAGGTGCGCACTGTGCGGGTCTGCGCGGTGGTCCGAGCGTTCAGCCGCGGCACCAGCCCGACCGCCCAGCAATACCAGGATTGTTCCGGTACCCCCCAGACCGCGCCCGACACCCGCCTGCGCCGTGTCCTCAGCGCCACGTTCCAACTCCGCAATCGCGGCTTGTAAGGAGATCGCCATGAAAGCCCCCATGAAACAGTTTCGCGGCAACCGCAAACAACAAAGTGGCATGTCGCTCATCGCCAGCCTGACTTTCCTCGGTGTGCTCACCGCCTTGGGTTACTCCTCCATCACCACCGCCTTCATGCAGGAACGCATGTCCGGTGCCTGGCAGGATCGCAAGCAAGCCAGCCAGGCGGCGGAAATGGCGCTGCGTGATGCCGAGGCCTATATCGCCGCTTCCCTGAACGGGCTGACCGGCTTCAACCGCGCCTGCACCAACGGCCTTTGCTATAACGGCCCGCAAGGCTATGCCGCCAATACCCCGGAAGGCATGGCCAGCACTGTCTGGAACACTTCAGGAATTTTCGAAAATGCCGATAAGACCATCGACTATGGGGAATTGACCGGGGCCACCAGCATCAACGGCGTCCTGCAACAACCCCGTTATCTGATCGAAGGCTTCCGCAAGCAGCACGCGGGCCAGGGTGAGAGCATCTACTACCGCATCACGGTGCGCGCGGTCGGTTCCCACCCCGGCACGATGGTGACCTTGCAGGAGATTTACCGTGCTTGAGGGGTAGATGATGAAATGCTTCTGGAACTGGTTGAGTGCATGCGTAGGATGGGGTGAGGAACGAACCGCATCGACGGATGCAGCCGCGGGCGATGCGGTTCGCTACGCTCACCACATCCTACTGCTCTTGCTGTTGAGCGCCCCGGCCCAGGCCCTCGATCTCTCCCCGCGCCCCTTGTTCATCAGCTCCAGCATTCCGCCACAGGTGATGCTGGATGTCTCCAAGGATCAGCAGCTCTACAAGAAAGCCTACAACGACTATTCCGATCTCGACGGCGATGGCCAACTGGAGACCGGCTACAAACACGCCATCGACTACTACGGCTATTTCGATCCGTACAAGTGCTACAGCTATTCCGCCGGCAATCTGCGGTTCGAGCCCAACTCGACGACGGACAACAAATATTGCATCGGCCTGTGGAGCGGCAATTTCCTCAACTGGGCGACCATGACCCGCATGGATGCGGTGCGCAAACTACTCTACGGGGGCTTGCGTTCGACCGACCAGACTTTCGCCGCCGGTGGCGCCAACGCGCTCACCGTGCTGGAACGCGCCTACCTGCCCACCGACGCCCATGCCTTCGCCAAGTATTACAACGGCACGGATATCGACCGCCTCACGCCCTTCTCTTCCGCGGCCACGCCCCCTCCGGTGGCCAGCGTCAGCAACCTGGCGATTCCCGCGGGCGTGCCCGCCGCGATGGTTTTCACGGTAGCGTCGACCGCGGGCTTCGCCTATGGCGACCAGGTGGTGATCCGCGCCGTCAGCGACCCAACTACGAATTACCTGGTCGGCGCGGTCAGTTGTGTCAACGGCACCGGCATCAACATGTTCAATGGCCTGGTCGCCGGTTCCAATGGCTGCGCCGCTGGACAGATCAAGGTGGTGCTGGAGCAAGTCCACGGCGCGGGGACTTACAACGCCTGGAGTATCGAGAACTGGACCCAGACCGGCATCACGATCTGCAATGCCACCCTGGGCATCAATACCGACAAATCCCAGAACAACACCCATTCCCCTCTGATTCGTGTCGCCAAGGGCAATTTCGCGCTTTGGGCAGCGAACGAGCGTTGGCAATGCCTGTGGCGGGAGGAGGGCTCCAACCCAGGCGAAAGCACCGCCAGCCTGTCGGGCGCCACCCGCACCAACGGCAACCGCGCCGCGCTCACGGGCCTCTACGCCAGCAGCCTGTCGCCCAACAAGACCACGACCGCCAGCGGCCGCATCGCTAATGGCCTGGGTTCCTACGATTACGTGGCGCGGGTCAAGGCCTGTGTGCCGGGGCTGCTCGGCACGGAGCGCTGCAAGCAGTATCCCAACGGCAACAGCAAACCCATCGGCCTGTTGCAGTACTACGGCGACGCGGGCCAATTGCAATTCGGCCTGATGACGGGCAGCTACGCCAAGAACATCTCCGGCGGTGTGCTGCGCAAGAACGTCGGGCCGATCACGGATGAAGTCAACGTCGGTAGCGACGGGACTTTCGTGCAACCCGCCACGCCACCGAACAGCCCGCGTACCACTAATTCCGCCGCCACCCCGGCCGGCATCATCAACAGCCTCAATTACCTGCGCATCTACGGCTACAGCTACAGCGATGGCACCTACCTGGGCGCCAGTGGCGACAATTGCACCTGGCAGCTCACCAGCCTCACGGAAAATTCCTGCACCAGTTGGGGCAACCCGATGTCCGAGGTGTATTACGAGTCGCTGCGCTATTTCGCCGGGCAGAGCGCCACCGCCGCGTATGCCTACGCCAACGGCGGCAGCAAGGACAACCTCCTCGGTCTGCCGCTGGCTACCTGGAGTGACCCGCTTACCACAACCAACTACTGCGCCCCACTCAACGTGGTCATGTTCAACGCCAGCGTCTCCAGCAACGACGAAGACTTGGGCGGCACGCAGATGACGGCCATTGGCAGCGCCAGCACCGCCAGCAGCCTGACCGACACGGTGGGCGCCGGCGAAGGCCTCAACGGCCACAGTTTCTTCATGGGCAAGAATGGCACCGACAACAACGAGCTATGCAGCGCGAAGACGCTGAACAGCCTCGGCGGCATCGCCGGCATCTGTCCGGAAGGCCCGACCCTGCAGGGTTCCTGGCTGATGGATGGCCTCGCCTACCAGTCCCACACCCAGCGCATCCGCGGCGACCTGGCGATTCCCGACGACGATGCAAAATCCCTGAAAGTGAATAGCTATGGCGTGCAACTGGCCACCAACGTGCCGCAGATCCGCATTGCCCTGACCGGTGAAGCCAGCCCGCGCGTGATCCTGCAACCGGCCTATCGCTTGTTCAACGGCAGCCCGCAGGGCGGCGGACAACTGGTGGACATGAAGATCGTTTACCAGGCCGTCACCGCCACCACGGCCGACGGCATGGCCTATCTCAACTGGGAAGACAGTGAGCAAGGCGGCGACTACGACCAGGACGTCTGGGGCGTGATTGCCTGGCACCTCGACCGCAACGCCAACACGCTGACCGTCACCACCAAGACGATCGCCGAATCCACCGGCAATCCACAGGGCTTCGGCTATATCGTCAGCGGCACCACCCAGGATGGCCCGCACTTCCATTCCGGCATCGAAGGCTTCAACTACACCGATCCCACCGGCATCAGCGTCAGCCCGATCACGAAAGTGAATGGGACCGGCGGTTGCAGCAACTGTCAGCTTGCCGACGCCGCCAGCGCCGCCACCTACACCCTGGGCGCGGCCACCGCAGAAACCCTGAAAGACCCGCTCTGGTACGCCGCCAAGTGGGGCGGGTTCAGCGAGGCCAACGGCGCCAATAGTCTGCCCGACCAGGCCACCGAATGGGATAGCCGCACCAGCACGGGCGCCAATGGCAGCGACGGCATCCCTGACAACTATTTCCTGGTGTCCAACCCGCTCGGCCTGGAACAGGCGCTCGACCGCACCTTTACCGCCATCCTGGAGCGAGCCGCCGCCAGCGCGGTGAGTACCAACTCCACTTCGATTCGTTCCGACAGCCGTCTCTACCAGGCGCGCTTCAACGCCAATGGCTGGAGTGGCCAAATGCTGGCTTACACCATCGCCGCCAACGGCACGGTGGGCAGCAACGAGGAGTGGGATGCCGCCACCCTGTTGCGCACCCAGGTAGGCGTCAGCGCCGACTCGCGCAACCTGATCACCTACGGTTCGGTCAGTCGTGATGGCTTGCCCTTCACCTGGGCTGGCCTAAATGGCCAGGCCGCGCAACTTGACGCGCTCAACCGCGATGCCGCCGGCAGTCTGGACAATCGCGGCGCCGACCGCGTCGCCTGGCTGCGCGGGCAAACCCAGCATGAAGGCAAATCCGCCGGCCAGTTGCGGGAACGCAGCGCGGGCCCCTTGGGCGACATCGTCAACTCCAACCCCATATACATGGCCCCCCCCGCCGCCGGTTACTCGGACGTGGATTACCCGGGCTATGAAGCCTTCGCCAGCACCTGGCGCACTCGCCCTCCTATCGTCTGGGCGGGTGGCAACGATGGCATGTTGCATGGCTTCAACGTCAAGGCGGGGGATGCCAACCTTGGCAAGGAGGTCCTCGGTTACGTCCCCGCCCCGGTTTACGCCAACCTGAGCCAGCTCACGGCCCAGGGCTACAGCCACCGTTATTTCGTCGACGGCAGTCCGATGTTGGCTGATGCGGTGGTGAACGACGCCTGGAAGACCGTGCTGGTGGGGGGGCTCAATGCCGGTGGCAAGGGTTACTTCGCGCTGGATGTGACCGACCCGGATGCCACTTTCATCCAGACCCGCGCCGCCGATCTGGCGCTGTGGGAATTCACGGTGGATGATGACGCCGACCTCGGCTACACCTACAACTGGCCGGCAAGGAACCTGTCCAATGGCCAGTCGCGTCAGATCGTGCGCATGAACGACGGCCGCTGGGCGGTGATCGTCGGCAACGGCTACAACAGCGGCGCCGGCAAAGCCGCCCTGTACATCCTGTTTCTCAACGGCGGCACCGATGGCACCTGGACGGTAGGGAGCGACTACATCAAGCTGGTGGCCGAATCCGCAAGCGGCAGCAATGGCCTTTCCACTCCGGTGCCGTTTGACCGCAATGGTGACGGCAAGGCCGATGTGATCTATGCCGGCGACCTCAAGGGCAATCTGTGGAAGTTCGATGTCAGTAACGCCGACCTTGGCCAGTGGCAGGTCGCCCTGGCCGGGCAACCGCTGTTCACCGCCCACGACGGCGCCGGTAATGCGCAGCCCATCCTGGCGCCGCCGGAAATCACCGTGCACAAACTGGGCGGCGTGATGCTGCTGTTTGGCACCGGCAAATACCTGGAAGCCGTCGACACCACCAGTACCGCCGTGCAAAGTTTCTATGGTGTATGGGATCGCGCCGGCGCCGGCGGTGGCGCCCTGGCCGGGGAGGCGATCGCTGGGAGGCAATGGTTGCTCGGCCAATCGCTCAACGAATACGCCGCCGGCAGTGTGATCGACGGCCACACCACCACGATCGGCGTGCGCGTACCTACCGGCTCGCCGGTAATCTGGTGCAACGCCGCCGACCTGGCCAGTTGCGAAAATGGCGGCGTGCCCAGCGCTTACCTGGGCTGGCGCCTGGATCTGCCGAGCGCCGGCGAACGTCTCACCGGCATTCCGCAACTGATCAACGGCGTCATCTACTTCAGCACCTTCATCCCCAGCGACGCCCCCTGCGAGCATGGCGGCGACGGCTGGCTGATGGCGCTGGACTACGCCAACGGTACCCTGCTTGCCTATCCCGCCTTCGACAGCAACGGCGACGGCATCCTGAATGCCGATGATGCCCGCAGTGGCGGTATCAAGACTGGCGCCACCCTGGGCGGCGCCACCTTCCTGCGTGCCGGCAGCAAAACCGGCACGGGGGTCGCGCTGCTTAACCTTCTCACCGGTGATCTCGTGTCCATCGCCAGCAACCTCGGCGCTGGCGTTGGCGGCCGGGTGAGTTGGCATGAGGTGGTGGAGTAGGTCGGGGCAAAATGGGGTAGCGCTATTTTTGGCAGACCCCATTTTGCCGTTCAGTTGCGGTGCCTGACCGTATGCCCAGCCCAGCCGAAACCCTACCTATTCTCTACCGTGGCGACTGGCTTATCGCCATCCACAAGCCCGCCGGCCTGCTGGTGCATCGTAGTGGCCTCGACCGCCACGAAACCCGCTTTGCGCTGCAAATCCAGCGCGATCAGATCGGCCGCGTGGTATGGCCGCTGCATCGGCAAGCCCACATTTAACACCCACCCCAACACCCCCTTATAAATCAGCCCATTACGACTGATTGCGCATCCCTCAGGCACTACAACCGCGTCATCCACCGTTCAAGCGACGGATCGCACGGTACCTCCCGGCAGCGGATCGATCCCCAGTGCCGTGTAGATCGACTGCAAGGCCGCCTCCGGACGGGTGGCACGGCGTACATGCAGGGTGTGCGGCCATTCTTGCGGGTAAAGCTCGCCGTCACCCGGCGTTGTACCGACAGCGTCTCGCGCAGACTCGTCCAACGCGCGTGCTTCCCCTTCGCCTGAAGTTGCCGCCGAATCACCTGTACCGCCTGATACGCCAGCACCGTGATGAACAAGTGCGCATCGCTGCGCCCCTCCTTATGGTGGTAGACCGGCCGCAAGCCCAGTTCCGACTTCAAACTGCGGAACACCCCCTCCAAGTCGGTCAACATCGCGTAGGTCCGCCACAGCTTCTCTTCGCCCCAAACCACCTCGCTGCCGCGCAGGCAATACAGCGGAGTCGTTGCCGCTTTAGCGGCTTACGAATCCGGCGTGCCTCTTGCGGGTACAGCGGAGTCGTTGCCGCTTCAGCGGCTTACGAATCCGGCGTGCCCCTTGCGGGTACACCTCGGGATCGGTCAGCATCGTCCCCGCCATCGGCGTCTTCACCCACTTGAGTGCCTTTACCTTGTGGCCTTCCTCGCCGGTGTCCAGGGTGTTTCGTAATGCCGGCCCACGCCGTGGTCAGCGTCGTCTCGCCTTCCGGCGCCATCCGCTGGGCCTCTCGGCGCATCACCAGGTAGCGATAGCCCGGTTCCTTCAGCCAGGTGAGGTTCGCCTCCGTCGCGATGCCGCGATCCATCACCACCAGGGCGCCGCTCGGGGCGGAAAGATCGGTCAGCAGGGCCTCCAGGGTGCGCCCCTCCACCGCGTTGCCGTCGAACACCCAGGAACGCTGTACGAAGGCGCTGCCGAGGTTGAGGAGGGTGGGTAGTCTTACCCGAGTGCCTTCACGCCGGGACTCGACCAGGCGGAAGGTGTGGTAGGCGGCGCCATCGGCATTGCGGCGGGTGGGGGTGCGGCGGATGAACATGCCGAAAGGGATAGCGTCTGGCAAGGGGTTTGGGGGCGGCAAAAACCTGGAATCAATGGGTTACGAGTGGAATTCAATGGAAATTGAGGGGAGGTTGTTAAATGTGGGTTAGGAGCCTGTCGGACTTTGGTCACCGATAGCGAAAATCGGTCCCGTCGAGGCCAGTTTTTGCCGCTTTCGCTGGGGAATAGTCGAACTATTGCCTAAGAAAGCGGCAAAAAATGGGCCGGCGCGGTCGGTTTGCAGCCGGTGATTCCAAAGTCCGGCAGGCTGCTAGACAAGGGCACCTCCGGGCTTTTGCTGTTCGCGCTCGATCGTGAGGTGGGGCGGGCCTTGAGCGGCCAGTTCGAGCGGGGCGAGGTGGCGAAAACCTATCTCGCCGTGGTGCGCGGCTATCCTTTGGAAAACGGTGAGATCGATTACCCCTTGGCGCACATGGCCGACGAACATGCCAGCATGCTGGCGGGTTGGCCGGCGCAACCGGCGCTGACCCGCTAGTGTAGTGTCTCATAAATGACTATACATATTTGCGACCCTGCCTATACTCGAAGCAGAGCCTGTTTCGAGGAGGGAGCCATGGCGAGGGGGCGGATTATGCTGGAGCTGGAAGAGACACGAGAA
>Ga0210044_10005934_pt1 | contig 16287 bp, 4 predicted proteins | sample CryGey13umfilter_2_FD_183959 | JGI IMG/M metagenome (GOLD analysis project Ga0210044, IMG submission 183959) | Groundwater microbial communities from aquifer in Utah, USA - Crystal Geyser 4/9/14 3 um filter (SPAdes) (version 2) | ecosystem: Environmental > Aquatic > Deep subsurface > Groundwater...
ACGGTGAAGACCGGCAGGTCCTGGCCAGCGGCTACGTGAATGCGGCGGCGGGCCAGTGGTTCCGGCTCGGGGTCGCCACGCGCGGAAGTTGCGTCAAGGTGCTGCTGGATGGCGCCGTTCTGTGGGAAGTCGTCGATCCGGCGCTCAGCGGCGGCGGGGTCGGGCTGTATACGGAGGGCCCCAACGAGACCTACTTCGACGACATCGACGTCAATGGCAATCCGGACTTCGAGTACAACCGGCCGGTCTGGTGGTGGCGGAGCGCGGGGACTGTCTCGGGGACCTGGAAGGTGGCACCCGCGTCGGGCGAGCGGGCGATCCTCAACGACAGCGGACCTGTCCGGGTGACCCAATCGGCCAAGGGCGAGGCGCTGAACCTGATCGGCGATGCCCGCTGGGGCACCCCGATCTTAGACGCCAGTGTTGTCCCGCCCGCGAAGGGTACAGTCGGGCTGCTGTACGACTACAAGGACGCCGGCAACTACCGACTGCTCCGGTTGACGGGACCTGCCGCGGCGCCGCAGTCCCGGATCCAGTTCCTGACTGTCGGCGCGGGGAAGGCGGCTGTTGTGCAGGAAGCGCCCGGAGGCTACTTCCCGGGTCGGCCGAACGCCTTTCGGCTGGATCTGTCCGATGCCGGGGAAGCGAAGTTCCGCCTGAACGACGTCTTGGAGCTTGCGGTCCCGCGAGAAGAATCCGCCAGCGGCTGCCAGGGGCTGTACACCAATGGCGCCCCCGGGACCGCCTTCGGAGGGGTCCGCCTTTCGCTCGCGCCGCCGAAGGACGTCGAGCGCCCGGTGGAGCGCGAAGCATTCGTCAAAGACCCCTACATGCAGCACTGGGCGTCGCCGCTCGGGCAGTGGTTTCCGGTCAAAGGGGAGACCAACACCTTCTGGCACAAAGGCGACTTCTACGGACCGTTCACCCTGACCGTGCCGCTGCTGCTCGACACGCGGCTGACGTTCGGCGCCACGAAGACCGAGTTCGCGGACGGCTACTCGCTTGAAGTCACGGCTGCCGAAGAGGCAGGGAAGGCCACCCTCGCGCTCAGCAAGCTCGGACACCTGAAAGCGAAGGCGGCGGTGCCTGTGGCGGCGGGAGCCTCGTTCACGCTGGAGAAAGACGGCAGGTATCTCTGGGTCTCCGTGGGCGAGGAGCGGTGTCTTGCTTACCGCGATCAGCAGCCGCTGACAGGCACGCGCGTTGGGATCACCTCGAAGCAGGCGCTGGATACGACGACCCTTCAAGTGACCCGGCATCACGTGCGCGACTTCCTGTTCGAGCAGGCGCCCACCGACTGGACGGAGTGGGGCACCTGGGAGATCACCAACCGCTTCTCGTGCACGCCGACGTGGTCGCACATGTCAGGCCGCAGTGACTACGCGGCGGCGCTGTGGAGCAAGTATGCGCTGGCGGGCGACTTCACGCTGGAGTACTACGCCGGCATGCGAATGTCCACCACCAAAGCCATGAGCTACCCTCGCGTCGGCGACATGAACGTGACCTTCGGCGCCGAAGGCAGTGACCTGTCCACCGGCTACAGCTACCTGGTGGGCGCTTGGGATCCCGGCTGGACCAGCAAGTGGACGAAGCTCGTGCGGCGAGCGGGGACGGTCGCCGAAACCGATCGGCCGCTGGTGCCGCGCGTGCGCACGGACTCGGGACGCCGCTACATCCCGGTGCCCTACGTCGCCGACGGCCGAGACGTGCACGGTGCCTGGTACTACTGCAAAGTGCGCCGGATCGGCAACCGGATCGAGTGCTACTACGACAACGAACTGGTGCTCACCTACGACGAGACGGACCCGCTCAAAGGGCATCGCTTCGGGCTCTGGACCTACGACAACGACATGGTTGTCGCCTGCCTCAAAGTATCGTACCAGCGCTGCTACGCCCCGGATCGCCTGGTGCCGGCCCCGCTGCCGGAGTCTTCGGCGGCGGAAGCGGACCAGGTTGTCCTTACGGCCGGTTGTGCCGAGACGCCGGCTCTATCTGCCGATTTCGAGCAGAGCGTCGGAGGGTGGAAGCCGGCTACCAGCGACCGCAACAGCGAGGTGACGATCACCGGCAGCGGCGCCGGCTCCGGTTTGGCCAGCTTGCGCGTGAAGAACCTGACGCTGGGCGGCGACTTCGGCGTGGTCGCCCCGGTGCCGGCGAATCTGGACTTGTCCAGAGCGCAGGAGCTGCGCTTCCGCTACCGCCTGCCCGCCGGCGCCCGGGTCAACGCCTACGTCCAAGCCCTGGGGCGGGAGCACTTCATCCACCTCTCCGGCGCCAGCGACTCGAACGCGCTGCGGCAGTGCCTGGGCTCCGTCGACGTGAAGACAGATGACGAATGGCACGACGCGCGCTTCGACCTCGCGGCGGCCCTGCGCGCGCTATATCCCGCCGCCGAGACCATCCCGCTGCAGACGCTGACGTTCGGCAACCTGCACCCCGGCTACCTCGCGGCCGGTCTCGGCGGCAACCCGTTCGGCTGTCGCTACTATCTGGACGACGTCTGCCTGGCCGTTGCCGGCCCGGCGGAGCGCTCCGTCACGTGGAAGCCCACGGCCCCGGAGGGCAAGGAAGCCCCGGCACTGCAGTATGCCGTCGCCTTCGATCGGTCGCCCGACACTGTGCCCGACAAGCTCGTGGAGGGCGCGGCGACGACGGCCAAATCCGGCGCGCTGAAGGACGGCCTGTGGTACTTCCACGTTCGCGGCAAGGCGTCGGGAGACAAGTGGACCAGTACCGCCCACGTCCCCCTTGCGGTGAGCACCGCTGCACTCTCCTGCCTGAGCATGAGCCCCGCTCCGGGCAAGCCGTGGGGCGGAACGCCGGTGACGTTCCAGCTCGCGCCCGCCGGCGGGCTGAACCTCGACGTGACGCGGAGCAGCCTGACTGTCAACGGTCAGGCGGTGCCGCTGGTCTCGCCGGCCATGACGTACGACTGGCGGGCGCGCAAGCTGACATTCGACGCTCAGCGTTCGACTTTGGCGTTCGAGCAAGGCAAGCCGGTTTCCGTCAGCCTGGCGGCGGCAACGACGGCGGCGGAGCCGGCTGCGTTCGCCTGGGAGGCGACCTTCGACAAGTCCCTGGACCGCACTCCGCCGGCACCCGTGACGCTGGCGGAGCAATTCGTGCGCGACGACTTCGAAGAGGGCCTCGGCGGCTGGGGCAACTTGGGCGGCGAGAAGTACGCGCTGACTGTCTTGGACGATTCGACCGCGGCCGCCGGCAAGCGCAGTTTGCGCATCGTGAACCCGGTGCTGACGGGCTCCTGGAGTGCGGTGCCCACCGCACAGCCGTTCAGCCTGGGCAAGTACCCACTGTTGGCGTTCGACTACAAGGTGACCGAAGAGGTCTGCGCTGACCTCCTGTTCACCCTCGGCGGGGAGACCAGGGCGGTCACCTTTGCTGACGTCGACGATCCCTACCTCAAGCTCGGCGCGACCGAGGCGATCCAGAAGGACGACCAGTGGCACCACGCCGTCCTCAACCTCGGCGAGTTGACCCGCAACCTCTCCTTCGCGCCGAACCAGTACGATGTCACTCAGTGCTACTTCGCCGACACCGGCTACCAGGCAGCGGCTCCGGGCGCCTACTTCAACGTGGACAACTTCACGCTCCTCCCGGCCGAATCTGGCGCGCTGGGCGTGAAGGTGAAGCTGGTGGCGCACGACCCCAGCGGCATCGCCAAGTTCCGGTGCTCGTGGAGCGACCAGCCGACGGATCTGCCCGTCGGTGAAGTGCCCGGCGACCAGCCGGAACAGGTGTTCAAGGTGGAACACGAGGGGCTGCAATACCTGCATGTCGCGGCGCAGGACGCTGCCGGCAACTGGAGCGAACCAGCGCACTACGCCTTCCTGATCGACAACACGCCACCCACCGTCGCCGAGGTGACTCCGGCCGCCAACGGCGCGCTGGGCACTCGCACTGTGCAGGTCAAGTTCGCCGAGGCGCCGGGCGCGGCGCTCGATCCCAAATCGATGGCGTTCTCGGTGAACGGCAACAGCTACCCGCTGACAGCTCTCGACACCGGGTTCGCGCCGGCGACCAATCAGCTCTCGTGGAGCTGGTGCCTGGCCACCGGGCTGTTCTCGGAGCCCGTTGCGGACGGCACGGCGGTCAAGTTCGCGCTGTCGGCGGTGAAGGACTTCGCCGGCAATGCCAGCGCGCCGCAGGACTGGACCTACACGGTCAGCTACGCCGCCGACAAAGAGCCGCCGCTGCCGCCCGAGGTGAAGTGCAGCTCTCACGAGTCGGTGGTCTACGACACCTTCACTCGCGGCATCGGCAACTGGACGCCCTACGGGAGCGCCTACGGTTCTCAGGTAGACCGCACCTTTGATGCGGCGAAGGGCGACTATGTCGCCGCAGTTCAACTGGGCGCCGGGACCAGCTACGGCAACTATGTGCACATCGGCGACTACGACCTCGCCACCCACCCAATGATGAGCTTCGACTACAAGATCCCCGCCGGGGTGCAGGTGTTCTTCCACCTGTACCTCAACGGCGCGTGGTACGGCGTGCCGGTTACGGGGCAAAGCCGCACCTACACCAACCTGGGCGCCATTCCGGGCATCGCCCCTGACGGCCAGTGGCACACTGCGACGGTCAACCTGCTGGACCTGGCCAAGGCCACCGTCAAGGCGAATGCGCACGCCGTCAAGTACCTCATGCTCTGCAACTACGGCGGCACAGGCAGCGTCGTGTCGTTCGACGACTTCCACCTGTTCGGCCCGGGCGCCAACGCGGCCGTGTTCAACTGGAAGACGGTGGATCCGACCGGGATCAAGGGCTACAGCTACGCGCTCGACGCCAGCCCGGTGACCATTCCCGACGAGACCCCCGAGACCGCCGCGCCGACGGCAACACTGGGCAACCTCCAGCCCGGCCAGTACTACTTCCACGTGCGGGCCCAAGACGGGGCGGGGAACTGGGGACCGCCGGTGCACTACGCATACCGCGTAGGCTGAGCGCACGGGTCTACGGAGAGGAGCCGCCCGACGCCCCAATGCAAAAGGGAGTGCGCGGTCTCTCGCCCGGGCCGGTCTGACCGTTCAATCTCCGATCTGCAATCGCCAATCTGCACTCCCCGGGGCCGTCAGTTCAAGCTCTCGGCGAACCGGCGCACGAGGCGCTCATCGAAGAACGTCCCGACCCCGCCGAGTAACTCCTCCAGCGCCTGTTCGCGGGGTAGCTCCGCCCGGTACGCCGCCTTTGAGCACATGGAGTCGTAGGCTTCCGCGATGGCGATAATCTGCGCCGCCAGCGGGATGTCGTCGCCCTCGAGTCCGTCTGGATACCCCGTTCCGTCAATCCGTTCGTGGTGGTGCAGCACCATCTCCGTGATGTCCTGGAGCTCTTCGGCCGCGCCCAGGATCTCGCCGCCGTGAAGCGGATGTCGCTTCACTTCCTCGAACTCCGTGGGCGTGAGCGCCCCCGGCTTCTGGAGTAGCTCCGGGCTCAGCATCAGCTTCCCCACGTCGTGCAGCAACCCGCCCAGCCAGATGCGTTCCCTTTCCTCCGCGTTCAGACCGAGGCGTTCCGCCAGGGCGCGCGCCAGGTCGGCGACGCGGGCGCCGTGCCCCGGCTCGAACGTGTCGCAGAGCTGCTCGAGGGCTCGGACCAACGCATCCACCGCTGCCACTGTGGGGTGCCCGTTCCGCGGAACGAGTGCCGTTTCGGTGGGCCTCCCGAAGAGGTGAGCCGGCCCGATGCGAATGGTACCGTTTGCCGTGCCGAGATCGCTGTGCGGCCGCGCCACGCGGGCTGGTGCGGCGACCTCCTCACCCGGCCGGAAGACCGGCAGGCACAGGGTCACGGTGGTCCCGCTGCCGGGCGCGCTCTGTGCTTCCAGGTGGCCGCCGTACCGACTGGCGAGGCCATAGGTCCTGGACAGGCCGAGACCCAATCGGCTGGGTCCCTTGCTGGTGAAGAACGGCTCGAACGCTCGCTGGAGGGCTTCAGCGTCCATGCCGAGGCCGGTGTCGGAGACAGAGAGCGCAACCCATTCCTGAGGGGCCGGAGTCGCGGCATCCTGCGTGCTCGGCCGCCGGTCGAGGCGCAACTGAATCCCGCCGCCCTCCGGCAGTGACTCGCGCGCATTGGCCACCAGGAGACCCACGATTTCCTGGATGGCAGCGGGATCGCCGTGGGCCGGGCAGTCCGCGGTTGCCGGTGTCAGGGACAACTGGATGTTGCTCGGGAGCGTGCTCCGGAGGTGCGCGCAGGTGGCGTCGAGCAGCGCCTTCATGTCCACCGCGCGCGGCGGCCCCCCTGAATGGCCGCACATGTCGCCCATCTGTCTGACCAGCGCCGCGATTGCCAGGGCCTCGTCCTCGATGCACTGCAGCTTACGGAGCGACGGTTGGGGAAGCCCTCCGCCAAAGCGAAGCAACTGCGCCTGGCCCACGATGGGGGTCAACCGGTTGTTCAGGTGGTGGGCGATCCCCGCGGTCACGCGCGCCAATGCCTGCTGCGTTTGGGAGAGGCACCAGTCGGTCGTCGCGGCGTGCCTGGGCCCGCCGGCATCGAGTGCGACGCACTGGAGGGTCGCGCCGGACGCATCACGCACGGGCGTTATGGTGGCGACCACTTCGACGGGGGTGCCGTCCTTCCGGAAATCGCGGAGGCGGCTCGTTCCGGCGCCGCCAGCCGTCGCTGACTCCGTGACAAGGTGGAGCTTCCGCCCGACGAGTTCGTGCCGGGCGTGACCCATAAGTCGCTCATACGCCGGGCTTATGCACAGGATGGTGCCGGTTGCGTTCGTCAGGACGAACGCAGCACCGTCTTGAGTCGCGCCGGCCGGCGAACCTCCTGGCGTCTGCGGGACGGACTGGCTCTGGGCTTCCATGGAGTCCTCTCCTCTCTGAGGGCAGCCGGGGAGGCGGAGCGCTTGGCAACGCTGCGCCGCTGGAGTTCGTTACATGCCACGGACAACGGCTCCCTCCGGCCAAAGAGAGTATGATGCCTCGTCCCGGGAGGATACTGCACTTTTCCAGAGTTGTCTGTCCGTAGAATTGCGATTTTTCCGGTTCATCCGGACAATGCGTACTTCTCGTGAGAGAGCTTGGCTTGCAGGGGTGTCGCCGAGGCTTCGAAGCCTGAGTTTGCCGCCTTGGGCTGCCGGCAGGCTCTCGTCGGGCACCGGAAAAGAACAGGACCGGGTCACGGACTCGGTCCTGCCTGCCGTGCAGCACCGAACGGCGCTCAGGTCGCTCTCCAGCGTTGCCCTATCCTCCGTCCGGCACCCGAGAGAGTAGCCGAAACGTCTGGAGAAGTCAACGGTCTGAACCTGCCGGTAGCCAGAAGCGGTAAACTCACGAAGTGCGCATTATCCGGATGAACCATTTTTCCGGAGCCTCCACGGTGCTTGGCGGTGCCAAACGTATTGAGGGAGTAGGCGGGCGCGCCCAGCCTGGAGGGCCAGGCGGCCTTGCAGAACCCGCCGGTGTCTGCCTCCTTTAAGGCAGACACGCCCGCACCCAGTCCGAGGCCGGCGTCCGTGGGATGGAGCGCCGCGCGGGAGTCTGGCGCGCGGGTGAAGATGAAGAGGCGCTTGCTACGGCGGCGGTGGAAGTCCGGGCCGCGAGAGAGGGCCTCGACAAGGAGTTGAGCACCAGGGACGTGCTCGCCGGTCAGTTACACTCCGCCACCAGCGGCCCGGCGAGTTCCTGCAGGAAGAACAGCCGCCCGGGCAGTGTGGGCATGAAGCTGCTGGGCACCCACGGGTCGGGGCCGTAGCGCAAGGTCACCCAAAACGACAAGCCTTGCCACTGCATGCCGCGGCTGAGCGAGCCATCGCAACCGCCGATGATCTTGTCGGCTTGCAGGAAGAGCCCGGGGCCGATGGTGTTGGCGTTGGCGGGGACGAGGGTGGTGCGGCTCTTGAAGCTGGTGACCGCGTTCTGTTCGATGGTGAGCGGGTGGAGCCGGGCGCCCAGGCGGTGGGTCTGCTCCTTCCATTCGTCGACGCAGTCGAACTCGGCGGCGAAGTGGGGCTCCCAGAAGGCGATATGCATCACGCGGCCGATGCCGAACACGACGACGAGCCGGGCGCCCTCGGCTTTCAGGGCGGCGATCTTCTCGGCGTACTTGGGCAGCGACTTCCGGGTGGCGAAGTTCCGCTGGCTCTTCGGGACGGTGAGCTTGCCCAACGGCCCGTAGAACGCCTGCCCCATGGCGTTCTGGAACGCGCCCTCGGAATCGCCGGGGAGGGTGTTGCCAGCGGCGTCGCTCCATTCGTCCATGTTGAATCCGTACACGTGCTTGCAGTCGATTCCCCACTCCTGCAGGAAATAGACCGCCCACTTGTACATGCCCATGGGGCCCACCGGCAGGATGAAGGCGAGCTTCTGCTCCGTGTACTTCGCGTTGAGGATCTCGAGCGCGATCTCGTGCCCCATCTTGGTGTCGAAGTCGCCCAGGGTCTCACAAGGCACCGGCTCGAACTCCTTGTGCCACCAGGGCTGGCGGTCCAGCACGCTCTCGGGCGGGTTGCTGCAGCATTCGTCGAACCGGGCCAGGTCCCACCCTGCCGGGAAGAACCCCTCCAGCAGACTTCCTTTGATGGTTGAAAGCAGATCCATGTTCGTTCCTCCGTTCTGTGGGCAACTAAACGCTTCAGTTCGTGGTTCCCTCCTCGGTCTCCTTCCCCGCGCGCGATTGGGGTTCCGTGCCGGGAAGGCCGGCTGGCGTCCGCGTGCCGCCGGTCCCGCCGTTTCCCGACCGGCATGATCTGGGTATAGACCCCAAGAGCGATTGGGTGCGTCGGGTGCATCCCACGATTACGGGGCCCCAGTAGCGTAGCCCCTGGTGGGCGTCACCCCGCGCACCGGTGACGCCCACCAGGGGCTACGCTACGAGGTGAACCGAGGGGAGCATTCCGCCCCCCGTAATCGCGGGATGCACCCGGGTGCGTCCGTGCCGGCCGCTGACAGGCCCCGGCGATCGCAACGCGTTCTCTGTCAGGAGTCCCCACAATGACCTTCCGCGCGTTCCTCCGCGCCTGCCTGCTCTTCCTCGCCGCGTGCGCGCCCGTTGGGGCAAAGGAGTCGGCCGCGGGTCGTGCCGCCCTGGTCTCGCCGGTCGAGGAGATCACCCGTGCCTATCGCGCCGGTCAGCTCAGCGATGAGCAATCGCTGATTCAGCGCGTGCTGGCGGTCCGCGATCCGGGTCGCCTTCAGCCGCGATTTCGCTCGCCCGGAGGCCCGGCTTCCCGCTGTGGCTCGGCGGTGTTCCACGAACTGGCGGTCAACTGGAACCGGCTGTCCGCACCCACGCGGGCGGCGCTGGCGCCTTACCGGGCGCGTCCGACCAGCTCCGGGATCGTGTCCTATGACAAGGCGGCGACGGTCAAGTCCTTCAACTCGTCCGGCGGCCACTTCAAGATCCACTACGTCACCTCCACCGTCGACGCCCCGCCGCTGACCGACAGCGACAGCGACGGCACGGCGGACTTCGTCGAGAGCGTCGCCGGCGCGTTCGACGCGGCCTGGCAGCGGTATGTGGTTGAGCTGGGATTCACCCAGCCATTGAGCGACTTCCCCGGCCCCGGTGGCGCGGAAGATGGCGGGGACGGCCGCTTCGACGTGTACCTGGCAGAGATCGCCGACTCCCGCGGAGCGTTGGGTTTGGAGGTCATCGAGTTCGAGGGAGGAAACCCCGTCCGGGACACCGCTGTCGGCTTCATCCTGTTCGACAATGACTTCCTGAACAGCGGCTTCACCACGGTGACTCCGTTGGAGCTGATGCAGGTCACCGCCGCCCACGAATTCATGCATGCAGTGCAGGATGCCTACGAGACGGACGACCAGCGGCTGCCCGACGGCTCGCTCAACTTCTGGTACTCCGAGGCGTCGGCCGCGTGGGGCGAGAAGGAAGTCTGCCCCGGCATCGACGCGATCCTGGAACGCCTCCCCGGGTGGTTCGAGTACCCGGAAGTCGCAATGGACGCCTATGCCGACGCAGACCACCCGGAGCATGAGTATGGCTCCATGCTGCTGAACGTGCTGTTGACGGCGAAGTACGGAGCGGGAACGGTGCGCCGAATGTGGGAGTCGCTCTCGCGCCAGCCGGACGGGACCGACCTGACCAGCCTCCAGGCATTGGACGTAGTGCTCACTCAGTTGGGCAGTTCGCGGTCCGGCCTGATGCGGGAGTTCTTCGTGTGGAACTACCTGACCGGGGCCAACGCCGACGGGCGCCACTATCCCGAGGCGGCAAAGTACCCGGCGATGTTCGTCAGCAAGGACCACCACACGCACGCGGTCTACCCGGTCCAGAGCCCGTCGCCGCTGCCGTACAAGCCGGCCCACCTCGGCAGCAACTATGTCTCCTTCCTGCCGCCGACTCCGGCGGGGGGCGCGCTGAAGGTTGAGTTCGACGGTCAGGACAGTGCTCAATGGTCCGCGCAGTTGATCGCCGTGACCGCCGGGGCGTCGCCGGGGTACGTCCCGCTGACGCTTGCTCTGGACAGTGCGGGACAGACCGGCAGTCGGACAGTGGACTGGGCGGGGCTGTCGCGGGTGGTTCTGGTTGCGGGCGTGCTCTCCGTGAGCGGCGAGGACTGCCAATACACCTATCGAGCCACGACGGTGGCGGCGATCCCGCCGAAGGTGGCTGGGTCGGCCGCTACGCCGACCAGCGTCGAGGTCACCTTCGACGCGCCAGTCGTTGCCGGCGACGCCACGACGGTGGCCAACTACCGCCTGGAGAGCCCCGCCGGAACCAATCGCAGCCTCGCGGGTGCAGCGCTCTCGTACAACGCCGCCACGCGAACGGCGCGCCTGACCGGACTGGCTCTGTCGCCGGCTGCCACCTACCGGGTCACTGTCACCGGTGTCCGGCACGCCGATACCAACGCGCCCCTCGTCGCGGACGGTTCGGGCAACGTCTCCAGCGGCACCGTGAGCCGGCCGGCTGCGAGCGGCTTCCTGCTCGAGGTCAACGGCGGGTTGGATGACAAGGGCCGCGGCCTCTATTCACTCGTCGCCCTGCCGTTGAGCTTGACCGACCCCAACCCCGCCACCTACTTCGGCGCCGGGGTCAAGCTCGCCACGTACGACCCGCGGCTGGGCGCGAACGTCGGCGAGTACCTGCGCTTCACCGCGCAGGCGCCGAACTTCGGGCTGGAACCGGGTCGCGGGTACTTCCTTCAGTCCACCGCAGACAGCCTGGTCTGGTTCGACGGCGCCGCGGTCCCAGCGACGCAGCCCTTCTCCGTCAGCCTGCCGGCGGCCTCGTGGTACCTCATGGGGAACCCGTTTGCTCAGCCGTTGGCATGGGACCTGGACGCGCTCCGATACCGGCACGGCGCGAACTCCGGCACGCTGCGCGAGGCGCTGGCCAGTGCCAACCCGCCCGCGGAGCCGTATGCCTGGGTCTGGAACACCGACCTCGGCGACTTCGAGATCCTGTTCGACAAGTCGCTTGTGCCCGAGGCGCGTTCGGTGCTCCGGCCCGGCGAGGGCGCGTTCGTGTTCTGCAATGCGACGGGAGCCAGCCTGGAGCTGGCGTCTTCGACCGGCAAGGCCGCCGCCTCGCGCGCCTCCCGTCCCGTCGGCGGCTGGAGCGCGGAGATTGTGGCGCAGGGCGGCGAAGCGCGCTCCTCGAGCCGCCGCTCGTTCGGCGTTGCTCCCGGCGGCCTCCCCAGGGGGGTGCGGATCTCGCCGCCGCCGGCCGCCGCCCCTGGACGGGCGGCCGCGGACCTCCACTTCCTTGAGACGGAGACTGGGCGCGCGCTGGCTGTCGACCTCCAACCTGCCGGCCGAGCGACCCCGCAGTGGCGGTTTGTGGCTACCTCCGAGCTCCCCGGCGCCGAGGTCGTGCTGTCCTGGCCCGACTTGTCCGCCGTCCCCAAGCAACTCGGGCTCAGACTGGTGGACCTCCAGACGGGCAAGCAGCAGTCGTTGCGGTCCACGCGCTTCTACCGGTACCGGGCGGGGGACTCTCCGCGGGAGTTTCGCCTCGAAGCCTATCCGACCGCCGAGGGGAACCTCACTGTCACCGGAGTGTCGATTCGCCCCGCCGGTCGCGGCGGACCCGGACCCGGTATCTCATTCACGCTCAGCCGCGCGGCAGACGTGCAGGTTCGGCTGCTGACCACAAGCGGCCGGACGGTGAGCACCACCGCCAAACCTGCCCTCCCAGCCGGACTGAACGCGCTTGACCTCGCCGGCCGTACCGGCGAGACGCGCGCTCTGGCGACAGGGGTCTACCTGGTAGAGGTGGTGGCACGCGCGGAGGAGGGGCAAGCGGCCAAGGTCATCCGGGCGATGCGCGTGCGGTGAGGGCAGGGGAGACTGTCGGTCGAGGTGTCGGCGGGATCGGGAGAGCCTCGCCGAGCGTGGGCGGGGCTGCCTGCTCGGACCCGTCCGCCTTGTCCGACCTGTCGGACGGGCCGCAACGCGGCCAGCGCTACTTCTTCGCCCGGAACTCCTCGGGCACCGACTGCGCCAACTGAGGGTTCAGCTCCCCGGCTTTGGCGTACGCTGCTTTCGCCTCGGCCTTCTTGCCGGCCTGCTGGTAGACCGACGCCAGTTGCCAGTAGTGGGAAGCCAACTGCGAGTTCAGGTACTGGCGGCGGCCTTCGCCGGAGGGGTCATCCGCGCGGATCTCTGCCAGGCCCTGGCGGTCCATTTCGAGGATCTGCTTCCACTGGGCCAGGGCTTCGTCCCATTTCTGCTGGCGACCCAGCAGCGCGGCCAACTGGAAGCGACTGTTGACGTCTTTGGGGTTCTTCTGGAGGAGCTGTCGGTACTGCTCGGCGGCTTCCTTCTGCTTGCCCTGCTGCTCCAGGCAACGCGCCATCCCCATCCGCGCGGCCATGTCATCGGGTCTTGCCTTGAGCCACTTCCCGTATTCCGCTTCGGCGGCGGCGTAGTCGGTTCCGCGCTCGGCCGCTCGCGCCAGCTCCTGGTAGGCCATGGTCTCGTAGTACTGGGCCTGCTGGTCTTCCTTCTTGGCCTTGTACACCTCGGCCATGGCGCGGTACGCCTCGCAGCGTTTCTTGGTCAACTCCGCCTGGCGGGTGTCGGCTTGCTTGCGGATCTCCTCCAGGTGCGTGTTGAGCTGCTCCCGCTTGGGTGCCCAAGTCTTTTCGAGTTCGTCCAGCTTTGACTGGTACTCCTTCTGGAGGTCGGCCCGCTTGTCGTCGGTCAGCCCCTTCTCCTGCTGCGCGCCGTCCAGCCACTTCTGGATTGTGTCGCGCTCTTTCGCATAATCGGCGTTGAACTGGGAGCTTGCCGCGACGATTGCCCGGCCCTCGCGGTCGGCAGCCACTTGCAGCAGGGAAGCCACGGTGCTGTAGTGCGCCGTGGCAGCGTCCAGTTGGTCGGCCGCTTTGAAACGTTCCGCTGCTTCGCGGTGCTTCTCCGCCATCTCGACCAGCAGGTCCGCCGGCAGGGGCTTCGCCTGCTGGACCTCTGCCTGCCGCTGCTTCATGAGGGCCTGCTGCAGCAGCCCGAGGGCGCCCTGCAATTCCACGGCCGCGGCCTCCGCGTCGTCCCGCTTGAGCGCTTGGTGGGCGGCATCCATGTACAGCCCTATCGTCTCGACGGTCTTCTCTTCCGCGACGGGCGTTGCCTTGGTTCCCGTGGGCGTCGACTCCGTTCCTCGCTTCGCCTGCTTCGCGCACCCGGCGAGCGTGAGGCAGGCGATGCCGCCCGCCAGACAGGTGGTCTGCAGCGATCTCCTCACAGTGGGTCCGTGCATCTGGTAACCAGTCCTTCCTTGTCTGCGTTCCCGGGAAGGACGCCACAGGGCGCCCAAGCTCCCGACGGCTGTCCATTATACCCACAGTAGCAGGTAGTCAGACACTGGGCCCGGGAAGCCGGCGGCTGCCCCAGTCTGCCTCACCTTCCGCCGCGATACCAGCCGCGCTGAGGTCTTCCCTCGCACACCACCAGGGAGCTTGACAGCACGGGGCATTGACCCGGGAGAGCGGATGCGCTATCATGAGGGCGCCATCGGGGAGAGGCCGTAACGGAGTCGCCGCCGGGCGGGCGCCTTCCAATCCGGCTTCGCTCGGATGCCGCAGCATCGTCGTGCTGCGCTGGTGCTTCGCCACCTCGCGGCTGACTGAGCGCCAGCCACCCCTCCCGTTGCGCCGCGCCTGTGACCACGCCGGGAACCGGCATTCTGGACATGAGATGAGCATTGTGTTGTCTCGACGCCCTGGACTCTCCACCCTCCTCCCTCGCCGCGCACGCGCTTTCGCGGCCCTGTCTTTCTTCCTGATCGCGGGACTCGCCGAGGTGTGGGCGGCACCACTGCGGAACGTGCCGCAGACGCTGAAACAGCCGGACGGGTCGGTTGTGAAGTGTTTGGCCAGTGGACACGAGTACCTGAACTGGCTGCACGACGCCGCCGGGCACATCATTGTCCGCCGCCCCGACACCGGCTGGCTGGTCTACGCCACCGTGCAGAACGGCGCCCTGGTGCCCACGACGGTCGTCGTCGGCCGAGCGGCCCCGGCCGGCGTTCCCACCAACATCAACCCGGCGCGCGTCTCGCTGGCTCGCGTCGCCGTTCCCCTCAGAGCGCCCGGCCCCGCGGGCTCACGCGCGCCGGATGCGGGCGGCTCTCGAGCGCCGACGACCGGCACCATCAACAACGTCGTCGTCTATATCCGCTTTGCGGACGACAACGAGTTTTCCAAGCAGCGAAGCTACTACGACGGCATGTTCAACAAGGCCACGTCGGGCGCGAACTCCATGCGCAACTACTTCGTGGAGGTCTCCTACACCAAGCTCACGATCACCACGACGTTCTACCCAAAGACGACCGGCACGACCGTCGTCTCCTACAAGGATGCCCAGAAGCGCGGCTACTACCAGCCCTACAACTCGGTCACGAACCCCCTCGGCTACCAGAACGCCAGCGAGTCGACCGACCGCGAGCACACGCTGCTGAAGAACGCCGTCACCGCCGTCGCGGGCGATGTACCCACCAGTCTGAAGCTGGACGGCGATGGCGACGGCCAGGTGGACAACGTCTGCTTCATCGTCGCCGGGCAACCCGGTGCCTGGGCCTCTCTGCTGTGGCCGCACATGTGGGCGCTGTACACGCAGACGGTCTACCTCAACGGCAAGCGGGTCTATATCTACAATCTCCAGGTGGAGACGGCTCTGGACACCAGCGGCGTGGGCGTGCTCTGCCACGAGATGTTCCACTCGCTCGGGTCGCCGGATCTCTACCACTACAGCTACGACGGTCTCGTGCCGGTCGGGCCGTGGGACCTCATGGAGTTCGACAGTGACCCGCCCCAGCACATGGGCGCCTACATGAAGTATCGCTACGGCAAGTGGATCTCGTCCATCCCCAAGATCGTCGCGAACGGCACCTACACCCTTGCTCCCCTCACGTCCTCAAAGAGCAACTGCTACCGGATCGACTCGCCCAACACCAAGACCGAGTACTTCGTGGTCGAGTACCGGAGGAAGACGGGCACGTTCGAGGGCGGCCTGCCCGGGTCGGGCCTGCTGGTCTACCGCATCAACACCGCGCTGGACGGGAAAGGCAACGACAACGGCCCGCCCGACGAGGTGTACATCTACCGACCCGACGGGACGACAACGGTCGTCGGCGACTACAACAAGGCCCACTTCAGCGCCGATGTCAGCCGGACCGAGATCAACGACACGACCAACCCGTCATCGTTTTTGTCCGACACGAAAGCCGGCGGGCTGAAGATCAAGAACGTCACCTCAGCGGCCAGCACGATCTCCTTCGACGTGGACGTGGGAGTGACCGCCGACGGTCCCGACCTGATAATCACCAAGCTCGATGTGAGCCCGGCGAGCGGGCTTATCACCGACGCGCGCACGGTCACCTGCGAGGTCCAGAACCAAGGCAACAAGAGCGCCTCGTCGTTCAAGGTGGGTCTGTGGACCGACCGCAGCTCGGCGCCGTCTCCGGGCGTCACGGGCGAGGAGAAACTCTGGTCGGTGACCGGCTTGACTGCGGGGCAGACGACCACGCTGACCTACACCTTCACCCCGACGAAAGGCGGCACATTCCTGGCGTACGCCACCGCCGACCACAGCCGGCAGGTCACCGAAAGCAGCGAGACCAACAACGTCGGCGGACCGACGACTTGGACGGCCGACCAGGCCAACCTGACGATCACCCTCGCGGTGGCGCCCCAGTCGGGCGACACGGCCACCCAGCGCACCGCCACCGTGACGGTCAAGAACTCCGGCACCCAGGACATCAGCGGCAGCTTCAACGTGGACTTCTGGCGCAACCGGACGAGCGACCCCGTCGCCGGCGCGACCACGAAGGGCGACCAGACGTGGA
>Ga0210044_10005936_pt1 | contig 16286 bp, 9 predicted proteins | sample CryGey13umfilter_2_FD_183959 | JGI IMG/M metagenome (GOLD analysis project Ga0210044, IMG submission 183959) | Groundwater microbial communities from aquifer in Utah, USA - Crystal Geyser 4/9/14 3 um filter (SPAdes) (version 2) | ecosystem: Environmental > Aquatic > Deep subsurface > Groundwater...
CGCCGGCTGTGTCAAGCTCCGGTGTGGTTTCCATCCAGACATTACAGAATTTGCACCGAAAGCGGCACCTATTAGTCAACTTGAATGAAGCATAGAATGGATAAGCATCCTCGCCCCTGATTTTATTGGCGATAAGCGACCTGGCGGCATGCAGATATTTGGCGGCTGGTAAATAACGCATTACGCTTTGACCTCAGCCGTCCGAGTATATCGACGCCCTTTCCACTCGAATGTGGAAAAATTGCTTTTGATTATTATAAGCGGCACCAGGATTAAATTAACAAACCACGCCGGCCCAAAATATTTCAGCAGATGATAACAATTATAAAGTGATGCAGATTTATACAGGAACAACAAATCGACCGCCATTTTAATTCCGAGCGCCATCATCAGCGAATTGCTTATACTGGTGTCAAATGCCAACACAATAATTGAGAGCCAGATCGCACCGTAAAAAAGCAACGCCGGTATGAAAAACATCAATACTCCCACCCTCAAGAGGCCATCGCCATAAGCTCCCCACCGAAATCGTTGGTTGAGAAAGTGGCGAAGGCTCGATGCGCCGCCGGTTTTCACGATCGATTCTGCACTCGTAGCCAATGCAATTTTGAAATCCGTATTGTGGTGAATATAATTTAGGAGAAAATTATCTTCCGCAGGCCGAACTTTCAACTGCTTCAATTCCTCCTTCATCAAATCATAAATATTCCTTCTATAGGCAAGGTTGGCCGCGGTGCAAGTATATGCTGAGCCAGCCTCGATATAAGCCGCCCCTAAGGCCCGCTGGGAAAAATAATCAACGGAGTCAATCCCTCGCCAGATATTCTCGGGCTTCGGATAAGCGGCGTGGCCGACCACTATTCCGACTTCCGGTTGAAAATACGAGTTTAGGGCGGTCAGCCATCCCTTAGGATGAGTGCAGTCGGCATCGGTGCTGGCGATTATCTCGCCGGTCGCTTCATCCAACCCCTTTAAGAGCGCCGTCTTCTTGGGAACAATCGCTTCACCGTCTTGGACCTTGATAGGAATAAAATTGTCGTGTTTTGCACAATAGCGCTCTATGATTTTCGCTGTCCCGTCGGAAGAACAATCGTCTGCAATAATCACCTGATATAATTTCGGAGGATAATCTTGTTTTTCAAGCGACTGGAGGCATTTCGCCAGATTATCAGCTTCGTTATGGGCGGCGATGATCACACTGATCGAATGATATTTCTCGTTATTGTATATTGGGATCCTGAAAAGCCTTCCAAAAAGATAAAGAATCGATAGAGCGTAAATTCCGGCCAGAATCAACAATGTTGCTTCTAATATATTCATCTAAACGATCCGTCAGGTTTCATATCCAATATCACCGGCTGTAGCTTCTTCATAATAAGAATTTCCACCACAGATTTCAATGCAGATAAGGTGCCGTTATAGTCGATTGAAATCTTTTTGAAATGGCATTCGTGAAAAAGAACTATGGAACCGGCCCTAATCTTTCCTTCAATCCTTTTCACTATAACCTCTGGCTTTTCCATTCTGTAATCCTTACTGTTGGAATTCCAGAGGATTATGGAAAGTTCCAGATTCCTGCAGATGGAGAGCAGAGTCGGAGTGATAATTCCATAAGGTGGACGGAATATCCGATTGGTTTTTCCAGTGATATCTTCAATCAAGCTCTTGGAACGATAGATCTCATCCTGCAGTTTTCCCCGGCCAGCAAGAAGGGCATTGGGGTGGCTGAAGGTATGATTTCCTAATAGATGGCCACGCGAATGGATTAGTTTCGCCAGTTCCCGATTGGCAATGAGATTTTCGCCGGTAACAAAGAAAGTCGCCCGGCTTTTTGTGTAATCGAGAATTTCCAGAATTTTGGGTGTCATCTTTGGGTGGGGGCCATCATCGAAAGTCAATGCCACTTGATTGGTATTTGGCGAGAAGGCTCTAATTATCTGACATCCCAGAATCTTCATTGCTTGGCCGAGCCAGTCGTTCCTAATTTAAATTTGATTATAAATGCCGAGCCGATAATCGCTGGAACCAAGAGATTGAAGGAAAATAGCAACAGCGAAGCATCGAGAGCAATAGCATTGTCGATACCAAACTTTCCCAGAAAGTATATGGACGCCATTTCTCTCACACCCAGATCACCAAAACTGATCGGCAGAGAGGATTTGACCAGCATAATGGAGCTGGTCGCTGACATCCCATGAACTATGGAAATCGGTTGGAAGGCGTTTATCAGCAAGAAGAATTGCAAAGTGAAGCCAAGATACATCGCCAATGACATTATCACTACTGGAATCACTCTTGATGCCGGGATATTCTGAATCACCTCCCAGAATTCATCGTATCTGAATCGCTTCGGGAGAAATCGAACTTTCGGAAAATTAATTTTCTTCCGAATTCCCACAAAAATCATTGTAAGTATGATCAGGAAAATCGGAATCAAACTCAGATAAAGCCGTCCAGTCACATAAGCGAGGCCCAAGCAACCCACCAATGCTGTTACAAAATATGCCGCGGCATTATCTATGAGCGCCAGAGCGAGAAGTTTCATTCTTGGGACACCAAGTATATATAATATCCTCGCATATTCACCCAAGCCGCCCGGAGTTGTCAGTCTCAAAGCGGTGCCTGTCATAATCGAGCCTAATACTTCCCGGTCGGGCACCGTTCGATCACCGCTGATGTAGCCTACAAGATATTTCCATCGCATAAACAGCCAGAATATATTTAGCGGAGCCAGAACCAAGGCGACAATTATTAGAATCAAATTTGCGCGCCTTAATGCCGCCGTCATTCTGTCGAATTCCACCAGGTGGAATAGATACATCAGCACTGCCAGCGCGATGGCAACCTTGAGTATCGCCCAGAAGTTAATCCTCTTGACAATCAAAGCATAATCCAAGACTTTCGCTCTCATTTAGGAAATATACCATTTTCCAAAATAGATATGATCACTGCCTTCGGTGCAGTTTGTGCAGATATTAATTGCTGTCCGGTTCTGCAGAATGCGCTTGCGAAAGGCTCTGAACTTATCGCCGGTCCATGCCTCGATTATCCCGCCATTGGCGATATTTCCGAAAACGTATTTGCCCTTCTTATCAAAACAACAGGGCACAATAGATCCATCAGAATTAATGTTCATCGAGTAATAGAGACGGCCGCAACGATTCCTTCTGCTCCCAGAAACTCTCAGCTTTTCTCCTTCATTTTCATACCTCCGCAACTCTTTCCCACGGGGCAAAAACCCCAAGTCTCTCTCTGTATCTAATAGCTGCAGGGTTTTCACCGAAACAATGTCCACTCCCAACCGTTTCCCAAACTCTCTCACTTGCGGTAATTGGGCTTCGGTATGGGCCGTTAATAGCATCTGCAGTTCGATTATTGGCGTAAAGCTCTTCAATCGCTCCTTCACTTGAACTAGATTTCGTATTCCTGCAATAACTCGATTGAAATCTCCTCCGATCCGATATTTCGAATATGTATCTGCTGTTAGTCCATCCAGCGAAATGATAATTTCGTCAAGCCCACTTCGAATAATCTCCCCGGCCTCATCTTCGTTGCGTATATAATGCCCATTGGTGCTGGTGATAGTATAAATCCCTTGGTCATGAGAGTAGCTGGCAAAATTAAGAAAGTCGCGATTCAAGAATGGCTCCCCCTGATTGAAAAGCAGGATATAAATGATGTGGGATGAATAGGCATCGATCATTTTCTTGAAGAGATCAAAATCCATTTCAGACGGGTCTCGCTTGATTTCGCCTGCGCCCGTTGCGCAAAGCGGGCAACTTAGATTGCATCGCGATGATGGCTCCACCATCAAAACCAACGGTTTCGACGGATGGAAATCCCGACCCGTGATTTGCATCATCGAATACATCAAACCATTCCGCATTAGTTGCGGCCAGGCCGAAGCCTTGAGCGCCTGCCCTTTGAATCGATGCGCTAAAATCCGGCTTTGCTTCAGCATTGACATCAATAGTACCGATAGGATATGGAGGCCAGAAGTCGAAGTTGCTTCGAGAGCTGGCCGGCATAGTCGTCCTGCTGGAATCTGGCTTCAAAAGAGCAAAATGCCTCCGGGAAAAATTCATAGCTTCCGCCGAAGTTCACGCCCCAACTCCTATCACCGATACCTGCCAGAAATTTCTTGGTCAAGGGATCCTCATTGCGATGCCCCAAAAGTATGTCCCCGCCGACATTTTCTCCGGGTGGATTAGCGCCATGGTGCATCCGCTCGAATCTTGCCTTTAACCTGATTAATGGATTTATCCAATAGTCGGCCTTGAACATAAACTTGTCGGAATTTGGCTGCATAGGGAAACCGAGGAATTGATCGTGGTTGGCATAAGTATTTACGGCGAAAAAGTGGGTGTAAACATACGGCTCTATGCGGACATACTCTGCTGTTAAGGACAATCCCTTTATCCCCAATGGATCAACATTCTCTGCGCCGACCTGAATAGCCCATTTGTTTCCCCAATGGTCGCTTCCGAATTTGTTCAGCGAAATATCATCCAGCAAAAGCGCCCCATATAACTTATATCCATTACGAGGATAATATGCGGCATCGAAGCTGATTAATAAGTTGTCACGGTCGCCGAGGTAATGTTGCTCCGACCAGAAAAACATAACAGGTATCATATAGCCGAGATCAAATCCGCGTTCTCCATAAATGGCAGTCTCGGACAATCCAATGGTTAGGTTTTTCCACGGAAGCAGCTCAAAGCGATGGGTAGCGATATATTTTTTCTTGAAATTCTTCCTATAATTTGCCGGTGTCTGATAGGATATTGTTGAGTCGATCAGGTCGGTGCGCAAACTGCCGGCGACAAAAGTAGCCCGAACCCGTCGGCCCGGATATTGAAGCATCACCATATCAAATGGCAGCGCATAGTCGGAGAGAAGAAGCCCTCCTTCATTGGACGGCCCCCAGTCAAGTTTGTTTCGACCGATACGGACATCAAACCATTTCAAGCGGGTGGAAAGGGACGCGTAAGTTCTATCAAATGATGCGCTGTTGCCGTCCCAAGTTACCGCCGTAATTCCCTCGTTATCTAGATTGATTTCGTCCAGCGTATTGAATTCCTCAAGACGGCTTATCCTGGTATCGCGGGCATAAAAATAAAAATCGATGTCATCTCTGAAATATCCATAGCTCGCAATTCCCCAAGTGCTGGTATTTGTGAACCAATGGGTGTCGGGAGTGCGGGAATAGGTCTGAAAACCCGCCGCCTTTAGCGATGGATCCAATACCCATCGATAATCACCGCCACTCCAGCTAAGCAAATGGGATTGCCTGCGGCTTACATCAGGCCAGTAACCCCGGTCATTCATATCGAATTCGAATTCAGCCTTGAGCTTGTCCAGAAGGACTTTATCTTTGGCATTCACAGAGAGGCCGGCGGCCATCGATGAATCCATGGCCAGGATCATGGAGACGAAATCCGAGCGGTTGTAGGGCCGCGTGTTCAGCGCGTAGCCTCTGATATATCCGGCGGCGGCGAACTTATTTACGATGTCGTAGGACCAGTGATTTAGCTCAACAGGGGCGGTCTCAGCCGAAAAGGCTTCAGACGAAAAAAAAAATGCGTTTAGGAAAATAAAGCTCACGAAAATCATGATTTTCGCGATACTTCTTGTCTGTATATTCATCAAGTTCTCAGAATGCTCTATTTGGATACGACTTTGTTATTATAAGCCAACTGCGAATAATAAATAAAGATAAGAATAAGAAATATCGAAACCAAAGTCAACACCAATAGAGAAATTTCAGAGAACTTGATAGGAATGAATCCGAGAACTTTCTCATAAAGATTTAATGCAATCTCCTTTGAGCGAGAATATCCTGATTTTTCCTCAGCAAAGGCACGAACTCCATAAATAATACCATATCCCCAAGTGCCGATGGCGAGAAACGCGTGCAAAATATTGATCGATGATTTTCTAATATCTAACCTTGTGGCGTATGGAATCAAAGCAAGCAAGGGGAGCACAAAAATATGGTATTCTGTATTGACATGATAAAAACAAAGGAAAAGTATGCAGAATGTGATTATCATAACCGATGGGAATTCAAGTTGCGATAACATGGAGAAACGCTTCCACAAAAACACTAATACTATCCCGGTCACACTCAAAGATAACCATTTCACAAATTGGCCCGAGAAAGTATGAAAATAAAGAATTAGCGTAAATGGCGAGGCGCAAAATTGAGTATCCGAAGGAGCAAAGTCTATGAAAGGGATAACTCCTGTCAAAGCGTATCCAGCCAAGGCGTATCCTGCATGAACTAAAATAGCTGGCAATATTCCCCAGTAAAATATGGTGCTTTTATTCTTGGCGATTAAGAGCAGAGGGAAAAAGACTATGCCGAATAATATTTTGCCCGCCAGCATTCCAAGAAACGTCAATAGTGAAGCGCCTTTGATTGAGCCAAGCTTTACCGCCAAAAGAACCGCCGTTACAAAAATGGCTACGACTGCCTCCTCTTGCCTCATCACCGCGCCGGTCATAAATCCTAATGGTGAAACTGAAAATATGGCCAGAACCATTGCCCTATTTCTTAATGATATTTCATCGGATAGCGCAAGATAGCGGGCCAAAATAAAAAAAGCGATCAATTCAAAACAAGTGAAGCTGATTCTTGATGCCAGGAACTCATTAAATATCAGCGAAAAAGGTAAGGCGAACGGAGCGAGCATTAACGGGAACAATGGAGGCTGTGAATAGTCGCTGAATTGCGCTGAAAAGGTTAACACCGAAAACGGCTTTAGCCCAAGCTCATACACCCATAAATCTGATGTAAATTCTGAACCCCCGGTCGCACGATACAAAATGACGAGAACCGCGATTCTAAAAGCAAGGAATAACACTAAGGGAAGGTAAAACCATCTTAAACTTTTAGATTCGGATCTCATCTATTCGTATTCTTTCTAAGTAAGATAGGTCGGGCGGGTACATTTTCCTTGATTTTATTATGTACCATCGATATATTCGCAACCGCGAGATTTCGCAAATATAGACCTGAAAATTATGATAGTCAATCATTATGCCTGCCAAAGTTCCACAGCTTAATCCTGAAAAATGCGATCTTTGCGGCGCCTGCATTTCAGTCTGCCCGCCGGATTGTATTGAATTATACGAACGGCATTTGAATATCATCGCTGAAGAATGCACTTACTGCAAAAAGTGCATTATCATCTGCCCTATGGATGCTCTGGAGGAAAACGGTGGATGTTAGCTATGATGTCATCGTAATCGGCGCCGGGCCATCGGGCTCCACGGCGGCGCGGTTTGCCGCCGAAGGTGGCTGCAAAGTCCTTCTTGTCGAACGCAAGCGCGATATTGGCATTCCAGTCCGATGCGCTGAGGGTGTCAGCGAACCGCCTCTCAAGGAATTCATCGACTCCCATCCATCGTTTATCCGCAACAGGATTTCAGAAATCCGCCTCTTCGCCCCTAATGATATCGCCGTGGTATTAACTCCGGTCAATTCGGGATATATTCTCGACCGCCGCGTATTCGATCGCGAGCTGGCCCGGCTTGCCATTGTCAATGGCGCCGAGGTGGCTACATCGTGCGCCGCTATCGGCATCAAACGCCTTGATAATGGCACCGTGGATGTCAAAGTGCTTCATCGCGGGTCCGAAACTACGGTCAATTGCAAAATTATTATCGCCGCCGATGGTGTTGAGTCCCGCGTTGGCCGCTGGTTTGGTGTCAAGACCGTGACTACTCTCCACAACACCGAAGGCGCCCTTACTTATGTGCTTTCCCATCCCGAAATCGATAATCGTTACTGCGATTTTTACTTCGGCACTGAAGTTGCCCCGGGCGGCTATCTGTGGGTATTCCCCGGTGGGGATCATTCTGCATCGGTTGGCATTGGCTGTGCCGGCGATTGTCTGCGGGGCAAATCGCTCCACGAATTTCTGGATAGATTCATCCAGAGAAAATATGGCGGCGCCAAAATACTATCGGAAGTCGCCGGCGGGATACCGGTGCAGGCAACCCTGAAAGAAATAATTGCTGACAATCTCATGCTTGTCGGCGATGCCGCCCGCCAGGTGAACCCGATGACCGGCGCCGGCATCATCAATGGAATGATTGCGGGCAAAATCGCCGGAATTACTGCCTCCGAATCTATCAAAATGCGAAGTTGGAAAAAAGATGATTTTAGAGATTATCCAAAGGAATGGCACCAGCGAATCGGCTCCAACCATGAGAAGTATTTCAAGATGAAAGAGGTTGTCAATAAATTCTCGGATGAATCCTTGAATCAAATCGCGGAAACCATCAATTCCCTTCCTGAATCCAAACGCACTCTCCGCAAGGTTTTTATGACCGCGCTCATCAAACATCCTCTCCTGTTAGGCGAATTGAGGCACTTGTTTTAGGATGTGCGGGGCGCGCCGCACGAATCCACATTAAATCCCCTCTTAAGAGGGGAAGTTCCCCAGACATTGTCTGGGGAGATGGGGTGTGTAAGAGCTTTGATAATAACACACCCCGTCCCGACAAGTCGGGACACCCCTCTCGGAGAGGGGAATGAATTAGATGTATTTCGTCGGGTCACATCCCCGACTCATCGGGGCCAAGACCCGACGGAACAAAAAAATGATAAAGTAGGGGTAGTTCAGAACTATGAAAATAATGATGGGTTTCAACCCATCAATCTCAATGTGAAATATAGAGGGTTAAAACCCTCCGTTATTTCATGAGTGATTCTCCTGCAGGCTAAACCAGCCAAAGGCTGATAAAGCCCGAGGTCTCACATTACAAAATCCATCTCTCGGCACCACCTTTTGTGTCTACAGTCTGCATTTCAATACGTCAATCCCTCCGGCCAGGTCCTTATCCCTCCACCACACGACAAATAAATCCCTTCAAATAGGACGCCTCCGGAAATGACGCCAGACGCGGATGGTCATATCCTTGCGTTAAATCTTGAAGATATTGAACCTGCTTTCCGCAATCAAGCGAAGCCCAGAAAATCGCCATTTGCAGAGCTTGGGCATCAATCGCCCCGGAGCAAGAAAAGCTCACCAAGATTCCATCATTGCGCAGTAGCTTCATCGCCAGCAAATTGATATCTTTGTAAGCCGCCATTGCCTTCTTAATATGTCCCTTTGCCGCCGCAAATTTCGGCGGATCCAGAATCACCATATCAAATTCGCGGCCCGAGTCCCTAAATTTACGTAGTATGGTGAAGACATCCCCCTTCACAAATTCCAAATTGGCAGATTCGAGATTATTTAGCTTGATATTCTTTTCAGCCAGGGCAAGCGATTCTGCTGAAGAATCGACCAACGTTGCCGTCTCGGCCCCCGCTTTGAGCGCATGAACAGAGAAGCCGCCAGTAAAGCAGAAAGCATCGAGCAGGTGGCGCCCTTTAGCATATTTCGCAACTATGCGCCGATTCTCTTGCTGGTCTATATAGAATCCGCCTTTCTGCCCATTTCTTATATCTACCAAAAACTGCAAACCGCCCTCATCGATCGTGATTAAATCGGGCGGCTCCTCACCGAAAATAATTCCTTTCCGCTGAGGTAATCCCTCCAGCATACGGACGTCCACATCGCTCCGTTCATAAATGCCTTGCGGTTTGAGCAAATCTTGTAGCGATTCGACAATTGTTTGTCTGACAGCCTCAATGCCAGCGGCCAGAATCTGAATGACAAGAAATTCATCATACTTATCCACAATCAGCCCCGGCAGAAAGTCCGATTCGCTGAAAATTAGGCGGAGGCAATTTGCATTGTCGGTTTTCCTGTCTAATTCCCGCCGCCGAATCGAACTCTCTATCTTCCTCCGCCACCATTGATCATCAATCTGCCTCTCTTCATTCCATTCCAGAAGCCTTACTTGGATTTGCGACGACCGATTGTAATATCCATAAGCCACAAATTCCCGATTGCTATCCAGGAGTCGAATGATTCCGCCCGGCGAAACTTCGCCCTCAACTCTCGCGATCGCGCCGGAGAATATCCACGGATGAAATTGCCGCGCAGATTTATCGCGGCCTGGTTTGAGAATAATATCAATCATCTAATATTTCCTAATTCCTTCGATAGATTCTAATCTTATTGCCATCATCGAAGCAAGCAAAAAGAGGAAATGGCGGTGCTACTTTTAAGGGAATTCAGCCATTTGGGGCAGGATAATAAAATAACCAGCAGGGGAATAGCTGTTTGAAATTGACAATGGGATTCATTTTGGTTATATTTACCAGTGGAGTGGGGTGTATCTGTTCATAACAATCGGTTTTTGCCGGTTATTTTCTCCATCATCAAAGCTCCATCAACAAGGAGAAGTTTTATGAGAAGATCAGTTTCCATTTTGGCAATTTTCATCTTTGTATTTTGCATTGTCGCAAGCTCGGGCGGGTTCAGCGGTGGCAAAATATCCAGCGAAACCGTCCTTTTTGAGCTAAAGAGCGAATACCCATCATTGCAAATCAGCAAACAGGGGGAATCGATTTCGCGCCTTTATGGGACGACTTTCGGAACTGGTTCAAGCCCGCAAGAAGTTGCGCAATCATTTTGTGAGCGCTCTGCCGCCGCATTTGGAATCTCCCCTGAGGAGTTGAAGCCGTTCAGTTTGCTGATGGATGGCCGCCATACCCAGCCGATGATGTTCGACAATCAATCCGGGAAATACAAATTCACTCTGGTTAATTATTCTCAATGCAAAAATGAGATACCAGTCTTCCGCGCCGATTTGCGGCTACTGGTTCGGAATGAAACCGGCTATCCTCTGGTTCTGGCATCATCTGCTTTGCGGAACATAGAGGGTTTTGAAATACAGAAAGACATCATTGCTGACAATGTTCTGGCTCGCAATTCCGCAAAATCATTCGACCCCGACTTAAAGAATTTCAGCGACTCCCGGCTGGTCATCTGGGCCGGAGTCTCCGACCAGGCTATTACTCCCCGGCTGGCGATCGAAATTACTGCTGATAATGGCTTGGAAGGGACTGAAGATTATAAAAAATGGCTTCTGCTGATTGATGCCGTAACGGGGGAGATTCTCTATTCGGAAAATCAGATTCTCAAAGTTAATGTTTATGGCTCGGTCTTGGGTATGGCCACTGATGATTACGATGCCGATATTTGCTGGCCTGAAATTCAAACTTCGTTCCCCGATGCAGGAGTAATGATCGAGGGCGGCAGTGGCGCTTATGCCGATTCGCTCGGCAATTTTATGATTCCCAATGGTGGTTTTTCGCCTGTAGTGGTCCTCTCTGCTATCCGCGGGCGATGGTTCCGAGTTTTCAATCTTTCCGGGGATGATGCCGTACTATCTATGATAGTAACCCCCCCGGGACCGGCCATTTTCGTTCATGGCTCCAATGATTCCAGCGAGTTTTATCGCGCCCAGATCAACGCCTATGTTCAAGCCAATATCGTGCGTGATTTCACATTGAAATACAATCCGGCTTATCCGGGGTTGGATCAATATGGATTCCCGGTCAAGGTGAATCTCACTGATGGCGACTGCACCGCCTATTATGATAATACTTCCATTAATTTTTATCCCTCCAGCGATCGATGCTCCAATACTGCTTTTGGGACTGTCGTTCATCACGAATATACACATCATCTGGTGAAATTGGCGGGCAGCGGGCAGGGGCAATATGGCGAGGGGATGAGCGATGTTATGGGCGTGCTGATAACCGACGAGCCGGGACTCGCCTATGGCTTTTTCCTTGATTGCAGTCGAGCCATCCGTAATGCGGACAATGACTATCAATATCCCTGCGACGGCGGTTATCACGACTGCGGGCAATTGCTTTCCGGCTGCGTATGGGACACGCGGAATGAACTCTATGCCAACTATCCGAGCACTTACCGGGATATCCTCGCTAATCTCGCTATTAACTCAATTCTTTTACACACCGGCGATTTGATTACTCGGGATATTACTGTTGATTGGCTGACTCTCGATGATGATAATGGCATCCTCGGTGATGGCACACCGCATTGGGATGAAATTTGTGTTGGATTCGGCGTGCATAATATGGATTGCCCCCCTCTGGAGCTAATCAGTTTCAGCTTCCCTGACGGCTTGCCGGAAATCCTGAATCCCTTTGGCGGCACTACGGTCAGGGTAGAGGTCTTAGGAAATTATGGCGCCCCCCAGCCCGGAACGGGCACGCTCCATTACAATAATGGCGCCGGTTGGATCGATATCGCTATGAATGAAAATTCTCCTAATATTTACGATGCTGTATTTCCAGCTACCGAATGCGGGAATGAAGTTCAGTTTTATTTCAGCGCTCTTTCCAATGATGGTTATCTGCACACGAGTCCTCCAACCGCTCCCGAAGTGAGCTATCTTGCCCGTAGCGCAAATGCTATGGCAATTCTATATGAAGATGACTTTTCATCGGATTTGGGTTGGACCGGTATCGGAGGGATTGCTGAATGGGCAATCGCCCCGGCGACCGGCGGCGCTGGGCATGATAATTATGGCGGGCCTGATCCGGCGATCGATCATAGTCCTTCAGCGGACAATGGTGTCTTAGGTAATGATCTCAGTCCGAATGATGGCGATTACGAAGCTAACATCGATTCCACCTATTGGATTACATCGCCGGTTATCGATTGCAACGGTCATCTCAATCCCGAACTCGTTTTCTTCAGTTATCTGGGAGTTGAAAATCCCCTCTATGACCACGCTTATCTTCAAGCTTTCGATGGGGCTTCGTGGATGACGCTTTATGAGAATGCGGCAACAGTAGATGATTCGATATGGAACAGACAGCATTATGATATCTCAGCAATTGCCGCCAATAATCCCGATTTCCGTATTCGTTTCGGGCTTGGCCCCAGCGATGTCGGTTGGGAATTTTGTGGATGGAACATCGATGATTTACGTGTTGTCGAATATTACTGCCAGGCATTGCCATCGGTTTCGATCGATATGATACCGGATAATCCCCCGATTGAAGTGCCGCCGGGTGGGTTTTTTACTTATGCCGGCTCATTGGCCAATAACACAAATTCACCCTCGATAGTTGATGTCTGGATAAAGGTGGACGTTCCCAATTATGGCTTGTATGGACCGATTATGCAATTGAACGACTTGATTCTTCAGCCCAATCAATCGCTGACTTATCCCGGGATTAATCAAAATGTCCCGCTCTTAGCGCCTGCCGGACAATATAATTATATCGCCTATTGCGGCCAGTATGGCGATTCATTGTCACTAATCGATTCCGCATCATTCCCATTTGTAGTCGTGGGAACACCTATATCGGGCGGTTCGCAGGTATGGACTCTCCCGGAATGGCGTAATTCGGATTCCAAGTTGCTTCCAATGAAATTTGAGCTCACCGGCAATTCCCCAAATCCGTTCAATGCCTCGACAACTATTAGATACCAAATTCCCAAGGATTGCTATGTCAGACTCGAATTATTTAATTTGCTGGGACAAAAGATTGAGACTTTGATTGAGGGCAATATCCCCGCAGGAGAGCATCAGATTGCTTGGGATGCCTCCAATTATTCCAGTGGCATTTATTTTGTCAAATTATCCGCCGGAGAGAGAGATTTCGTCAGGAGAATGGCGCTGATAAAGTAGATGCCTCTCGATCTTTGCGGTATTATACTTCTAATCGGCAAAAAAGGCTTGTCAGAAGCCCAGTCGATGATGTATCCTTTCATTAATGATGGATATCAGGAATTACCTGACTCAGATTGAAAAACACCTCTCTACGGGTCAAGCCACTGAGCATAGCTACCGTCCAGCCCTCAAAGCTCTGATCGAATCTTGCGCTAAGGACATTACTGCTATCAATGAACCCAAGTGGATAAAATGCGGGGCTCCCGATTTTATTGTCACTTCAGGACAGACTCCATTAGGCCATATAGAAGCCAAAGATATCGGCAAATCGCTGGAAGACATTGAATCAGATTCACAACTCAAGCGTTATCGAGAAGGGCTCGGAAATCTTATTCTAACTGACTACCTGGAATTCCGCTGGTACGTGGACGGTGAGCGGCGAATGATGGCGCGGCTTGCGAACGTCACCGGCAGGGGAAAGCTCAGCAAATCCAAGGAGGGCGCCGATGACTTCGCGAAACTCATTGATGAGTTTCTATCAACTCAAGCTATTTCAATAAGCACCCCAAAAGAGCTTGCCCAACGGATGGCCTCTCTTTCCCGCTTGATGAAAGTTATTATAGTCAAGACCGTAAAAGAGGAGGGCGAGAATGGATCGCTTTACTCACAGTTAGATGGATTTAGGGAGGTATTACTCCATGATCTGAATCAGGAAGATTTCGCTGATATGTATTCCCAGACTATTTGCTATGGTCTTTTTGCCGCCCGGTGCAATCATAATGGCAAAGAAGCTTTTACCCGCGAAAAAGCGGCGTATGACCTTCCGAAAACCAATCCATTTCTGCGCAAAACGTTTGGCTACATGGCCGGAGCGGAGCTTAATGAGAATCTGGTCTGGATTGTTGACAATCTTGCCGAACTGCTTAATCGGGCGGACATCGAAGGCATTCTAACGGATTTCGGTAAGCGCACCCGCCGCGAAGATCCGGTCGTCCATTTTTACGAGACCTTCCTTGCTGAATATGATCCCAAGAAGCGCAAATCGCGGGGCGTTTACTATACTCCTGAACCGGTTGTTTCCTATATTGTCCGGAGCATCGATCATATCCTCAAGAAGGATTTCGGACTGAAGGACGGCCTGGCGGATACTTCCAAAGTGCCAATCTATCGAACGGTCAAAGATGAAGAAGGGAAAACGCGACGGGAGAAGATCGGGGAATGCCATAAGGTTTTGATACTCGATCCAGCCGTTGGCACGGGAACATTTCTTCATGGAGTCATTGACCACATTCATGAACATATCGTCAACAAGGGCCAAGCGGGGACGTGGTCGAACTATGTGTCGGAACATCTTCTTCCCCGCATTTTCGGCTTTGAACTGCTCATGGCCCCCTACGCCGTGGCGCACATGAAACTTGACTTGCAGTTGAGAGAAACCGGTTACGATTTCAAAGCGAATGAGCGGTTGAATATCTTTTTGACCAATACACTGGAGGAAGCATTCAAGACCGAGGGATTGCTGCCATTTGCCCGATGGATAGCCGACGAAGCGAACGAGGCTGGCAGGATAAAAACAGAAAGGCCGGTGATGGTGATCCTTGGCAATCCACCTTATTCAGGACATTCCGCTAATAAAGGTGACTGGATTAGGAAGCTGTTACGAGGAGAGGATACTTCCACGGGAGAAAAAACGGACAACTACTTTGAAGTCGACGGCAAACCGCTTGGCGAGCGCAATCCGAAATGGCTTAACGATGACTACGTGAAATTCATCCGGTTCGCCCAATGGAGGATTCAGAAAACAGGATATGGCGTTCTGGCATTCATCAGCAATCACGGCTACTTGGATAACCCCACATTTCGAGGAATGCGCCAGAGCCTAATGGAGAGTTCCGATGATATTTATGTCCTTGACCTTCATGGCAACAGCAAGAAAAAAGAAAAATGCCCCGATGGATCACAAGATGAAAATGTTTTCGATATCCAACAGGGTGTTGCTATAGGGATTTTTGTCAAGCGCGCGGGCGGCAGTGCCACGCCCACAAGGGATGCCTGTCAGAGTGACTCTGCTACAGTCAGACATATCCATCTTTGGGGATTGAGAGAAGTGTTCGGCAAGAACTTCCACGACCAAAAGCAACTAACTGCAGGGAAGTCTTCTTGGCTGTATGAAAATGACATCAGCACCGGCAACTGGACTACTATCAAACCACAGTCGCCATCTTATCTTTTTGTTCCCCGTGATACCAAATTGCTGGAAGAGTACCAAGCTTACTGGAAAATTGGCGATGCTATGCCCGAAAACAATGTGGGGTTCGTTACGGCCCGTGACCGATTTGTAACGGATTTCGACAGGGACTCTTTAGAACGGCGCATCAAGGAGTTTCGAAGCGAGGAATCAAATATCTCCAGTTCAGAACTCTCCAGTAAGTATGCTTTGAAGAACACAAGCAGTTGGAATCTTGGGACAGCCAGGAGACTCTTAAGAGCCGATGGGAATTGGGAACATCACTTTCGGATGTGTCTTTATAGACCTTTTGATTCAAGGCATATCTACTATTCTCGCATTATGCTGGAGCGGCCAGTTCACCAAATTCAGATGATAGGATCCGGCAACTGGGATATTATATTTTGCAGTTCTCATATCGTCGAATTCAATCTTTTTCGAAGAGGGGGAAACGCTATGTTTCCTCTCTACCTTTACTCCCAGCGCGAAAAAGGCGACT
>Ga0210044_10005937_pt1 | contig 16284 bp, 14 predicted proteins | sample CryGey13umfilter_2_FD_183959 | JGI IMG/M metagenome (GOLD analysis project Ga0210044, IMG submission 183959) | Groundwater microbial communities from aquifer in Utah, USA - Crystal Geyser 4/9/14 3 um filter (SPAdes) (version 2) | ecosystem: Environmental > Aquatic > Deep subsurface >...
CGCGGTCGGTGCTAGGATGAGCCATGTCTCGTGGCATGCTCGATTTGCCGCTTCCGGCGGTGGATGATCCCGAGGGTCGGCAGATACCCGCCGGGCTTGTGCCGGTGATCGACGCCCACGTGCACCTGTTTCCCGATCCGCTGTTCAAGGCTGTCCGCGGCTGGTTCGAGCAGTATGGCTGGCCCATCCGCTATCCCCTGCCAGCGCAGGAGGTGGCCCGGTTTCTCCTTCGTCGTGGTGTGGAGCGGGTGGTGGCTCTGCACTACGCGCACAGGCCTGGTGTGGCGCGGGGACTGAACCGCTTCATGGCCGAGATGTGCGCCGCTGAAAGCCGGTTGATCGGCCTGGCCACGGTGTTCCCCGGCGAGCCGGGGGCCGCCACGATCCTCGAGGAGGGATTCGATGAGGGCCTGGTGGGCGTCAAGCTCCACGCGCACGTTCAGTGCTTCGAGGTGGACAGCGTGGCGATGGAGGAGGTGTACGACTGCTGTGCGGCCCACGACCGGCCACTCGTGATGCACGTGGGGCGCGAGCCACGGAGCCCGGCCTACGACTGCGACACCCACGCGCTGTGCGACGCGGGGCGGCTGGAGCGGGTGCTGCGGCGCCACGCCGGCCTGCGGGTCTGCGTTCCCCACCTGGGCGCCGACGAGTTCGATGCCTATCGCCGCCTGCTTCAGCGGTACGACAACCTGTGGCTCGACAGCACCATGGCGCTGGCGGGCTATCTACCGGGGGCCCAGCCGCCTCCGCTCACCGACTATCGTGCGGATCGGGTGGTCTACGGCTCGGACTTCCCCAACATCCCCTATGCCTGGGACCGCGAGCTGCGGCGGATCGACGCCATGGGGCTCGAGGCCGGGGTGTTGCGGCGTGTGCTGCGGGACAACGCCGTCGAGCTGTTTGGTCTGGACCACACCGGCTGAGTCGGGGAGCATCATGCCCGCGGGCTCCGGCATGTGGCGCAAGACCTGACTCGGGTCGGTCGAATCCGTCTCGTGGTAGACTCTCTGCAGCACATGCAGACTGACCGTGGCACGAAGACCCCCACCCTGAGACTCTCGCACTTCATGCTGGAGCGCGAGCTGGGCGCGGGCGGCTACGGTGTGGTGTATCAGGCCCTGGACGCCGAGCGCAACGAGCGGGTGGCGCTGAAGCTGCTACGCAACGTGGGCGCCACGGCGCTGTACCACTTCAAGCACGAGTTCCGCTCCCTGGCCGACATCGCGCACGAGAACCTGGTGGCGCTGTACGAGCTGTTCTGCGAGGACGGCCAGTGGTTCTTCACCATGGAGCTGGTCTCGGGGTGCAGCTTTTTGGAGCACGCGGGCGGGGCGACCGACAGCTCCGGCGCCACGTCGCTCGCTGTCGATGACCAGACCTTGCCCCTGCTGGCCACGGGAGTACTGGAGCCTCATGCACCGGTGGGGCATCGGGGGCCGCTGGCTGACCCACAGCGCCTGCGGCCCGCGCTGACCCAGCTGGTGCAAGGGGTGGCGGCGCTGCATGGTGCCGGCAAGCTGCACCGAGACATCAAGCCGGCCAACGTGCTGGTCACGAACCAAGGGCGGGTGGTGCTGCTGGACTTCGGTCTCGTGACGGAGATCCAGGCCGGAGCGATGGAGTCGAAGATCTGCGGCACGCCACACTACATGGCGCCGGAGCAGATCGACGGCAAGCCAGAGCGGGCCTCCGACTGGTACAGCGTGGGGGTCATGCTGTACGAGGCGCTCACGGGTGTGCTGCCTCACCCCGGCCGCATGATGGAGGTGATGCTGCGCAAGCGGACCGAGGATCCTGTGCCGCCGGTGCAGCTGGTCCCCTCGGTGTCGGCCGATCTGGGCCAGCTCTGCATGCGAATGTTGCAGCGAGATCCCGCGCTGCGACCGTCGGACGAGGAGCTGCTGCAGTGCTGGGCGCCCCAGGAGAGCCCATCGGTCCGGCTGCGAGCCCCGAGCGTGATGCCGACGTTGCTGGGTCGCGAGCAGGAGCGGCTGGCGCTGGAGCAGGCGCTGATGTGGGTGGACCAGGGGCAGATGGTTGTGGTGCATGTGCACGGCCCGTCTGGCGTGGGCAAGACGACGCTGGTCCAGTCGTTCGTCGACGACGTTGAGCTTCAGCGCGAGGTGGTGCGGCTGGACGGGCGGTGCTACGAGCAGGAGCTGGTGCCGCACAAGGCGCTGGACAGCATGGTCGATTCCCTGTGCGACCACCTGCGCAGTCTGTCGAACGAGGCGGTGGCGAGCCTGCTGCCGCGCAACCTGAGCCAGTTGCTGTGCCTGTTCCCGGTGCTGGGTCGTGTTCCGGCGGTGCGACGGACCGTGGCGCAGGAGAGCCTGCGCCCCGACCTGCCGCCGACGGAACAGCGTCGTCGAGCCTGGGTCGCCTTTCGCGAGCTGCTGGCGCGACTGGGCCAGAGGCAGCCGCTGGTGCTGGTGCTGGACGATGCCCAGTGGGGTGACACGGACAGCGCCGAGTTGCTGGAGCAGGTGCTGCGACCGCCGGATCCGCCCCGACTGCTGCTGCTGGTGTGCTACCGCCGCGAGGCGCGGCAGGGCAACCCGTTCGTGGACCGGCTTCGTGCGCTGCCGGTGGCCGAACCGGAATCGATGCTGGTGGATCTTCCCGTCGACGAGCTTGAACTGAATGACGCTCGCGCGCTGTCCCTGGCGCTGCTGCCACGGGGTACGGGGGACAGCATCGTACAGCAGGTGGCGCAGGAGTCGGGGGGCAACCCGTTCCTGCTGGCGACGCTGGTGCACCACCTGGCGCTGGGGCAGCAGTTCGGTGGGGGGGTCTCCCTGGAGCAGGCGTTGCTGGCGCGGCTGGACCTGCTGCCGGCAACCGCGCGCAAGCTGCTGGAGCTGGTCTGCGTCGCGGGCCAGCCCGTCGACGCGAAGGTCGCGTTGCTGGCCACCGGGGCGGGCGAGACGGTGCACGGCGACGTGCGGGCGCTGCGATCGGCGCACCTGATACGAACGGTCGCGTCGGACGTGGCGCAGCGGCTGTTGCCGTATCACGACCGCATCCGGGAGACGGTGGAGGGTCTGCTCGACCCCCTTGGCCTGCGATCGCACCACCTGCAGCTGGCCCGGGCGCTGGAGCAGCTCGGCATCGACGACCACGAGCTGCTGGCGGTGCACCTGGAGCAGGCCGGCGAGCCCGCGCGGGCGGCGCACCACGTGCGGCTCGCGGCGGAGCGCGCGAGGGATGCGCTGGCCTTCGACAACGCGGCCCGGCTGTTCCGTCGAGCGCTGACGTTGCAGCCCGAGCTGGACCCACGGCAGCGGCGGCAGCTCACGGTGCAGCTGGCCGAGACGCTGGTGGACGGCCAGCACGGCGCCGAGGCGGCGCCGCTGTTCATGGAGGCGGCGCAGGGGGCGGCGCGGGACCAGGAGCTGTCGCTCAAGCAGCGCGCGGCGGAGCAGTGGTTGAAGACGGGTCACATCGAGCAGGGGCGCGCGGTGCTGCAGGAGGTGCTGGATGCGTTCGGCATCCACCTCGCCGCCACCGCCGGCCGCGCCGTGATGTCGCTCATGCGTCATCGGGTGCGGCTGTGGCTGCGCGGCGATCGGATCACCACACGCGATACCGCCGAGATCGCGCCGGAGCTGCTTCAACGGATCGACCTGTGCTGGTCCGGCTGGACCGGTCTGGCGATGAACGATCTGTACCAGGCAGCCGAGCTGCACTGTCGGAACCTCAAGCTGTCGCTGGAGGTGGGGGATCCATACCGCGCCGCGCGGGCCCTGGCGATGGAGGCCAACTTCATCGCCACGCGGGGTGAATCGACCATCGGGCGCACGACACAGCTGCTGCAGCGCGCACGGGCGCTGGCCGAGACGCTCGAGGACCGACAGCAACGGCACGCGCTCGGGCTGGTGCATCTGGCCACCGGCGTCTGCGGTTACCTGCAGGGCCAGATGAGGCTGGTGCACGACGCCAGCGTGCGAGCGGCCACGCTGCTGCGCGACCTGCCGGGGACCTACTGGGAGCTGGGTCTGGCCAATCTGTATGCCGTGGAGGGCCTGGTCCACACCGGCCGCATCGCCGAGCTGAGGCAGCAACTCGACGGCTACCTCGCCGATGCCACCGGCCGCGGCGACCTGTTCGCGCTGCTGGGGATGCGCGTTCAGGGGCACCTGGCACACCTGGCGGCGGATGATCCAGACCTGGCGCGGCGGATGGTGGAGCAGGGGATGGCGGCCTACACCGACGACGTGGTGCGCATGCCGCACTACTGGGAGTTCTACGCCATGGGCCAGATCCAGCTGTACGCCGGGGAGCCACGGCTCGCGCTGGAGCAGGTGAGACGCCGCTGGCCGGGGTTGAAGCGAGCGCAGCTGCTGCGGCTCCAGGTGTCGCGCATCGGGGCATACTACCTGCGTGGCCGCTGCGCCGTTGCCGCGGCGGCGGGCTCGAGCAAGCAGGAGGCGGGAGCGTTGCTGCGCCAGGCGGCCCGTGACGCGCGTCGAGCCATGGGCGAACGGTCAGGCATGGCGCGAGCCAAGGGTCAGCTGGTGGCGGCGGGGGTGGCGAGCTGCCGTGGGGATCTGACGCGGGCGCGACGATCGCTGGCCCAGGCCCTGGAGCTCTTCGAAGGGCTGCAGATGAACCACTATGCCGCCGCAGCGCGTCTGAGGCTGGGCCAGATCATGGGTGACGCGGAGGGCCAGCAGCACGTGGCGCTGGCCGAGGAGCTGCTGCGCAGTCAGGGGGTCCGCGATCCCCGGCGCATGGTGGCCATGCTCGCTCCCGGGGACTACCGCCCGTAGACAGACGTGCAGCTCTCCCATGAGGTGCTACGGTTGTCAGGCACAGGAGCAGCGGCATGCAGACAAGTCAGGTACAGGAACTCGGGAGCCCCGAGCAGGGAGATGTCATCCGACGGGTATACGCGCTGCAGCAGGCCAACCGCTGGCGCATGGCGCGGACCACCGCCGAGCAGCGCATCGAGCGCCTGCGGCGGATCAAGCGCGCGCTGTGGGACCGGCGGCCCGAGTTGCACCGGGCGCTGGCGGACGACTTCGGCAAGAACCCCGGTGAGGCTGACCTGACCGAGGTGCTGCCGGTGATGGCCGAGATCAACGACACGATCAAACACCTCGCCCGCTGGATGAAGCCGGTTCCGGTGGGGACGCCCAGGCTGCTGCTGGGCACCCGCAGCGAGATCCGGTACGAGGCCAAGGGCCTGGTGCTGATCCTGTCGCCGTGGAACTACCCGATCAACTTGCTGTTCAATCCGCTGGTGGCCGCGCTCGCCGCGGGGAACTGCGCGATGATCAAGCCCTCGAGCAAGGTGCCCCACACCGCGCACTTCATCAGCCGGTTCTTCGCCGACCTGTTCCCCGAGGAGGAGGTGGCGGTGTTCGAGGGCAGCTCGGCCGTCGCCAGCCACCTGCTGGAGTACCGCTTTGATCACATCTTCTTCACCGGCAGCCCGCGCATCGGCAAGTCGGTGATGGCCGCCGCCGCGCGACACCTGACGCCGGTGACGCTGGAGCTGGGCGGGAAGTCGCCGGTGATCGTGGACCGCAGCGTCGACATACAGAAGGCGGCAGAGCGCGTGATGTGGGGCAAGTTCCTCAACGCCGGGCAGACCTGCGTGGCTCCGGACTACCTGCTGATCCACGAGCAGCAGCTCGAACCGTTCCTGACCCGAGCCCGCGCCGTGATCGAGAAGCGCTATGGAGCCAGCAGCGATCAGCGTCGAGACAGCGCGTCGTTCTGTCGCATCGTGAGCCATGACGCCCACCGCGGCCTGCAGCGGGTGTTGGACGCGGCGGTGGGGCAGGGCGCGCGGATCGCGTTCGGTGGGGGATCGGATCCCTCACAGCGCTACCTCGAGCCGACGCTGCTGACCCACGTGACCTGGGACTCGCCCATCATGCAGGAGGAGATCTTCGGCCCGATCCTGCCGATCCTGACCTTCCGCGATCTACACCAGGCGGTGGCCGAGATCCAGGCGCGAGAGAAGCCGCTGGCGCTGTACATGTTCAGCGATGACGAGCTGAACATCGAGTACGTGCTGGGCAACACCACCGCCGGCGGGAGCTGCGTGAACTCGATGGTGATTCACCTGGCCAATCCCAACCTGCCCTTCGGCGGGGTGGGCACGAGCGGGATGGGCAGCTACCACGGGGTGTTCGGATTTCGCAACCTGTCCCACGAGCGGGCGGTGCTGCGTCAGGGGAAGCTCGATGTGCTGCGTGTGTTCTATCCGCCTTACACCAGGCGGGTGAAGCTGGTGATCGAGACGGCGGCCCGGTTCCTCACCTGATCAGTCGGGCTCGGGCAGCTCGTCGGGGAACCGCACGCCGGCGCGCGTCGGCAGGAGCAACGGAAGGGTGGTGGGAACAACAAACCCCAGCGTCTGACTACTTGGCTGGCCACGTTGCGCAAGACCTCGGTATCAGACATGTAATCTGAGTGGCGTTGACAGTGGTCATGCTGGCCAGGGTGGTCAGGGACCGAACATACCAGAATCACTTGAGCCGCCATCCTCGATATCCACGCCCGGCCCGGGCTGACCTTGTTGTGCAGCAAGGCCAGAGACTTATTGCACTGGCACATACGATGCAATCCGACCCCCCGAACCAGGAGGAAGACGATGAGACCAGCAGCGACGATGGCGACGATGGCACTGGCAGCCAGCCTTTTTGGATGCAATCTGGGCGACGTGGGTGGTGTGGCGTCGTCTTCTTCCTGTGCGCTGGCCGCTCAGCACGTGGCCACCTGCCTTGGAGCCTCGACCATGGAAGCGCCTGCCACGTGCGACGCCACCGCCGCCGCGCAGGCGGACAGCGTGCTGCAGCAGGACTGCAGCGAGCTGGTCCCGGCCGGTGAGCGAAACACGATGTTCATCAAGAACCTCATCTGCCAGCTGCTCCCCTTCCTGTGCCCCGCGGGCAACGGTGGGAATGGCGGGAATGGCGGCCAGCCGGGCATCTTCCGCATCAACGACTGCTGGAACGATCCCCAGTTTGGTTTCTGCTACGACATCATCAAGGTCGGGGACAACTGCTCGGCCATGCTGGATCGGCCCGAGTGGCAGCAGCCGCAGTACAGCCACTACGAGTGCCGCGAGCCCAACGGCGTGCAGTGCCGTCTGGTGCGGGTGTGCCAGCAGTTCGCGGACAAGGGCCAGTGCAACAGCTCGGTGCCGTTCCACAACGACCTGGCCAAGTGCCAGGGCGAGCAGCCCGGCCAGCCCGCTCCGAACCCGAACCCGAACCCGAACCCGAACCCGAACCCGAACCCGAACCCGAACCCGAACCCCGGTCAGAGCTGCACCAACGACAGCCAGTGCGGCGGAGGGGCTTGCCTCGCCGGCAATCAGTGCGCCCCGCTGCACTCTCAGCCGGCGGGGGCCTCGTGTCAGGCCGCGTCGGGCGCCTACCGCGCCGACGTGTGCCAGCAGGGTCTGGTCTGCCACATCAGCGTCGTCGGCGGGCAGATCCAGTCCGAGTGCGCACCACCGACGCCCTGAGCCTCGAAGCCGCTACTGCCCCAGCCCCACCCGAAGCATTCCTCCTCTCCTCACCACCTTCCCCGCAATCGGATCACCTTGCCTGGATGCAGCCGCGATCTGTTATCGTCCCCTCAGGAGGACGCCATGGACCACCCGCTGTTCCAGATCTGCGAGCTGCTGGCCCCCTCGGACGCGGCGCTGTCGACGACGGTGCGTCTTGCCATGGAGGACCCACAGGGCTGGGTCGAGCGATACCGTGGCGGGCGCATCCTCGAGGCGTCCGTCGATCTGCCGTGGATTGCGCTGGTGGACGGGCTGGGGCGGGCCGGGCGTGTGGCCGAGCTGAACTGGAAGGAACACCCGCTGGAGATCATGGCCTGGCTCGACCGGCTGGTGCCCGCCGTGGATCGCTGGCGCTGGACCGAGTCGCTGGAGCTCGACGCACTGGACACCGAGGCGTTCCTCGACCAGGCCGGCGAGCGGCTGCGGCGGGAGGGCCTGGCGCTGCTGGGCCTCGACATCGACTCCGACAGCTACCCCCTGGCCCTGGTGCCGGAGACCCTGGTTGGCCCGCTGCGCGCGCTCGTGACCGAGGTGGGGCAGGTGCTGATCTGGTTCGGTGGTCGCAATATGACGTTGCCCCAGCTGCGAGTCGAACTGAACCCGGCGACGTGGGGCGGGGCGCCGCTGGCCGTGGGGGCCCTGCCGCTGCACGAGCTTCCGCCGCGATTCTCCGCCTACCTCGACGAGATGGGGGATGTGTGGGACGAACGCGCGGTGGCGTACGAGGCCGTGGTGGGCTGGACCGTGAACCAGGACGTGGCGGGAGTGGGTCATCCCGGCACCGTGGATCGCGCGCTGCTGTCCAGCCGAGAGTTCTATTTCTGCGTCGAGCAGGGGGGACAGCTGCATGTCCGATTCAGCTTCCTGCTGCACGCGATCGAGCTGGTCGTCTTCGACCCGGCGCCGGTGGACGCCCGCAGCGTTCCCGCGGGGAGCGGGCTGATGCAGATCTTCACCCCTTCCGGTCGGACGTTGATGGTGTGCTCCAGCGGCCTGGCCGACACGCTGCAGCGTGAGGTGGCGCGCGCACGGCAGAACCCGCCGCTCGAGGACTGATCGATGTTGTGGGTGTTGGCGGCGGGTCTCCTGGTGCCGCCGGTAGGCGGTCACCGAGATATGGTCAACTCCGCTCCGATTCCATACTCCAGTGGCCACCGGGGCCGTGCCAACGTGTTGTTTTCGGGCGGATACACCATGGCACTGCTCGTGCAGTCCACCACGACGTGGCTCGTGTACTCCTCATGCTTCTGCTGCTGGTATTCCCCCCGGCGGTTGCCCGCTCAGGCTCCGCTGCTCCGCGCACGCTGGAGGGAGCGCTGATCCGCGCGGTGCGATAGTACAGCCACCATCGCGCGGCAGGTCGGACCACGATGGATCCAGGTCTGGTCTTCCGCCTGGTGGGGCGGACGCTGGAGCGCACAGGCGGTGACCAGCAGGCGGCGCTGCGGATGGTGGAGCGGGCCACGCGCTGGACGGGGAGAGCTCGGTCCCCGGCTCGGTCCCCGGCGCAGGCCCCGCCGCTCACCTCCGCCACGGTCCGCGCGCTTCGCCTCGCCTTCCGCCTGCACCGCGACCAGGTGCGCACGGGAACCACCGTGCCCTATGTGGCGCACCTGCTGGGGGTGGCCGGGATCGTGATGCGAACGGGCGGCAGCGAGCGCGAGGTCGTGGCGGCCCTGCTGCACGACGCCGTGGAGGATCAGGGTGGCGCCCGGACCATGCGCCGTATTCAGCGCGGCTTCGGTCCCGAGGTGGCGCGCATCGTGGATCAGGTGACCGAGCGCCCTGGCTCCTGGCTCCGGCGAAAACAGCAGGCGATTCACCACATCGCCAGCGGGCAAACCACCACCGGCGCGCTACGGGTCAAGCTCGCCGACTGTCTGCACAACACTGGAACCATGACGCGCAACGCCCGTCGCGAGGGGGACGGGTTCTGGACGCGGTTCTCCGGCAGAAAGCGTGGAAGCCTGTGGTACCACCGATCGATGGCCCGGGCCTTCCAGGGCGTCACGATCGACCAGCCGCTGCTTCGAGGGCTCTCCGATCGGCTGACGCGTCAGGTGGTGCGGCTGCACCAGGTGGCCGACCCGACCGCTGCTCGGTAGGGCGGGCAAGACGGGACCGCGCGCTATTCGCAGACGGGGGCCTTCGCTCCAGGACAGCACTTGATGGTCTTGGTGCAGCCGGGGATGATCGTCGTGACGTCGGTGACGATGGTGCCGAAGCAGTCGCACGGCACGTAGCTCGCCAGGTTCTTCTCGATGGGGCAGGCCGGCACACTCTCGCCGCCGGAGTCCGCGGTCACGGGCGCCTGGTCCGGCACCGCCTGGTCCGGCGAGCTGCTGACGTCAATCGTGGCGGTGTCGGGCACGGCGAGGTCCTTGCCACCTTCGGTTCCATCATCGCTGCAGGCGAACGCGCCAATCGAGAGACAGGTCATGACCACAAGCATAGTTCGCATCAGACTCCTCCTGTTTGGAGGGCATTACCAGACTCGAGACTTTGAGTCGATAGCAGAATTGCCATGCATCGGCGCCACCTTCAAATGGTCGGCAGCTTCCACACGAAGACGTCGTTGCTGCCCGTGGAGACCAACACGTGGGAGCCGAAGGTCCCCGTCGCGCTGAATTTTCCCGTGAGATAGGCCTTGCCTGCTGCATCCAGCGCCACGCCGTAACCAAAGTCGGTGCTGGTTCCACCAGCGGTTTTGGCTCCGAGCGCGGCGCCCGAGCCGCTCAGGCGCAGGGCCAGCACATCGGGGGTGTTGCCCCCGAGAGTGAATCCGCCGAATGTGGCCGGTCCCTGGTAGCGCCCGACGAGGAACAGCTCGCCCCCCGCACCTGCTGCGATGTCGTAGGCCGTCTCGTGGTCGGTGCCGCCACCGGAGGTGGCCCAGACGAAGTTGCCGGTGGCGTCGATCTTGGCCGCGAACAGATCGGTGCCACCCTTGGTGCTCAGGGTTGTGGTGCCGAAGGTCGCCGCGAGCGGCGGCCCGCCGGCCATGGAGCTGCCGAAGTCCCCGACGAGGACGGCGCCGCCCGTGGTGCTGGCGACGGCCCGTCCATGCGTCGAGCAGTTGCTCCCGCCAGCCGTCCGGGCCCAAAGGAAGTTGCCGCTGCTGCTGAGGCGGGTGATAAACAGGTTGAAGCCCGCCAGTCCGGTGAGCGTCGTGGTGCCAAGGGTCGTGGATCCACCGCCGAACCAGCCCGTGACGTAGGCGTTCCCCTGGGCGTCGACGGCGATACCGCCCGCGTTGTCCTGGACCGAGCCGCTGGCAGACCGGGCCCAGACCCAGTTGCCCAGCGTGTCGAGCTTGGCGATGAAGAGCTCGCTGAACTGCAGCGTGGTGGTGAGCGTCGTGCTGCCGAAGGTCGCCGTGCTCCAGAAGTCACCGGCGATGATCGGGTTGCCCGCTCCGTCCAGGGCCACGGTGAGCGCCTCGTTGCTCAAGCCGCCGGCCACCGGCGTGACCCAGAGGAAGACCCCCGACGGGTTGATCCGGGCCACGAACCCACGGTTGCCGGAGGTCCAGGTGGGAGACGGCTTGATTCCACCAAAGGTCACGTTGGGCCCGGAATACCCGACGACCACCAGGTGTCCGCTCGCGTCGAGCGCCACATCCTTCGCCCGGCAGCTGGTGGATGCCGCACCGGCGGTCAGAACCCAGTTGAACGCCCCGGCGGGATCCAGTCGGGCGACAAAGCAATCCGTGTACCCCTTGGCCGTCACGCTGGTGTTGCCGAAGCTGGCGGTCTTGGAGAACTCGCCCACCACGTAGCTGTACCCGACGCCGTCCAGCACGAGTGCGTTGCCCTGGTCGGTTACGGTTCCGCCAGCTCGGCTGGCCCAGCTGACCGCTGCGGGGGGCGGCGGCCCGTAGTCCGGCGGCATGGTGTCCGGCGGCGGAGCCAGGTCGGGCGGCGTCGCCTGATCCGGCGGTGGCTTGAGGTCGGCCAGTACGCCGAGGGCACCAGCGGCTACCAGGCGTTGACGGTGAAGAAGAGCGTCGTGCTCACGGCGGCCGCCGGAGAGAGCGTCACGGTGGTGGCCAAATCGGGGTACACCTACGGTCTGGCGGTCGAGGCCAGCGACGTGGTGATCAACGGCATCAACCTCCAGGGCTACGTCTATGGCCTGCAGGTGGGTTCGTCCACGGCGGCGCAGAAGAACGTGGTGATCAGCAACCTGACCGTCACCTCGCCCACCAGCGGGTGGACCGAGGGCATCATCGCCTACAGCGACACGACGAAGAAGGGCTTCGCCACCAGCGAGGGGCTGTTGATCAAGAACGTCCAGGTGCTGAGCACCACCATGGGCATCAGCTGCAACGCCGGTCCGTGCCATGACTGGAAGCTGGAGAACGTGAAGGTCGTGGGACGGGGCGGCTCGGGTTTGGGCGCCGACGCCATCGCGGTGGAGGACGGTGACAACCGGCTGTTCCTCAAGGTCGACGTCTCCAAGGCCGCGGCCGACGGCATCGACACCAAGGCCACGCGGGTCGTGGTGTGGGACTGCACGGTGCACGATCTGGCGCGCAACGGAATCAAGCTGTGGCATGGGGGGGACATCGTCAACACGCTGGTGCATCACACCGGCGCGGACGCGGCCATCGTCACCGAACAGGGGCCCAAGACGCGCCTGCTGCACACCACGGTGGTGTACCACAACAAGGGCGGCGGGTCGGGCTACAGCATGACCTTCGGCTACGACTCCCAGGCGGCGCAGACGGTGGAGATCATCGACAGCATCATCGGCAACACCAACGGTGGGCTGTACTTCAACACCAAGAGCGCGATCCAGATCCGGGGCAGCGTGTTCTTCGCCATCGACAACGGCCAGGTGCTGGAGCAGGGAAGCACGGGCGTGAGCCTGTCCGACGGCGCGAACAAGATCGTGAGCCTCGGCATGGGGAACGCCAACCTGTTCGTGGATCCCAAGCTCACCGCGACCTATCACCTGGGTGCCAGCAGCCCCGCCATCGACAAGGGACAGACCCTGGTGACGAACTACCCCGCGGTGGATTGCCAGGCCCAGCCGCGGGTCAAGGGACAGGCGCCGGATCCCGGTCCGTTCGAGGACTACTGAGGCCGGGCCGCGCCCGACCGCGGTGCTACTTGACCTGCAGCCGGGTCAGGATCTGCCGCAGGGTGGACCAAAGGTTCTTGCCCTTGATGCCCTCGATGAAGGAGGTGGAGTCGGCGCATTCGCCGGCGATCTGCTGGATCGTGGTCAGCCCGGGGATCGGAGTGGGAGCCTTGATCTTCGCGATCAGCACCCTGAGCTGCTCATGCAGCCCCTCCTCGTCGATCCGGACAGCGAAGAAATCAGGCATCAGCGATGCGCTTGCGATCTCTCTGATCTTCTGGAAATCGGTGGACATGTAAGCCTCGATAGTGGCGCAAGAGTATCACGGAGAGTTGACCGTGGCCATCGGCAGATGCTCAGTGTCGAGCCAGGGTGCCGATCACCACCTGGAAGAAGATCAGGGCGACCACGCTGGCCACCACCAGGTAGCGGCGCAGGTCACCCTCGGAGCGCAGGAACAGCGATCGCGTGATGATGTGCGGCTGGCACACGATGGCCACGCCGATCACGATCTGACAGAAGATGATCTCGAAGTAGTCGCGAAACAGGTAGCTGCCGGGGTTGGTGGCGCCCACCAGCGCCGGGTGGATGTGCCGCAGGCGGTGGAGGAAGGCGTCCGGTCCGCCCTCGAAGTACTGGTGACCTGAACCGAGCAGGATCGCCGCCACCACCAGCATCAGCCCGGCCTGGATCGCGTTGGTGTAGATCATGGAGTTGGCGCCGCCGAACATCATGTAGCCGAAGATGAAGACCACGATGCCGATCAGCGCCTGGAGCTCCGAGAGGTTGAGCGTCCTGGACACGACCTTGGTCAGCCCGACGCAGATCAACACGATGAAGGTCACCAGGAGCAGGGCCAGCAGGGCGAACAGCAGGGCGTAGCCCGGGCTCTCGTAGCGCTTGCCGATCCACTGCGCCAGGGTCGTGGCCTTGACCACCGACCCCTGGCGCCGGAAGCCGCGCGTCATCACGATGAACGATGTCAGGGCCGAAAGCGGCATCACCACGGCGTAGGACAGCACGCCGCTCAGACCATACAGCGCGATGAGCCCGGGGTTGATGATGAAGGTGGCGGCGCTCATCATCGACGCGGCCAGCGACATCCCCACCACCACCGGTGAGAAGGCGATGCTGCCCACGGCGTAGTCCGCCATGGAGCGCGTGCGCCGGGCGCCGCGGACGACGAAGAACAGCACGGCCGCCGAGTAGCAGCCCAGCAGGACCCACCCGGCGCTGACCATGGTCGACGAGGCGCCGTCGCTCATGGTGCGTGCTGGCCCATGAACCGCAGCGGGAGGTCTCCACCTCCACCAGCGCCGTGCGATGCGGCGTGATCCGTGCGCGTTCGCCGAGGATGTCGCCGTGGATCATTCCACTCCCTCGCTGACTAGACCCAGCGCAATGCCACGCCGGCCTGGTTGTAGCCCACGCCGGAGCCCACCAGCACCACCAGGTCCCCGCTGTTGATCCTGTTGTCGGCCAGCGCGTCGTCCAGCGCCAGCGGAATACAGGCCGATCCGGTATAGCCCCACTTGTGCATCACCATCTGGGTGCGCTCCAGCGGCAGGCCCAGCTCCTGCATCACGAGCTCGATGGAGGGACGTCGCACCTGGGTGAAGATGGCGAAGTCGATCTGCTCCACGGCGAAGCCGCCGTCGTGCGCCAGGCGTCGAACCAGGCGCGGCCAGCCCTCGTGGTTCACCTCGGCGGGGTAGGCCTCGATCAGACGACACCGGGTGCGCCCCTCGGCCACCGAGCGCTCGCTCGCCGGCTCGAACGTCCCACCGGAGAAGATGCCCCACCGGGGGTGGTACGAACCATCGGCCTGGAGCGCAGAGGTGACGAACCCCGGGCGGCTGGCCGACGTCAACACCGCGGCGCCCGCGCCGTCGCCATAGAAGAAGGTGACGGGGTCGTCGGGATCGGCCAGCTTGTGCATCAGGTACACACCCACCACCAGCACGGTGTTGATCGACGGGTTGGTGGCGATCATCCCGGCGGCTGCCGCCACCCCGGTGGGGAACGAGGCGCAGGCGCAGCCCACGTCGAACGTTCCGGCGGAGGTGGCGCCCAGCTTGTGCTGCAGCACCACGCTGGTGGCGGGGGTGATGTAGTCCGGCGTGTCGGTGCCCAGCACGATGAGATCCACCTGATCCGCGCGGATGCCGGCGCGCTCCAGCGCGGTGCGCGCGGCGGGCAGCGCCAGATCCGATGAGGACCAGGTCTCGGGCGCCAGGAAGCGGGTCAAGATCCCCGTGCGCTGCTCCATCTTGTCGACGAGCTCGGCTCCCTCGGGTCCCAGGCGACGACGCAGATCGTCGTTGGTCAGCTCCTGCTCCGGGATGAACCCGCCGGTGGAGACGATGGCCGCGTGACGGGTCATGCGCCGCCCTCGGTGGGCGCCCGCCGTGCGAGCACGCCGTGCTTGATGATCTCGATGAACTGCCGGGTGATCTCGGTGGACTCCAGGCCCAGGTGCTGCGGGACGCCGAAGGCCTTCTCCACCGTGAAGTAATAGAAGAACCAGCGCGCCGCGATCATCACGCCCACCAGCGGATCGGCCTCGCCGAAACGGCCCTCCTGCTGGCCCCGCTCCAGGTTTTCACCGTAGGCCCTGGCGAAGCGCTGGTGCATGTCGCGGTAGAACTCGTGGATGTGCTTGCCCTGGAACTCGATCACGTCGACGTAGATCAGCAGGATGTAGGGCATGTGCTGGTCGACCACCTGTTCGGTGAGACGGGCGAGCTCCTCGAGCTCCTCGGGGAATCGGGCGCGAGCGAACAGCTGGTTCAGCGGCAGGTCGGGGTCTCGCAGCTTCTCCCAGTACTCCTCCATCAGCTGCTGGTAGATGCGTTCCTTGTTGCCGAAGTGGTGGTAGACGTTGCCCGTGGAGACCGACGCACGGGTGGCGATGTCTCGAACGCTGGTGGCGCGGTAGCCGCGGCTGGAGAAGAGCTCCAGCGCCGCGTCGTGGATCCGTTGGATCGCCTTGGTGTCCCTGTCCAAGCCCTGCTCCGCACTGACCGAACGTTCGGTTTGTCCAGTACTGACCTTTAGCAGGCGTCATCCATCTTTCAAGAGGATTTTTGATGCTATTGATTTCAGCCTGTTGCGATCTCGTAGAGGGCAGGCTGGTGACGCACGGGGCGGGGGGGGTGCTGTCGGATGAAGCGGACCACCGCCGTGTCATCGTCCAGCAGGGTGATCAGGTCGCCATAGGTCGCTTCCATCCCGTGGTCCCGGACGAACCGTTGCAGCAGCTCGAGCTCGGCCTGATAGCGGTGTGAGCCCAGCAGCACCATCGGGCTGCGAACCCCATAGGTCGCGTAGTGGTTCTGAGTCAGGTCCTGAAACAGCTCCTGCATCGTGCCCGCGCTGCCCGGCGCGTAGATCACGCCGGCGGTGGCCACGGCCAGCAGGCCCTCCTCGCGGATGCTGTTGTCGAAGTACTTGGCGATGGCGGTGGCGAACAGGTTGCTCGGCTCATGCCCGTAGAACCAGGTCGGGACGGCGAGGCTGGCCCCGGGCTCGTGCTCCAGCCGCTGCACCACCTGGCGCGCGCGGCGAATGTAGGCCTGGATCGCGTCCAGATACGCGACAGTGCCCTCCGCGTGTCCGCCGCTCATGGTGTCCGCGGCGACGAGCATGGCGATGGCGCGATCGAC
>Ga0210044_10005941_pt1 | contig 16274 bp, 10 predicted proteins | sample CryGey13umfilter_2_FD_183959 | JGI IMG/M metagenome (GOLD analysis project Ga0210044, IMG submission 183959) | Groundwater microbial communities from aquifer in Utah, USA - Crystal Geyser 4/9/14 3 um filter (SPAdes) (version 2) | ecosystem: Environmental > Aquatic > Deep subsurface >...
GAGCTCGGCCGGCGAATTGGCCTCGACGAGCTCTGGGGCCTGCTCGTCCACACCCTCGGGGGCCGGCTCGTCCACGACCTCCTCGCCAAAGCGTGCACACGGGTAGGCGTGGATCGGAGCGCTCGTCCCTTCGCTGGTGGTCCACACACTCTGACCATCGGCGCCATAGGCCACCGCCTCCCCCTGCTGCTCCTCTTGGACCCGGACGTCCTCTGACTCGCGCGCAAAGGCTGCGCCGACGTCGCCGTCCGCGCCGACCGCAAACTCGTGCAGATGGACGTAGGTGCGCACCACGAAGCGCTGACCGTCCGGCGAGAAATCCGCCCCAGTGGTCGACTGCTCGACCAAGGGGATGTTGCCCAAGGTCTGTTCAGAGAGCCGCTCGAGCACGACCGGAGCGCCCGCCACGAAGGACGGGAAGCGGTAGAGTCCACTCGCGCCGCTCAGCACCTTGCTCACCAAGAACACGTCGCCGGTCAACGGATGCGACATTATCGACTCGCAGTCCCAGGAACCGTCTGGATACGAGAAGGGAAAGACCTCGACCCCGCTCAACGTGCCGGCGACGGGGCTCGCGACCGCGAGGTCGACGCTGGGCTCGCGCACTCTCAGCACGGCGAGGTCGGTGCGGTTGTTGTCGTTGTTGCCGGTGTCCGCGATGAGAATGCACTCCATCGCGCCGTCTTCGCAGCGGGCAAGACCGATATCCTCCCAGTCGATGGCGACGGTGCCGTCCAAGGTCCAAACGCCCAGCGCGCGCCCGTCGACCGTCGACGCGAACAATCGTGCCGTGTCCCCTGAGTCGTTGTGGGTCCAGATTACGCCCGGGTTCTTGCGGCTCACCACGAGCCCGCTGGACTCGAGCATCTCAGGATCCTGAAAGTGCCCCAAGGTGTCGGCGCTCGCACGGAACTCGAGGCAGCGCTCTTGCGCCAGGCCTTCGCTGCTGGTGCCCACAAGAACCCAGAAAAAGAGCCCGAACAGCACGGTTCGCGCTGGGAGATCGCGGGTCATGTCCGTCCTTTGGATTCTATCCAGCAAGCGTCTGGACCTCACATCTCTTCGAGGGTCTCGATCCCCAACAGGTCTAGCCCTATCGCGAGGACGACACCGAGCGCCTCGACGAGCTGGATACGGGCTTTTCTCAATGTGGGATCGTCGCAGCTGATGATGGGGTGCCCCTTCTTGTCCGTAAAAATGAACGCGAACGATTTGCAGAGATTGAAGAGATACTCGGCGATGCGCGACGGATCACGGCTCTCGCCGGCCCAGCGCACCGCTTCATGAAAGGCCATGAGCTCCTTGACGACGCGCTTCTCTTCTTCGGTTCGCAGCATGGCCAAGGCCGCGAAGTCGCGCTGGGAGTCGTCCCAGCCCGACTTCCTCAACAGCGAGCGAGTCCGCGCGTAGGCGTAGAGACAGTACGCGCCGGTCCGGCCCGCGAAATCCAGGGATTTCTCTGGGTCGAAGACCATCGTGCTCGCCGGGCTGACGTCCAGCAGATAGTATTTTAGCGCAGCCTGGCCGATGGCCTCGGCGCGGCGGCCGATCTCCACCTCGTCGATGCCCGTGTAATGCTCGAGCACGAGCTTGGCTTCGATCTCTTTGCGCGCCAACTGTTTCATCTCGTCGAGGAGCTCGTCGGCGTCGACCGCAGTCCCCTCGCGGCTCTTCATCTTCCCCATGCCCCGAGGCAGCGTCACCATCCCGTAAGAGAGGTGCTCGAAGCGGCCCTCGAGCTCCTTCTCCAGCGCACCGAGCACGCCGAAGAGAACCTTGAAGTGGTAGTCCTGCTCGTTGGCGACGACGTAGATCATGCGCTCGTAGCCGAGCTCTGCGTGGCGCATCAGCGCGGTGCCCAGGTCCTGCGTGATGTAGACGCTGGTCCCGTCGCTGCGCTGCACGACCTTCGTGCCGGGAAGGCCGATGCTCTCGGTGTCGAAGAACACCGCGCCGGTCTCGTCCTTGTAGAAGACGCCGCGCTCCAGCCCCTGTTGCACCAGCTCCTTGCCCAGCGTGTAGGTCTGGCTCTCGTAGTAGACCTTGTCGAAACGGACCCCGAGTCGCGCATAGGTCTGATTGAACCCCTCCAAGACCCAGCCATTGAGCTGGCTCCAGAGCGCCCGGATCGACGGCTCGTTCGCTTCCCAGCCCACGAGCAAGGCGCGGGCTTGGGTCCCCAGCGGGCTCACCGCATTGAAGTACTCGTCGCGATAGCCCGAAACGAACTGGGCGCGAGGCTCCTGCGGGGCTCGCCCGGGCTTCTTCTTGGCGTCGACCGCGGGCTCCACGTCCTTGGTCGCGCGCCACTTCTCGTAGCCCTCGACCGCCTTGCGCCCCTCCGGCGTTTGGCTCCAATTCGCAAAGGCCGCGTCGCCGTCGGCGCTCTGCTGCCAGAGGTCGTACTCTTCGCGGAATCGCTTCTCGAACATCACGTAAAAATCACCGACCAGGTGGTCGCCTTTCTGTCCGAGACTCTCGGGCGAGCAGCCGTCGCCCCAGAGTTGGTAGGCGAGCATGGATTTGCATATGTGGATTCCCCGGTCGTTGACCAGGTTCACGCGGGTGACCCGATGGCCCCAATGGGCGAGGCAGCGGGAGACCGACTCTCCCAAGACATTGTTGCGCACATGGCCCAGGTGTTGGGGCTTATTCGTATTGGGAGCCGAGAACTCGATGACGACATGCTGCGGCTCGACTTGGGCGCCACCGAAGGCCGCACCGCGCTCAATGGCTTCGCGCACGACCACCTGCGCCAAACTCGAGAGGCGGTAGGTGAGATTGAGGTATGGGCCGGCCGAGCCGACGGCCTCGAGCCACGCGTTCGGCTGGATCTGTGCGGCGAGTCGCGCGGCGATGGCGGCTGGGTTGTTGCGCGCCTTGTCGTCGAGTGCCGCGAGCTTGCCACGGAAGACGAAGCAGGGCAGGGCGAGGTCGCCCATCTGCGGGTTGGGCGTGGGGCCGAAGTTCAGCGTGCTAGGACCTTCGAGATCGTGGCCGCCGAGTGCCAACAGCGCGTCCCACACCGTGGAGCGAATGGCGCTCGAATAGTCTTGGATGCTCTCTGAAACCTCGTTCATCGCTTACTCCTCGCCCTTCCTGGCGCGCCACCGAACTCTAGCCGAACTCTAGCCGAACTCTAATGGCCGTGGCTCTTTTTCGGGAGGCAGGGCTCTACCCTGACCCGCCGGGGGACGCTGTCCCCCGGACCCCATTTGGCTTTCTTCTTTCTTGTGGTCAACAAAGGTCCCTGTCTTTTCCTTGTCTGAAGGCACAGGGTGACCGGCGCAGGTATCGTGTGGTCCATCCAGCAAGTCAACGGCCGCCGCCGCAACAGCCCAGCGCCTCAGCGACGGTAGGCGTCGTGCTCTCGCCGGCGCGTGCTGATGAACTTCTCGTGGGTGTCGGCGGCGACGAGCTCGTAGAGCCTCGCGTGCTTGTCGCCTTGCTGCCTCAAGATGCGGCCCAGTCGCTGCACGTGCTCTCGGACGCTGCTCGTCCCGCTCATGACGATGCCCACGGATGCGGCGGGGATGTCAACACCCTCGTTGAGCACGCGGCTCGTCGCCAAGGCGGGGTAGCGGCCGTCGTTGAAGGCGGCGAGGATGTGCGCTCGCTCCTTGCCCGGGGTGTGGTGAGTGAGCGCGGGGATCAAGAACCGGCGGCTGATCTCGTAGACCGTTCGGTTGTCGTTAGTGAACACGATGACCCGCTCCCCTCGGTGTTCGGCGAGGAGCTCTTGCAGCTTGCTGAGCTTGCCGCGGCAGGTCAGCGCGATGTCTTTCTGGGCGAGGTAGCCTTGGTAGGCCGCGCGCCCCTCGGGAGAGCGGCTCGACTCGCGCAAGAAGGCCTGCCAGCCGCCAGCGGAGCTCATGCGGATGCCCTGCGCGCGGACAAACTCGGTGTAGAGCGTGCGGTTGGCGACGTAGGCCTCGGCCTCGTCGGCTTCGAGCGGCACCTCGAGCTGAAAGAGGCTGTAGTCGGCCAAGTGAGTGCCAGCGAGCTCGGTGATGGGCTTGTTGTAGACGATGGGGCCGATGAGGATTTCGTAGAGGCTGGCGTCGCCGTCGGCCCGCTCGGGGGTGGCGGTGAGCCCGAGTCGATAGGGGGCGACGCAGCTCTCGGCGGCCAGGGCGTAGCTCGGGCTCGGCAGATGGTGGGCCTCGTCGAAGACCAACATGCCGAAGCGCGAGCCCAGGTGTTCCATATGAAGGTAGGCTGAGTCGTAAGTGGTGACGCAGAGGTCGTCGACCTCGTAGCTGCCGCCGCCGATCATTCCGACGGGGCGCCCGAAACGCTCGGTGAGGCCTCGCCACCACTGCTGCATGAGGTCGATGGTGGGCGTCACGACCAAGCAAGAGCGGCCGACCTTGCGAATGGCCAGCTCGGCGACGAAGGTCTTCCCCGAGCCCGTGGGCAGCACGACGACCCCTCGTCCACCAGTCTCTTGCCAGGCGGCCAGTGCCTCAGACTGGTGGGGGAAGGGAGTGCGCGTGTCTTGTAGAGGCAGCTCGAGCTTGCGGTAGGCGCGGGCCTCGTCGCGGTAGGTATAGGTTTCGTGGCGAGCCAGGTAGGAGACGAGCTGGCGGTACTCGAGGGCGGGTCCCCGGTAGGCCTGGATGCGGGGATCGAAGACAAAGGAGCCGGGCAGCTCCACGGGCTGACCATCGTCCGAACGGACAACCAAGGTTCCGGCGTCGAAGGTCAAGCTCAACATGCGCATCGTCACTCACCAATCTGGATCAACCGAGGGCCCGCATGATTAGGTTCGCGCTGTGATTTCGTCAAGTCGGATTTGGGTCGTCGTGGGTTCGGGCGGTCGGCCGCGGTTCCACGTCGTGGGTTCGGGCGGTCGGGCGCGGTTCCACGTCGTGGGTTCGGGCGGTCGGAGGCGGTTCCACGTCGTGGGTTCGGGCGGTCGGAGGCGCGACCCAGCGCTCCGCGCTGGGCTACTTCCTGGGACGGCCCCTTCAGGGCCGATGCCCAGGGTCGGGTGCGCTGAAAGGTCTAATGCCCACAAACCTGGGCGGGAGGTGAAATGCCGCACAACCCGAACCGTGTCGAAGCCGCCGAGGGCAAAGCCCGAGGCATCGGCCCCTCGGGGGCCGAACATTCCCCAGCCCAAGGTGTAACCTTGGGCTTCTTGGGCTGCCCTGGCACTCGTGGTGCACACCACTGGCAAGAGCGCCAGCGCATGTGTTTGAGACGGTTTGACAATCGCGCGGGGGCAAGGTAGAAGGCCTGCGCCGTGACGTCATCAGTTTCCCTGCTCCAACCGGACGAAATCGTTCGGAAATGGGGCATGGGGAAAGAAACAGCCACGGACCACACCACGGACCGGCACGGGATTGCCCGAGGTCGGTAACCAGGCCCAATGCCCCCACTTGGGGCTCACTCAATTTGGAGCTCAGCTCTCATGGATCCCGTTATTGCCATTGCGATCGTCGCCGCAGTCCTCTTCCTGCTTCTCTTCCTCAAGACGAGAAACGACCTCAACTCAATGCTCGACAAATTCAAGCCGCTCGAAGACGAGCTGAACAGCTTCAAGCACGAGAACTCGGAGCTGAAGTCAAAGCTCAAGCAGGCCAAGAGCGCAGCCCCCGCCGCGGTCGCCGCTGGTGAGGAGCCAAAGGCCGCCACGAAGCACAAGAAAAAGAAGAAAGACAGCGCGCCCGCCGCCGAAGACGTCGACCAGAAGAAGATGAAGGAGGACAACTTCCGACTCAATCAAGAGGTCAAAGACCTCCGCAAACAAGTCCGCGGAAAGGCCGGCGTGAGCGACGAAGCCCAGGCTGCCATCGCGGCGGCACAGCTGGAAACCGAAAAATACAAAAAAGACTTCGAGGAGACCGCACGTCAGCTCGCCCTCGTCGTCAACGAGCAGGGGCGCCGCGCCGAAGAAGACGGCGAGACCGTAGAGAAGGCCAAAGAGAAAGAGAAGGACGAGTTCGAGAAGAAAGAGGCGCCCAAGTTCGACGAGGCCGCCCTGCAGAAGAAGGTCAAGTCCGTCCGTGCCGATCTCTCCGACGCCATCGCCAAACACCGCGAAGACCTCGAGAGGGTCCGCAAAGAGGCTGCCGGCGAACTCAAGAGCCTCAAGGGCGAGCTGCGCAACTTCAAACGCCAGGCCAGCACGCAGCGCGCTCGGGCGGATCAGAGCCACAAGGCTTTCCTCATCATTCGCGGGCAGCTGATGGTTGCCGAGCAACGCCTCGCCGAGCAGTCCGACTACACGCCGAAGATGCCCTTCCCGACCAGCCACACGGGCATCGAAGAGGCGCTCAAGAAGCACAACACCCGCGACGCCCGCGAAGCCAAGATGCAAGAGGACAGCGTCAAAAACGCTGCGAAATTGCAGGAGCTCGAAGCGTTCCTCGTGGCGCAAGGCTTCGACCTCGCCAACCTCGCCGGCACCAAGGCGAAGGCAAGCAAGACCGAAGACGCCCCCACCAAGTCCGCACCCGGGGCCGCACCCAGTGACGCCGAGAGCGACGAGAGCGTCCGCGTCCGCCGCAAGGGCAGCGAGAGCAGCAAGAACGTCAAGAAAGGCAAAGGCAAGCCCAAAGACGACGCCGTGAGCGAAGAGCCCGCTGTCGCCGAGGTTGCCGCGGTGGAAGGGGCCCCGGAGGCCAAGAAAGAGAGCAAGGGCTCCAAGGGAAAGAAAGGCTCGAAGGGTAAGGCCGATGAAGCAGAGGCCCACGAGGAAGAGGGCGACATCGACGCCGGCTGGGACGTCGACGACCTCGACGTCGAGGCCATCGAACCGGAAGAAGCCTAGGCCACACGTCGAAAAGAAGAGAAGCACAGAGCCCCGTTCAACAGAACGGGGCTCTGTGCTTTCTTGGTTGTCGACCGAGGTGCATTATCTAGTTCAACCCCGACTGTGTGAGGAGCCGACCCCAATTCGATGGTCGCAGAGTCGCTCTCAAAACTTGCGACCAAATCCCAGCCAGAATTCGACCACGGTCCCAAGATAGCTGTCCAGCTCGAAACTCCAGGCGTCCGAGGTCTCGAAATCGAGCTTGAAGCCCACGATGCCCACGCCCGGCGTCGGGATGAGGTCGAGGAAGGTGCCCGCACGGTCCAGACCCCCCACCAAGAGGTCGGGTCGGTGCTGATAGCTGAGCTCGAAGTTCACCGTCTCGAGTACGTTCATCGACAGCCCACTCTCGAGGATGAAGAGCGACGAGCGGTCCTTGAACAAACCATCGCTCTCTACCGCCGCCCAATCGTAGAACTCGAAGCCGTAACCAATGCGGTTCACGAAGAACAAGCCCCGTAGGTGTGCGAGGGCCTCGCCCACATCGACCGACGTTTCGATGTAGGGGATGAGCGTCAGGACCTTGAACCCCAAACCGTCGAAGCTCTCGTAGCGAGACTCTGCAGCGATGGCCACGCTGTTGGCCCGGCCGCTGGCGAAGAGCTTGAAGCCCGTGTCGGCGCGGACCTGCCAGTAGGCTAGATCGGTGGTGTCGACCAGCCCGCTGGGCTCGAGCCAGAACCGCTCGTAGACCAGCGGCAGCTTCAGTCCCGCGATGATCTTCAGGTCGAACGAATCGGTAGGAACCCAGCGCATCACGACACGAGGTTCGAACCCGTTCTCGCCTTGGTGGTTCTCGTACAAAGCGCGCGAGCTGCCTTTGAACGTCCCTAGGAGGTCGAAGATGTACCCAGAGACATAGAGCACGCTGCCCGAATAAAAGAGCGCCGACCACACCGGGTTCAGCGAGTCCGCGTCGTTGGACACGATGGCGATGGTCGCTGCCGTCGCGATGAGCCCGATGGCGACGCCCTCGAGAGCCAACAGCTTGAAGTGGGAGTCGTCGTCGCCAGCACAGCGGTGCCCCCAGCCGCCCCAGACCAGCGACACCGGAATCGCCCACAGCCCGCACCCCACCGAGCCTGGCGCGCGATCCGAGCCGCGCACCTCCCAGCCCTCGGCGTCGAGCTCTTCGTCGGTCTTCTCCCAGGTCTCCCTCGACGCGTCCTGGGCCGCGGCGCTCAGAGCGAGGACCGGCGAGAGGCTCAGACAAGTGACGAAGACGACGATGAGGCCGGTGCGCATGTTGCCGATGGGGGCCAGGGTCAATGTCCTCGGCGCTCGCACACGCCAACGCCCAGCGAGGAGCGGTCAGCACGACGAGCGCAGAGCACGACGAGGGTCAAGGTTCGAGCAGCGAAGGCGGGATCGCCACAGGCACCTCACCCTCGCCCAAGGGAGCGGCGACGTCCAGGGGCTGCAGCGGTGAGAGCGCCGCGATGCCGTAGTCGCCCACCTGCATGATCACCGGCGCCGGAGAGGCGTCTCGGTCCACGAAAGACAGCGAACCGAACACCGCAGCCCGACGATTCTCGCCGGTCAGCGCCGCAGTGATGCCCTCTCGCGAGCCCGAGGTCTGTGACGAAGAGAGGTCGCGCAGGAGGCGAGTCGCCTCGTAGGACATCGCTTCGTAGATTCCAGGAGGACGACCAAAGAGACGCTCGAAGCTCTCGACGAAGTGTTGGTTCTCCTCGCTCGACCCCTTCGCGTCGTAGGCCGACGGGAAGAGAGCGCCGACCAGGTAGCGCGCTCCCCGCTCTTGCAGGGCCTGACCCTCCCAAGCGCTGGTGCCGAGGAACGTGACGAAGCGCCGCTTCTCTTTCGCGGACACTTCTCGCCCGGGAGCGCTGGACCAGATGTTCTTCTGCGCCATGAAGCTCGCCAACAACATCACGCTCTCGGCGCTGTCCGGAATGAAGACCGAGTCGAACTCCTGCTTCGAGACCTTGTCGATGAGCTTGGTGAAGTCCGCCGCGCTGGGATCGTAGGTGACCTCGTCGACCACACTCAGGGCCGTGCCGGCGCAGACGTCGCCGAAGAGCTGGGCGAGCGCCTCGCCGTAGGGTGTGTCGGGCCGCAACACGAGCACACGCGTGGTGCCGCGGCCCGAGACCTCGTCAACCAACGTTCGCAGCTCCTTTTCTGGATCCAGGCCGAGGCGAAACGCGCCGGTTTCCAAGACCGCTCGCTCGAGGCTCAAGCTGATCAGCGGGATCCCCCGTTTCTGGGCCTCTTCGCCCGCAGCCATGGACGTGTCGGTGCCGAGCGGACCAATGATGGCGGTGACCCCCAGCGCGTCGAGCTCCTCGACGGCCTTCCTGGCTTGCTCCGGGTCCGAAGCGGAGTCCTTGAACACCGCCGTGACGCGACGCCCACTCCCCGACACGAAGACCCCTTGGGCCTGCAGGATGCCGGCGAGAACCGAGCGCCCCATGCGCCGCCCCGAGCCACTCAAGGGCAAGATGACCCCAAGCAGCGGCCGCTGATTGGGGGCAGCGTCAAGGTGGAAGAGGGTCTCGAGTTCGGTGGTGCGCTGCAGCTGCCCAGAGGCCAGCAGCGACTCGGCGACGCTCTCCCAGAGCGCTTCGGCGGCTGCGATGTCCCCACTGGCCAGCAGCCCTCGGATCCGCTCGAACCCTACGGCGCCGCGCGCCGCCCCGGTGAGCTCAGCCAAGGCTTCTTCCAGGTCCTCTGCCGACAGCGTCGCCGAGAGCTCGTAGAGCCGGGCCCCCGCGAACGCCTCGATCGACTCCGACTCACCGCTCTTCTCGTGGGCACGCCCAACGGCAGCCAGCGCTCCGACGGTGTCTCCGCCGCGCTCACGGCTCTCGCCCAGCAACAACCAGGACTCCGGCACGTCGGCGCCGAAGAGCAGGCGCTCGTCGGGCTCGTCGTCGTGTCCTTTCAACAAGGCGAGGGCGTCCTCGGGTTGGGCCCGTTCTGCCATCAACAAGGCGCTGTGGAATCGGGCGGCGCCGCGTAGGTCTTCACGAGTGGTTTCTTGTTGCAGAGCTGCGAAGAGCTTCGCGGCCCGCTCCTGCTCCCCCAAGCCCCGCGCAGCGCGGGCTTCGAACAGGGCAAGCAAGCCGTCGTCGTCTGGATGCTCCGCCTGTAGAGCGGCCACCTTGCTGCGAAGTAGCTCCCACTCCCCTGCGTCACCGGCCGCCTTCAAGGGCAAATAGTCTGCCTCGAGGCCGACGTCGACTGGGTTCTTTGGGGTCGGGTCGATGCCGATGGGGCCGCGTGGCCCTGGGCAGCCGACGGAGGTCAGCAATAGCAGGCCGCTCAATATCGATGCGATTGACACCATCAGACGGTCACCAACGGTCCATGTCCTGGGCGCACACACGCCCGCGCGTCCTTGCGCGGGCCAGCGAGACTCGGTCTGTGGCGGAGCCATTGCGACTCGAGGGTCTTTCTGTTCGGTGAGCGTTCGGTTCACGTGAGTTTCGAGGGTTGAGGCTACGACGAGGGCTCGGTCGTGGGCAAGCGAGGCAACCGAATCCAAATGAACCCTCGATCTACCACATCGAACTCGTTTGCCCCACAAATGTCAGGAGTGAGAGGTCCCACCCTGTGGGCCAAAGCGGTTGGGTGTGGCTCTTTTGGGGAGGCAGGGCTCTGCCCTGACCCGCCGGGGAACTTGGTCCCCCGGACCGCCTTTTGCTTTCTTCTCTTTTGCAGTCAACCAAGGGGTTGGTCTCACGGAGAAGTCTCTTGCTGACTGCCCATCAGAGGCTTCTCAAACCCTTGTGGTTGGCCGCAGAGAAAGCACACCTGTCTCTGGTAGACAGCGAATTCCATGTCTGAAGACAGAAAAACAGAAAGGGGGTTTGGGGGACCTCGTCCCCCAACGGGTGCGGGCAGAGCCCGGTCCTCTCTTCATCTCCCCAAAAGAGCCACACCCAAAGCGGCTTGCCATCAGCAAGAATCGCCCCCCCCAGCCAAACGTCGCCCCTGACCCCCTCGACTCTCCAAGATCAGGGTCACCGGGCCCTCGTTCACGAGCTCGACCTTCATCGTCGCGCCAAAGCGCCCCGTTTCGACGACAAAGCCCTGCGCTCTCACCTCGGTCACGAAGGCCTCGACCAGCTGCTCGGCCCGCGTTGGCTCGAGCGCGTCGACGAACGAGGGCCGGCGGCCCTTGCGCGTGTCCCCGTAGAGCGTGAACTGGCTGACGACGAGCATGGCGCCACCGATGTCCTCGAGCCCCAGGTTCATCTTGCCCTCGCCATCTTCGAAGATGCGTAGGCTCGGGATCTTGCGAGACAGGTACTTCACGTCGGCCGCGCCATCACCCTCTCCCGCGCCCAGCAAGACCAGCAGCCCACGGCCGATCTCGCCGACCACCTCGCCGTCGACCCGCACCCGCGCCTCGCCCACCCGCTGCACGACCGCCCGCATTAGTCGCTCACCAGAGCCGTACCAACCGAGCCAGGCTGGTTCAGCTCGGCCAGCAAATCACCGGCTTCGAGCGCACCCATGATGTGGATCGCCCAAACGCCCTGCCCAAGGACCTCGAGGCTCTCCTCGATCTTGGGGATCATGCCGCCCTCGATGACCCCAGACCGAGTGGCTTCGCGGGCGGCGGATTCGGTCAGGGTCGCGATGCGGCTCGTCGGGTCGTTGCGGTCGGAGAGGACTCCGCGCACGCCGCCGGTGGTCAGGACAAGACGCGCCCCGAGGGCCTGAGCGACTCGAGTGGCGGCGGTGTCGGCGTTGATGTTGAGGACCTGTCCGGCGTCGTCGCGGCCCAGGCTGTTCATGACCGGCACCAGCCCGGCGTCGAGCAGGGCGTTGAGCGCCTTGACGCCGACCTCGACGATGTCGCCGACGAAGCCGAAGTCGACGGGGGCCGGACCGCCGCCGCTGACGACCCGCGGGGGCCGCTTCGTCGCTCGGATGACGCCGGCCGAGACCGCGGCGAGTCCGATGGCGTCTAGGCCGCGGGTCGCCATCGCCGCGACGAGGTCGACCGCGACGAGGCCGGCGAGCACCATCTTGGTGACCTCCAAGGTCTCGGCGTCGGTGACACGGCGACCGGCGACGACGTTCTTCTTCAGGCCGAGACGCGCGGACAGCTCGGTCACCTGCGGTCCGCCGCCGTGCACGACGACGATGCGCCAGCCCGCAGCGCGCAACGCCTTGAGGTCGTCGGTGAGCGCCGCGAGTTGTTGGGGGTCAGACGCCAGGTCGCCGCCGATCTTGATGACGACGGTCTCGTTCATGGCCAAATCCCGTAGTAGCCGACGAGGCCTGCGTCTTCGGCGAGCCCCAGCGCGATGTTCATGCTCTGCACGGCCTGGCCGGCGCCGCCCTTCACCAGGTTGTCGATGGCGGTGATGACGGCGATGGGTCGCCGAGCGCCGTCCTTGTCGCCCAACTTGAAGCCGAGCTCGACGTAGTTCGTGCCGGCGACGGCGACGACCTCTGGCTCACGGCCCTCGAGAAGCTTGATGAACGGGGAGTCTCCAAAGGCCTCGGCGAGAACGCGACGGACGTCGTCCGCGGTGGTCTCGGCGGGCACCTCGAAGAGGCTGGTCGCGAGGATGCCGCGCACCAAGGGCGCCGAGACGGGCACGAAATCGAGGCGGAAGGACTGGGCGGCGCCTGCATCTCGCACGGTCTGTTCGATCTCGGGGCGGTGCTGATGCCCCAAGATCTTGTAGGCCTTGAGGTTCGCGGCGCGCACTGGATGGTGGGTGCTGGCGCTGGCGTAGGCCCCACTGCCAGACGAGCCCGTGCAGGCGACGGTGCTGACCGAGCTATTTAGCCAGCCCGCGCGTGCGAAGGGGACCAAACCAAGGCCGATCGCGGTCGCGAAGCAGCCCGGACTGGCGATGCGGTCGGCCTCTCGGATGGCCGCGCGGTTTAGCTCCGGCAGCCCATAGACGAAGGTGCCCAGGAGCTCGGGGTGGGGATGCTCGTGGTGGTAGTGTTTGGCGTAGGTCGCCGCGTCGCGAAGCCTGAAGTCGCCTGAGAGATCGATGACCTTGGCGCCGCTGTCCAAGAGCTTTGGCGCGAGCTCGCAGCTCACGGTGTGGGGCAGCCCGAGAAACACGGCGTCCATTCCCTTCGCGGCTTCCTGGGGAGGCAGGTCCTCGAAGCGCAGGTCAGTGACGTGAGCGAGGTTCAGGTGCACGTCGCCCAGCTTCTTCCCCACGCTGTCGATGGCGGAGACCCGGCACAGCTCGACGTCCGGATGATGCAAGAGTTGCCGGCAGAGCTCGGCACCTCCGTAGCCTGTGCCTCCGATGATCGCGGCTCTGAACATGGTCTTCCCTTCGGGCTTGTGCGCAGCGCGCAATGTTCTGCCTATCAAGAGTCAACTGAGTTCTCTATGCGGCCAGCCACGTGGATTTCTTTGTCTAGCGGTCAACGGCCAGCAAAGAATTCCCAGTGGCTCAAGAGCTGCGAGTGGTGCGGCCAGCCGCAGAATCGCTCGCGAAGCCGACTCACCTTTAGCCCTGAAGGCAGTCCGCCGCAAGGCCGCGCGGCCCTCAGCGCTCGCGCACCGCACGGCTCGGCGACTGCAACACGAGGCGTTCGAGCTCGCGGCGAATCACCTCACTTTCTCGGCGCAGGAAATCGCGCACAGCCGAGTCGAGGATCGGAGCGGCGAGTCTGTGGGCGCTGGTGGTCTGAACAGGATCAAAACCGCGCTCATACTTATGCTCCCCTTGTGCACCAGCGTTGAAGCGGTGCAAGCCACGTTCGATGCAGAGCTGGACCGGCGTGTAGCAGCAGAGCTCGAAGTGCAAAAACTTCACCTCCTCGCGGCAGCCCCAGTAACGGCCGTAGAGCGTGTCCTCGCCCTGCAACATGAACGCGCCAGCGATGACCTCATTGGCGCGGCGCGCCACTGCGAAGACGAGGCGCTCGCGGGCGCGCTGGAGGAGGAGCTGGAAAAACTCTCGGTTGAGGTACTGCCGGCCCCAAACCTTCTTGTCGATGGTCGTCAGGTAGAGCTCATAGGCCAGGTCCATGTGGACGGGCGTGAGCGCGTCGCCCTCGAGGACCTCGACGCTGATGCCCTGCTCTGCGATGGTGCGGCGCTCGCGGCGAATCGCTCGACGTCGCTTGCTGGTGAAGGTCTCCAGCCACTGGTCGAAGCTCTCATAGCCTCGGTTGAGCCAGTGATATTGGACTCCGAGGCGCGTGGCGTAGCCATGTCCGATGAGCATCGCGGCTTCCTCTTCAGTCACGAAGAGCCAGTGCACACCTGAGAGTTTTTGCTCCATAGCCAGCGCCCAGAGCGACTCGACGAAGAGGGGACCGGCCTCCTCGGCACCCGGCTCTAGGTAGAGCTTCCTCGCCTCGACGGGCGTGAACGGCGTGGCGATGATGAGCTTGGGATAGTAGGGGATGCCGGCGCCCGCCGCCGCATGGGCCCACTCGTGGTCGAAGACGAACTCGCCGGCCGAGTGGGCTTTGATGAATCCTGGGACCAACCCCACGCATCGCGCGGCGTCGTCTTCGAGACTGAAGGTCTGTCCGGACCAGCCAGCATGCGGACCGATGCAGCCCGAGTCCTCGAAAGCCGAGAAGACGCCCCACTCCAAGAACGGAGAGCCGACGACGAGTCGAGCCCAGTCCTCGGCTCGGACCGTTTTCAGTTGTGGGTGGGCGCGCAGGATGCTCAATGGAGGACCTTCGGCGAGGGGTTCAACCCTCGCTGTACGGGGGAACAGGGGAAATGGGCTGAGGCGCATAGAGTCTAGCTCCGATAACTGTCGCCTCGAATAACAACCTGTTACGATGCGCGGGAAAACGCAGCCGATGTGAGATGCCATCGAGGAAGAACATGCGTGTCAGGGCAGGCGGGGCGAGCGAGGTCGGAAAAGTCCGAGAGCATAACGAGGATTTTTATGGGGTGGATCCCAAAGGCCACATCTTTGTGTTGGCCGACGGCATGGGCGGACATGCGGCCGGCGAGGTCGCGAGCCGAATGGCCTGCGAAGGCATCGTGCGCGCCCTTCTTCCCCATCGAGAGGGCCTGGTAGAGCTCGCGGACGACGGTCGTCCGGACTCCCGTCAGACGCTCCTGTCGGCCTTGCGTGGTGCGGTGATCGCCGCCGAACGGGCGATCTTCGACGCGGTGGCCGGGGAGCCCGAACGAAAGGGCATGGCCACTACCCTCGACCTGGTCTTCTTGGGGGCGGGTACAGCGTTCGTTGCGCACGTTGGAGACAGCCGAGTCTACCTGCTCCGCGGCGACACCGGACGCCTCCTGACCACGGATCACACGGTCTCCAATTTCCTCAAGGCGCAGGGTAAGACGGAGACCGAGATCGCCGCACACCCTCATCGAGACAAGTTGGTCCGCGCGCTCGGCATGTCTGGAGGCGCCGAGATCGACACGCTGCAGCTCGACATGCGAGTCGGCGACCGCTTGGTGATGTGTTCCGATGGCCTCTATCGCTACCTCAAGAACCCCATGCACCTGGCACAGCTCTACGGGCCGCGTGACCCCTCCGAGGCGTCGAAGGCGCTCTGCGATTTTGCCATCGAATGCGGCGGGGTCGACAACGTCACCGTGATCTGCGTCGAGGTGCTCGACCCTGGCGCTCGCCCAACCTCCGTCGAGACTGACTCCAAGATATCGGCTCTGGGCAACATCTCGCTCTTCCAGAATCTGACCTACCAAGAGATGCTGCAGGTCATGCCGATCACCTACGAACGACACTTCAAGACCGGCGAAGTCATCATCAACGAGGGCGAGAGCGGAGAGGAGCTCTATCTGCTCATTCGAGGCACCTGCGACGTGGTCGCGGGGGACATCAAGTTGGCGACGATCAAGACGGGCCATCCCTTCGGCGAGCTGTCGCTGGTCGACAACCAGCCGCGTTCGGCCACGGTGAGCGCCGCAGAGGACTGTGGCGTCTTGGTCATTCGACGAGCCGACTTCGAGATGCTCACCCAGTCGGGACCGCTGGCGACCAAGCTCTTGTGGAATGTGATCAACGACCTGGCGGCGCGCTTGAGAGCGGCCAGCGATCGCATTCGCGAGCAAGGCGAACAGCTCGAAGAGAAGGATTGAGCTAGTGCCCGTCCGGAAACCCTCTATCTGCAGGGTCGCCTTCCTCCCTCGCTCCTCGGCATGCCGGTGTACGCCTGCGCCCAGCATCGTCGAAGCAGACCGACGCTGCCATGGCGATGCTCAAATGGGCAGGTTGTTTCCTGACGACGCCTTAGGGTCTGCCGGAGAATACGTGGAGCGTTTTTGTCCCTAACCAGGACTTGGCGTTCGTGATGGAAGCAGACCCCAATCTCACCACAGAGAGCACAGAGAGCACAGAGAGCACAGAGAGAGCTTCCTTTCTCTTCCCTCCGCTATGGGCTCAGTTCTTTGCTGGCCGTTGACCGATAATATCTAGAACTCGCATGGTTGGCCGCAGTGAGGGGTCACCTTAGTCCGCGCAACAGTGGCATTGGCGTCGGAGAAGATGCTTTC
>Ga0210044_10005945_pt1 | contig 16272 bp, 18 predicted proteins | sample CryGey13umfilter_2_FD_183959 | JGI IMG/M metagenome (GOLD analysis project Ga0210044, IMG submission 183959) | Groundwater microbial communities from aquifer in Utah, USA - Crystal Geyser 4/9/14 3 um filter (SPAdes) (version 2) | ecosystem: Environmental > Aquatic > Deep subsurface >...
TCCACCGTTCTGATCGAGTTACACATTTCCATTAAGCGAACAAGGAGCCCTGTCGGGCTCTTTGCATTTCGATCTTCGCAACTTTAAAGTTCCGCCAAATTCCGGCGCATTTGTGCAGCCGTCAACAACAGTTATACGAAAATGACAGAACAGTTACTCGGACGAAGCTTTTGGGAAAAAACTAGGCCCAAAGTCAAAGGATCGTTAAGTATCGTACTCCAGAATTTAAATTGAAATAAATTAGAATTTAATATGAATTAAATTTGCATTTAATTTGAATCAACAGTACTATTATTACTCCAATTAACTGAGGAGTAATAATATGAGCAACTTAATATCATTGATTCAACAATCAACAAGCCTTAAAAAGGAACTGATTGCATCAACAGTTCGGATGCCAAAAGAACTACACACCTTCGTAGATGAATTAGCCGAACATTTATCTTTATCCAGACAAGAGGTGCTACTCATTCTAATTAAGGAAAGTGCTGATGTCGCGAAGGAAGCGCTAAATCCGAGGACTGTGGATGAAATTCAGGGTGTGTGTGGTTTTCATATATTGAATACAAACAAAGGTAATAGCGATGAAGACCATGACAAAATGATCGAAGGCGGTGTTGCTGCGGCTTTCTACGACCCATGGAAGTACAATATCGACCGCATTAAAGAAGGTGATTTTGTTTTTTTGTATGAAAACGGCGTTGGCGTTGTGGCGTTTGGTAACGGATCAGGAAAAACTTTGGTGCGTGACCATGAAGGCAAAAAGGATGAATGCCACTACCAAATATTACGCGACTTTAATAAGTTATCAGTGCCAATAAATGCACGTGAAATTAAAAAAATATTGAATAGAAATGTGGTCTTTCTTAGAACTATGTCCAGTATGCCCGATGGTCAAAAATTGCTGGATCGAATTCACTTACAAAAAAATGCCTAACGAGTAAGGGTAAATTGTGATCGCGATGCGATCCACGATCTGATCCGTTTGTTGGACGGGCCCAGTAGAGGCAAACTGGGCAAAGCTGAGAGTTCTGAGGACACGACAAGATTCCAATTTATCCAAGGCCATTGCAGAGACACATAGACGATACACAAGAATGATCAATTTTCTAGAAAATTCGCGAGAATATTTGTGGCAAGGGAGGTTCTCATCTTATCCCATGGATAAAGCATACTTGATTTGTGCATGCGCATATTAACGGCAAAGATCAGCAAGGAATTGTAGAAACTCAAAAGTTACCTGAAATATGTGGGGAGTAGACAAACTATTTGAAAGTCATTTGAATACAGGCAGACCGTTAGGAAGTGACAGCTTTATCAAAAAGGCAGAACAGTTACTCAGGCGAGGCTTATTTACGCTGGCTATCGCGCTGAATTAAAATGTATTCATCATGGAATTTAAGAGTACAGCGCCCAAGCTCACCGCAGCCGCTTCCACGCCTGTTCAAAGAAGACGCCTGCGATTTGGCGGTTTGGCAGCCTCACAGCCATCGTCCGGTGCGGTAGACCACAAACAGATGATGGGCGAATTGCGGTGCATGGCGGCCGGTCTGTCTGCACTTATCTATTGTTACAGCCTCAGGGGATTGCAGAGAATCCTGGAGTTAGAAAATGCTACGCACATCCGGGGTTTCAATCCGTCCTGGCATGATTCGTTTTCGCACGACTTCTGGGACAACTCGAAAATTGCGCTGGGTTTTGTACTCGATGGCAGAGCGTGGCTGGTGTTTCGTGGATCGGATGACAGTCTGGACTGGGATGCCAATTTTCGTTTCTCAAAAACCAGGGATGACATCCATTTTGGATTCTCGCGTTGCTGGGAAGGCTTGTCGCGTGTTGTCGATCCCTGGCTTGATGAGATTACGGGTGTAGTCCCCGCTCTGGTCGTCACCGGACATTCACTGGGTGGTGCCATTGGCGTGCTGGCGGCTCGTTCGATCTCTCAAAAAGGCGCGATCGGAATCGAAGCCGTTTTGACCTTTGGCGCACCGAAGGTGGGGTCAAAGCGATTTGTAGAACATTACAACGCCCTGCCCGCCAACATCCAGGGGGCGCAAGGCGCAGTTAGTCTGCGCGATGTCACCTGGCAAACTCGGGTCAAGGATGACATCGTCCCAAAGGTATGTCCGAACTGGATGGGGTTCAGACATTGCGGACAAGATGCAGGCGAGCTGGAAACAGGCTCCGACAAGCCATTTCGTCACTTCAATACTCCCAACTACATGCTCGGTCCTGCAACGAACCCAGGCGTGGTGGAAACACTGATCCAAACGTTTTCAGTATGGATTCCGTACCTGAAGGTGTTTTTCTACGGTGCCGAGAAAATTAAGCAAGGCGGACTCAGTCACCGAATGATCGGGTATCAGAATGCATTTGGCGGTGCACTGTCGTTTCGCGACGCTATTGCCCGGCACGACGCCGTGCTGGATGCTATTCAGGATCCACGGCCAAACGACCCTCCTCGCATCGCGCTACCGCTACCGTCGTTTATGACGTTTGCGCACCCCGTTCCAACGCGTGATGAATTCCTGAAAGAGAGAACCAAAGGATGGACGTTGCGGCTGACCGTAGTATGCATCTTGGCCCTAGCGATGCTGCTGGGGTTTTTTGTGGCGATGCTTTGGTCGATAACATTTTTAACCCCGGAGTTTCGACCCGTCGGTTACGGGCTGATTGTGCTACTGACCATTGGTTTTGTACAAAAACTGAGACATGATATGCGCTAAATCAGCAAGAGTTCTGGGGACACGATACTTAATTTAGGTATCATTACATTAAAGAGGTCGAAGCCGAATGCCACCAGCAAAAGCGTGATTCAAGGCTATACCGGCGTGGCGAACGTTTTTAAGCAGTCCCGTCTTTAGGGCATCTCTAAAAACCCAATCTTCGTCACAATACCGCGTTACTCGAAAAAATTATCACTTACATATCAAACATATGCTGCGTTCAATTTTTTACTCGCGCCTTGTCTTGTCTAGAACATTGAATTTTTAGAGGCACCCTTTAGAATCAGTTTTTGAGTCTCTATGTCTGGCAGGCTGTTAGAATGGGAGAAACCCAACTAGCCTTTATCGTGATGTCGTTTTTAAGCCCTAAGGGTTGTTATTCGGCTGTAATTTTGAACCACTTGAAACTTAAATTGAGGAGAACCAGATGGAACATACTTTACCTGCACTACCTTACGCAATGGATGCATTAGCACCGCATATTTCTAAGGAAACGCTGGAGTATCACTATGGCAAACATCACCAAACCTATGTGACTAATCTCAACAACTTGATTAAAGGCACTGAATTTGAGAACGCCACACTGGAAGAGATAGTTAAAAAATCTAGTGCCGGAATTTTCAACAATGCCGCCCAAGTTTGGAACCATACCTTTTACTGGAATGGCATGAAGCCTAACGGTGGAGGCGCACCGACTGGAGCGCTAGCGGACGGTATAAACAAGAAATGGGGCAGCTTCGAAGATTTTAAAAAAGCATTTTCTGCTTCTTGCTTGGGGAATTTTGGCTCTGGCTGGACATGGCTGGTGAAGAAGGCCGATGGCTCGCTGGACATCGTTAACACCAGTAATGCCGCCACGCCGTTATCCGGTGCTGACAAGCCATTACTCACCTGTGACGTGTGGGAACACGCCTACTATGTTGATTATCGCAACGCCCGCGCCAAGTATGTCGAAAGTTTCTGGGGCTTGGTTAACTGGGATTTTGTAGCGCAGAACCACGCTTAATTTTTAAAGCTTGAACGAAAAAATCCCGGGGCTCGCCGGGATTTTTTAATTCAGAGTGGTTATTGGCCTATGGGAGCCTGCCTTAATCCTTGAACTATTATTCCTTGTTTGATGCCATTTCGGGTAAACCAGCCGCTATTCATTTCCAGCGCATACAATGCATCACCTTGGGCGTAGTGTGGATCTAAGGTGTTAGGCTGCATTTTTTCAATGTTGAGAATGGAGCCATCTGCAGCGATGAAAGCAATACTTAAAGGCAGTAACGTATCCTTCATCCAGAAGCCATGTCTGTCAGCCTTTTTAAAGATAAATAACATTCCACAATTAGGGCACAGAAAACTGCGCTGCATAAGTCCCCTGTTACGGCTTTGCGGGGTGTTGGCTGTTTCAGCAAAAATATTGTGTTTACCAATCTTCAGTGAAATTTTTTCACCCCAGGCTGGTTGCAAGACAGAAAAGAATAACAACGATAGCGCGAAAAAAAATCTCATATTGGTATCGTAAATTTATATGACTGGTTTAACTGACATCAAGCCTGGTTTGGTATCATGGAATTGAGCAGCCACATGTTAAACAAGAACATTATTTATACCACATTCCGCCGGCCAAGTTGCTGCCTATCCGGCTTATTGAGTTTTTGTCTGTTTTTTTTGCCTGTTCCCCTCTATGCCGTGCAAATTACATTAAACGTGGCAGACGTTACCGCACCAAGCTTTACCGCGCGCGGAATTAAAGTGGTATTGGCGCAAAGGGGTTCGGCAGAATTTAGCATAGATAAATTGCACATGGCAGACAAAACATGGCGCAAGGTACACGTGCATTGTGCAGAATTTATACTTAGTTCAGAGCGCGTGACATGCCATAAAGGTAAGCTGGACGCGATTCCAGACATGCCATTCACATTTAGTTACGAATTTACCTCGCAACGACTGAATTTACGGCTTGCCGCTAAATCTAATGAGTTGTGGCAGGTAAGCGCTGATTTCCGCGCGCAGCCGTGGCGTGCCACTGTACAGTTACGCAATGCACAAGTTAAGCGCTTGGCTGACTGGCTTCCACCCGATGGCCCATTGCCTACTCAGGGCACCATCATTGGCACCTTGGTGGTGAATGGTGATAAAGCGGGAGTAAGGCAAATCAATGCTGATGTGCATTTAGCTGGTATAGCTGCTGCGGATGCGAGTGGTTTGCATGCCGCCGAAAAATTGGCAGGCAAACTGCATGTAGATGCTACTCGCACAGGCCAAAAATGGAATTGGCGTGGCGCACTCGATTGGCAGAGTGGTGAAATATTCTGGCAACCGTTGTATTTGCGCGGTGGGCATACGCTTCAGGCCTCTGGCCAGTGGGATGGTGCACAACTAAAAGTGACACAGGCTGTAGCTAATCTGCCGGGGGTAGGCAAGGTTGAGCTGAACGCACTGTGGGATGTTAAGAAGAGCAATCTATTGGAAGGTCGTTTGGCTGGAAAGAAACTTTCGCTGGCTAATGGCTTTGCTGATTACGCTAAGCCATTTATGGAAAAGAGCGCTTTGTCGGCAACAAAGCTTAAAGGACTCGCTGACATAGATTGGCAATACCGCAATGGTGCCACCCAAGCATTGCTGCTTAAGCTACACGACGTAGCTGTAGTGGATGGTGAAAATCACTTTGCATTGCTCGGTATTAATGCAGATATCCCGTGGCACGCCCAACTTCAGAGTGTAGCGCATGTGGATTTTGCTACTGGTAAACTGATGGGATTGCCGCTGGGCGCAACGCAATGGCAAATACAGATGCGCGGAAAGGAGTTCATTCTGCCAACCGCCACACTGCCCATACTTGACGGTAAGTTAGAAGTGAGCGACTTCCATTTACATAGCGTAGATGACATGTGGGAGTGGAACTTTGCTAGTAAACTTACTTCAATTTCCATGCAGAACCTCAGTGCTGCACTACATTGGCCGGAGATGCATGGCTCACTGTCAGGCTCGATTCCCAAGGTGAGTTACCAGAACAAATTGTTAAAAGTAGATGGCACCTTGTTGTTTCAAATATTCGATGGTGAGGTGCTGGCAAATAATTTGGAACTGTTTGATCCGTTCGGTCGCGCACCTCGCCTATCTGGAAATTTAGATATGCGCAGACTAGATCTTGATCTACTAACGCGCACATTTTCTTTCGGTAATGTTCAGGGACGTATTGACTTAGGAGTGAACAATCTCGAACTGGTGAGCTGGCGCCCGGTGCATTTTGATGCCAAGTTGGCGAGTAGTCCTGGGAAGTATCGCAAGAGAATCAGTCAAAGGGCAGTAGAGAATATTTCTTCGTTAGGAGGCGCAGGTGGAGGAGCTGCCTTGCAACGCAGCTTTCTGCGAATTTTTAAGAGTTTTGGCTATGACAGCATCGGGTTGAGTTGTGCGCTGCGCAATAACATATGTACGATGGCAGGGATTGAAGATCGAGGCAACGCTTTCACGATAGTAAAAGGTGGCGGTATTCCCGCCATCACTGTGATGGGCTACAATCGCAAGGTAGACTGGAGTGAACTAATAACCCGTTTAAAGAGGGTTTTGCAGGACAATAAAGCTGTGATCAAATAAAGGATGGGCACTATGAAAAAAATTTGGACCATACTACCTTTGGCAGGCATTGCTCTGAGCGCCTGCGTCACCATCAATATTTATTTTCCCGCCGCAGAAGCGGAAAAGGCAGCTGACAAAATTATCGACGAAATTTGGCAAATCGAGAAATCTGCTACGGCTCCAAAATCTGACAAAGCCCCATCTGTTGCACCTGAAGCTAAAAAGGAGAAAGCAATATGAACAACTTAATTAAGTTTTGTTTTGCGCTATTTGTACTGTGTATTTCAGCAGCTGCATCGGCACAGGTAAACATCGAAATTAATACGCCTGGCGTTGTTGCTTTGAAGCAGTCAATGCAGACGCGCCATACACAGTTGGCAGCGTTCTATAACAGCGGTGCGGTCGGGTTAACTTCTGATGGTCTGGTTGCCTTACGCGATGCCAACGCCGTTCCACTGGCCGCCCGTCAGAAGGTCAATGGGCTGGTTGCTGCGGAGAATCAGGACCGTAAGGCGTTGTATGCCGAGATTGCGCGCGCTAACGCGCATCCCGAGTGGGAAGGTGACATCCGCAATACATTCGCACAACGCTGGATACAGCGTGCCCAAGCGGGTTGGTGGGTACAGAGCGGCGGCAGTTGGTCAAAAAAATAACTGTAAAGAGCCAGTGAAACTGATAGTTCTTTCACTCACAAATCGGATAATCAGCCGGGAAGACTATTTACCCGCAAATACTCGCTGACTTTATAATTCCAGGAGCTTTTTAATGTTTTCATTCATGCCAGTTTCTCTGGATCATCGGTGTTAATGACCCCTGTTCTAGTTTTTGATATCGAAACTATTCCCGACATTGCCGGGCTTCGTACCCTGTATGAACTTGACGAACAAGTGAGCGATGGGGATGTGGCGGAGATGGCCTTTCAGCTACGTCGCCAGAAGACAGGTAGTGACTTCTTGCAACATCATCTGCATCGCATAGTGGCTATTTCGTGCGCATTGCGCGAAGGCGACAATTTCCGTGTGTGGTCGCTGGGCGGACTGGAAGACGGTGAGAGCGCTCTCATTCAACGTTTCTTTGACGGCATCGACAAATATACCCCGCAACTAGTGTCTTGGAATGGTGGTGGTTTTGACCTGCCGGTGCTGCACTATCGCGGCCTGATTCACGGTGTTCAATGCGCAAATTATTGGGATATGGGAGAGGATGACAAGAATTTCAAATGGAATAACTATATCAGCCGTTATCATTTACGACATCTTGATTTGATGGATTTGCTTGCACTGTATACAGGCCGTGCCAACGCCCCGCTAGATGACCTGGCCAAGTTAATCGGCTTTCCCGGCAAACTGGGTATGGACGGCAGCAAGGTGTGGGATGCTTATCAGCAGGGCAAGCTGAATGAAATCCGCAATTACTGTGAGACCGATGTGGTCAATACTTATTTAGTCTATGCGCGCTTTCAGTTGATGCGTGGTCAATTCACGCCTGCTCGTTACGAGCAGGAATGTGAACTGGTGCGTAGTACCTTGAGCAAGTCTCCCGAATCTCACTGGATGGAATATCTCGCTGCTTGGCCAATCGTAAAAATATAACCATGCACAAGCTTCGTCGAATCTGGCTTGCGCTGGGGGCAGTATGGGTTGCCATGACCATGTATCTTTCTCTCACACCCCATCCTCCAGAACCGCTGCATTTTTTACATGCCGACAAGCTGGAACACGCACTGGCATATAGTTTTCTGATGTTATGGTTCTGTCAGGTTTACCAACAACGGAAGCCCCGTATTCTTATAGCGACTCTGCTGGTCGCTTTGGGTGTCGGAATAGAATATTTACAGCGCATGACCGCTTACCGAATTTTTGATTATGCCGACATGCTGGCAAATAGTGCTGGTGTGCTATTGAGCTTGTTTCTTATAAGCATAGGCTTGGGTCGGATCGGTGTCATGCTGGAAACTAAATTTTTTAAAATTGCAGAATGAGATGACTGATAAATCCGTACACGCAAACAGCGTTGTTGTTGAATCGCTTGATTACGAAAGTCGCGGCATTGCGCATACTAATGGCAAAGTAATTTTTATCGAAGGCGCGTTGACGGGTGAGCGCGTCACCTATTCGTCATATCGTAAAAAAACCAGCTTCGAGATAGCGCAACTCGGCCAAGTAATTAAGCCAACTTTCATGCGTGTTCAGCCTAAATGCAAGCATTTCGGCGTATGTGGAGGCTGTTCCATGCAGCATATGGATGCACGTGCTCAGGTTGCCGCCAAGCAGCGCATACTGGAAGATAATCTGTGGCACATCGGCAAGGTCAAGGCCCAGACTATTTTGCAGCCGATCTACGGTCAGTCATGGGGCTACCGGCAGCGAGCGCGGCTTTCAGTGCGCCATGTATTGAAGAAGGGCAAGACACTGGTAGGCTTTCGCGAAAAGCGTGGTGGCTATGTGGCGGACATGCAGCATTGCGAAATCCTGACACCTAAAATTGCCAAGCTATTACCGCTGCTGGGACAGTTGAATGAAAAATTTACAACTCGCGACGCATTACCGCAAATTGAAGTGGCTGTCGGCGAGCAGGTATCGGTGCTGGTGCTGCGCATTTTACAAGCACTTTCGCCGGCTGACGAAGAGGCCATCAAACAGTTCGCCGATGCCCATGCTGTGCAGTTTTGGCTGCAAACCAAAGGACCGGAAACTGCAGTGCCATTTTATCCGCTGGACGCACCGCCACTGACATACAGCCTGCCAGAGTTCGGGATTACCATGCCATTTGCACCGACTGAGTTTACCCAGGTCAATGCGGATATGAATCGCGTCATGGTAAGCCGTGCCGTCCGTTTACTTAATCCTCAACCGAACGAACGCATCGCTGATTTATTCTGCGGACTGGGCAACTTCACACTGCCCATTGCGCGCAGTGGTGCTCAGGTAGTGGGCATCGAAGGTAGCGCGACGCTAGTGCACCGTGCCGCGCAGAATGCCGCGTTAAATGGCTTGGTGGACAACACCCAATTCAGCTCGATGAATTTGTTTGAGATAGATGAAGCAGCATTGGCGCAGTTAGGTCATTTCGACAAAATGTTAATTGACCCGCCACGCGACGGCGCATTTGAACTGGTCAAGGCACTGGGTACGGATACGCCAGGTCGCATCGTGTACGTTTCATGCAACCCTGCAACGCTGGCGCGTGATGCCGAAATACTAGTGCATCAGAAGGGTTATGTACTAAAGGCTGCAGGCGTGATGAATATGTTTCCGCATACCTCACATGTCGAGTCCATCGCATTGTTTGAAAAGACGCAGGCATAGCACATGCTTCTTGATGTTCCTAAAGAACTGCGCTTGGCAGCGCTTTATTGGCTGGCAGAGCCCGATCATATTCTTAAATCCGCTGGAGTAATCACCCTGGCTCAAGCATGGATGAAAGGCGAAATTTGCCTGGAGGTCGATGCTTCCCTGACAACGCTGCGACCTATCCCCGGTCACCCGCTGCTTCCTGAGTTAGTTTCATATCAGTCAGTGCCACGCAGATCCATGGGCACTGAAGAGGGCCGTGCTGCACTGATTCATGCGCTGACACATATCGAATTTAATGCTATCAACCTGGCCCTGGATGCTATCTGGCGTTTTCCGGAAATGCCGCGCGAATATTATATTGATTGGCTAAAAGTGGCAGCAGAAGAAGCTCGACATTTTTCTCTGCTTTCTACCCATCTGGGTACGAAAGGCTATGCCTACGGCGACTTTGCAGCACACAACGGACTTTGGGATATGGTCGAAAAAACCACGGATGATATCCTCGCCCGCATGGCGCTGGTTCCGCGCACGATGGAAGCGCGCGGCTTGGATGCCTCCCCGCCTCTGCGAGCCAAGCTAGCGCAAGCAGGAGATATTGCAGCAGCTGAAATTATCGATATTATTCTTGCAGATGAAATTGGCCACGTATTGATAGGCAATCGCTGGTATAACTGGGTTTGCGAAACACGCGGCCTAGAGCCCGTGTCGACCTACGCCTCGCTTGCAGAAATTTACAAGGCACCGACACTACGTGGGCCGTTTAATATTGAAGCAAGGCGGGCGGCGGGATTTAGTGAAAGCGAGCTGATGGCTTTGATGGCTGTTAAATGACGGCTACTTAGTAAAAAGTATCCAGAATATCATGAGGAAATAGAGCGTAATGGACGCGCTTCACGCTCATTAAAAAAGCATGCTCATTTTGTTGTGGGAATTTATTCGGTCCAGTACTTAGATACCCAAGGTGCGGCTTGCACGTAGCGGAACCTTCGGTTACGCCGTCCGGCCAGCGCATCGGGCGGGTTGACTTCACCATGAAAAATCAGGATGCGCGCGTCCTCTGGAATCGTTGGGGCACACCAGTAGTTGCAAGGCCAACGCGGAATACAATGATATTTAAAGCTGCGGCACCAAGCATCGGGCCAATAGCTCAGCTTACCCTGGCGATGCAACCAATCAGAGAGAAATGCCTGCTCATGCCGGAAGTTACGTCGGACATCAGTCTGTTTGGCCCTGAATTCGGCCAATAAGCCAGCATGCGCGCCGATGCGAAAGCGGTAGACTGAAGAATTGCCGGTTATGCGCCAGCGTCGCTTCCAATCATGAATAATCAGAAATTCGCCCGGTTGCTCGAAAAAACAGTCAATGTCATCGACGATCACTACGTCAAGATCCAGAAACAACGCGGTGCCCTGTAATCCGTGCAGGTTGGCCTCGAAGGTAGTTAGCTTCTTCCAACCACGCTCAGGAATTCCATCTGGCAAAGCCAAATCAGGAATGGGCAGGCACTGCACTTCGGCACGTACGCCTTCATTTCGATCAGTCAAACAGACAAAGCGAAACGGCCCACGCAAATGCCGTGCCACCATCGCATATAACCTGTTGACATATTCAGGGCCGTATTTAACACCCCATTTCATACATAAAATTACGCGCTCATCCGTGTCGTCGTAGGGATTAGCTACTAATTTTTCGTTTTGTTGCGTCATACAATCCATACGTGATTACGCGTCACACCAGCCAGCGGAATGGCAAGCCAAATCATAAAGGGTATGCTGAATACAGCTCTGCGCAAGATTCTCAAAGGTGACACACCAGACGAATGACCTTCGCGCATTATTACGGGTGGCAAACAGCTACGCGTGCCCAATTAAGTTTTTGTTCCTGAAGCGATCATTGATATGCCAACCATTATCCGGCCGCAGTCAACAATATGCATGTCCTTGCCAAACCGATAATTGCATCACATCGCCCACGATCAAATAATGGAAAGTAGAAATTCATTCCGACTTCCCGATCTGTTTAATAATATTCTGCAATGCCTGCAACGGATCAGCGGCGCGAGTGATAGGGCGGCCAATGACCAGATAGTTCGCCCCTTGATCCAGTGCGGCACATGGCGTCATAACGCGCGATTGATCATCAGCAACAGCATCGGCTGAACGAATACCAGGCGTAACCAAACAGAATTCGTTTCCACAATGCTGGCGCAGCAAAGCAGCCTCCCGCGCAGAACATACAACACCGTCTAACCCGCTATCGCGCGCAAGCCTAGCCAAACGCAGCACCATATCGGCGGGAGTAGCTGTAATCCCCAAGTCGGCAAAATCTTCCTGCGCCATACTGGTAAGTAATGTCACGGCAATCAGCTTAGGCGAGTTGGTATATCGGCTCATTGCTTCGCGCGCCGCTTCCATCATCTTGCGTCCACCCAGTGCATGCACATTAACCATCCATACTCCTAATTCAGCGGCAGCTTTACATGCCTGTGCCGTCGTATTCGGAATATCATGAAATTTCAGATCAAGAAATATTTCAAAACCCCGCTGCATTAGCAGTTCGATCAATTGAGGCCTTGCTGTGTTGAACAATTCTATTCCCACCTTGAGACGACACAACCCAGGCTCCAATCGTGCTACCAATTCCAGTGCAGGTTGTGCATCAGAATAATCAAGCGCGACAATTATTTTAGGATCGTTCATATTATTAGTCCGTTTTCTTCGCTTCTGCGAGGCGAATAGGTTTCCCAACCATGACATGCCGGACAATGCCAGTAAAACTGACGCGCCTTAAAGCCACAATTGGCACAACGGTACATTGCCAGTGTGCGCGTGCGTTGATGCACCAAATTTTTCACCATCTCAACATCAGCGCGGTGTTCGATTGATACTCCCAGCAACCGTGCCTCCAGCAACTTATCCAAACCAAGTAATGTAGGGTTGCGCTGCAGTTCATCACGCACCAGCCTATATCCCGCTTCAGCACCATCACGCTGTAGGACGGCATCAAATAGCACGTTCATCAAATCTAATGACGGGTATTTGATCAGATAACCCTGCAACATGTCTATGCCAGCATCTACACGCCCAGCCTGACGATAAGCCTGTAACAGACGTTCAGCCACCAAGGGCAGATACTGCTGGTTCTGTTGTTCGATGCGCCGCCAAATTTCAATGGCGTTTACAAAATGCTGCGCCGCATTTTCGATATCGCCCAGCATAATAGTGGCGCGCACCGACTGAGGATTTGCTTCCAGAGCCTGCTCCAGATGGATGCGCGCGGCCTCGATTCGCTGCTGAGTCAATTCAGCGGCAGCCAGTTCGCAATAGAAAAATGCAGCTTCTTTACCATGCGGTTGACCGCATAGCACTGTCAGACGCTGTGTCACGTCAATCGCCTTGAACCAGTCCTTTTCCTTTTGATACAACTCGAGTAGAAAATTTAACGCGGCATTAGCATAGGATGTAGCTTGTAATTTAAGAAACAACTCCTCGGCTCGATTTAATATTCCGGCATTAAGGTAATCTTGCGCCAGCTCAAATAGCGCCTGTTGCTTCTTGTCTTCTTCCAGGTCGGCGCGTTCTATCAAATTCAGATGCATACGAATGGCGCGGTCTACCTCGCCGCGGCGGCGGAATAAACTACCTAGCGCAAAGTGCAGTTCAATCGTCTGTGGATCAACCTTGACCACCTCAATAAATGCCTCAATAGCTTTATCCTGTTGCTCATTGAGCAAGAAGTTCAGCCCTTGAAAATAGGAGCGCGGCAGAGCGCTAGATTCAAACAACATTTGCTTGATATCTATGCGCGCTGCCATCCAGCCCATCCCGAAAAATAGCGGAAAAACCAGCAGCATCCACAGCTCAAATTCCATAATCGATAAATCAGGTTACAAAGGTTATATGCAATTAATCAACCTAAGTATTTCATAAATAGAGTGATAGTTACACAGAATTTTATTTGCCAGGAACGTTTAGAAGAGAGGGGCAATGTATGACTCGCCCGAGGGGAACCTTCGTCTTGCATAGTCTACAAAAGTCATCAATCATTAAAAACTGCGCAATCCACTATCACATGAAGTCAATGTAAAACTGTCTTAGCGCACATCAGTTCATGGAATATCCAGGTTAATATCGCCAACACTGACAAGTTTATTTTTCAGACGTAACTCTCGCTTTAGAATGGCGATTTCCCTACGCTGCCGGGAAATATTGCCCAGCACGGCGAGCACACCTACGCCCATGCCCACGGCAAAAAAAAGAAACAGAATGAGTATCAGTGAAGTTTTCCATTCATAACCAAAAAAATAGTGGAACACCACAGGTTGGTCATTCTTCATGGCAAAACCAAGAAGAATTAGAAACAATACTGCACGCAACAACCAAATCATATAGCGCATAATCTACCTACAATATTTTTCGTTACGACAATAGCAAAAATGAGCAAAAAATTGACGGCACTATCTCGCGACAGGCCGCCAATTTTATTACTGCAAAATAATACTTACGACTAAACTGACCTTATTTCTCAAATAAAACTCAGAACAAAATTCAGGAGGAAGTGTAGTCAACCCGCTCACGTAACTCTTTCCCTGCCTTGAAATGCGGAACATACTTGGCCGGAACCTGAACCTTATCACCTGATTTCGGGTTGCGTCCTATCCGCGGTGGACGATAGTTCAGCGCAAAGCTGCCGAAGCCGCGGATTTCAATGCGCCCGCCCCTCGCCAAGGTTCCCGCCATGGCATCAAGGATCACTTTAACAGCCAGATCGGCATCCTTGGCCAATAGTTGCGGATAGCGCTCCGCCAACTTAGCGATAAGATCAGATCGGGTCATTCTTATCACTCCTTATTGTGCGTCAATCTTGCTGGTATCCATCTTAGCCTTAAGCAAGGCACCCAAATTGGTCGTTCCGGCTATAGATGTGTTGTCTACAGCAGGTGCAGTAACTTTCTGCGTTACTGCCATTTCATCAGCCTTGTCCAACGCCTTGATCGACAAATTAATGCCGCGATTCTTGCGATCTACGTTAATAATCAAAGCCTTCACTGCATCGCCTTCTTTCAAATGATTACGCATATCCTCGACACGGTCAGCAGACACCTCCGAAGCCTTAAGGAAGCCTTCAACATCACCATCCAAGGTAACGGTAGCGCCTTTGGCATCAATTGCCTTAACCACACCGTTTACTACACTGCCTTTGTCATGAGTTGCGATATAACCATTAAAGAGGTCGCCATCCATTTGTTTGACGCCTAACGAAATGCGCTCACGCTCTACATCAATTGCCAGCACCACGGCCTCAAGTTCGTCACCTTTTTTGTAATTGCGCACAGCTTCTTCGCCAGGCACAGACCAAGAAAGGTCAGACAAATGTACCAAACCATCAATTCCACCTTCCAAGCCGATGAAAATACCAAAATCTGTAATCGACTTGATCTGGCCTTTTACTTTATCGCCTTTTTTCTGATTCAGGGCAAAATCGTCCCAAGGGTTAGATTTACACTGTTTCATACCAAGAGAGATACGTCGTCGCTGCTCATCTATTTCCAGAATGATAACCTCAACTTCATCCCCCAGTTGCACAACCTTGGATGGATGCACGTTCTTGTTTGTCCAATCCATCTCGGACACGTGCACCAGACCCTCAATCCCCTGTTCGATTTCTACGAACGCGCCATAGTCAGTCAGGTTGGTCACCTTGCCAAACAGCCGAGTACCTTGTGGATAACGGCGTTCCAAACCGGTCCAAGGGTCATCGCCCATCTGCTTGATACCGAGAGAAACACGGTTTTTCTCTTGGTCGAACTTAAGTATCTTGGCTTCAACTTCATCGCCAACCGCCAGCACTTCTGAAGGATGTTTGACACGACGCCAAGCCAAATCGGTAATATGAAGCAAGCCATCAATACCACCCAGATCTACAAACGCGCCATAGTCGGTGATGTTCTTTACAATACCTTTGACGATTGCGCCTTCCTTCAGGTTTTCCATCATTGCCTGACGGTCTGCTCCATGGCTTGCTTCCAGCACCGCACGGCGCGAAACAACCACATTGTTACGCTTACGATCAAGCTTGATAATCTTGAGATCCATCGTCTTGTTTTCATAAGGCGCGGTGTCCTTGACTGGACGGATATCCACCAGCGAGCCAGGCAAGAATGCGCGTATACCATTCACCATAGCAGTCAGACCACCTTTAACTTTACCGCTGACATAACCTTCTACGATTCTGCCTTCTTTCATCGCTTCTTCCAACTCAATCCAAGCAGCGAGGCGCTTGGCCTTCTCGCGCGACAGTTTGGTTTCACCGTAACCGTTTTCCAGCGATTCAATCGCCACAGTGACGAAATCGCCAGCTTTTACTTCAATCTCGCCTGCAGCATTGAAAAATTCCTCGACGGGGATAAAGCTTTCGGACTTCAGACCGGCATTCACCACCACCACATTATGATCGATGCGCACAACATGCGCAGTGACCAACTCGCCCGCGCGCATTTCTTTACGCGTCAGACTTTCTTCAAACAGGGAGGCAAAACTTTCCGGATCGTTTTCAACTACAGCAGCGTTAGCATTCATTTATAAAGATACCCAAGACAAACCCGCTTCTGGCGGGGCTGGTTAAAAAACCCGAACGATAGATTCGTTGCGGGGCTATCAAACGTACATCCAAACAACTTC
>Ga0210044_10005946_pt1 | contig 16272 bp, 15 predicted proteins | sample CryGey13umfilter_2_FD_183959 | JGI IMG/M metagenome (GOLD analysis project Ga0210044, IMG submission 183959) | Groundwater microbial communities from aquifer in Utah, USA - Crystal Geyser 4/9/14 3 um filter (SPAdes) (version 2) | ecosystem: Environmental > Aquatic > Deep subsurface >...
GCGGGTTTCGGAAGTCGTTGACATGGCCCGACATTCTATACGGTTATTCCCGCCGACACCTGCGGAAACCGGGTTCGTCCAACCACACTCAAATCACTGAATCAATGCAGTGGGTGGCTGAGGAAGGTGAAATTCGCTATTCTCATTCAATCATGAGTCGCTCCCGAACCCGAAAAGACTCCTCGTTGCCGCCTGCGCTTCACCCGATCGAGGCCTCGCACCTTCATGCGCGGCGCGAGCGCGTCTTTCTCGTTCTGGCGGGGATCTTTCTCGGCACGCTCACGATGCTCAACATTCTCGGCCTCACCCGATTCATCAAACTCTTCTCCGTTACGATTCACGAGGGTTCGCCCGACCAATGGGAACTCGTTTTCGCGGTCGCCGTCGGCGTACTCCCCTATCCGGTTACGTTTTTGTGCACGGACCTGATCAGCGAGTTCTACGGACGGCGACGGGCTAACTTTCTCGTGTTCGTCGGGCTGTTACTCAATATCTGGGTGGTCTTCATTTTGTGGCTCGGCGGGATACTTCCGGGTTGGGAGGAAATTGATGCCGCCACCGGGCAATTCGTTCCGGATGCCGCCGGTCGTTTGCCACTTTTCTTTGAAGTGCGCAAACTCACGCTTGCGGCCATGGGCGCTTCGATGATCGCCTACCTTGCGGCGCAGTTCACCGATGTGTATCTCTTTCACTTTTGGAAGAAACTGACCAAAGGAAAGCATCTCTGGCTGCGCAACAACGGTTCGACGATGATCAGCCAGATTGTCGACACGACAGCCGTAATCCTCATCACCTACTTTACCTTCAACGTTTTCGATCCCGACAATCCTAACGGCTTGCCGATCAACGATACTCAGCCAGTCTGGTTTCAACTGGTGGTTACGTTCATCCTTGCGGGGTACGCATTCAAATTCATCGCAGCCGCCCTCGATACGATTCCGTTTTATCTTGCGGTATCGTTTCTATCGCGTTATCTTGAGATCGATCCGAGGGTTGAGCACGACGCGGATACGGAAGAGGTTGTCGCAGAGTGAGGTTGATTGATGGATTCGAACGATCGATTGTCGAAGAATCCCGGTGGTGAAAGGAGTGGACCATCATGTCCGATCTCGATCATCTTTTTGAAAGAATCGCAGCCGGTGAGATTCCTTCGTACAAGGTTTACGAGGACGAAACCATTTTTGCGTTTCTCGACATCAATCCCGCCAGTCGGGGGCACACACTGATCGTTCCGAAGAAGCGTTGGCAATTCGTGCACGAACTGCCGGACGACGTGGCGGCGTCGATCGGCCGCGCCCTCCCCCGAATCGCTGGGGCGGTGATCGACGCGGTCGGCGCGGTCGATTACAATATTCTCTGCAACAATGGTGCCCCGGCGGGGCAGGTCATTCCGCACGTCCATTTTCATATCATTCCGAAATTTGATGAGGGTACGCCGGGAGGGAGGGGACTCCGACACAGTTGGTCCCATTCGCCGCTCGACGAGAACGTTGCGAAAGAGTTGCAGGAGCGAATTGCTGAGGAACTCAAATGATCGCGCGATTCCGAGATACGCTTTAAGCGACTTACACCCCGGGCCACCACCCCGCTCTCCCTCCGCAGAGGTTGTGAGTGAAACCGTCGCTTCGTCCTTGTTCACGAAGGCGGTTTCTAATCTTCGAGGACGACGACATCGGCTGAATCGACGGATATCGCCACCCGCTCACCCTCGGCAATTCCGCGCGGGTTTAATTCAAAAACCTTGACATGAATTTCACCCGGAAGTTCGATGGTGTGCTGGGCCATTTCGCCGAGATAAACGGATTGCTCGACGCGACCTTCCCAAGTGTTGGTTCCGGTCGCTCTGGAGGGCGATTCATCGTTGGCCGACTGATTTCCTAACCGGCGAATCGAACATGCTTCCGGCCGAATCGAACACGTTACATTGCCTCGCCGAGGAATGGCCTCGTTGAACGCGGTTGATTCGAGGGTTCCCGCCGAGGAATCGAGCATAAGTCGGCCATTTGATGCATCGGTGACTTCCGCGCTGACGAAATTCGATTCGCCGAGGAAATTCGCCACGAATCGGCATGTTGGCCGATCGTAGATCCCTTTGGGTGGGCCGATCTGAATGATCTTCCCGTGGCGAAGGACGGCGACCCCGTCGGCCATGGAAAGCGCTTCTTTCTGATCGTGCGTAACATAAACGGTCGTAATACCCGTTTCCTTGCAGATGCGCCGAATCTCAGTTCGCATTTCCATGCGCAGTTTTGCATCGAGATTGGAGAGCGGCTCATCGAGAAGAAGGACGCTCGGCTTGATCACGAGGGCCCGCGCGAGAGCCACCCGCTGCTGCTGCCCGCCTGACAATTCGTTTGGCTTTCGTTTGCCGAGGTCTTGAATGTGAACCATGGCGAGGGCTTCAGCCACCCGCTCGTCGCGCTCGCTCTTGGAAATCTTGCGCACCTGCAAACCGAAGGCGACATTGTCGGCAATCGACATGTGCGGCCAGAGCGCGTAATTCTGAAATACCATGCCGGTATTTCGCTTTTCCGGGGGTAGATTCGTTACATCCCGCTCGCCAAGGCGGACCAATCCGGAGGTCGGCTCGACGAACCCCGCGATCATCCGAAGGAGCGTGGTCTTGCCGCACCCCGACGGTCCAAGCAGGAAAAAGAGTTCGCCTTTTTCGATGCGCAGGGAGATTCCGTCCACCGCTCTGGTTGAGCCGTAGGTCTTGCTGAGGTTTTCGAGCGTGATCGGTACCATGTGAACGTCGCATCATAGCATCGGGCCTCACTTTCGCCAGATTCGGGTATTTGGCGAAAGAGTCCGGCGTTTGTCCTGCTGAGGGAAAGCCGCCCCGATTTACCGCTGGGACGTTTTTTGAATTCCTCGTAAATCTTTGCAAATTCTGGAATTCCGGGATGCCTGCCCGCCGATCGCGCCAAGAATCATGGAGACACCAACGACCTCCGTCGGGCCCATCATTATGCCCCGCAAAGAAAAATCGCCGAATCATCGTCTTCTTGAGACCCGGATTAATCGGATTCAGACCGGTCGGGCCATTCGGCGTGATCGGACCCGCGTACTCGGTGACTTTCTCCCGGCACAATTCAAACGTGAATGCGAAAAGCCATTCAGGAAACTGGGCCAACTCAGCGAGATATGGGAGGAGCATGTTCCGTCCCAATTCTGCAGGAAGACGAGATTGGCCTCGCTCAATCGGGGTGTATTGACGGTCCAGGTGCCTGATTCGTCGATCGCGTATGATCTGGAACGAATGCTGGCGGCGGGTGTGGAGCAATCCATTCGCCATGCGTTTCGCGGGGGAACGCTGCGGCGCATCAAGGTGGTGGTGGTGGTTATGAATCCGCAAATAAAGCAAATCCCCGATTGAAAACCGCGCATCAGGATGGGTATCGTTTGCGCCGTCGAGTCGGATTGTCCGATTTGCGCTAGGCGGCACGAACCGAACCGACCGCGCCTCTTGTCTCGTTCATCCTGCGAAGGCCGAAGGCCTTTCTCTTTTTTGAAGATGCGCATGCCGACGTGCTCGTGCGAATCACCGATCCGGCGCGGCAACATTCACGAATCGACCATTCATTCAGACAAGGACGATCGTTATGCTCGGGAAAGTATTCAAGGCCTACGACATTCGCGCCATTTACCCGAATCCGCTCAGTACCAATACGGCGTGGAAGATCGGCTACGGCACCGCTCGATTCCTGTTTTCCGAAGCCGAGTCCGTCGGAGCCACCGACCCGATGATGAAGTACATCATCGTGGGCCAGGACATGCGGCCTTCCTCTCCGGAATTGTCGGGCGCGCTGATCAACGGGCTTCGTCACTTCGGAGCGAACATCATTCGAGTCGGCCTCGTCGATACGCCGTTCATCTATTTTGCGATCAATCATCTCGATTGTGCCGGCGGGGTTCAGACTACCGCGAGCCACAACCCTATTGAATATAACGGATTCAAGATTTCGGGGCGAACCGCGCTTCCGCTCGGTCAGGACACGGGCCTTGTCGAGATTTCCAAATTCGCGGCGATGGCCGACGAAAATAAAATCAAATCTCAGGAACCGCCGCTCGGCCGAGTTGAAGAACGTGATCTGTGGGACGATTACCGGGAACACGTGCTTCAGTTTCTTGATCTCGGCGGCAAAGAAATGAAGGTCGTCATTGATGCTTCCAACGGGATGGCGGGAACGATGATTCCAAAGATTTTTTCCGACATTCCCGGCCTTGAGATTATCGAACTCAATTTCGACAACACGAGAGATGAATTCGTGCACGAACCCAATCCGCTCGTGCACTCCAACCTCGATCAGGTTCGGGCGGCCGTTCGAGCGGAGAAGGCGGATTTCGGAATCTGTTTTGACGGCGACGCCGACCGTGGCATTTTCGTTGATGAGAATGCGGAAATCATCGGGTGCGATCATCTCACCGCCTGGTTGGCCAAATTCTTTCTGGAAATGTATCCCGGTTCACCGATTGTGTACGATCTTCGTTCCAGCAAGGCGGTTGAAGAATCCGTCGTGGAGGCGGGCGGGGTTCCGGTACGGTCGCGCGTCGGACACGTTTACATGAAACAGGCGCTGCGAAAGCACGATGCGTGTTTCGGCGGAGAATTGTCGGGGCATTTCTATTTCAAGGATAATTTCTACTCCGACAGCGGGGCGATCGTGTTTGCCGTGGCTCTTACGGCTCTCGCTCAGGCCGACGCCAAACTGAGTGCCGTCATCGCGCCGATGGCTCGGTATAAGCAGTCCGGCGAAATAAACTTCGAAAACGATAATAAAGATGAAGCCCTTGAGGAACTCTCTGAGCGGTTCATGGGTGAAGGTGAAATCGATGAACTCGACGGCGTATCCATCGACTGTTTCAAATCGGACGGATGGTGGATCAATGTGCGAAAGTCAAACACCGAGCCACTCTTGCGCCTGAATCTCGAAGCCAAGGATGAGGAAACGCTTGAGCGAATGATCGACGAAGTTTCGCCGCTCCTCGGGAAACGTGTTGCACACTGATTTTGGGTTTCGATTAGAAATTGACTCATCATTCTTCGCTTGCCGGACGTCGTGTTTCACTCAACCGAGGTGCGTCCAAGCGACTTTCCCCGGGGGCACCCTGCGATCGGCGGTAAAAAATTCTCGCCGCACGCAAACGAATGTCGGTCTTCGTTCTATATCGGGCGATGTTCTGACGGCGGTCGATCGTCGTCCTTGTGTGCCTCGGAGGAGTGTGGAGCGGTGGTCTCACGACTTTGGGTTTCGAGTGAAACAACGCGAGGTGAAATCGATTCGGGGGTTCCGCCCGGTTGTTTCGAGCGAGCCACCTGACGAGTCGGCAAGGTGGCTTCCCCCCCACTTACTCCGGTGTTTCCGACTCCGATCTGTCGCAGCCGTTCGCGCCGTTGCGCAACCGCATCGACATCGATTCCGTTCTGCAAATTCACCGACGAAGCGGATCGCTTGAGGAGGCCCGGAAGAACGAGCACTAAACCTATCACGGCGTAGGCCACCAAGAATTCCCACGCATAGGACTTCATCGCACCGTCGGGGGCCGACAATCCCGGAATCAAATAATACAAATCATTTCCTTTGATCGCGTAACTGTGAATGACACCCGCGGCGGTGAGCACGCAGGCAACCAGCGACCAGATTCCCGCCTGTTTCCACTTCTGATCAATAAGGAGCGCGGTCATCGCCGCCCAGATCATCGAGATCAAGAGCAATCCGCGCTCCAGACGAATCAATCCGTGAATTGAAAACCCGGCCAATTTCCTCGCTTCGGGATTCTCATTCATCAACTGATCCTGCACGGTTGAGAGATGAACACTCGCTACAACAGCCGCCGCCGTACCGGCCGCTTGTTCGCCTGCCGATTCTGCGGGTGATGATTGATCGTCGGTGCCTGAGATTTCCGCCTGCTCCGACTGGGCGATATCATCATTTTCATTCGCATCCGCGTTCAATGCAACCTCAGACGCAGGCGCTTTGACATCATCCGCAAGAATCTGAATCCGGCTCGGCCCTGGTTGGTACGGCGCAAACGCAATCAATACCAGCAACCCCGCCATCGCCGGGAACAAACCAATCCCGACGGCGCCGGCATGTTTCTTCGGTGTAGCGGTGAACGCTTGAGCCAGAATGATCAATCCGATCCACAACAGAATTCCGGCACCGGCCGAAATCGGAACGATCGCCTCCACACAGGTAACCAATCCCGATAAACAGAGGAGTCCAACGGCGATACCGTTCATCAACGAATACGACCATCCCGCACCCATCCCCTTCCATCCGGGATGCCCGATGTAAATCGTCGTCGGAAAACAACTGCCGAGTAGTCCGCCCAGTATGGACCCGAGGCCGTTGACCATCAGCGAACCCGTCGTCGAATACCGGTCGCCTGCCGCCTCAGCGCTTTCAAGGTTCTGCATACTTCCTACGAGATTGAAAAGTCCCATCGGAATGATCACGCCGAGGTAGGTGATCCATTCCCGGCTGACGAAAACATCTCGAATCTCGGGCCAGACGACGCGCGGATCAGGAAGAAACCAGCCCGCCGTCTGCACACTTTCCGTAACGCGACTCCATTCGCGCACATTCGCTGCATCGTGCATCATCCATGAAAGACCCGGAACGTCCAGATTTGTCAATCCCGTGAGAATCCAAGCGCTTGCCGCACCGACGACGAGTGCCACCAACCCCGCAGGCAAACCGAAAGGCATTTTCGCACGCCCGAAATATCCCGCCAGCAAAATGACTAACGGAATCAACGCGATCAGCGGATCTGAAAAAATCCGAACGACAAAATCCATTGAGATGAACGTCAACGCTATACCCGCAAGCGCCGAGAGCAGCGCAGCGCGGGGGGTTACCGTTCGAATCCACTTGGCGATGAACGCGCCGAAGAATTCGATCAACCCGGAGCCGATGCACGCCACCATTCCCGCTGCGTAGGCGGCTTCCCACGATTTGGTCTGCGCGTAAATCGGAAGCATGATGAACAGGATGTAGACAAAGACGCTCGGCGTGTTCACGCCGTACGGAAGCGCGGTCTTGTGCGTTCCTTCTCGCCGACTCCCGAAAAACGCCTGAAGCGCATAAAACAGATTGCCGAATACCACGCTCGCCCCCACCGCGGGCATGACCTGTTTGAGAATCGTCTCGCCGGGTACCCCGACGACGGTCCGGAGCATGACGACGATAACGAGGAGTTGAATAAGGTTATCGACGAGCAGGCCGAAGAACCCATCGATGTCACCGCCGAAATGAGCACGAATCGGGCGGCCGATTCCCGTGTATGGAATTGAACCGGCCGAACCGGGAATTCGTGAACGAGTGTCCGTTTCCGTCATGGATCATGCCTCGCTTTCAGGTACTCCAACAAGCAAATAGGATAGGAGGTGCATTTGCTCTGCGGATCACTCTTTCTACGTCGAAACACTGGGTGCGGCATCATGATACCCGCGAACGTCAGACGGCCGGGGACGTGTCGGCTGCGGGTTCACGCCAGCTACCCGTTGATCCAGTCTCGTCGGATTTCGCTTCAATCCGCCTGCCACGTTGACACCCCCTGCCCGACCACCGAGAGTCGTTGGCAGAAGCGGCGATCTCCCCGATGCCCCCGAATCGCTCCAATCCTCTGTTTCAAGCGGATTTAGGGATTCACGCGATCGGCACGAGGATTGCATCTATCCACCCGTTCGTCATTCAACCGGCATAGGTGCGCCAACGACATGGGTTCACGGATTTCACGACATCTCGATTCCAACACCGGCGGAAACCCGAACGCGTCCGTCGATCGAGACCGGGCCGGCCGGCTGAATCTGCTGCTTTCCTACGGCGGATGGGAGGAGCAGAACTGGGCGGTCCAACTCCCCTGCCTGCTTGAACCCATGGGGATTGCCTCGATTCAGGTGAATTCGGGTACGGAAGCGGCGAAAGTGATTGCGGAGAAACCGATCCACATTGCCGTCGTCGATCTTCGTTTGCCGCTCGACGATGCCATCGAGGAGAACCGCGAGGAAGGGGGGTTGCGGATTCTGCAGATCCTTCGCCGACTCAAATCGCCCCCGCCGACCGTCGTCATTCGGCACCCGGCGGACCAGATGCAGGTTCGCGCCCACCAGCGATCGCTGAATCAGGCGCTGCGGGACGGCGCGTTTGCGGTGTTCGATGTCCCCGTGGCGATGGAGCAGTTGCTTGAATCGATGCGCCGCATTCTCAAGCGATATTACCAGGACGCCTGGCCGAATATGAATTAATGAATCGAAACACCACGACACAAAATAACACAACACCCTGGAATACTTAGTATTGCCTTATTGATAACGAAACAAACACTTTAGCCGACAACAAGCAACTCATTTAATTTACAGGAGAATGGAATCATGGCTACGAAAGTTCGCCCCTTAGGTGAAAAGGTTCTCGTCAAGCGCGATGAGGCGAAGGATGTTACCGATTCGGGAATCGTCCTCCCCGAACGCGCCAAGGACACCCCCAAGACCGGCGTCATCCAGGCCGTCGGCGAAGGCAAATTCAACGAAAAATCGGGCGACCGAACACCGCTCGCCGTCAAGAAGGGCGATCGCGTCCTCTTCTCGTCATACGCCGGCACTGAAGTGAAACTTGACGGCAAGGAGATGCTTCTCATGAACGAAAGCGAAATCTTTGCGATCCTCGAAGATTAATGCCGATCGATGCATGAAACCGTGGCTTAAGCGATTCGACGATTTTGAAACATACAACCAGAAACAGTGTGTACGAATGACGCATGACCAGTTACGCAAAGCGCTCGGTGAATTGAACGGCGAACGGAACATCCGATTCATGTTTGTCGATTGTGTGGAAGCCCTTCACGTCTCCAACGCGCTACTCGTTCCCAAGGAAGTGGACCGAATCGTCAAACTGACGGACGGCAGAAAAGAGTATCTCATCGACGCCGACCGCGTGCTGTGGGTCGAGATTGGCTGAACGAAAAACTGCAATTGAAATCGAATCAACAACAAGACGTAAGTAACAAATAAGGAACAGAACCATGCCTGCTAAACAACTTGTCTTTGACACCGATGCTCGCGAGCGAATTCGCAAGGGTATCGCCAAACTGGCCGCAGCCGTGAAAACCACGCTTGGCCCGTCGGGACGAGTCGTCGTCCTCGAAAAATCATTTGGCGCCCCCACCGTTACCAAAGACGGCGTGACGGTCGCCAAGGAAATCGAACTCGCCGACCCGAATGAAAATATGGGTGCACAGATGGTCAAGGAGGTCGCCAGTAAATCGTCCAAGGACGCTGGCGACGGGACTACGACCGCCACGATTTACGCCGAATCCATCTTCACCGAAGGGCTGAAGAACATCACCGCCGGCGCCAATGCCAATGCCGTCAAGCGAGGTATCGACCTAGCCGTCAGCGCGATCGTCGATGAACTGTCGAACATGAGTACGCCCATCAAGACGAGTCAGCAGATCGCTCAGGTCGGCACGTGCTCGGCGAATCAGGACGCCTCCATCGGCAAAATCATCGCCGAAGCGATGGACAACGTCGGCAAGGACGGCGTCATCACCGTCGAGGAAGGTAAATCGCTCGAAACCGAAGTCGAACTCCTCGAAGGTATGCAGTTCGACAAGGGATATCTCAGCCCGCATTTCGTCACCAATGTGGCGGAAATGGAATGCGTGCTTGAGGATTGCTACGTCCTCATTCATGAGAAGAAAATCTCAAGCGCTAAAGACCTTGTTCCGATCCTCGGTAAAGTGGCGGAAAGCGGTAAGGCTGTGCTGATCATCGCTGAAGACATCGAGAGCGAAGCACTCGCCACACTCGTCGTCAATAAACTGCGCGGAACGCTCAAGTGCTGTGCGGTCAAGGCGCCCGGCTTCGGCGACCGACGCAAGGCGATGATGGAAGATATTGCCGTCCTCACCGACGGGCGCGCGGTCATGGAAGAACTCGGGATCGATCTTGAAAAACTCGAACTTTCCGACCTCGGCCGGGCCAAGCGCATCACCGTGGACAAGGATACGACCACCATCGTCGAAGGTGCGGGTAAAACCAAGGACATCAAAGGTCGAATCGAACAGATCAAGCACCAGATCGACGCGACTTCAAGCGATTACGACCGCGAAAAACTGCAGGAACGACTGGCGAAACTCTCCGGCGGAGTGGCCCAGATCAACGTCGGCGCTGCGACCGAAGTTGAAATGAAAGAGAAGAAGGCGCGGGTTGAAGATGCGCTTCATGCGTGTCGGGCTGCGGTTGAGGAAGGCATCCTTCCCGGCGGCGGCGTGTCGGTGATTCGGGCCCGCAAAGCCCTTGAAAATGCCCGCAAGAAGGCGAAGGGTGATGAGAAGGTCGGCGTGGACATCATAGGCCGAGCCCTGGTCGCACCGATCAAGCAGATCGCCGAAAACTGCGGGCTCGACGGCTCCATCGTCGCGGCGAAGGTCGAAGATTCAACGGACACGAACTTCGGCTACAACGCACTCACCGGTGAGTACGGCGACATGATCGAAATGGGCGTCCTCGTGCCGACCAAAGTCGAGCGCGTCGCACTCCAGAATGCCGCGTCGATTTCAAGCCTGCTTTTGACGACGGACTGCGTGATTACGGAAATCCCCGAGAAGAAGGAAAAGGTCCCGGCCGGTGCCGGCGGCATGGATGACTATGATTATTGATGAATCGAATGCGACAAAAGGTCGCGCCGATTGCCGATTGATTACGAACGCCCACTCCCTAACCGGGGTGGGTGTTCTTTGTTTTTCACACTCTGCAATGGTTCGTTTGGCTGTTCTTCTTGAAAGTGGTTGCCCGGCGATAGAGCCGTTTCGTTTTTCGAAACGTCACCATCAACCGGGCTTTGGGCGAACCGTTTACTTCAAATCGCGTATCGGAGCCCACAAGACCAATCCCGTTCGAACCCCACGACCCCAAAGGCGGGGTCACGCGGCTTTCTTGAAACATGAAATCAAACAAACACATCGCCGGGACCGCCACCCGCCGCCCCGCATCCCGACTACACTCTTGAATGATGATGATGAAACATAGCGCAAATACCATTGACGAATACCTCGCCGGCCTCCCAGACGATCGCCGGGCGGCGCTCGAAACCATTCGCAAGACCATCAACGAGAATACCGACACGAAATTGGAGGAAGGAATGCAGTACGGCATGCCTGCGTGGTATGTCCCGCACTCCGTCTACCCGGACGGTTATCACTGCGATCCGAAGCAACCCGTCCCGTTTGCAAGTATCGCCTCGCAAAAGAATCACATGGCGATTTATCTTTTCTGCATTTACTGCATACCCGGCGAAGTCGAGAAATTCGCTGAGGAATGGAAAGCGACGGGAAAGAAACTGGATATGGGGAAATCGTGTGTTCGGTTCAAGAAAATTGAAGACGTTCCGTTCGATGTTCTCGGCAGAACCATCAAGCGCGCCACCGTCAAGCGATTCCTCGACCACTACACGGAGGTCCTGAGCAAGTCGTCATCGTCAGGATGATCGAAGAAAAAAAGAGTAAGACAACTAAGAAAAAGGCGGATGGCAGTTGCCACGCGACGCCGACTTCAACCCGCGCGCCCTTCCCTTCACACCCGTCTGGCCGGCGTTTCTTATTGACCTCTTAACCTGGTCAGATGTGTGGTGGATTGTATTTCTGACGATGGCCGAACTGCGACGGCGCCGGGGAATGCGCAGAGGTCTCCCCGCAGCTTCACGCTGCCCGGAATGCGGTAGCGCACCATCCGATAACGCGCACGCCAGCGCTTGAACCTCTTGTCGTCATCTGCGACCGCCTTTAGGATTAGGCCGTTGCCGGCGGCGTTTCCTGATGACCGGCCTTCATTCGCCCGACGATCAGGTTGTACAACCACGCAAAGATCGCGCCGCCGATCAACCCGTCGAAGAAAGCCCAGACCAATCCGAGAAAGGAGCCGACAGCCGTGAAGTCGTATCCGCGATAAATTCGCCCGATGAAGTTGACGTCGGTGGAGGTGCCGTCGAACGCGATCACCCACCAAGTGAGAATGAACAAACCAAGTCCCCAGATCAACCCGCACGTCAACGCAAATGCGCGCACATTGAGTTTCATCGCATGACCCTCCCAACTGATTAGATGAATTAATGAATGAATCAACAAAGACGGTCGGCCTTGCGAGTTGCTCGGCGAACAGTCCAACCTCCTTCCTTTCAAAGAAACCGTACAACCTTTATGGGAATACTCTCCCGACTGTCAAACCACTCAATCCGCCGTACCGGCCGACCGCACCGAAAACCCCGACATCCGCATACCCCTGATCGTCGGTGAAGATGATGACGATGCTCGGCCGGTCTGCGCGCTCTACGGCGCACCCTGCAGTAAAGAACCACAATAGCACCGGCACCATTACCACCCGCAAACGCAATTTCGTCCGAGACATGAATCGATTGAATCGGCCCATACTGGCTTCATTATATTGACTGAGAACAACCACGGACCACACGGATGCACGAGCAAACAACGAGGATTGTCGCGTCGACACGTCTCATCGGCTTGCACCCGCCTCCATCCAATCGCGACACCCGATTAGAAAACCACAGGCGCTTCGATTACAAAACGTCCTGTGGTGAAGGAGAGAAATTCTGTTAGGCCGCACTGACGCATCTCGTCAGCCCGACTTGATTTCAATCTTCCGGCGTTTGGCGATCTCGCGTTTGGGGAGCGTCACCGCCAGTACGCCGGAATTGTAGTCCGCATTAATCCCGCTGACATCAATATCTTCAGATATTCTGAACTTTCGATTATAATTGCCGATTCCGAACTCTCGGACCTCAAAATCGCCGTTTTCGACCCCTCTGGGCTCCACGGCAGCGTCGATCGAGAGAATTCCATCCTCAAAGGACACATCGACCGCGTCCTTCTTCGCCCCGGGAATGTCCGCCACGATCCGATACGCCGCCGCGGTTTCCAGAATGTCGATGTCCGGCCGGTACGTCCATTGATCCTCGCCCGCAGCCCGTCGCTGGATCGCTGTTTGTTCGCTCTTCGTCATTTCCTTTGTTTCATTCCTAGTCATAATTACGATCCTCCCAATGCACTGGCTCACGCCTGAAAGAAATAAACACACTCACCTTTACCGGTTGATCAAGCCGCACATCTCATTTCACCAAACCGATTTTTCTCATTCGGTGAGCATTTCGATCGGCTGATCAATCGCCATCAGAGCATTCGCTCCCTGCTCATTTGCTCTTTATTTTAATGAGCCGTCGTCGCGCTTCCTTGGCTTTCGGCATCGTGATTCTCAGAACGCCGTCGACGAACGAAGCGGCAATCTTGTCGGTCTCGATGTCGTTCGGAAGTTCAATGCTGCGTTCGAATACTCCGGACGCTCGCTCCCGACGAAGAACCGTCGCATCCTCCTCGTATTCGATTTCACGTTTACCCTTGATCGTAAGCCAGTTTCGCGTCGCTGAGACTTCGATGTCATCCGGATTCACGCCGGGCAGTTCGGCTTCGGCGAACATGTTCTCGCCGTCCTCCCACAGGTTCAGCATGGGGAAGGTCGTACGAGGAAATCGCAAGTTGGCCAAAACCGGAAACGACGACGGAGCCAGCGATTCGAAAAGTCGATCCATCTCGTGGGCCATTCGAGAAAGCGGATCCTTCGTCAAGAAAATTGAATGGGGTGTTCGCATGATGACATTCCTCCTTTCACCTAATTGTTGAACCTTGTTACCTTCATATTTGATAACAGTCACGCATACTCATAAATTCCCGACCATACGGCCGTTCTCACTCCGCTTCGATGCGACTCGGGTATCCAATGCCTCAGCGGCACGAGAAGGAAGTGCAAAACGCGGACCAATCAAAAAATCGCCTATTCTCCACAAAAACAGCAAAAACAGGCGATTTCCGGACACCCGCCAGCCGTTTTGGCAACTTCGGCCTCCCAAAGTGCAGATTTGGCGGATTCGTAATCGTACCCCCACGGACCGTCTCGTTTGCGATTGCCGACTCGCCACACTGGCGGCCCCAGCCTTTCGCGAATAGCCCATGTCAGCACCGATAGCCGCTCGCATCCCGAGCGAGGTTTCGTGATCGGGCCGTGATCGGTTTCCGGATATGACTGCGCGCATCTTGCTAATTCAGTCGAAAATTCGCTCTCGCCGAGGGCGCGCCGGGTTGCCGCTGTAAAGTTTTTGCTTTGGACGCCATGAATTTTCGCATTTGCGGAACTCAGCAGGGATCGATTCCGTAGCACCTCCGATCGAAGTCCTCTTTTTCACTTCCCGCCCGTGTAAGCAGGATAGTGATTTCTGCGCCGGTATCGGTGCGCCATTCGTGGTATCGAACAACTGGGTTTCCAATCTAACACACTATTACTTCCTAAGGAGATCGGAACGATGTCTTGTTATCAACAAAACCTGAGAAAGAACGTAATCGGAAAATCGATGATGTCGATGCTGGTTCCGATGGCCCTGGCCGTCGCCGGCTGTGAAAGCGCCGCCCAACCCGCCCAGGCGCAAATGGGAGGCGGCCCTCCCACACCCGGTCTCCATGCCTACACCATGGGCCACTCGATGAATTCGAATCCGCCCGATCTGCTCGGCGGACCATTCACGGTAACCGCCTCACAAACCAACGGCAGCACGCGGTTCGTCCTTCCTGGCCCGCGTTTTCTCGATCCATCGGTGTTCGGCACGCCTTCTAATCCCGTCGGATTTGATCCCGCGCCGTTTCCGCTTCTCGGCATTCCCGTCGAAATGCGCAACACCGCAGACGGCGAGTTCACCTTCGTAAATAAAGCCACTCCGTTCAGCGATTTCTACGAAGTCGGAGTTGGAAGCGTCAGCATGACCCTGGTCGATGCAACGGCCATTGATGGTGCCAGAACCAAGGACAAGATATCGTTCGAGGCAACCTTCCAAACACCCGACGGTGTCGGCTATCGCGTCGTCTGCAACAAGCCGCTTGCGCACGGCATGGCCTTCCCCTTCTTCGGTGGCGTGGTCACCAACCACCTGCTCCACGGCGGAACCGGTATCGGAACCCGACTCATGCCGACCGAATTCACCTACGCGGCATTCTGGGGTGTCGGCGACATTTACCGCGAAGGCAAACTCATCAACGCCGACCACATGATTCACATGATGATCACTGAAATCGTTCGAGGTGATAACTATTCGCTTCAATTCGACGGCGGCGTCGGCAATCCTCCTCAGGGCATCACCATGCACCTCATGATTCCGCCTTATAAACCGACTCCCCAAGGTATGGTCCCCGATCCGTTGAAAACGATGTTCATGCCCTTCCCATTCGTCAAAAAGCAGATGATGGCCGCGATGCAGATGGCCCAGGAACTCCCCGCCGGCGAGCGTGAGAAACGGCTTGCTCGGCTAAGCGAAGTAAAAGAAATGATGGATCACACCAAAGAGCACGTCATGCACGCCACCCAACTTCCCGAAGGCGCGGAAGGCAAGATGTACGGCCAACCGTTCATGCATGTGATGTTCGGCAATATCCAAATGAAAGCAAGCCGGTAAGACAAATCGGCCGCAATGACTTGTTGATTTCGGCCCGGCCGGCGGTTCAGGGGCAAACACACTGATGCCCGTTGAGCGGTCGGTCGGGCCTACTTCATCCTTCCTCGAATCTATCCGGCAGCCGGTCTTGGTCATTATTGAAACCCCCTACCCAGCAAGGGAATCGTATGGATTTGCGATCATTCTCAATAACAAATAGTCTCGTCACCCGGAACTCTGGAATACGACGTACATTTGATATCCTGTTCATCGGCGCGATTTCAATAAGTGCGATTACATTCGCATTCACGTCCTTCGGCGGCTACGAGCGCCTCGAATCAAATGAGAATCTCGAAGCAACCATCGAACAGCCGATCGAAGACACCGGCCAAGACGTCGATCACGAGGTCGTCCTTTCGAACATTCGGTTCAAGCCGAACCGACTGAAAGTCAAAGAGGGCGACACGGTTCGGTTCACGAACGAAGACAAGTTTCAGCATGATGTTTATCTCGTCCGCACCGCCAATCGCAATCAGATCATTATCCCGGCCACGACGCTCGATCCGGGAAAATCAACCGTCGTGAGGATTGATCAGGACGGCCTGTTCAGTCTCTACTGCACGATCCACGGCGGAATGTCCGGAATGATCTCAACGACCGGAACCTTCGAATTAACTGAGGAGGAAAAGGCTAAAGCCGCAGCGCTCCACGTCCTCCCGCCGTCCGTGAAAATCGGTGAGACTCTTTTCTGGGGGAAAGCCCAATGTCATCAATGCCACAG
>Ga0210044_10005951_pt1 | contig 16263 bp, 14 predicted proteins | sample CryGey13umfilter_2_FD_183959 | JGI IMG/M metagenome (GOLD analysis project Ga0210044, IMG submission 183959) | Groundwater microbial communities from aquifer in Utah, USA - Crystal Geyser 4/9/14 3 um filter (SPAdes) (version 2) | ecosystem: Environmental > Aquatic > Deep subsurface >...
ATGGAGCCACGCGCCATTCGACGAAGGCAGACAAGAAATAGCGAGCACGAGAGCTCGTTCGGAAATGCCCCAGCTGCAAGGACGCAACGAGCGAGCCCCGGAGGCGCGCTCCGAGTGCGTCGAGGAGCACCGCAGATGGGGTATTTCCGGACGAGCTCACCCCATGGGGGTGAAGCCGCCGCCATCCATGGCCGAGCGCTTTCGTTTTTCGATTTTGCGTTTGGCGCGGGCGAGCGTGGTGGGGCCGCCGTGGGTGCCGAAGAGGAAGACTTGGCCGGCCTTGCCAATGAGATCCGCGGTGAGCGTCGAGCGGGAGTGCTCCAGGCTCCACAGCGAGCCAGGCTCCGGGGGCTTGCGGCCCTGTGGCATGGTCTCCCAGGGGCAGAGGTAGAGGATCTCTTCGAGGAAGATGCGGAAGTCGTCGAGGAGCTGGGCGCTCCAGAAGGTCATCATCTCGGCTTTCGGGATTTTGGCGTTGCGCACTTCTTCGAGGCTCTCTTCGGCGTCGACCTTGGGCATGGCGGTGACGTCGAAGAGGGTGGCGCGTTCGAGGTCGACGCTGCGCTCGACTCGCGGGATGTTGCGCAGGGTGAACTGCGGCGAGCGTTCGTTCATCTGCTCGCTGACCTCCCACGGGATGTCGGTCTTGGTCTGGGCGGTGTTCAGCGCGCCGCTCTTGAGGAGCTGCTCAATGCGCACCTGGGGGATTATGGAGAAATCCCTGGACTCGACGATGGGCACCTGTGTGGCGATGGAGGCGTCGGGGGTCCAATCGTGTCGGAGCGTGGGGAAGGGGCGTATCTGCCCCTTCCAGAAGGCTCGTTTGGCGTGGATAGTGGTGCCGCGGTAGCCCCAAAGGAAGAGGGGCTCGGGCACGTCAGGGTCCGGCTCATCGCAGACTGGGAGTCTGAAGATCGTCGGATCGGCGAGCTCCCAGAGTTCGAGCGGTGTGGCCATCAGTCGTTTCCGAGTTTGATTTTCTCTTTCTGCTCTTCGGCCTGCTGATAGAACTCGGAGGTGTTGGTTCGGCTCTTGACGACGCCGAGGGCTTCTTCGAGCTCTCGTGTGAGCTCGAGGCAATCGGCGCCTTTAACGCCTTTGACCTCGAACTCGATGGTTCCGTCGGGTCCGATTGAGATTTCGAGCTCGTGTTTTACTGCCATTTTCGTACCGTGAGGCTGATGGTCTGACCCTGTTTCACTTCTTCCATATCGAGCGTGTAGCCTTTCTTTTTGACCTCTTTCACGACCTTGTGAAAGGCGTAGCGCTGCTGGATCTGGTTCACGAACTCTTGTTCGGTGACGCCACGGGTGGCCTCGACGCCCCACCAATCGGCGACCATCTCGAACCCATTCACTCCTTGCTTGATGCCAACGTCGTACTTGCCGCTGACTTTGACGGAGATGAGCGCCTTTTCCATTTGCTGGTTGTAGCCGCGGACGTTGACCCCTTGCTCGTCATGGACGTACTCGTAACCCAGGTCTTTGATGGCCTCGATGAGGCAGAGCAGGTCGTTCATCTGAGTTTCGACAGCAGTAAAGTGACTCATAGCTTCTCGTTCTTGCAGGTTTGTCTGGCAGGCCGCCGGTCGCCCGAGAGTCGGTTCAACGTGCGGCGGCTGCCAAACTGTTCCTTGTCGTGAGGTCTACATCTCGAGTTGTCGGATCTGGTTCTCTTCGATCTCCAAGTCGTCGTCATCGACGCTGGCCTTGCGGGCGCGGCTCTTGGCCCAATCGCGCATGTAGTCGATGCGCTCTTTCATCTGATAGCTGAGCGGGATGATCTCGGTGCACGAGGTGACGACGCTCTCGGTGTCGATGTCGCGCTTGTTCTCGAAAGCGTCGAAGAGGGCGCTGACGATGGCCTGCTCGATTTCCGAACCCGAGAAGCCCTGAGTGGCGGCGACGATCTTGTCGATGTCGAACTTAGAGGCGTCGCGCTTCTTCGCATTGATGTGGATCTCGATGATTCTTCTACGCTCTCCGGGGTGCGGGAGATCGACGAAGAAGATCTCGTCGAAGCGGCCTTTACGCAGCAACTCGGGGGGCAGCATGGAGACGTCGTTCGCGGTGGCGATGACGAAGACCGGGCTGGTCTTCTCCTGCAACCAGGTGATGAAGGAGGCGAACACGCGGGCGGAGGTGCCGCCGTCGGTCTGTCCAGAGCTGCGCGTGCCGGAGAAGCCCTTCTCGAGCTCGTCGAGCCAGAGGATGGCTGGGGCGACGGCCTCAGCGGTGGAGATGGCCTTGCGCATGTTCTCTTCGGAGGAGCCGACCAGGCCCGAGAAGACCTTACCGACGTCGAGGCGCAGCAGCGGCATTTGCCACATGGCGCCGACGGCCTTGGCGGTGAGGCTCTTGCCGCAGCCGGGGATTCCGAGCAGCAGGATGCCCTTGGGCAGGGGCAGGCCGAACTCGCGAGCGGTGGAGCTGAAGGCGAGCTGGCGGGTGGAGAGCCAGGTCTTGAGGATCTCCAAGCCGCCGACGTCTTTGATCTGTAGGTTGGACTGGTAGAACTCGAGGATTCCGCTCTTGCGGATGATGCTCTTCTTCTCTTCGATGATTGTGTCGATGTCGAAGTCTTTGGTGCGGATGAGGCTCTTGGAGAAGACGTTCTCGGCCTCGTCGGCGGTCAATCCAAGGGCGGCCTCGACCACGCGTTCGCGGTAGAGGGAGTCGGTGCGGACCTGGTGGCAGAGGTTCTCGGGCACGCTCTTGAGGACCTGCAACACGATGTCGTTGACCTGGTCGCGGTTGGGCAGCTCGTAGTCGATGACGTTGAACTCTTTCTCGAGCTCGCCAGGGAGCTTGAAGACGGACGAGAGCAGCAGGATGTGCTTGCGGTACTTGCCGATCTTGAAGTCCTTGCTGAGATCGCGTAGTCGTCGTGCGATTTGGGGATCGGCGAGGTAGGGGTGGAAGTCGCGCATTGTGAAGAGGGCGTTGTTCTCGTAGCGGAAGATGTGCTCGAGGGCGCGCTGAGGGTCTCGGATGTCGGTGAAGCTGTCGCCGTCGCCTCCGATGAATCCTTCGGTGCAAGACCAAGTGATGAAGCGCCGTCCGCGGCGTTCGCAGATGCCTTGGAGCGACTCTTCGACTCGCGACTCCTCGCTGGAAATCACGAACATCAGAGGGTAGCGGGCGCGGATGAGGTCCTCGATTTGCTGGACGGAAGTATTCGCGATCTTGAAGTCTTGCATGGCTCTCTGTGTGCTCAGTGGTTCCCAGGTTGGATCATTTTGCTAGGCAGGGTGTGGGGGTCAGTGTTCAACCCACGACGTCTCTCAAGTCTCGCAGAGAGCTCTTGATGGCCCCTGCGGCGCTCTGGTTGTTGCCGACCAACATCTCGATCTCTTCGATGGTCATCTTGGGGTCGACCTCGCCGATGACCCCCTCGAGTCGCACGCGATCGACGGTGGGGAGACCTTGCAGGTCGACCTTTGCGAGGGTCAGGACCAAACGCTTGATGTCGGCGACAAAGCCTTCGAGGGTCTGCATGTCATCGCGCCATTGGCTGACGATGTCGTTGATGCTGTTGTAGACGTCCTTGGCGCGCTGACGGAGCTGGCTCTCGTCTGCCCCGCCACCGGAGGATGGAGCGCGTTGCGCCTCACGCGCCCGTTTGCGGGCGTCCTCGACTTCTTTCTCCAGCTCGACGATTCGGCGTTTGAGCTCGGGCTCTGGGGAGCCGCCGCCTGCGCTGGCGCCACTAGCAGCGGCGCCCCCGCCTGCATCGAGGGCCATCCGTAGGTCGCGGTTCTCCCGTTTGAGGTCGTTGACCTGTTTGGCCATCTCGCGTCGCCCGTCGCCGCCGCCTCCAGAGGCCTGCGCCGCTTCGAGGGACTCCTCGAGCTCGCGGACCTGGGCTTTGAGGCGCTCGGTTTCAGCGCCGTCGCCGCCACCGAGGTTCTTGGCGCCGCGCCGCTCGGCTTCGCGCAGCTGGCCGTCAAGAACCCGAAGCTCCTCGTCGCGCTCACGCAGAGTTGCGCGCAGGCGGTCGAGCTCTTCCTGTTGCCCGCGTCCGCTGCCGGCGTTCTTTTCCATCGCCCGCAAGTCTTCGACGAGGCGCAAATTCTCGCGTTCCTTTTGGTCGACCGCGTGGCGCAGGTCGTCGATGGTCGCTTCGTGTTGTTCGACCACCTTCTTCATGTCGCCGCGGTAGCGTTCAAAGCCCTCGATCTGGTTGTTGACCTGCGAGAGCGTCATCTCGAGGCGCTCGACGTTGTCTTTCTCGCTCGTCATGGCGTACTGCGCCAGATCGAGTTCACGCTGCAGATCATCGATCTTGCGGTCGCGCTGGTTGATTTGGACTTTCAGGTCCGCGATCGTGCTCACCGCTGAGGCGGAAGCTTGATCGTTGTTCGAGCGGGCGTCCTCGAGGGTGCTCAACTTGAAGTCGAGGTCCTCGATCTGGTCGTTGCGCAGCTTCAGCTCGTCGCGGTAGCCACGCAGCTGGTCTTTCTGCAGGTCGACCTGCTCTTTGAGCTTGGCGATGCGGTCGTTGAGGCCCTCCACGACGTTGTCGTGGTGCTCCAAGCGGCGCTCTTGGTCAGAGACGACCCGCTCCTTGTCGAGCGCGGCGTTCTGCAGCTGCTCGATCTGCTCGCGCTGGCGTTGCTCAACGGCCTGAAGGCTGAGGTTGTCGCGTCTGAGCGACTCGAGCTCCTCCGGCGAGAAACCAGGTGGCGGTGGATAATGGGTCGGAGCAACTGGCGGCGGGTAGAGCGCGGGCTGTGGCTCAGCCCAGCCTGGGGAGCCATATTGAGGGGGCTCGAAGGTCGCGCGCGGAGGCGGCGAGCCGTAAGACGGGGCCTCATAGGGCGGAGGGTCATATATCGGAGGCTCAAAGCCACCCCGCCCGACGTTCGCCACTGGCTCGTCGTGGAACATTATCGCAAAGTTGCCGCAACGCAGTTCGTCGCCGTCGGCCAAATGGGCCACCTCGCCCGGGCGCTTTCGGCGTCCGTTGACGTAGGTCCCGTTCGTGGGGGAACCGGGCGGCGGATCGACCACGGAGACCGCGCCGTCGCCGTTGTACATCACCACCGTGTGTTCGCGGGAGACAGACGCGTTGTTCGTCTGGATGACGCAGTCCGCGTTGCGACCGATGGTGACACGTGTTCGCTGAGGGCCGATGTCGACGGTTCGATCACGTCCCGACTGGTCCTTGTAGACTAGCCTCGCCAATGCCAACTACTCCTGCGCTAGATGTTCGACGGTTGGCGGCTTCGATCCTCAACAAAGACAATGCTTTCGACTAGCTCGTTGCTTCGCCGAAACTGAAGAGACTCGAATCCAGGTTCAGGGCTGCTGAACTATATTTCACCTTGGAGGGCAGTGTCCACCATCCACTTCGTTCACATCTCATCGCTTGCGCTGTTTCGGCGACCTCGAGAGCGGTTTGCTGCACGGCAGCTGTCAGCGAAACAGAAACAGTGCAAGGACGTACGAAGCGTAGGAGAGCAGGAGGAAGCCCCCCTTCATTCGGCCGATATAGAAGCCGGTGCGCATGATCGGGTAGAGCACCACGGTGAATCCGATCATGATGGGGAAATCGAAGGTCAGTGAGCGCGCGTCGACGGGCAACTCGAACACCAAGCCGACTACGCCAATGATAAACAAGGCGTTACAGAGGTTGGAACCAATCACGTTGCCGACGCTGATGTCGCTTTCGTTCTTCAACGCTGCGACGGCGCTCGTCGCGAGCTCGGGTACCGAGGTCCCGAAAGCCACCACGCTGACCGCGATAACGAAGTCAGGAACACCAAATTGGAGCGCCAGCGAAACCGCGCTGCGCACCATCAGCTCGGCGCCGATCACCAGCGCTACGAGGCCGACCAGCGCGAGGCCGATACTGGGCAGTTTCGACTCCTTGTTCTCTTCCTCTCCACCGTTGGCCGCGCGGCGGGCTCGGGAAGCCTTGCGTGCAGAGCGTACGGCGTAGACGGTGTACGCGATGATCCCTGCGAGCAAAAGGGCGCCGTCCATCCTCCCGACGGTTTGGGACATCCAAGCCATGGCGTAGAGCGCAACCGATCCGGCCAACAGGACGGGGTACTCTAGGCGCATGGTGCTCGGCGCCACGTGCACGGGACGGATCAGCGCAGCGGTGCCCAAGATCAGTCCGATGTTGCAGATGTTGGAGCCGACGATGTTACCCAGCGAGAGGGCTCCGTTGCCGCGGGCCGACGCCGCGACGGACACGACCATCTCGGGAGCGCTCGTCCCGTAGGCCACGACCGTCAGACCGATCACCAAGGGAGTCACACCCAGCGCAAAGGCCAACTTGCTCGATGCGGTGACCAACCACTCCGCGCCGAAGTAGAGAACCACCAGGCCGACGGCCAAGAGCAGAACGTCGACAATCATATTGGGGACACCGCTTGCTTGAATGGTGCGACAGGTTGCGCGGGTTGCGCGGGTTGCGCTCTCGCAAAGCGTCCAACCACCTTGAGAGTGCATCATCTTCAGCGACCAACAGGGGTTGCAGCTCAGGTTGCACGCGCCTGAGTTGCTGCTCGCATCCCGGTTGCAACCCTCCGGTTTTACAAAACTCTCCGCCATTTCTGGCTGCGAGTTATTGCTCGTCGACGGCCTGCACTGGGCTCAATACCCCTGCGGTGGTCCCTTCCGGAGTTGGGCGCTGTGAGGCAACCTAGCATAGGGGCACGGGCGGCTCCAGCGTTGGGGAAACACCTGCAGATCTGCGCCGAATCCGCGCCACGAAACCGACGCCTGGGGCTCAAAAAAACCTGCCAGTGCAGAGCGGGCCCCGCGAGCCGACCCCGCCGAAACTCGGCTCCCCACAGTCATCTGCAATTTTTCAACGATTTCGTTTGTTTGTGGTTCGGGATCGAACGCTCTCGGCGCGGTTGACCCCCCCGCTGTGGTCGGCTATTTAAAGACGAACGTGCGGAGCATGGAAGACGATCCTTCGAGTTGCCCGCACGTGTCCCTGGAGTCAACGATGGAGTCCAATCGACAACTTTTAGGCTCAGTTTCGTGTGGCACCCACCGGCGGTGGGGCGCTCTGACCGCAGTGGTCGTGGCCGTGGCCTTTCTCATGGGTTGCTCGGGCCAGGAGGAACTCGTCAAGCCTGACGAGTCCGTCTCTGCGCTCGGCGGCTCGTCAAAGAACATGCCGAGAAAGCGCTACGACAGCCTCGAATCGAAAGGTTTCGATGTCTCGAGTTTCGACCTCAACGCCGATGGCGTCGATGATCAGTTCCACTACTCCTCCGGCGGCACCATCGCACGGATCGAGCGCGATCTGAACTTCGACCACGTCATCGATTGCTATGAGTACTACCGAGACAACGAGATGCTCGAAGAGGAGTACGACCTCGACCTCGACAGCACTGTCGATGTCGTGCGGTTCTACAAAGCGGGCAAGGTCAGCAGGAAACAGTACGCGGTCGGCTTTCGCGCAGATATGACCATCGCGCGTCGGTACGACGACTCCGGGCTTCTCATTCAGGTCCAACGAGACAGCGACGGCAACGGCACTGTCGACACATGGGAGACCTATGAGCCCGGCGCGAAAAAACCGTCTCGAATCGAGGTGGATACGACCGGCGATGGCCGGCCGAATCAGACCATCGAAGGCTCCTGAGCTGACGCGACGTTGAACCAAAGAGTCGATTGGGCGGCGGGAGTCGTCCTCGATGCCTGAAGCCCCCCGAAGAACCTATCTTCACCAAGCCAACCAAATCCTCGTCGCCTTCGACGACTCCCGCTACAGCGGCCGGGCGCTGGCCTATGCCATCGCTGTCGCCAACAGCGGTGGTGCGAAGATCGCGCTGGCGCACGCCATTCCACCCCTGGCACGCTACTTCAAGGAAGTCCTCTTCCCCTATGCCGCCATGGGCGTAGACGAAGTCGAGATTGAGGCCGAGCTCCTCGACAACGCCAAGGCGCGGCTCGGTGAGGCCGCCCTGAAGCTCGTCGGCGCCGACTCCAAGGTCGAGTTCGAGACGCACGTCACCACCGGCGCCTCCCCGGCCACTGGGCTCGTCCAGCTCGTCGACCAGCTCGACGCCAGCATCGTCTTCTGTGGCGCCTTCGGCGACACCTCCCCGATCCTAGGGCGGATCGGCGCGACCGCTCAAGGGATCATCGCCAACGCCCACAAACCCATCTTCGTCGTGCGCGATCCCGCTGGGACCGCCACCGTGAGCCGCGTGCTCATCGCCCTCGACGGCAGCTCCGCCGCCGCCGAGACCCTGAACTGGGGCGTCAGCTTCGCCCTGCGCTTTGGCGCCGACGTCGAGTTGGTCACCGTCATCCCCGATCCCAACAGCTCTGACACCTGCGGCCTGCTCGAGTCGCTGCGACTCGGCGCCGACGTCAAGCGCAAGGCTGAGAGGCGAGCCCGCGAGCGTGCGCAGCGGGCCCTCGACGACCTCTACGTGCCATTTCCGTTCGAAGCGCAGGCCAAAGCGCTCACCTTTACGCACCACACGCCCATCGCAGACCCCGTCGAAGGCATCTGCGGCTGCGCCGCGGAGCAAGGTGCCGACCTCATCGTCGTCGGGAGTCGACACCCTGAGGGCACCTCGAGCTATCTGGGACGCGTCGCCGAGGGCGTCGTCCGCCGCTCTGGCTGCAACACCCTTGTCATCCCCATCTTGGACGTAATCAAGGCTCAAGACTCGCTCTAGCGCCGGGGCCGAGCGACCAGCACCCACGCCTTTGACAGAATCCGCCGCAAAGTCGAGAATCCCCGCTGGTTTGGGAACCCATTGCACGTCGCATGGCGGCCAGGTTTGGCCTCGTGCTGTTGCACACACTGCCTTCCTAAGGAGAACGCCCTATGTACAAAGGCGAGGAGAAGAACCCGGTGACCCTTCTCATCATCAGTCTCATCTGCTTCCTGTTTGTCATCGTCTGGATGTTCCAGACCGCCGACGAGCTGAACAAGGCGCTCAATCGCGAAGAGTTCAATCCCATGATCGTACTCATCTCGAGCCTCATCTGCTTCCCGGCTCTGTATTTCTGGGGCTATAAGATGACCCAAGTCCTCCCTGAGCTGCAGCAATCTCGTGGACTTCCGCCGTCGGACAACTCGATGCTCATCTTCATCTTGTTCATCGTCTACGCGCCGGTTGGCCTGTTCATGTATCAGCAAGAGCTGAACAAAGTCTGGCAGGCGACGCCCGCATACTGACGCGACGACAAAAATTTCGAGAGTGCAAGAGGCTTCTCCCAAAAGCCCGAGACAGACAGGGGGCCTGGGGGACAAAGTCCCCCAGCGGGTCAGGGCAGAGCCCTGCCTCCCTAACCGAACTACACCCTTCGGAATAGCCCGCGGGCCTATTTTTCTGCGCTATGGTGCCCACAATTGTATGTTTCGTCCGGCTGGGGACCCAGCGGCGACCTTGCTGCCGTCCCGAACCTTCGGCTGCTGGAGACCCGTCCGTGTCCGCACTCACAGACCCCATCGCCAAGAAGCGCAGCGCCTTCGCCCGCTGGATCGTATTTGGAGACGAGCTCACCGCGCGGGTTTTCAAGACGAAGCTGCAAGGCTTCCTCTTCTTGCTCCTCATTTTCTTTGCCAGCTTCATCTTCGAGTCGACGCCGGTCAACGGCATCATCCTGTGCCCCTTTCGCGCCATCACGGGCATCGAATGTGCCGGCTGCGGCATGACGCGCGCCTGGGTGGCACTTGCTAAAGGAGAGGTCTCGCTGGCGGTGGCGTTCAACCCGTTCGGTCCGCTGCTGCTGAGCCTCGCGGTGCTCAAGGCGTTCTTCCTGGGAGTCGAGCTCAAGACACGCCGAAAGGTGCTCATCCCACTCTGGGAGCTCAGCCGGACGTGGCTCTTAGGGGCGCTGGCAACGGCGATGATGGCCTTCGGGGTCTATCGTGTAGTGATGTTCTTCACGGTCTGATCGGGCTTTTCGCTGGCTCGCCGTCGTCAACCTCAGGTGCTGCGAGAGGAAGGTCGCGTTGACAGTGCGGATTGGCCGTTGGTATCTTCGTGGGCAAACGTTGGTGCAGCGGTTCTTCGCGATTGGCAAGAACCTCTGGGCAAGACGTCCGAACCAGCAGACCGGAGTGCGCAAGACGTGGGTGAGAGAGGCTCAAAACCTAGCCAGATAGCTTCTGCTCGGGGGATGAGCCGCAGGCACTTCGTCGGAGGCAGCCTCTGCGCTTGTGCAGCCGCAGCGCTCTCGCTGGACTCCAGCCCCGCGGCCAAAGTCGTCCTGGATCGGCGCCGGTCGCGGCCGGGGCGGTCGATCTGGGTCAGCGTCGAGGCCTCGCTCGCGCACGCTCCACTGACCTTGGCCTTGGTCCGCGAGCTGCCGACTGGGGAACGCCGCACGGTTTCCCGCGAGTCCGTGACGCTCTTCGGCGGAGTGGCTCGCCGAGCCCTGAGGGTGCCCTTTGCGCCGCTAGAGGGCGGTGAGCGGGAGCGCGAGTCCTATATCGTCGTCGCCGAGCTGCGCGACGAGCGCGACGAGACGGTCGGCACGAGCGAAGCGCTCGAAGTGGTCGTTGCAAACTTTCCTTTGGGGATGTGAGGCATGAGCACGAGAGCGCACGGCAAAATCGGCGTGAGAGTGGGCTCGATCGGGCTGCTCCTGTTGCTGCTTTCCGTCACGGGGACGGGCTCGGCCTCCCCCTACGTGCCCCAGACCTCGCGAGCCAAGATCGACAAGGTCGACATCAGCGAAGCCCCGCTGGTCAAGATCTACACGACGTTCCTCACCGGCAAAGGTCGGCCGGTGAAGCCGGAGACCATCCGCACAGCCTACATCGCCTGCGCCAACCCCGACGACCCTGAGGCCGCGCCAGTTCAGGTGGCTATTGCGGAGGAGATCAAGACCTTCGCGGACACCGCCGACCTCATGGACGTCGGCATCGTCCTCCCGGTCTCCAAGCGCTTTCCGGAGGAGGTCCAGACCCAGATCAAAGAGGGCCTGGCCAACATCATCGGGCAGATGCGCAAAGAGGATCGCGTGGCCGCCTTCGTCGACAACGGCGTCGGCATCGTGCACTCCTCGCTGGGCGCGCCCGCCGACGCCGCAGGGTACATCACCGACGCCTCCCCAGAGGGCGGCGGCGCATTCCTCTACAGTGGCCTCGAGCGCGCCATCACCACCTTGGTCGAGCAAGGGGATCCCGAGCGGCGACGCGCCATCATCTTGGTCACCGACGGCTTCGACATCGAGACCTTGCGGCCGGATTTGGTCCAAACCCGCCTGATGGACCTCTACATGAAGGCCAAAGCCGAGGGCGTCATCATCTTCGTCGTGATGTACAAGCCGATCATCTCGGAGTTGGTCCCCTACTTCGAAGGAATGGCCCGCAAGACCAAGGGCACCTATCGAGAGACCACCTCTGCCGACGGCATCCTGCGCAACGTCAACTACACCTTCGGTGAGATCTACGGGCAGCTGGTGGTGGAGTTCGAATACGAAGACGTCAAAGAGGGCGACACCTGCAACTTCCAGATCGGCTTCGAGCGGGACTTTGGGGCCGCTGTGAACACGCGCCCCTTCACTGAGGTGCAGTTCGAAAAGATCGCCTTCCCATGGCGCAGCCTGATCATCTGGGCCATCGTCGCCGTCGTCGTCCTCCTCTTGCTGCTGATCATTTTCCTGGTCGTGCGCCGGATACTGCGCAAACGCAAGGCCAAGAAGCTCGAGCAGAACGACGAGGCGCTGCAGGAGAAGGTCGAAGCGGGCCTGGTCTGCGGCAAGTGCAAGCGCACCATGATGGCGGAGTGGGACGAGTGCATGTTCTGCGCTCGCGACGCCGAGGTGGCGGCGGCGGCGAAGAAGGAAGAGAAGGCGAAAAAGAAGGAAGAGAAGGCGGCAGCGAAGAAAGACGACGCCAAGAAAGACGCCAAGAAGGACGACAAGAAGAAAGACGACAAGAAGAAGGACAGCAAGAAGCCCGAGGCGGGCGGTGGGCAGTGTATGAGCTGCGGCCGCGTGATGATGCCTGGCTGGACCGAGTGCCTCTTCTGCAAGGCAGGCATCGGCGGCAGCGCGCCGATGGGCACACCCATGGCGGCGCCCCCCGCTGGTGGGGTCGCCGCCCCCCCTGGGGGCTCAGTGGGCTCAGCGGGCGGGATGGCAGTGGGGGCCGCGATGATGGCCGGCGGTGGGGGCTCTGGCGGTCGAGCCGCCCAGGGTGGAGCGCCAGAGGCCGAGAGAGTGTGCCCGAAATGCAAGCGCGCAATGAAATCCCACTGGGACGTCTGCCTCTTCTGCGAAGCGGGCGTTTGAACTCGACCCTTTGGTCTACACGGCTCGCCGTCATCTGGCGGCGAACGCTGGGAGTGCGACATGGGTGACAAGGTCATCTACCTAGCCGGACGTCCTATCCCTATCCGCTGCGATGCGGCGGTCCACACCTACATGGACGGGGGGATGTCCTTCTACAACCCACAAACGGCTGGCGTTAGTGATTACGGGAACATGATGATGCGGCGCCCATCGGGGCGGGTGTACAGCAATCGGCGCGGTGTGCGCGGGGCAAGGCACAACCTCGACATGAACACCTTTGCGAAGGTCAGCACCGAGGAATTCGACGAGCTGCGGGACACCCTCTTCCAAGTCGTCCTTCACCACGACGTGACTTTCAGCTCCGAGGATTGCTTCGGCGTTCTGGTGAGCCGTGGCCTATCGACCCACTTCCTGATCAACCACGACGGCACGCTGCACGAAGCGCTGGATCCCTACCACTCGGCGTGGGCGACCGGCGACAACAACAACAACTGCATCTCTCTCGACCTCAACAACCCGGTCAAGCTCGAGCTGGCCGACAAGGATCCCGCCAATCCACCGCGTCAGGTCTTCCAGGGCAACATCAACCGCTCGATGAAGGTCATGCTGGGCTACACCGAGGCGCAGTACGCGACGTTCATCGCGTTGCTCAGAGCCTTGATCACGCCGTTGAAGCTCGAGGCCAAGTTCTATTGGATCCCACTCCCGGTTCTGGGCGGAAGCTGCTTCCCGCCGATGAACGCCGAAGGCGAGGTGATCACTCGGATGCTCGCCAATTCCACCGAGTTCGTCGGCTTCTTGGGGCATTATCACTGCTCCGCGAACAAATGGGATCCAGGTCCCGCGTTCGATTGGATGAAGGTGTTGGCCGGGGTCCACGGTGAACGCAACAGCTTCCCAGTGCTCATGGCTGGCGGAAAGAACTTGCCCGACCTTATGGGACAGGGGCTCACCGACGAGCTGAACCGATTTTACGACAACATCGAGGGAGACGAGACGGGGGGCTGGTACCCGATTGGCGCCAATCAGACCTGGCATTCTGGCGTCCACTTGCATATCGATGAGGGGACGCCGGTCTATGCGATGTCGAAAGGCACCATCGTCGCCATTCGCAACGTGAACCGCGTCGATCTCGGCGACGCCAGCTTTGTCCTCATTCGCCACGAGATGGCCGAGGAGGCCGTTGTTGTCGAGGGCGAGGAGGCGGAGCCCAAGTACTGGTTCTCGCTCTACATGCATCTGCACAAGTTGCGTGGGGCCGACGAGCTGACGACGGTCCCGTGGGTGAACACGTTGCTCGGGGGCGACTTCAACGCGCCCACGACCGACGACTACAGCTTCGACACCGACGCCAACGCCTTCCCCCGCGAGAAGCGAAACCCTATTGTCGCCGATGGCATCAGCCCGACGAAATTCGCCAAGGAGACGAAGCTCAAACCGTTCTACGACGGAGACATTATCCTCGTGGAGATCCCCGTCGCGTCGGGCGAGAAGATCGGCGTCTCTGGTGTCTTCGGGCAGAGCGAGTGGAGCCAGGAGCCACAGGTTCACGTCGAGGTCATCTCTGGCAAGAATGTCTTCGGCGACCTTCGCCCCGGCGCTGGGCGAGAGTGGATCCTGGTTGAAGGAGACCTCGACAACAACAGCTTGGTCGACATCGAGAAGGTGCTCTCCCCCATCGCGAAGTCGGCCGTCAGCTTCGATGGCGAGAAGAAGGAGCGCGTACTCAAGACCTCCGAGATCCAGACCTTCTTCGTCGATGGCAGCACAGAGACCGCTCGCACCGCGTTCCGCAAGATGATCTGCGTACACCGCTCCGAATGGAGCTCGACCATGGACTGGTCCAAGACCGCCACTTCGGCTGTGGGCTGGCAGTGGGAGACGCAAGAGGCGTTTAGTCGCTGGCTGATGACCTGGATTCCCTTCCGCTGGATGACCGCGGAGGTGGCCGCTCACGCGGCGTTGCCGGAGGATCACCAGGTCTTTACTTACCACCCGCTCACTTTCCTCGACACCCTCAACAAGAGCTACACCGGCGGCGGGCAGGCCAACGCCGAAGAGGCGAGCGACGAACAGCTCTCCGAAGCCGAGGCGGCCGAGGAAGAGGCGATGAATCGGGTGGCGGAGATCAGCAGCAAGATTTCGGCAGGTGAGACCCTCACCGAGGAAGAACAAGTCGAGTACGACGAGCTCTACGCCCAGATGGATGCGCACATGGGCAGCAACGAGGCCGACGTCCTCAACGACGACATGCTCTTCAACTACGACGGGTCTTTTGACAGTTGGGAGCCCGGCGAGTGGGACCCGCCGAAGAAGAAGAAGGGCGACGAAAGTATGATGGACGACTCCTACGACGAGTAGAAACAGGCTCAGAAGCCAGCATCTGTCGGGCAGTTCGAGGGGAGACGCAGATTGACAGTGCGTCTGGGCCTCACTACCATTCTGCGACTTCGCGCTTTTGCTCGGCCCCATGGCGCAGCACTGCGCGGCTCCTTCATTGGATTCGATTGCCAGGCCTTTTTACGACCGATTGACCTACACGGCAGGCTCGGTCGACCTCCCGGCAATCCCGTGCGCTTTGCGGCCCCCGCCGCGCGGCGACCCTCAGGATGCGCGAATGATTCACATTCTCATCGTGGACGCCGAGGAGGATCTCCTCTGGGCGTTGTCCAAGAACCTCTTCAAGGACAACCCAGATGTTAAGGTTCACACGGCTTCGACGGGCGAAGAAGCCCTGAACCTCCTCAAGTCGCAATCCGTAAGACTGTTGATCACCGACACACGAGTGACGGGCTCCGTCGACGGCTTCAACCTGATTCTGCGGGCCAAGGACGTGGTGCCGGAAGCCGCGCTGATCGTCACCACCGCATTCAGCACAAACGCCGAGGCGGGCTTCAAGCCTTCACTCGGGGTGACCCACTTCATCAACAAACCCTTCGACATCCAGGAGCTGCGCGACCTGATCGGCGAAGTGCTGGACAAGGGTGAGCGCTTCCGTGGCGTGCTCAACGACCTCGAGCTGGCCGATATCCTCGCCTTGCTCTGTCTGTGCGACCGCACCGTCCTGCTGCACTTGAACCACCGTGGACGGCGCGGCCGCTTCGAGGTGTCCGAGGGCCGCATCACGCACGCCACGTTCAACGACATTGTGGGTCCTGCGGCCGCTTGGACGATGCTGGGGTTGCAGCAGGGTGACATCTTCATGCAGGGCGACTTCACGCCCTCTGCGGTGTCCATCGAGCGCAGCTGGCAGTCCATCTTGGCGGAGGCCAAGGCCTGGCTGGACGAGAACGGTCTGCCCGAGGAGTTCGAGCCGGAGGTCGACATCCCCATCGACGGCTGGGAAGACGACGAGAGCATCGGCAAGGCCGCCAAAGCGGCCTTCGAGGAAGACGACAACCCCTTGGGTTTCTCGGACGACGAGCTGGCCGAGATGGCCATAGAGCCCATCGAGCTCCCCGCAGAACACGCGCTCGACGACATCGCCGAGGTGCACCACGAAGACACTTTGCCCCGAGGTCCACTCTTGAGACCCACGAGCCATATGGGCATTCAGCCCGCATCGCGAGTAATGGAAAGCCCAAAGACCGAACCCCTTCGTCAACGACCGGCGCAGCTTGGCGCCGCGCATCAGTCTCTGCGAAACCTGCTCAACTCCTTGCGCAGCGACGTCCCCGAGTTCGTCGCCGCAGGGATCGTGCACATCGAAGAGGGGGTCTCCGCTGGCGGAGTGGTGGCCCCAGACTCAGGCATCGACGCCGACGCCTTCGCGGCCTACTACGGACAGCTCGTCCGCAACGGGCTCAAAGGCGCTGGCGCGTTCGGTGAGAGCGCAGCGTTGCAGACGCTCCAGCTCACTACGGCGACGCATTACTTGCTCGTCCGTGTGGTTCCTGGGTCGCCCTTCGCGCAGATCGTCATGCTGCGTAAGGACGGCAACCTCGGCATCGCTCGCGTGGTGATGCGACGACTGGACGCACCGCTCAGCGCGGTGCTCGGCCACTAACCGCTCGTTCGGCCCCCCCCCCCC
>Ga0210044_10005952_pt1 | contig 16261 bp, 13 predicted proteins | sample CryGey13umfilter_2_FD_183959 | JGI IMG/M metagenome (GOLD analysis project Ga0210044, IMG submission 183959) | Groundwater microbial communities from aquifer in Utah, USA - Crystal Geyser 4/9/14 3 um filter (SPAdes) (version 2) | ecosystem: Environmental > Aquatic > Deep subsurface >...
CCGCCACGATCCGCCGACCCGGGTACCGGCCGCGGACCGCCCGGATCGTCTCCCGGACCGCCGTCGGGTGGTGCGCGAAGTCGTCGACCACGAGGATCCCGCGAAACTCCCCCACCACCTCCTGGCGCCGCCGGATCCCGGCGAACCGCTCGAACGTCCGGGCGATCTCCGCCGGGGGAAATCCGAGGCGCATCAGGACGATCGCGACGCCCGCCGCGTTGGCCGCGTTGTGTAGCCCCGGCAGGGGGAAGCGGAAATCGAGGGCGCCCCCCGCCCCCTCCATCCGGAAGCCGGTCATCCCGCCGGACTCCCCCGTTCCCCGCACCGCCCACGCCTCTGCGCCGGATCCCGCCGGAAGCGCCCCGTCCCGCGTCGCGTAGAAGATCACCGGGCAGCGCGCCTCCCGGGCAACCGCGACGACGTCCGGGTAGTCGGCGCACGCCACGAGAAGGCCGTCGGGGGGAAGAATCGCCGCGAGCTTGCGGAACGACTCCCGCACGTGGTCGAGATCCCGGTAGATGTCGGCGTGGTCGAACTCGACGCTCGTCAGCAGGACGATCCGGGGCCGGTAGTGGAGGAACTTCGGCCCCTTGTCGAAATACGCGGTGTCGTACTCGTCCCCCTCGATCACGAAGTGCCGCCCCTGCCCGATCCGGTAGCTCACGGGGAAGTTCTTCGGGACCCCGCCCACGAGGAACGACGGGTCGGCCCCGAGGTCGAAGAGGGACCAGGCGGCGAGCGAGGTGGTCGTCGTCTTCCCGTGCGTCCCGGCCACGACGATCGATCGCCGGTCCTCGATGAAGTACCGCGCGACCGCCTGGGGCATCGACAGCGTCGGCACGCCGCGCCGGACCGCCTCCTGCGCCTCCGGGTTCTCCCGCGACACCGCGTTCCCCACGATCACCAGATCCGCGTCCGGCGGGATGTTCTCCGCCGCGTACGGCGAGGTGAGCCGGATGCCGAGGTTCTCCAACTGCGTGCTCATCGGCGGGTAGACGTTCGCGTCGGATCCGGTGACCCGGCACCCCTTTTCCTTCAGCATCCCCGCAAGCGAGGCCATCCCCACGCCGCACGCCGCGATCAGGTGAACGTTCCTCAACCGGCGATCTCCTTCCACACGACGTCGTGGATCCGGGGGCGAAGCGCCGACAGCTTCCGGTTGTCACTCCCGAACACCACGCGGTTGGTCAACAGAATGATCGAGGTCTCCCGGACCGGATCGATCCACATCGAGCAGCCGGTGTAACCGAGGTGACCAACAGCGTCGGGCGAGGCCAAGGCCCCGGCCTGCGAGCACGGCGTTTTCCCCGGCAAGTCCTTTTTTGGGGACGACCGCGGCGGGGTGGGGGTGTCGAGCCCGAGGGTCCTCGGGCACCCCGCCGGCTGCGCGACCCGCGTGGTCATCCTCACGGCGGAAGGACGGCTCAGCACGCGCCCCTCTCCCTTGCGGCCCCGCACGATCTCCCGGGCGAACAGGAGCAGGTCCCCGGCGGTGGAGAAGAGCCCCGCGTGCCCGGAAACGCCCCCCATCGCCGCCGCGTTCTCGTCGTCCACCTCGCCCGCCTTCTCGCGTTGCCGAACCTCCGACCACCCGGTCGGGATCACCTGTCCCGTCTCGCACTCGCTGATCGCGGCAAGAGGAAGGTACCGGGTCTCCCGCATCCCGAGGGGTCCGGTGATCTTTTCGGCGAGGAGCCGGTCGAGGGAGCGGAACCCCGCCACCTCGATCGCCCGTCCCAGCAGCATGTATCCGAGGTCGCTGTATTCCCAACCGGCCCCGGGGTCGCGCGACAGCGGGAGGGAGAGGACCTCGGCGAGGATACGGTCGTGTCCCTCCGCTGTCCCGGACAGCCGCCTCCCTTCCGTCGTTTCCGCGGCCGCCACCTTCTCGTACAGGGGCAGCCAGGCTGGAAGCCCGGACGTGTGCGAGAGAAGGTGGGCGAACCGGATCTCCCGTGCCCTCGGGTCGGGCGACGTGAACGGGAGGACCTCCGCGGCGATGCCGTCGGGGAAAAGGCGCCCCTCCTGCGACAGGACGAAGAAGAGGGCGGCAGTAAGCGGCTTGGTCAGCGAAGCGATGTCGAACAGCGATGCCGCCCGTGCGTACCCGGCGGACCGCTCGAAGAGGAGCTCGTCGCCCCGCGCGACCCGGAGGACCGCCGCGGCGTACGCCCGCTCCTCGACGCCCTCATCGAGGAGTTCCGCCGCCTCCAGGAACCGCGGCGCTTCCCCCGCGGCGCCAGGGGTCACGCCTTCTCCACCGGCGATTCGAGGAGGAAGAGGCGCCCCTTCGCGTCGATCCGCGCCCGCACCCCGAACGGCAGGGCGACGTTTTTCCCGACGTGGCCTGCGGGGAAACCGTAGCGGACGGGGACGGAGAGCCGCTTCCCGGCGTCGTGGAAGACGCGCCGGATTCCATCGATCGACTCGTCGCGCGCCGGCGCCATCGCTCCCACGACGATCCCGGCGATCTTCGAGAACCGCCCGGACTGGATCCACTGCGTCAGCATCCGGTCGAGCCGGTACGCGGGCTCCCCTACGTCTTCGAGAAAGAGCAGCGCCCCGCGGAAATCGGGCTCGTACGGCGTCCCGAGGAGCGCCGTGATCACGGAGAGGCACCCGCCGGCCAGCACCCCTTCCGCCGCGCCGCCGCGGATCCGCTCCGTCGGCGCCCCCCACGGCTCGCGCGGGGAGACCTCCCCCGCCGCGAGGCGGGCGAAGGCGTCGAGCGCCCCGGGGTCGAACCGCAAGGCGAGATCGGCCGCCGCCATCGGCCCGTGGAGACACGGAAAGCCGAGGCGCGTGGAAAGGAACGAGAGGACCGCGGTCAGGTCGCTGAAACCGACGATCAGTTTCCGCCACCGGAGCGCCTTCTTCCAGTCGATCAAGGGGAGGATGCGCGTCGTGCCGTAGCCGCCGCGCGCCGCCATCACCGCCCGGGCCTCGGGGAGGGTCAGCGCCCATTCGACCTGCCGCGCCCGGTGGGCGTCGCCCCCGGCAAGGTATCCCTGCGCCGCGAGGACACCGTCGGCGATCTCGGGGACGAACCCCGCCGCGGAGAGGCGGGCGATCCCCCGGCCGAGGCGTCCCGCGTCGACGGGCCCCCCGGGGGCGCAGACGGCGATCACGTCCCCTGTTCGGAGCGGAAACGGCTTACGCATCGTTCTCAAGGCCTTTCAAGGAGGGTCGTGCGCCTCCGTGCCGGGGAATCGGGGACCATGCTACCACGATCCGATGATCCCAAGAACGCCCGGGAATTTCCCTTGACAGATGCAGTCAAAACCGGTCATTATTATTGCCGGATTAGTCATTATCCGGAAATTATTATTACCGGAGGTGCAAAAATAATAGAGGCGATCAAATCGATCCTCCTGGACTTCCAGGAATCCCGGCCGGATACCGGGGTGCCCCGGCATGTGCGGATGGAGCCGGTCCCCGGCAAGGCGGCCGTCTACATCGGGGTGCGCCGGTGCGGGAAATCCACGTACCTGTTCCAGGTGATGGAGCGGCTTCTGACCCGGGGGGTCCCGCGTGAGAACATCCTGTACCTGAACTTCTTCGACGACCGCCTCCACAATCTGCGGCAGGACAGCCTCGGGCTGATCACCGAGGCCTATTATTCTCTATACCCCGAGAAGAAAAACACCGAAACGGTCTACTGCTTCTTCGACGAGATGCAGGAGGTTCCGGGTTGGGAGTCTTTCGTCGACCGCTTGATGCGGACCGAGCGGTGCGAGGTCTACCTGACGGGCTCATCGGCACGGATGCTTTCAAAAGAGATCGCCACGCAGATGCGCGGGCGGGCGTTGTCATGGGAGTTGTTCCCGTTCTCGTTTCGGGAGTTCCTGACCTATAAGGGAACCGAATGCACGGGCCCCATGTCGACGAAGAAGCGACTCCTCGTACAGAAGGCCTTCGAGGAATATTGGGAGACCGGCGGCTTCCCGGAGGTCGCCGGACTGGACCGACCGCTGCGGATCAGGATTCATCAGGAATATTTCCACGCCATCCTGTTCCGGGACCTGGTCGAGCGCCACGATGTTTCCCACCCGAAGGCCGTGACCGATCTTGCGCATCGCCTGGTGGACAACACCGCCTCGCTGTATTCCGTCAACAACCTCACGGGATACCTGAAATCGTTGGGTCACAAGGCTCCCAAGTCGGCCGTGTCGGATTTCCTGGAGTGGTTCGAAGACGCCTTTTTCCTCTTCACGGTGCGGATCTTCGACGCGTCCCTGGCCCGTAGCAACACCAACCCGAAGAAGATCTACTGCGTCGACCATGCCCTGGTCACGTCGGTGTCGTCGGGGATCCTGGTCAACTCCGGACATCTCCTCGAGAACCTCGTTTTTACCGCTCTCCGGCGTTTTCACCCCGAGATTTACTATTACAAGACGAAAGGAGGCCGGGAGGTCGACTTCGTCGTCCCGATGCGGAACCGCGCCCGGATGCTCGTCCAGGTTTGCGAGTCCCTGGCCGAACCGCAGACGAAAAAACGGGAAATGGCGGCGTTGACCGAGGCGATGGTCGAATTGAACCTCAAGGCCTGCACCATCGTGACCAGGAACGAGGCCGCCCGGATCGACACCGGCCGCGGGACCATCGAAGTGGTCCCGGCATGGCGTTTCCTGCTCGATCTGCCGGAATCGATGGGGTAGAACGATTTCCGAACACGCCGGGCGGGATGCCGAAACAAGACGTACCGGAGGAATGTGACGTTGTACGCATCGCCTTGGGAAGCGGCGTTGTCGGCCCTTGAATGGGGGAAGATCACGGCCCGGCTGTCCGCCCACGCCTCCTCGGAACCGGGGCGCGATCTGTGCGCGGCGCTCGCTCCCGGGACCGACCTCGACGTCCTCCGCGCGTCGCTCGAGGAGAACCGCGACGGCCGCCGGATGCTCCTGCAGGACGGCGCCCTTCCGCTGGACGAGGTGAAGGAGATCCGGGAGGAGGTGGGGAAAGTGGCCAAGGGCGCCACCCTCTCCCCGACGGAGCTGCTGCGGATCGGGAAGACGGCGCGTGTCGGGGAGCGGGTCCGGAGGTTCTTCGAGGACCGGCGCGGCAGGTACCCGCGGCTGGCCCACCACGCGAACGGGATCCCGCCGCTGCGCGACCTCGCCGAGGCGGTCGAGCAGGCGATCGACGCCAACGGGAACGTACTGGACCGGGCGTCGGAGGCGCTGGGTCCGTTGCGGCGGCAGCTCCTGAAGATTCGCTCCCGCCTGCAGGAGACGGCGGAGGGGATCCTCTCCTCCCCGCGCTACGCCCGCCACGTGCAGGAGACGTACGCCACCGTCCGGTCGGGCCGCGTCGTGATCCCCTTCAAGACGAGCGCGAAGGGGCTCTTCCAGGGGATCGTCCACGACTCCTCCCAGAGCGGCCAGACGGTCTTCTTCGAGCCGGAGGAACTCGTCTACCTCAACAACGAGGTGAAGATGGCCGAGCTCGAGGTGGAGCGGGAGGTGGCGCGGATCCTCGCCGAACTGTCCGGCCGGGTCGCCCGCAAGGAGGAGGAGTTGCTCCTCGCCCTCTCCCTCCTCGCCCGGATCGACGCGATCCAGGCGCGCTCCCTGCTGGCGGACGAACTCTCCGCGGCCGAGCCGACGGTGACCGACGCAGGGGAGACGAACCTGCGGTCCGCCCTCCACCCGCTGCTGGTCCTGAGCGGACGCCCGGTGGTCCCGAACGATCTTCGCCTGGGCCGCCCCCACCTGTGCCTGATCCTCACCGGCCCGAACGCGGGGGGGAAGACCGTGGCGCTGAAAACGCTCGGGCTGCTCACGCTGATGGCGATGGCGGGGCTGTCGATCCCCGCCTCCCCGGATTCGACCGTGTCGATTTTTCACGACCTGTTCGTCGCGGTGGGGGACGAGCAGAGCGTGGAGGGGGACCTGTCCACTTACTCCGCCCACATCCGGCGGCTGAACGAGATCCTCTCGGGCGCGGACCGCGGTTCGCTGGTGCTGCTCGACGAGGTCGTCTCGGGGACGGATCCGCGCGAGGGGGCGGCGATCGCCCGCGCCTTCCTCGAAACATTGGCGGACCGGGAGGTGCGCGTGGTCGCGACGACGCACTTCGAGGAACTGAAGGGTCTCGCCTTCACGGATCCCCGGTTCGAGAACGGCTCGATGGCGTTCGACGGGGAGCACCTTCGGCCGACGTACCGGCTGTCGCTGGGGATCCCCGGGCGTTCGATGGGGATCGAGATCGCCCGGTCCTTCGGCTTCCCGGACGAGGTCCTTGAGCGGGCGACGAGGTATCTCTCCGGCCCCGGCCCGAACCTGACGGAGGTGATCGACCGCCTGGAGCGGGAGCGCGAGCGGGTGCGTGCCGAGGCGACGAAGCTGGCGGAGCAACGCCGGGAGGCGGAGGAAGCGGCGCGGCGGCTCGACGCCGAGCGGGCGAAGATGAAGGCCGAGGAGTCGCGGGTCGTCTCCGCGGCGCGCGTGAAGATGCGGGAGGAGATCCGGAAGGCGGAAGGGGAACTCGCCCGGGTCACGGAGGAGATGCGCAAGGATCGGAAGATCGACACGGTACGGAAGGCCTCCTCGGTGATCCGCGCGTGGAAGGAGAAGGCGCACGCGGCGGAAGAGGACCCCGCCGTCCGGACGCTGATGAGCCGGTCCGCTCCCCTTGCCCCCGGGGAGGCCCTCTTCCCCGGGCGGAAGGTGTTCGTCCTGTCGCTGTCGAAGGAAGCGGAAGTGGCCGCGCCGGCGACGGCCGGGGACCGCGAGGTGGAGGTGGCCGCGGGCGGGATGAAAGTCCGTGTCCCGCGCGACCAGGTCCGCGTCTTTCCTCCGCCGGGAAGGACCCGGGAGCGCCGGGTGGACGGCGGCGGGTCGCGGCCGGCGGAGGCGTCTCCGGGAGCGGTGCACCTGCAGACGCCGGAGAACACCCTCGACCTGCGCGGGATGTACGTGGACGACGCGCTCCCCGAGGTCGACGTCTTCCTCGACCGGATGTCGCTGGCCCAGGCGCCCCACGTTTTCCTGATCCACGGGCACGGGACCGGCGCGTTGAAGACGGCGGTCCGGCGCCACCTCGCGAAATCCCCCTACGCGAAGCGGTCCCTCCCCGCCCCTCGCGAACAGGGCGGCGACGGCGTCACGATCGTCCTCCTCGCCTGATCCTAAAACCGCTGAACAGGGACGGATGATACCACAACCGGAGGGCGGCCTCCCGCCCCGAAGGGGCTTGCGTTTCCCCCTCCCTTCCTCTATCGTGCTCGTACCCCATGACCCGCTGGAAATCGTTCTCCGTCCGGACCCGCCGCCAGGCGGTCGACGCCGTCACCCAGTTCTTTATCGCCAACGGATCCCTCGGGACGGCCTACGACGAGCAGCTTCTCGGCGCGGAAGGAGATCCGGCGGACCCGATCCCCCCTCCGCCGGAGGTGACCCGCCTGACCGCGTACTTCCCCTTTGACACCGACCTCCACGCCCTTAAAAAAGCGTTTCTAGATCTCGTCCCGGTCCTGTCGGAGTCGTTCGGGCCCGGCCCGGAGGCGTTCAGCGACGCCACCGAGATCAGCGACACCGGTTGGGCGGAAAAGTGGAAGGAGCATTTCCACGCCCGGAAGATCGGGCGGAAGATCGTGGTCAAGCCTTCCTGGGAGACGGTCAAGGCCGGAGAGGGCGAGGTCGTGCTGACGGTCGATCCCGGTCAGGCCTTCGGGACCGGCGCCCACGAGACCACGCAAATGTGCCTGCGGATGATCGAGGACGTGTTCGACCTCTCCCCGGCCCCCCGCGACGTCCTCGACGTGGGGACGGGAACGGGGATCCTCGGGATCGCCGCCGCGCGCCTCGGCGCGAAACGGGTCCTCGGGATCGACACCGATCCGGTGGCGGTGGACGTCGCCGAAAAGAACGCCGCAGGAAACGACGTGGCGGACGTGTTCCGCGCGGAGACCACTCCCCTGTCCGCGATCCCCGGCGCCTTCGACCTGGTCCTGGGGAACCTGATCGCGGAGATCCTGATCGACATGGCCCCCGAACTCCTGAGACGGACGGCCCCGGGCGGGCACCTCGTTCTCTCCGGCATCCTTGCGGAGAAGAGCGGCTGGGTGGTCGAGGAGTTCGAGAAAAACGGCGCCTCCCTTCTCGCCGAATCCGTCGACGGACAATGGACGGCCCTCCTCTTCCTCAGGGGGGCGTGATCGGGGGAACGCGATGCCGACCTTCTTCGTCGACCGAAAGAACATCTCCGGCGATACCGCCGTCCTCTCCGGGACCGAGGCGGGACACATGCTCCGCTCCCTGCGCCTCTCCGTAGGCGACTCCTTCTTCGCCTTCGACGAGGAGGGGAACCGGTACCGGATGCGGATCCTCGAAGCCACGTCGCGTTCCCTGCGGGCCGAGATCCTCGAGTCGTTCCCGCCGGAACCACCGCCCGACGTCGCCGTCTCCCTGCTCGTGGGACTCCCGAAAGCCGACAAGATGGACTTCATCCTCGAAAAGGCGACGGAGCTCGGCGTCTCCCGGGTGATCCCGTTCCGGTCGTCCCGAACGATCCCCCGCCTCGACCCGGCCGATGCCCGGAAACGGTTGGCGCGATGGGAGAGGGTGGCGCTGGCAGCCGCGAAGCAGTGCGGCTCCGGCCGCATCCCCGAGGTGTCCGGGATCGTCCCGTACCCCGAGGCGCTGCGCCACGCGGCGGGGCACGAAGGAAAAATCGTCTTCTACGAGGGCGAAGGGACGTTCTCCCTGAAGCGGGTCCTCTCCGGGATGGCGGGGGTCCGCACCGTCGCCCTGTTCGTCGGCCCCGAGGGCGGCTTCTCCCCGGACGAAGTTCGGGAAGCGGAGGCGGCGGGGTGTCGGTGCGCGGGCCTGGGGAACCGGATCCTCCGCGTCGAGACGGCGGCGCTCGCAGTTCTCGCCATGGTGATGTACCATTACGAAAAATAATCGTTCAACGGAAAAAGAACCATGATCGTAATTTTCGGCGGTGTCGTACTTTGGACTATATGCTCAATTGGCGTCGGGTATTTTGCTTCCATAAAAGGCAAGAATCCTTGGAAATGGTTCATTATCTCCATGTTGATTTCCCCCATAATGGGGGCGATTTTTCTTCTGCTTTCAGACGAGCATTTGGATGCAGACGATAGCCCGTACGCCGGGTTCTGGTCGCGCGCCGCGGCGCGGATCATCGACCTAGTCATCATCATCGCGGCGTTCAACCTGATCTACCTGGCGGACCGGCTCGGCGCGGACGTGGGGCTGTGGACGGGCATGGGGCTGGACGAGGGAAGCCCGCTCAGCTCGGAGTTCTCCATGGCCAACGTTTTTCGCGGCCTCTTCTTCCTCGCCTTCCCCATCTTCTACTACGTCTATCTCCACGCGACGTACGGACAGACGTTCGGCAAGATGGCGTTGAAAATCAAGGTGGTGAACGAGGACGGGACGCCCCTCGATTACCGGAAAGCGTTCCTTCGGTGGCTGGGGTATTTTCTGTGCGACCTGACGTTCTACGTCGGGTACCTGTGGGCCGCCTTCGATCGCCGCAAGCAGGGGCTGCATGACAAGGTGTGTAAAACCGTCGTCGTGCGGACCGACGTGCCGTTCCCGCTCCCCGTGGCGGTGGAGCCGGAAGCCCCGATCGAGGCTGCCCCGGACGATCCGGCCTCCCTTGACACCGGAGCGAGCCCGCCGCTATAATTCGACGTTCCGAAGTGTAGCGTCTCGCAAATAGCCTGACGCATCGAGAGCGTCGATGCGCCGCGCCAGCAAGGCGCGCGAGTGAAGGCGTACCGGGAGAGTACGTCGAACTTGCGCAACGAAGCTGGAGCGGATGCAGCGGCGCTCGAATGCCAGGGTATTTGCGAGACGCTGCACTAGGTGGCCCTTTAGCTCAGATGGTAGAGCAGAGGACTGAAAATCCTCGTGTCCCCGGTTCAATTCCGGGAGGGGCCACCATGCGAACCCCAAGGACTTGACCGGTCGGTCAAGTCCTTTTTTTTTCGGAGGACAGGGAACAGGCGATGGGAGAAGTGGCGCCCGGAGGCGGCGAGGGAATTCCAGGAGGGGTTGAATACCCCCGTTGCCTCCGGGCGTGAACCCGCGGGAGCGACGGAGGGAGGGGACCACCTTCCCCGTCGCTGCCGAACGCGGGGTGAAGCGAACCACGATTCAATCCCATTTTTGAAATCACGAATTTCAAAAATGTCGAACAAGTTGCCATTTCCTGCGAAAAACCGTACTGCTCCGGAAATAAAGCAATTCCCGTACCGACATCCTTTCGCATCCCCTTCCCGGGGACTTCGCCCCCTTCCTCTAATACCGTAACCCGTAAACAGGAAGAGACAGGATTGCAATCCTGAAATCCGGGCCGCGAAGAGGATCGATGCATGTTGTTCATCTTGCTGCGGTTTACGCAAATACCTCATGGCCCCCTCTTTGCATTCTTCACGGTCGGGACGACGGAGCGAACCTCGGAGAACGGGGAAAGAGAGAATGAAGATACGGACTGCCGAACGGGTGCAGTGGATGATGTTTCCCGCCCTTGTCTTCGCCCTCGTGGCTCTCGCCTGCATGGACGCCATGGGCTCGGACGTCGAACGGAAGATCCCGGTGATCCGGGACGCCGAGGACAGCGGTTTGACGATCGAGATCTCCCGGGAAAGGACCCGCCGGACCGCCACCCCGTTCCTCACGCTGTGCAAGCCGACCGTACAGCGAATCGAGGACCGGGTCGTCAAGATCGTGGAGAAGGCGGCCCGGTGGACGGCGAAGGAGATCCCTTCCGTGACGCGGCGGGAAGATTCGGGGCGGCCGGAGACCACCATCTCGTCGCTGCCCCCGCTGCCCGGGGAGATCACGGTCCGCGGCGTTCAGGGCTTCCTCAAGGAGCTTCGCGCCTCCCGCAGGGAGAAGTCCGCTCCCTCCATCGTCGTCCCGGTTCCGGATCTTCGGCTCGGGAGGACCGACTGATGCTGCGCGTCAGCGGTACTTCTTCCTCCGGAACAGGTCCGTCTTCACCGACACGACGCGATCGAGGAAGAGGACCCCGTCCAGGTGGTCTGTCTCGTGCTGGATCGCGACCGCCTCGAACCCGATCGACTCGATGATCTTCCGCTCGCCGTCGCGGCCGAGGGCGTCCACGAGGACCCACTGGGCGCGTTGGACGTTCGCCGTGTAGTCGGGGACGCTCATGCACCCCTCCCGGACGACCTGCTTCCCCCCCATCGCCAGGATCTCGGGGTTGATCAGGACCAGCAACCCGTGGTTCTGCTCGTGGCTCCCGCGCCGGTGCGCGGAAACGTCGACGACCACGATACGCCAAGGCATCCCGACCTGGGGGGCGGCGATCCCGACTCCCCCGGGGGAACTTCGCATCGTCTCCAACAGGTCGTCGATGAACGCCGACACCTCGACGGTCACCTCCTCGACCGGGGCGGCCTTCTCCTTCAGGACGGGGTCGGGAAAAATGCGGATGGGGAGAACGGCCATGGAGGGTCTCTACTTGTGTGCGAGACGGCGCACTAAAGCTCCAGCGATTCGATCGGACGCACCGAGATGGAGACGGAGAGCTCCTTCCGGATCTTGTCGAACTCGCGCTCGAGCTCCTTCATGTCGACCTTCCCGGGGATGTCCACCTCGAGGACCATCATGTAGACGGGGCGGTCCTTCGCGCCCACGACCTGGGTGTTCATGTCGGTCACGTTCACCTGGCGCCGGGCCAGTTCCCGCGCCACCGAGTAGACGATGCCCGGGCGGTCCGCGCCGTACACCGAAATGATGTGCGGTCTCCCCTCGAACCCCTTCTCCCGGAAAACTTCCTCGTCCTTCAACGCGTGCAGGGAAACCGTCAGGTCCATGTTTTTCCGCACCGTGTCGAAGGCGGGGTCGAGATCCGCGGCCGAGGAGAATCTCGGGTGCGCGATCACGAGGATCATCGCGAACTGCCCGGAGAGGATCGTGCAGGTGGAGTCCTCGATGTTGCAGCCGAGTTCGAAGAGGACGCGGCTCACTTCGGCGACGATCCCCGGCCGGTCACTGCCCACCACGCTCAAAGCGAACTGTCCCATCCCCGCGCCCCCCCTTCCGTCGTAAGGATGCTTGCCCGTCATGATACCACGCCGCCGTACGCCGAGGCTCGGCGCCGGCTATCCGTTCAGTGCGACAGGGGGGAGAAGAGGCCCTCCGCCGACACGATCCGGATCCGCTTCCCGCGGACGGTGATCAGGCCGTCATCCTGCAATTTCTTGAGCGTCCGGGAGAAGGTCTCCGGAACGGTCCCCAGCCGGGAGGCGAGCACGTTCTTGCCGATCGGCAGCTCGAGCTCCGCACCGTCGTCCGGGGCGATGCCGCGCGCCTTGAGCTCCTCCGAGAGGTAGAAGACCAGGCGCGTCTCCACGTCCTTCAAGGAGAGGCTCTCCACGAGATCGGTCATCCGCTTGAGCCATCGGGAGAGGGACGCCAGCATCCGGATGGCCACTTTCGGACGCCGTTCGAGCAGGTCGACGAACGGGCGCTTCGGCAGGAACAGCAGTTCCGTATCGGTGAGCGTCTCGGCGTGCGCCGGATAGACCCCCCCCTCGAAGATCACCGCCTCGGCGAACGTCTGCCCCGCTTCCAGGACGTGAAGGATCTGCTCCTTCCCCTCCCTGGAGAGTTTGAACACCTTCACTTTGCCGGAAGCCACGATGAAGAATCCGTCGGCGCGGTCCCCTTCCCGGAAGACCGCCTCTTTTTTCACGAAGCGGCGGGAAACGGCGAGATCGACGACCCGCCGGAGGTCGTCGTCGGGTAAGGTCGCGAACAGGGGCGTCTTCCGGAGAACGTCCGTCGGTGGGATGTTCATGCTACCATTCTGATCGATCGGCGGGCCGCGTCAAGGCGGGAATTTCGTATCCGATTTCCCCCCCCGGGAGAAGACCGCACGTTCGAGCCCCGACTTGAGCCTCCGGTTCCCGGGATCGATCTCCACCGCCGCACGGTACTCCCGGATCCCTTCGTCGAGCCGCCCGCAGCCGCAATAGGCCGCCGCGAGGTTTCCCCGCGTAGAGGCGTTCCACGGCTCGAGCTCCACGGCCCGGCGAGCCTCCGCGATCGCCTCGTCGTACCGCCCCTTCCCGGCCAGGAGAATGCTCAGGTTGTCCCGGGCGGCGGCCATCTCCGGGTCAAGCTCCAATGCCCGGCGATACTTCCCGGCCGCCTCGTCGAAACGCCCCGACTTCTGCAGGGAAACCCCGGCGTTGTAGTGCACGTCGGGCAGCCCCGGGTAGAGGCGACCCGCCTCGTCGTACAGCCGAAGCGCATCCTCCTCCCGCCCCTTCCGGGAATACCCGGCCCCCAACGACTTCAGGTAGACGCCGAGCATCTCCTCGGGGGCGAGAGAAACCAGGTACGGCCTGCCCGGCCGGATCCGGAACTCCCGCCGATACCGGTCGTCCCCCCAGGAAGCGCCGCCCTCCGCGAACTCCACGTTCACGCGGAGGCCGTTCCCCTCGTACCGGACGAAACAGTGGGACGGGACGTATACCCCGCGGAAGGGAACGCCGAGCCGGTCCGCGAGGGCGAGGTAGAGCATCGACAACCCGAGGCAGTTTCCCTTCTTCCGGGCGAGGACGGACCCGAGGAGATAGTTCTGGGGGTCCGACGCCGATTGGTCGTAGGTGAACCGTTCCTCGACCAGCAAGACGCGCCGGAAGGCGTCGACGATGTGACCGGCATCGGCGGCGGCGCTCACCTCGGGACGAAGGCGTTCCGCCAATCGCCGGATCTCGCGCTTCACCATCGACGGATTTACCGGGAGACCGAGCAGGTCCCGGCTTCCCCGAGCCGAATACAGGAGGAAAGCGGACAGGGAGCGAGATTCTCCCGAGGGGGCGGGCGAAAAGACAGGGTGGCTTGCCGCGTCGGTGGACACGATCCCGACGCACGATCCCAAGATCACCCCGAGGATTGCGGCGACGGATTTGTGAACCAATGGCTTCCCCTCCCCGGGGCGCCGCCCCGGAACGTTCCTTGCATTCACGGTATATTATACATTGGATCGGGCGAACCAAATAGAACGGCGCCGGGTGCGGTTCTCCGGGGGGGCTACCCCTCCCGGCCTGCAACGAGGACGGAGATGTTCAGGCGGTGCCGCAGTTCGTCGATCGTCGACCCGTGCAGCCAGTCGGAGAGCCCCTTGTGGCCGTGGGCCCCAACGACGATCAGTTCCACGCCGTGCCGCCGGACGATCTCCGGAAGAACGCGGACGGGGTCGCCGAACCCAAGCTCGGCCTCGGCCTGGATGTCGTGCTTGCCGAGCACCAACGTGTATCGCTGGAGCCGTTCGAGGTCTTTTTTGCTCTCCGTATCGGTGATCTCCCCGCCCATCGCGGCCGCGCCCGCGCTCTCGACGCAGTGGACCAGGAGCAGCGGGCATCGGTTCGCCGTCGCAAGACCCGCGGCGCGGGAGAGAACCTCGGCGTCCGCCTCCCCGAAATCGAGCGCCGCCGCGATCTTCCGGAACGGCCGCGCGGGCTCTACCCTCTCCACCTCGGGACGGTGGACGTCGTGGGGGACCCGCTTCCTGCGGGCCGCGAAGAAGAACGGTTCCACCAGGATGTAGACCAGCAAGGCTCCGATGGCGGCGGCGAGGGGGAGGGCCGCGTACCGGGCCACCGTGCCCACCGCCCCCCCCTTCCCCAGCCAGCCTCCGACCTCGTCGATCACGAGCATCACGTTCAGGGCGATGATGATGCCCGCGCACGCCCACGACAGCGCCTTCACCCAGGGACGGATCACGAACGCCCCCATCAGTTCCCGGTCGCTCACCATGTGGATAAGGGGGATCACCGCGAACGACAGCTGCATCGAGAGGAGCACCTGGCTGAAAACGAGGAGCTCGCCCGTCGCCCCCTCCCCGGACAAAACGATGACCGCCACGGTGGGGACGATCGCCATCGCGCGGGTCAGGAGGCGGCGGAGCCACGGTCGAAGCCGGATGTTCACGAACCCCTCCATCACGATCTGGCCCGCGAGCGTCCCGGTGATCGTAGAGCTCTGGCCCGCGCAGATCAGGGCGACGGCGAAGAGGGCCGGGGCCACCTTGCTCCCCACGAGGGGGGCGAGGAGCCGGTGGGCGTCCTGGATCGACGCGATGTCCGTGTGGCCCGACCGGAAGAAAACCGCCGCCGCCATCACCAGGATCGCCGCGTTGATGAAGAAGGCGATGTTCAGCGCCACGACCGAGTCGATCGTATTGTACTTGAGGGACTGGTGGATCCCGTTCGCGGTCTTCACCACCTTGCGCGACTGGACGAGGGAGGAGTGAAGGTACAGGTTGTGCGGCATCACGGTCGCCCCAAGGATGCCGATCGCGTAGTAGAGGGCGTCCCGGTCCGGCAACGAGGGCAGGAACCCGCGCGCGAGGGCCGGAAGGTCCGGGCGGGAGAGGACGATCTCGAGCAGGAAGCAGCCCCCGATGGTCCCGACGAGTACGATGATGAACGCCTCCATCTTCCGGATCCCCGCCTGGTGGAGGAACAGGATGAGGAACGTGTCCAGCGCGGTGAGGAGGACTCCGTACATCAGCGGCAGGCCGAAGAGCAGCTGCAGCCCGATCGCGGACCCGATCACCTCGGCGAGGTCGCACGCCCCGATCGCCACTTCGCACAGGACCCACAGCGCCGCGTTCACCTCACGAGGGTACCGGTCCCTGCACGCCTGCGCGAGGTCCCTGCCGGAGACCAGCCCCAGCCGCGCCGAGAGGGACTGCAGCAGCACGGCCATCAGGTTCGACATCAGGAGGACCCAGATCAGGGCGTACCCGTAACGCGACCCGGCGGCGATGTCGGTCGCCCAGTTCCCCGGGTCCATGTACCCGACCGACACGAGGTAGGCGGGTCCGGCGAACGCGAAGAGGCGACGAAGGAACCCGCGCGATTCCGGGACCGCAACCGACGAGTGGACTTCGGAGAGGGACTTACTGTCCGGCATCCGTCCCCTCCGCGGCCGGCAAGGAAAGGGTGAACTCGACGCCCCTTCCCGTCGGCAGATTGCGGACCGCAAGCGTCCCCTCGTGCTCGTCCGCGATGCGGGAGCAGATGGAGAGCCCCAGCCCCGTTCCGCCGTCCTTCGTTGTGTAGAACGGATCGAAAACCCGTTCCAGATTTTCTTCGGGAACCGGCGGCCCCGTGTTCGCGACGCGTACCCGCACGTACTCCTTCCCTCCCTGCCGCTCCGTGCCGAGAGAGAAGGTCAACGTTCCGCCGCCCCCGGGGGCCATCGCCTGCACCCCGTTCAGCGCGATGTTCAGCAAGAGCTGCGCC
>Ga0210044_10005961_pt1 | contig 16245 bp, 9 predicted proteins | sample CryGey13umfilter_2_FD_183959 | JGI IMG/M metagenome (GOLD analysis project Ga0210044, IMG submission 183959) | Groundwater microbial communities from aquifer in Utah, USA - Crystal Geyser 4/9/14 3 um filter (SPAdes) (version 2) | ecosystem: Environmental > Aquatic > Deep subsurface > Groundwater...
ACGGCCGTCCCAGCGGCATTGCGAGGGGGGGGGCAGTTTGGCCGAGCAGGGGGGGCATTTCTGGTGAGCGCCCAAGCGCAGCTCACCCTTCGCCAGTCAAATCGCCCACAGATCTGCCAGGGGAGCCCGAAAATCTTCCACATTGAGCTTGTTTGGACCGATGGAAACGGGCTCGACCTTCCGGTTGCTCATCGGACAATTTTCGCGCCCGCCCCACCCCTGGGGCCAAGTCGCAGAGGGAATCGACAATGGGATTCAGGCCGCAATCACTGTCAATACCGCGACAACTCGGAGCCAAAGGTGGCGGAGAGTCGTGTAAACCCGAAGGGTTGCGCGCAGGATGCGCGCAACAACTTAGAGAAACAAGGCGCCGACGGCCGGCCAGCAAAAGACTTCTCCCAACAGACCGGGACCTTGTTGGCTGCAAGAAAGACGAAAGCCAAAGGGGGTCCGGGGGACGATGGCCCCCGGCGGGTCAGGGCAGAGCCCTGCCTCCCTCCCTCCTCCGCTTTGTGCTGGTCGGGCTGACCCTCGCCACGACCTTGTTGTTGGCCTGCTCGTCGGCGCCGACTCCAGAGGTCGAGGTGCCGCTCGGCGAGGCGCGCCCACCCGACGGCAGCGAGCTGGAGGGCATCGCCTCGTCCGCGGCGATCAAGACCCAGCTCGTCTATAGCGGCGAGGTGCGCAGTGAGAGCCTGTGGGTAGAAGGGAACGGCGAGGTCGGGGCCTATGCGTTCGACACGCCCGAGGGCTCAGTGTTCGTGGGCATCGGCGAGGAGAACGCGCCTTTCGAGGTGGCGACGCGGGCGCAGGTGGGCTGCCTCATTGTCGGTCAGAAAGGGACCGTGACCGTGGGGGTGTTGCAGCGGGGGGGTCAGGAGCCGGTCTCGAGCTTAGTCGTATATGAGCTCGACGCGGCGGGTCAGAAGGTGGGAGCGAACTGGAGCCCGACGAGTCCGGCGTTGTGGGTCGAGGCGGGCTCTCGCTGTGCCTTCGTGGAGGACGCTGGGGTCGTGACCGCCGTCGTCGTGGAGGCGCGGGAGGCCAAGGGAGATGCGACGTTGGAGCTCTGGGTGGCGCCCTTCGAGGGGGAGGGCCACGCCTTCGAGACCGGAAGCCACGTGCCGATGATCCGCTCGGCGGTGAGTCGAAATGGGGTGGTGTTGCTGGCGCTGGAGCAGATACACGAGGCGAAGGACGGCACGAAGCACAAGCTCTGGACGTTGGCGCAGGTCGACGCAGCGGGAGGCTGGGAGACGATCGCGGTGGAGCGGCCTTCGGACAGCCCTTTGTCGGTGTCGGCGGCTGGGCGAGAGGTGTTGATCGCGTGGTCGGAGACTGGGCTGGTCGGGCCGGCGGGGAGCCTGCGCAAGCCGCATTTGAGTGTGCTCGGGACCTGGGTCACGTTGCCGCTCAGCGGCGTGCCTGCGGCCACGGTGCGGGCGCATGTGGTCGAGGCGCTGAGCGCGAAGGAGCTGTTCGAGACGCTGTTCGTCGGTGGGCGTTGGTGGGCGGTGATGGCGGCGGAGCCCTACGTTTCTAGAGGCAAGGCCGAGGAGCCGCCACATACCGAGTATTTGGTTCCCATCGAGGAAGGCAACGCGGCGTTGAGTCGTTTGGTGGACGACCTCTATGGGATTCGCGGCACGGCGCTTGGTGGAGAATACGCGCACAGCCTGGCGATCGGGCTTGGGCCGGCGCACGAGGTGTTGCCGGAGGTCTCTGTGGGCGTCTATCGGCTGAGTGACCTGGAGGCGGCGGCCTGGGGCGGGTCAGAGTGAGGCAGCGAGCTCGTGGCGCGCTGCTGTTCTTCAAGGAATTCGGTCATGAGCGTTGACAGTTGGGCGGCGGCGATGTGAACTGTGAGTTCCGTCTCGCGAGTCGAAGCTGGCCTTTGCGATGAGCGTCCAGCGCCCGAGCATTCTGAGAGTCGCAGTGCTTCCGGGAACCCAAAACGAATCTTCGTTCGAAGAACGCTACGAGGTGCTCGCCTGTCTTGGTGAGGGCGGAACTGGGATGGTCTACAAGGCGCTGCAGCGCTCGACTGGGCAGCCGGTCGCGCTGAAGACGTTGTCGTACAATCGCAACGACCCGGCGGGCGCGGAGAAGATGCTGCGCTCGTTGGAGCGCGAGATGGCGCTGATCGCTTACTTGGACAGCCCTCACATCGTGCGCTTGTACGACTCGGGGGTGACGCCAAACGGCTATCCGTTTATCGCCTTGGAGTTCGTCTCGGGGGCGACGCTGCGGGAGTTCTTGAAGGTGGGTCCGCTAGAGCCAGCGCTCGCCTTGCGCATGACCCGGCACCTGCTCGAGGCGCTGGCGGAGGCTCACGAGCAGACCATCGTCCACTGCGATCTCAAGCCTGAGAACATCATCGTGAGTGTGCGCGCGTCGAGGCTGCGCACGCGGGTGCTGGACTTCGGCATCTCGGTGTTGGCCGAGGAGGAGCTCGAGGGCGCCATCGTGGGGACCCCGAGCTACATGGCGCCGGAACGCATCGAGGGCCGCGCCAAGGCGATCCCAGCGCAGGATGTGTATGCGACGGGGTTGATTCTCCTCGAGGCGCTGACGGGTCGAATCGCTTTCGAGGGCAAGACGGCGGACATTGTGCTGAAGAAGCAGCAGACCGCGCCGCTGGTTCTGCCGCCTTGGCTTGCGAACCATCCGTTGGCGGCGATCCTGATGAAGGCGACGGAGAAGAACCACGAGGTGCGTTACGCGAACGCGTCCAAGATGCTCGCCGACCTGGAGTCCATCGACCCCTCGACGATCCCCATCCAGCCCGGCACGCTGGGGATCGAGAAGCTGGCGGCCATCGAGGAGAAACTGGCGGCCGAGCTGGCGGTAAAGGAGGCGGCCAAGGGCGCCCACCGGGAGCTCGAGTTCTTCGGCGCGGCGAAACAGGGTGTCCCCGCTCCCGGAGGCATGGCCCTGGCGACCCAGGAGATCAAGGAACGGCGCAAGAAACTCTCGCCCTGGATCTTGCCTTTGGCGGTCGCAGTGCTGTTGATCGTCGGTGCGCTGGTGGTTCGTCATTTGACTCGGGAGCCAGCCGAGGGGGTGAAGGTCGCGGCCGCTGAGAGCCCAAAGGTGGAGGTCGTGCAAGCGGTCGTGAAGGAGGCACCTGTCAAAGTCGTTGACGAGGGGGTTCCGCTGTCGGAGGACGAGCTGGGAGTGGGGGAGCTGCTGGGTCTGGCACGGCAAGCGCATCGTGAGGAGCGTCTTGAGGACGCCATCGCGCTCTACCAAGAAGTCGTCGAGAAGATGCCCGAGAACCAGGCGGCGCTCGAGGAGTTGGGGTGGCTCTACCTGAAGCTGGACCGTTTCAAAGAGGCCGTGAACGTATTCATGAGCGCGGTGGAATTCGACCTGAACACGGAGTCGATCGTGCTCGGGTTGGCGCTTTCGCAGGTAGGCTTGGGCGAGGATGGAGCGGCACAGAAGTCCTTCCAACGCTACCTCGAGCTCTTCCCCACTGGCGCGAAACGCGACCAGGTCGAGGAGCATTTGAGCGCAATCGAGGGTCGTCAGGGCGGCGACCCGACAGAGGTCGAGGGGAAGAAGCCGAAGAAGAAGCGGAGGAAGAGCCAAGATATGCGCCGCATCCAAGTCTACGAGTGACCTCCCGCCCAATGTATGACGATCCTTTCAATATCAACGGCGATGATGCGATGACGGGCTTCGAGCCCGGCACCGTCATTGATGGCCGCTACGAGCTCGTCGAGCCAATTGGGATGGGGGCGACGGCGGTGGTCTTCAAGGCTCGTCAGCTCGCGCTCAACAGAGAGGTCGCGATCAAGCTGCTCGACCTGCGGAACGCGCCTGGCATGGAGGCCCGCTTCGTTCAGGAAGCCCAGGCGATCAGCGCCATCGAGCATCCCAACATCGTTCGGATCCACGACTTCAGCTTCGCGCCGACGCCCTACATCGTGATGGATCTCCTCGCGGGCTCGGATCTCGATACCTTTCTGAGCGCGAACGGCCCGATGACCACCGAACGGGCGTTGAAACATGCGAAGGGAGTGCTGAGTGCGCTGGAGACAGCCCACACTCGTGGAGTGATCCACCGAGACATCAAGCCCGCCAACCTCTTCCTCAAGAACCTCGGTACGGAGGATGAGGTCATGGTGCTGCTCGACTTCGGCATCGCGCACGTCAAGACGAACAGCCGACTCACGACGAGCGGTCAGCTTTTCGGGACGCCTCAATATCTGGCTCCTGAGTGGATCACCCAGCAGCTGGTCTCGCCCGCCATGGATGTGTACCAGGTCGGGCTGGTGCTGATCGAGATGCTGTCTGGATTGCCGGCCGTCAACGAGGTAAACGCCTACGATTGCCTGATGGCGCATAGCAATGGCGAGCTCGACATCCCAACGAAGCTGTTGAGCTCGCCCATCGGTCCGGTGCTCAAGCGGGCGACCGCGTTGTCCCTCGAGGTGCGCTATGCGAGCGCCCGAGAGTTCATCGAGGCCATCGAGCAGGTGGAGCGAGACACGATTCGCTACGGCGAGAGCTTCGAGACCTCAGGGGAGCGGCACACCGTAGAGAGCTACCACGCCACGGTGGAGATCCTCAATCGGCTGCGGCAGACCGGCGCCCCCCAGGCTTCGAAGCCAATGCTGATCTCGAGGCAAGGCAACGTCCCCACGAGGGCGGACTTGGGGAACATCGAGCGACGACACAGTTGGCTCGACGCCACCGACATCAACGTCGTGATCATCGGCGTCTTGGTGCTCTTTGGTGTGATGGGGTTGGCGCTGCTCATCCTCGACGCGGTCCGTGTTCGGCAGCAGACAGTGATTGTGGAGGCACCTGTTGTCGAAAAGCCGACTGGTGCGGCTCAGGAGGTGGGGGGCACAGACGTCATGCCGCTCTCCGAGGAAGAGCTCGACGTCGCCACGCTTCTGAGAGGTGCACGAGCGGCGCACCGAGAGGAGCACGTCGAGGAAGCCATCGCCTTGTACGTGCGCGCTATCCAGGCCGATCCAGGACATGTCCTCGCCCGCGAAGAGCTCGGCTGGGTCTACCTGAAGCTCAGCCGCTTCAAAGAAGCCGTCGCTGTGTTCGTCGACGCGGTGAATTCGAAGCTCTTGTCCGAGAACCTGTTGGTCGGGCTCGCCGTGGCTCACCTAGGGCTGGGCGACACACAAGAAGCTCGGGCTGCCTTCGAGCAGTATTTGGAGTTGTTCCCGACTGGTCGCAAAACGGCCGACGTTCAAGAGCAGCTCCTGCGGCTCGATGAAGACACGGCGTCCCCAACGGTGGTGACGCCGACAAAAGCCAGTGAGAGCCGCGACAGTTCTCCCCTGATGCGCCGCATCGAGATCTACGAGTAGCAAAGTCGGCTCGGTGTTCGAAGGTCGTCGACTGGACTCGATGCGGGCTGGCGCATACCCTGGTGAACATTGATGGGGCGAGGCGGACCTGTGTCGGCCTCCACGAGACGACCTTTCAACACGAAGCCAATGTGGAACCCGAATCCGCGTCCCGGAACTTCGTCAGATCCGCGCGATACTCGGCACCGAGCTGGCTCGGAGCGAGCCGGCTGGCGCGCCTACGCGCGAGCGCGGACGTTCGGTGCTCTTGTGCGACAAGGCGAAGCGAGAGCTCTCCTGGCGTTGAGAGGGGAGGCCGCGGTTTGTGCACGGCGTCACGTCCAGCGAGCCGGGCTGCTCGCCCTCCTCTTGTCGCTGACGTTCGTCTGCGTGTCCTTCCCACTCGAGGCCTACGGCAAGAAGCCCGTCGAAGAGCCACTGCCCTGTGCGGACCTCCCGGCGCAAGACAAGGCCGAGTACCTGCAACTGCTGGATCATTCGTTCGACGCGTACCAAAAGGCGGACTATCAGACGACGATCGATTCGATTCTGAAGCTGAAGAAGATCTGCGACGACGATCCGCGGCTGGACTTCAACCTGGCACGCGCCTACCAGCGTTCGGGTGGGTGCAACATGGCGCGCTACTGGTACGAGGGACTGCTGGCCAACGTCGGCAACTTCTCCGTGGAGTTCATGGGCGAGCTGCCCGAGCTTGCGCGCCAGGCCATCATTGAACTCTCGAGTGAGTGCAGCCTCTCGGTGCGCGTCGGTTTCTTGTGTTCCGAGCCCGACGTCTTCCTCGGGCTGTCCGCCGAAGACGGGTCGCTCCACTCGTTCGATTGCCCCTTCGAGGGTCGCATGGATGCGGGGAAGTACAGCCTCAGCGCGACCAAACCTGGCATGCTGCCCGTTGTTCGCGAGCTGACCCTCGTGACCGGCGTCGAGAACCGCATCGTCCTGCCTCCGTTGGACCCCGTCGAGGAGATGGGGACGCTGGTCGTGCGTTGTCCTCGCGGCGTGCGAAAAGTGCGGCTCGAGCCTAGGTCCCTCGACCTGGACTGCGACGAGCTCGTGGCTTTGGATGCGGGCGAATGGACGATCGGCTTCGAGATCGGTGAATTCACCTTCGTCGAACCCGTGCTGATCGAGGAAAATCGAGACCGGGTGCTTACTCTGACCAGCCCGGCTGAGCCTGAGGAGGAAGTTCGCCTAGAACATTGGGCGTGGTTCTCGCTGGTCAGTGGCGCAGCTTTCCTGACCTCTGGTGGAGTGCTCTTCGGCATGGCCGAGCTCATGACCAGCGAGGGGCCAGTCGCCACCGCGATAGACCCAGACACCCAGAGAGTCTTGGATTACGGGACCGCCGTTGACGAGCGCAAGAACGGGCTGAGGCTGAGCGGCGCCGTCGCGGGTGGCTTGGGGCTCGTCGGCGTGGTGACGGGGATCGTGCTCTTCTCCATCGACGAAGAGGAATCGACCGAACTGACCTTGGTTCCCGAGTCTACCGGGGGGTCGTTCGTCCTTACCTCTCACTTCTGAGGTTCGCTCTGTGATGACCGCTCCTCGAAAACTCCGCCCCTTCGTCACCGCGCTGGCCCTTTTGAGTTCAGTCATTGCGGTGGCGACTGCTCCCCGGCTTGCAGGCGCCGAGGTCTGCGGTCATCTCCAGGGCGAGGAGCGGGAGAAATACGAGACGTTTAGGACGTCCGGCGCCGACTTGCTCCACAAGGACCCGCTCAAGGCGTTGTCTTTCCTGATGGGCGCGCAACGAAAGTGCTCGGAGGACGTCGAGCTGCTCGAAGATTTGACGGCGGCGGCGCTCGAGCTGCACGACTGCCACATGGCCCGTTGGTGGCTGGAACAGATCTTGGCTCGCGAGAATGGGCCAGAAGAGCTGCGCGAAAAGTCGCTGCAGAAGGTGACGGAGCTGGAGAACACCTGCCCGCACTCGGCGATCATCCGCATCCAATCGGACACGCCCGAAGTGACGGTGGTGATGGCCAGCGTGACGGCCGAGGGGCTCGAGCTGGTCTCGCTCCCCTTCGAGGGGCGCGTCGAGGCGACGACGTTCGAGATCACCGCCTCGAAACCTGGCTACAAGAGTGTCGTCATGGACGTCGAGTTGGCACCAAACGTCGCTCACGATATTCGATTTCGCCCTCTGATCCTTGAAGACAGTCCAGCCCGCTTACAGGTCCGCTGTCGCGACGGCGAGGACGACCTGCAGCGAGGGGTAGTGGACACCGACCTCTGCGCGGTGGACGACCTGCTCGACCCCGAGGGCGAAACGCTAAAGCTCCAGGTGGACGGGGTCGTGCAAACCGTCGAGACGGTCGCCAAGGAGAATCGAGTCAACGACATCCGCGTCCCAACCCCTAATCAGACTCTCGGAGAGATGCAGCTCAGCGATTGGGGCTGGCTGGCGTTGGGCTCGGGCGCGATTTTGGTTGGGAGTGGTGTGGTCCTGCAAATGTCTTCGAACGACCTCTACGACCAAGCCGGAAAATCGCTGAAGGTCTACACTGGGCAGCACATCACGCCGACTCAGAAACAGGCGAATGCGACTGTCGGACGAGCGAACCTCATCGGCGGCGTCGGGCTCACCTCGGCGCTCCTCGGCGCCGGCGCGATCGTCACGGGCGTCGCGCTCATTCTCTGGCCGGAGTCGCCCTACGAACCGCAGGTCTCCTCGTCGCTCGGCGGGGAGCAGGCGGCGGTGTGGCTCGACTTCAAGTTTTAGCCGACGGCTGACTCGTAGTCAGTGCAATGGGATTGAAATCTGCCGCAGTTGAAGCCAAGCTCGAAGGGTGCAGGCGGTTGCTTTCACCGGATTTTCGCGCGTTACTCGAAACAGAGGTGGCTCGAAGCGAGCCACCTCTGCTCCTACGCGCTATCGGGGGTCGTTATGCGCCATTTGGCTTTGTCTGAGTTCGAGCGACAGGGAGGAATCCTCCTCGTCTTCTTGATCACCGCGCTTTCGACCGCCTGCCATGACCCAGTGAGCGTCGGTGAGGGTGCCGCTGAGACCTGTCACGAGAACGGCGAGTGTTTGCCTGGGGAGCTCTGCGTCAAAGTCGACGGCCCCTACCTGTACGGGACCTGCCAATACGACGAGGACGCCGTCATCGACATCGAGAACGAGACCACCTCACGTTGTGGCAACGGCATCGTCGAGTGGGACGAGGCCTGTGATGACGGGGCGATCGACGACTGCGGCGAGTGCAACGCCGACTGCAGTGGCCCGGGCAGCGGCAGTGAGGCCTGTCGCTCGGGTGAGCTCTGCTGCGTTGGCGCCTGCGTCGACGGCGCCAACGACCTGCAGAACTGCGGGGCCTGCGGAACTGCATGCCATGCGGGTCAACAGTGCAACCAGGGATACTGCAGTTGTGGCGCCAAGGCCGCGAGTTTCCCCGGCGCAACGAACGCCTGCACCGAGTTCGAGGAGTGCTGCGCCGGAGTGTGCACCAACGTCGCGTTCGACCCCCGTCACTGTGGGACGTGCGATCACCAGTGCGCCGAGCCGCTCTGCATCGCTGGGGCCTGTCAATGCCCCGGTGGTACGGACAGCTGTGACGCCAGCGCGGCCGCCTGCCGCACCGACCTGCTGAGCGACGCGACAAACTGCGGGGGCTGCGGGACGAGCTGCCTTCTGGTCGCGGGGGGACCCGACTGTGTGTCGGGTTCGTGCAGCTGCGACGGCGTGACTTGTGGAGTCGGCACCGAGTGTTGCGACAACGACGGCCAATCGGTCTGCATCGACACCCAGACCAGTCCCTTCAATTGCGGCGGGTGTGGACAGCAGTGTGCGGTCGGCGAGACCTGCGAGAATGGGGTCTGCGCCTGTCAGGGACAAGGCGGTTGCGGGATAGGGCAGGTTTGCTGCAGCTCAGGCTGCTCGGATTTCTGCGCCTGTGGGAGCACACCGAGCTGCACCGATACCTGCTGCAACGGCGACACCTGCATCGACGTGAGCTCGAGCCGCGCGAACTGTGGAGCCTGCGACAACGCCTGTGACGGCGACAAAGACTGCGTCAATGGGTCCTGTGTGTGTCCGAGTGGGACCGATTGTGGAACGCAGTGTGCCGACCTGAACAGCGACGCCTCGAACTGTGGGGCGTGTGGCCACGTCTGTACGGGCGGCGAGGCCTGCTGCGGTGGCGCGTGCGTCGACACGCAGAGTGCCGCGAACCACTGCGGCGCCTGCAACCGCGCATGTGGTGGCAACTGCGTCGCCGGGCAGTGCGAATGCCTCGGGACCCCCGTCGATCTCTCCTCTGACGTCAATCACTGCGGGGCGTGTGGGGTCTCCTGTTTGACGGCCATGCCGGGCTCGAATGTCCTGTGCGTCGAGGGCAGCTGCGTCTTTGCTTCTTGCATCAGCGGCTACGCGGACTGCGACCTCGACCCTCTCAGCAATGGTTGTGAGGCGCGCGTTGACACCGACCCGTTGAATTGCGGCGAATGTGGCACAGACTGCCAGGGAGGAGCTTGCTCCTTTGGCTCGTGTGATTGTGGCGGCGCAGCAAACATTGACTTCCAGACGGACCCCAACAACTGCGGCAGCTGTGGCAACCGCTGCACGGCGCTGCACGCCGTTCGCACCTGTGCTGCAGGAACGTGCACGGTTGGCGCGTGCCTCCCTGGCTATGTGGACTGCACCGCGAGCTCTGGCTGCGAGACGGACGCCAACGTGAACGGAAACTGCGGCGCCTGCGGCGTAACCTGTGCGGCGAACCAAGTCTGTGTCGACGCGAGCTGCCAGTCGGACAACGTCATCCTGCAACTCGTGGGCGGTGACGGACATACGTGCGCACGGCGTTCTGATGGAGTGGTCTTCTGTTGGGGAGTCTCCGACTTCGGTCAGGTCGGCGACGGGGCCTCGCTCAACCGCACGACTCCCACGGAGCTGATGAACGTCGACCTGCATGGTCACACTGTGTTCATTGCCTCTGGTCAGGATCACAACTGTGCGGTCGTCGCGAACGGGGACGTCTATTGCTGGGGACGCAACGACAAGGGACAGCTGGGCGTCGGCACCTCGGTCACCGAGAGTCTCGTCCCAGTCAAGGTCCCCGGACTGCCCTCCGCAGCCCTGCGCGTCGACGGGGGGAAAGAACACTCCTGTGCGTTGTTGAGCACTGGAGCGATTTACTGTTGGGGGCGCAATGATAAGGGCCAGCTCGGCGACGGAACCAAGACCGATCGCCCGAACGCGACCCGCACGTTGGCCATCAACGGCGCGACCGACCTGTGCACGGGCGAAAAGCACTCGTGTGCCCTGATCGCAGGCGGGACGTTGCGATGTTGGGGCGAGAACGGGAAATACCAGCTCGGTGACGACAGCAACACGGAACGTACGGCTCCCGTCGCGGTGACGCGCATCGGTGGAGCGTCAGGAAATCTGGGCTCGGCCGCGGAGATCGACTGTTTCCACCTCCAGACCTGTGCGCGGCTCATCGATGGCGACGTCGTCTGCTGGGGCGATACCGCGGAGTCCCAACTTGGCGCCGGCGTTGGGGCACCGGGCCCGAACGGCACCAAGGTCGTGACGCCGCTCATGGCCTCAAAGCTGGCAGTCGGTGAGCAGCATGGCTGTGTCATCTCCAGCGGAGCGGTGAAGTGCTGGGGACGCGACGACAGGGGACAGATCGCGAACGGCAAGGTCGCCAGCGCTGTGGCCGTCACTGTCGCCGAGCTGTCGAACATCGACGCAATTGGCTTGGGGCAAAAACACAGCTGCGCCGCCAGTGGACCGGATGTGTGGTGTTGGGGTTCGAACTCGGCCGGCGCGCTGGGCGATGGCACCACCACCGACAGCCTCGTCCCGGTCCAGGTTACCTGGCCCTGAGACTCAGGGGTCCTGTGGTATCAACCCGTTACGGGTGATCGTGAAGTCCCTTTTCGTGCAGAAGACTGTTGCGTTGAGGCCGTTTGCGCGATAAGCACATCTGCGTCAGTTGGTTGAAACCCGCCCCCGGAGAGGCCATGGAAATTCGCTTTCACGGACGTGGCGGTCAGGGCGGCGTGACCTGCGCCAAATTGGTCGCAGCTGTTTACGCCAAACAAGGAAAGAGCGTTCAAGCTTTCGGCGACTATGCCGGAGAGCGTTCGGGAGCGCCCGTCAGGGCTTACACCCGAGTGAGCGACGAGACCGTCACCAACCGCAACAAAGTTTACGAGCCCGACCACATCCTCATCCTCGATCCGACGTTGCTCAACGAGCAGGCCGTGTCGGGGCTCGCCGAGGGTGGACTGCTCCTGCTCAACACCACAGAACGCCCCGAGCACTACCGCGAGCAATTCCCTGGTTTTCGTGTCGCGACCGTCGACGCGACGGACATCGCTCGCCGCCACGGCATAGGGACGCGCACAGTCGTGATCGTCAACACGACAATGGCCGGCGCGTTCGCGCGGCTCATGGGGGTGCCGCTGGACGACTTGACCGGAGTCTTCGAAGAGCTGGGCATGAAGCCGGCAAACGTGCTGGCGTCGAGCGAAGCCTACGAATCCGTGCAGGCCCTCGGTGAAGACCAACTTTTCACTCGCCCGGCTGCTGGTCTCGACCCAATTCTGCGTCCCGAAGTGCTCGACCTCGTAGACCACAAGGTCGGCGCGCCTGTTCCCCTCAAGACCGGCTCATGGCGCGTGCAGACGCCTCGCTACGCCACGATGCCAGCGCCCTGCAACGCGCATTGCCCAGCCGGCAACGACGTCGTCGGGTTCTTGCAGGCCCTCGTCAAGGACGACCTCGACGAGGCGGCTCGCCTGCTCTCCGAGACGACCCCGCTGGCCGCGGTCTGCGGTCGCGTGTGCCCAGCCTTTTGCATGATGGGCTGCAATCGCCGCGAGCATGACGCGGCGGTGAACATCCGCGCCCTGGAGCGTTGGGTGGGAGACCACCGAGACGTCTCGAAGATGGCCACTAGGGCGAGCGCAAACGGCAAACACGTCGCCATCGTCGGCAGCGGACCCGCCGGCTTGTCAGCCGCCTACCACCTGGCCCGCGCGGGCTATCGTGTCTCCCTCTTCGAGGCCGAAGCGGAGCTCGGCGGCGTGCTGCGAACAGGAATCCCGGTCTACCGTTTGCCGCGCGAGGTGTTGGATCGCGAGCTGCAAGGCATCCTCGACCTGGGCGTCGAGGCTCACTGCAACGAGCCCATCGACCGAGGGCGGCTCCAGAACCTGATGAACGAGTGCGACGTGGTGATCGTCGCCACCGGCCTGCAGAAGCTTCGGGGGCTCGAGGTCCCGGGAGCAAATTTGCCCGGCGTAGAGCAAGGAATTCGTTTCCTGCATCGCACCAACTTCCGCGGCCCCGGTGCCCTCTCTGGACATGTGGTGGTCCTTGGCGGCGGCAACACCGCCATGGACTGCGCCCGCAACGCGTTGCGCTGCGGGGCAGAGAAGGTCACGGTCGCCTACCGACGAACCCGTGAGGAGATGCCCGCGATCCAGGAAGAGATCGTCGAGGCCCTCGAGGAGGGAGTGGAGTTCTTGTTTCAGGTGGCGCCCGTTGGCTTCGAAGGAGAGGCGCGGCTGCAAGCCGTTCGACTCGCCGAGGTCGAGATGGGAGAGCCCGACGAGAGTGGACGCCGCAGCCCAGTGACGAGCAACCGCGTGCAGAGTCTGGCGTGCGACCTCGTACTGTTGGCGCTGGGTCAGTCCGGCGACTCGAGAATCCTGGACGACAGCTGGAGTGTGTTCGGCGGTCGAGCCTATGCGGGTGACCAGGCGCTGAACCTCTTTGGCACGGGCGATCTCTTCACCAGCGAGGGGACCGTGGTGCACGCCATCGGTCATGGACGCCACGTCGCTCTGGAGGCCCGCGCCGCCATGGGTGAGCCCGTCTCCGCGGCGGTGCGCTTGGACCCTTCGGTCTCCGTGCAGCCCGAGCAGATTCTGGTGGAGCATTTCCCGTACTCGCCGCAGGTTCACGAAGAGCTGCTGGATGCGACGGCGAGGGCCCGCAGCCTGGAAGAGGTCAACAGAGGCCTCGAGGATGCCTCCGAGGCGCAGCGTTGCTTCTCGTGTGGCCACTGCACGTCCTGCGACAGCTGCCTCGTGTACTGCCCGGAAGGCATCATCTTCCGCGATGGCAGCGCCTACAAAGTGGACTATGACTACTGCAAAGGGTGTGGCCTCTGTGTGACGGAGTGCCCGCGCCACAGCATGGAGATGGTCGCCTCATGACCCTAAAGCTGATCACCGCGAACCACGCGGCAGGAATGGCCGCGACGATGGCTGGGCGCGCCAACCGAGAGGCCCTCGGCTTCGGCGGTGGGGTCTATCCCATCACACCCCAGACCGAGTGCATCGAGTTCCTCGCCACACAGGACATCGAGAAGGGGCACCTCGTCCGCGTCGAGAGCGAGCACAGCGCCATGGCGGTCTGCATCGGCACCTCCATCGCTGGCGCGCGTTCTTTCACGGCCTCGTCCTCCAATGGGCTCGCCTACATGACTGAGAACGTCGTGTCGGCCGCCATGTACCGACTCCCCATCGTCATGATGGCCGTGAACCGGACGCTCGGGCCCCCTTGGAACATCTGGGTGGACCACGGTGACACGTTGTTGTTGCGCGACGCGGGCTGGGTCCAACTCTACTGTGAGGACAACCAGGAGGTCTTCGACCTGATTCTTATGGCCTTCCGCGTCGCGGAAGACCCCAGCGTGCTGTTGCCGGTGATGGTTTGTCAGGACGCGTTCGTGCTCTCGCACACCATGGTGATGACCGAGATCCCCACACAGGACCTCGTGGACGCCTTCCTCCCTGACCTCGACCTTCCCCACCGCATCGCGGAGAGCGCCATCACTATCGGCGGCTTGGATTTTCCTCACGAGGTCGAGGTCCACCGGCTCCAACTGATGGAGGCCATGGAGCGAGTCCCTCGAGTCTATGCCAAGGCACAGGACGAGTTCGAAGCCCAGTTCGGGCGCCGCCCCCCGGAACCCGTGGTCAGCTACCGCAACGAGGACGCTGAAATCCTCCTGGTCTCTTTGGGTACGACGGCGGCGACCGCCCGGGCCGCGGTCGACGCGGCGAGGGAGAAGGGCATCAAAGCTGGCTCTGTCCGAGTGGCGATGTTCAGACCCCTACCCGAGGCGGCGCTCAGAGCCGCTGTCGGCGGGGTCCGGAAGGTCGCGGTGATCGACCGCGACACATGTCCTGGGCTCGGCGGTATCTTGTGGGCCGAGGTCCGTGGAGTCCTCGGCGAGGCCATGGTCCAGAACTACATCATCGGTCTGGGAGGCGGAGATGTTCGTCCTGAGCATCTGTTGTCGCTCATCGAAGAGATGCACTCTCGCGAGAGGGCCGAAGCGCCCTTGGTGAAGGAGGTCGGCTGATGTCTGAACCTCTGCTCAATGGAATGGCGATGGGCCCCGAGGATCGGTCGGACCCCATCTTGCGCTCAGGCAACACGAACTGTGGCGGCTGCGGGATGTCCGTCGGCTTGCAGATGCTGAGCCGCGCGGTCTCCGAACGGCCTGTACAGATGGTGATTCCCGCCTGCTGCGGCATCGTCACGGCAGGGCCTTACCCATACTCGGCGTACGGCGCGCCCGTGGTCGCCAGCACCTTCGCGTCCGCGGCGGCTGTCGCTTCTGGCCTCTCGCACGTCGCGCGGCTCAACGGCAAGAACACGCGCGTGATCTGCTGGGCTGGTGACGGAGGGACCTACGACATCGGTATGGCCACGCTCTCCGCTGCGGCAGAGCGCAACGAGGACATCCTCTACATCTGCTACGACAACGAGATCTACGGCAACACGGGCGGACAGAGGTCTTCCGCGACGCCGCTGGGCGCGGTCACGACTACGACGCCGGCCGGCAAGACCGTGGGCAAGAAGGACATCCTAGCGATCATGGCCGCGCATGGCATTCCTTATGCGGCCTCGATCTCGCTGGCCCACATCGACGACGCCTTTCACAAGCTGCGTTTTGCCATCGATTGTCATGGCTTCCGCTTCGTTCATATGCTGGCGCCCTGCCCCACTGGCTGGAAGTCGGAGCCAGGAGACACCGTTGCGCTCGTTCGAGACGCTGTCTCAGCGGGGCTCTTCCCGGTCATCGAGATCTTCGATGGCACCCGCACCGTCATCAACGTCGAACCCGATTTCTCGGACGCGGCCCTGGATCGCTACTTCGGCGGGCAAGGGCGATTCAACAGCGACGTGATGAACCGAGACGACGTCGACGCGGCGATCCAAAAGAACTGGAAACGCTTGCGGTTGCTCTCAGGACCGTTCTGAGGCGGTGAGCGTCCCGTTTCGGGCAGCCCGCCGGGCTCGCTGACGCACGAGGTCTACCTCTGCGCCTAACCACGCGAGGGGTCACTTGCCTAGTGCTCGGCGACCAACAAGAAAAACGAAGCAGCGAGTGCGTTCGAGAGGCGCACCACACGGCAAAGTACGAGTGAAAGCCCCGGCCGTGCAGGCCGTGGCTCCTGAGCTGGGTGTCCGAAACCGCCTACATAACCTTACGGGGTTTGCGCGCCGCGTGGTGTCTCATTTCTTGGCCAATAAGGGGGTCCTTCTCGCCGGCGCGGTCGCCTACAACACGTTGCTGTCGATGGTCCCGCTGCTGGCGATCTTCTTAGTGATCCTGACCCGCTTTTTCGAACGCGCCGAGCTGATCTCGGTCGTCTCGACCGAGCTCGAGTTGGTGGCTCCAGGTCAGGCCTCTGCGGTGGTCGAAGAGGTGGAGCGTTTCCTGGACCTCAGCGACGTCATTGGCTCGGTGGGGCTCGTCGTCTTGGTCTTCTTCTCGTCCATCGCCTTCAAGATACTCGAGGACGCCATGGCGATCATCTTCAGGCGCACTCCGACACGTGAACATCGTAGCTTCTGGGTGTCAGCGCTGATGCCTTACGCTTTCATCCTGATCCTGGGATTGAGCCTCGCGGTTCTGACCGTCTTCTCGTCTGTGAT